>ENA-ORUR01000424-ORUR01000424.1-human-gut-metagenome-genome-assembly--contig:-NODE-424-length-20158-cov-35.8341_pt1 | contig 20158 bp, 17 predicted proteins | sample MGYA00242086_ERZ509223 | MGnify/ENA primary metagenome ERZ509223 (study PRJEB26280, sample SAMEA2338820) | human gut metagenome | biome: human gut; feature: human-associated habitat; material: faeces... | reverse complement strand
AGTGAGAGCAGAGATAGCGCTGATGTCCGGCAGTGCTTTTGCCGTTACGCACCACCCCGTCAGTAGCTGAACAGGAGGGACAGCTGATAGAAACAGAAGCCACTGGAGCACCTCAAAAACACCATCATACACTAAATCAGTAAGTTGGCAGCATCACCGTATTCCGCTATGCCAATCGTTATCCGGTCACGATTGAAGCTATTTCTTCAGGGCGATTCGATGTGAAATCGATGGTGACGCATATTTACGATTATCGGGATGTACAACAGGCATTTGAAGAGTCAGTTAACAACAAACGCGACATTATTAAAGGCGTTATTAAAATTAGCGATTAATTAATACGGGAGAACAGAATATGCTCGCAGATATCAGATATTGGGAAAACGATGCCACAAATAAACATTATGCAATTGCCCATTTTAACGTATGGAATGCAGAAATGTTGATGGGCGTTATCGACGCAGCCGAAGAAGCGAAATCACCGGTTATTATTTCTTTTGGTACAGGTTTTGTCGGCAACACCTCATTTGAAGATTTCTCTCACATGATGGTATCAATGGCACGAAAAGCAACTGTGCCGGTAATAACTCATTGGGATCATGGTCGGAGTATGGAGATTATTCATAACGCCTGGACTCATGGTATGAATTCATTAATGCGTGATGCTTCTGCATTTGATTTCGAAGAAAATATTCGTTTAACCAAAGAGGCTGTCGATTTCTTCCATCCGCTGGGTATTCCGGTAGAGGCGGAATTAGGGCATGTCGGTAATGAAACCGTTTATGAGGAAGCGCTGGCGGGCTATCACTATACCGATCCTGACCAGGCGGCTGAATTTGTTGAACGTACGGGCTGTGACTCATTGGCTGTCGCCATCGGCAACCAGCATGGGGTTTATACGTCAGAGCCACAATTGAACTTTGAGGTCGTCAAACGCGTACGCGATGCCGTTTCTGTTCCGCTGGTTTTGCACGGTGCATCGGGGATCAGTGATGCCGACATTAAAACTGCAATTTCGTTGGGTATCGCGAAAATCAACATTCATACGGAGCTCTGTCAGGCCGCAATGGTCGCAGTGAAAGAAAACCAGGATCAGCCTTTCCTGCATTTAGAACGTGAAGTACGTAAAGCTGTAAAAGAACGGGCATTGGAAAAAATTAAACTGTTCGGTTCTGATGGCAAAGCGGAATAATGATATGGATAATCTCGACGTTATTTGTATAGGTGCCGCTATTGTTGATATTCCATTGCAACCGGTCAGTAAAAATATCTTTGATGTGGATTCTTATCCTCTTGAAAGAATCGCAATGACCACCGGGGGTGATGCAATAAATGAAGCAACAATTATTTCTCGTCTGGGCCATCGTACAGCATTAATGAGCCGTATTGGTAAAGATGCCGCAGGACAGTTTATTCTCGACCATTGCCGCAAAGAGAATATTGATATTCAAAGTCTGAAGCAGGACGTCAGCATAGATACCTCTATTAACGTTGGACTGGTGACGGAGGATGGCGAGCGGACGTTTGTCACAAACCGTAACGGCAGTCTGTGGAAATTGAATATTGACGATGTTGATTTTTCGCGGTTTTCTCAGGCGAAATTATTATCTCTGGCCAGTATTTTCAACAGTCCTCTATTGGATGGTAAAGCGCTAACAGAAATTTTTACGCAAGCTAAAGCCCGGCAGATGATTATCTGTGCCGATATGATCAAACCGCGGTTGAATGAAACGCTGGATGATATTTGCGAAGCATTGAGTTATGTCGATTATCTGTTTCCTAATTATGCCGAGGCAAAATTACTCACCGGGAAAGAGACACTGGATGAAATTGCTGACTGCTTTCTTGCGTGCGGCGTAAAAACGGTGGTGATTAAAACGGGTAAAGACGGCTGCTTTATCAAGCGTGGTGACATGACGATGAAGGTGCCGGCGGTCGCAGGAATAACCGCCATCGACACCATTGGCGCGGGCGATAACTTTGCTTCAGGTTTTATTGCGGCACTGTTAGAAGGCAAAAATCTGCGTGAATGCGCACGCTTTGCCAATGCAACGGCGGCTATCTCGGTTCTAAGCGTCGGTGCCACCACCGGCGTAAAAAACAGAAAGCTGGTCGAACAATTGCTGGAAGAATACGAAGGATAATGAAGGCAAATGAAAAAGATACCTTTAGGCACAACGGATATTACGCTTTCGCGAATGGGGTTGGGGACATGGGCCATTGGCGGCGGTCCTGCATGGAATGGCGATCTCGATCGGCAAATATGTATTGATACGATTCTTGAAGCCCATCGTTGCGGCATTAATCTGATTGATACTGCGCCAGGATATAACTTTGGCAATAGTGAAGTTATCGTCGGTCAGGCGTTAAAAAAACTGCCCCGTGAACAGGTTGTAGTAGAAACCAAATGCGGCATTGTCTGGGAACGAAAAGGAAGTTTATTCAACAAAGTTGGCGATCGGCAGTTGTATAAAAACCTTTCCCCGGAATCTATCCGCGAAGAGGTAGAAGCCAGCTTGCAACGTCTGGGTATTGATTACATCGATATCTACATGACGCACTGGCAGTCGGTGCCGCCATTTTTTACGCCGATCGCTGAAACTGTCGCAGTGCTTAATGAGTTGAAGGCTGAAGGGAAAATTCGCGCTATAGGCGCTGCTAACGTCGATGCTGACCATATCCGCGAGTATCTGCAATATGGTGAACTGGATATTATTCAGGCGAAATACAGTATCCTCGACCGGGCAATGGAAAACGAACTGCTGCCGCTATGTCGTGATAATGGCATTGTGGTTCAGGTTTATTCCCCGCTAGAGCAGGGATTGTTGACCGGCACCATCACTCGTGATTACGTTCCGGGCGGCGCTCGGGCAAATAAAGTCTGGTTCCAGCGTGAAAACATGCTGAAAGTGATTGATATGCTTGAACAGTGGCAGCCACTTTGTGCTCGTTATCAGTGCACAATTCCCACTCTGGCACTGGCGTGGATATTAAAACAGAGTGATTTAATCTCCATTCTTAGTGGGGCTACTGCACCGGAGCAGGTACGCGAAAATGTCGCGGCACTGAATATCAACTTATCGGATGCAGACGCAACATTGATGAGGGAAATGGCAGAGGCCCTGGAGCGTTAAATACTCAACACGATTCACCTCTGTTTCTGTGAAAACTGTGATGAAAATCTGTGATTCAAACAGGTTATTTTGAAAGTAAACATCGGTTATGCGATAATCGCGCTAACGTGATGTAAAAAGATACAGGGGTGTAATCGTGGCGGCAAAAGACAGGATTCAGGCAATTAAGCAAATGGTTGCCAACGATAAAAAGGTGACAGTCTCAAATTTGAGTGGGATTTTTCAGGTAACCGAAGAAACCATTCGCCGCGATCTTGAGAAGCTGGAAGATGAAGGCTTTTTGACCAGAACCTATGGTGGTGCTGTTTTAAATACAGCGATGTTGACGGAGAATATCCATTTTTATAAGCGCGCTTCATCGTTTTATGAAGAGAAGCAGCTTATTGCACGCAAGGCACTACCCTTTATCGACAATAAAACCACCATGGCAGCCGATTCCAGTAGTACCGTAATGGAATTGCTCAAATTGTTACAGGACCGTAGTGACCTGACGTTGCTAACCAACTCGGCGGAAGCGATTCATGTTCTGGCTCAGTCAGAAATTAAAGTCGTTTCAACGGGTGGGGAACTAAACAAAAATACACTTTCACTGCAAGGAAGAATTACTAAAGAGATCATCAGCCGCTATCATGTCGATATCATGGTAATGAGTTGTAAAGGTCTTGATATTAACAGCGGCGCGCTGGACTCTAATGAAGCGGAAGCTGAAATCAAAAAGACAATGATCCGTCAGGCGACAGAAGTTGCGTTATTGGTTGATCACTCTAAGTTTGATCGCAAAGCTTTTGTCCAGTTAGCTGACTTTAGTCATATTAATTACATAATAACTGATAAATCACCGGGTGCAGAGTGGATAGCATTTTGCAAAGACAATAATATCCAGCTGGTGTGGTAATTTTAACACACGTTGTCAATATTATTTGTTCCTGTGCCTGGAAATAAAATGATGATAAAGATGCGGCAAGTGAATTTGCCGCAATTGCTACCTTTTTTAGCAAATCCGAGGCACCCAATGGAACAATATGATCAAATTGGCGCAAGACTGGACCGCTTGCCTTTGGCCCGGTTTCATTATCGTATATTTGGTATAATAAGCTTTAGTCTGTTATTAACGGGTTTTTTGAGTTACTCCGGTAATGTTGTCTTAGCAAAGCTGGTAAGCAATGGATGGTCAAATAATTTCCTCAATGCCGCCTTTACCTCGGCATTAATGTTTGGTTATTTCATCGGCTCTCTTACCGGTGGGTTCATCGGTGATTACTTTGGGCGGCGCAGGGCGTTTCGCATAAATCTTCTCATCGTCGGTATTGCTGCAACAGGGGCCGCTTTTGTCCCTGATATGTACTGGCTCATCTTCTTTCGCTTCCTGATGGGAACAGGAATGGGGGCGCTGATTATGGTTGGCTATGCCTCATTTACGGAGTTTATCCCCGCGACGGTGCGTGGAAAATGGTCCGCGCGGCTCTCATTTGTTGGTAACTGGTCGCCCATGCTGTCTGCGGCGATAGGTGTGGTGGTTATCGCTTTTTTTAGTTGGCGGATAATGTTTCTGTTGGGTGGTATTGGCATACTGTTAGCCTGGCTTCTCTCAGGTAAATACTTTATTGAGTCGCCACGATGGCTGGCAGGGAAAGGGCAAATCGCAGGTGCAGAATGCCAACTTCGTGAAGTAGAGCAGCAAATTGAAAGAGAGAAGAGTATTCGTTTACCCCCGCTTACTTCGTATCAGAGCAACAGCAAAGTTAAAGTAATCAAGGGTACTTTCTGGCTCCTGTTTAAAGGTGAAATGTTACGACGTACATTAGTCGCGATTACTGTTTTAATTGCAATGAACATTTCGCTTTATACCATCACCGTATGGATACCGACCATATTTGTTAACTCCGGCATTGATGTCGATAAATCAATATTAATGACCGCTGTTATTATGATTGGCGCTCCGGTAGGAATATTTATTGCGGCATTAATTATTGATCATTTTCCTCGTCGGTTATTTGGCTCCACCTTACTTATTATTATTGCCGTGTTAGGCTATATCTATTCAATTCAGACTACAGAGTGGGCGATTTTAATCTATGGCCTGGTGATGATCTTCTTTTTATACATGTATGTTTGCTTCGCGTCGGCGGTTTATATCCCGGAGCTTTGGCCAACGCATTTACGCCTGCGCGGTTCGGGTTTCGTTAATGCCGTCGGACGGATCGTCGCAGTCTTCACGCCCTATGGCGTTGCGGCATTATTAACACATTATGGGTCGATCACGGTGTTTATAGTACTTGGTGTCATGTTATTGCTCTGTGCGCTGGTTCTCTCCATTTTTGGCATCGAAACGCGGAAGGTGTCGTTGGAAGAGATTTCTGAGGTGAATTAAATCTTTCGTTGATGGCATCAATTGCCAGATGTGCCACTGACGTGTTTTATTTGGCCTACAATGCCAGTACAGAATTGTAGGCCAGCGTAAAATTACCCCTGTGTCTCTTCCCAGTCTGCCAGCGTATATAGCGTTGCCCCAGCAGCTGACATCTCCATAAACGCGTGCGCACTGTCCTGTGGCTGGATATTCACGCCACGACAACCATCGGTAATCACGTTTACCTTATAACCTAACTGTAACGCGTCCAGCACGGTAAACTTCACGCAATAGTCAGTAGCCAGGCCCATAACGATCAATTCATCGATTTCATGATCGCGTAACCAGTCATCGAGAGAGGTTTTCTGCCGACGGCCGTTATCAAAAAAGGCACTGTAACTGTCAACTAAAGGATTTTCGCCTTTATGGAACACCGCTGCGATCGCTTTTTGGTGCAGTAACGGATGTAATTGTGCGCCTTCACTGTTCTGCACACAGTGATCTGGCCAGAAGGTTTGTGGCAAACCGTCGAGTTGGCCTGGCGTATAAGGCTCTACACCGTGCTGACTGGCAAAACTGCCGTGATTCGCCGGGTGCCAGTCCTGACTGGCGATAACCGCTTCACCGCGCGACTGGCACCAGTCAATCAGGCGGTTAGCGACATCCACCGTACTGTCACCTTCCGGCACGGCGAGCGCGCCACCAGCACAGAAATCATTTTGTAAATCGACCAGTAACAGGGCGCGAGGGGGCATTGCAGTCTCCTTAATCATCCGGCGTCAGTTCGCCGCGCAGGTTTTGGCTCATGGCCTTGCGAATGGTTTCAGTATCCAGTTCCTGGCTCAGCAGGTAATGCAGTTTGGTTAGCGTGGCTTCTACAGTCATATCTGCACCGCCAATAACGCCGGCATGGGCGAGGGCGTTACCGGTGGCATAACCACCCATGTTCACTTTACCGGACATACATTGTGTCAGGTTGACCACCACAATACCGCGATCGCTGGCTTCATGTAATTCCTGCAGGAAGGCTTTGTTTTGTGGCGCATTACCCACGCCATAGGAGCGCAAAATCAATGCTTTCACCGGTTGGCGCAGAAAATTGCGCACGACGTCAGCAGAAATCCCTGGATAAATCGTCACTACGCCAATTGGTTGTGGGGTGATTGGATGAACGATTAATTCCCCTTCACCGTGCGGGGCGGGTGGCGTATTTAAACGACGAATATGGATACCTGCTTCCAGTAACGGAGGAAGGTTTGGAGAGGCAAACGCATCAAAACCATCGGCATGGGCTTTGGTAGTGCGGTTGCCGCGATACAATCGGTTATTGAAAAAGAGCGTTACTTCGTTGATCGGATAATTCGCCGCAACGTACAACGCATTCAGCAGATTAATTTGTCCGTCAGAGCGTAACTCAGCTAGCGGGATTTGTGACCCTGTCACAATGACTGGTTTACCGAGATTCTCGAGCATGAACGACAGCGCAGAGGCGGTATATGCCATCGTATCGGTGCCGTGCAGAATGACAAAACCATCATAGTCGTCATAGTGCGCTTTAATATCTTCAGCAATATGCTGCCAGTCTTCTGGAGTCATATCAGAAGAATCCATCAACGGCGTATATTCATGAATGGTGAAATCTGGCATCTCCGGGCGATGGAATTCCGGCATCAGCGCCAGTTGGCGTTGTAGATGACCTGACACCGGAATATAACCCTGCTCGGAACGCTGCATCCCGATGGTCCCGCCCGTGTAGGCGACGTAAATTGATTTCTTTTGCATGATATTGATATGAATGATATCGAAAGAGCAAAAGTATATACGTGAGGCAGGGGGAGCGCACCTGATACTATGCGGATAAGGAAATATGGGGCGAGACAGCGGGAAGAGGATTCGTCGAGGTAAAAAAATGTGGCCGACGATCTGTCGGCCACTCAGTACAAGACTTAACGCACGTTGGCGCAGGTCAGGCAAAACGCATAACGGTTTTGTGGGTCGTTAAACGCGGCCAGCTTGTCGCTTTCACTTTTAACAGTAGAGGCTACCGAGGCCAGCGGTGCAGGTAACATGGCCTGGAACGCACCTGGCAACATTGCCCGGACAGAACCAGACATGTTGTCCATCACTTTGTCGAAGAAGGTCGGTTCATCAACGTAGTATTCCAGATGCCACTGTTTCACTTTTGCCAGCTCTGCTGCTTTGGCAACTGCATCATCGAAATCCCCGAGGCTATCGACCAGCCCGTTAGCTTTTGCATCCTGACCGGTCCAGACGTGGCCCTGGGCGATTTTATCAATCTGCTCCGGCGTCGAATGACGCGCATCAGCAACCAGCGTGATAAAGCGTTTATAGCCATTCTCAATGCTTAACTGCATCATCTGCTGTGCTTCCGGCGGCAGTGCCCTGGTGATAGAAACATCTGCCAGCGGTGAAGTTGAGACACCATCGGTATGAACACCAATCGAATCCAGACTATTTTCTACGGTGGTGATCACGCCGAAGATACCGATAGAACCGGTCAGGGTGCTGGGGTTAGCCACAATGTAATTAGCTGGCGTGGAAATCCAGTAACCACCAGATGCCGCCATGCCGCCCATCGATACAACCACAGGCTTACCCGCTGCCCGGGCTGCTGCCAGTTCAGCGCGAATCACTTCAGACGCGGTAACGCTGCCGCCTGGGCTATTAACACGCAGGACAATCGCTTTCACTTTCGGGTCAAGGCGAGCGTCGCGGATTTGTGCCGCAGTGGTATCACCGCCAACATTCCCCTGAGTTTCCTCGCCATCCATAATTGCGCCATTAGCGAAGACGACACCGATGCTGTCACCGGTATCTGCCGGCGTTTTCAATGCGTAATCGTAATAACTGATGGCGCGATAATTTTTATCAGTCTTACTCCAGCCGAACTCTTTGGTTAGAGCTTTTTCGATTTCGGCACTCGATGCCAGTGCATCGACCAGCTTGTTTTCCAGTGCATATTTCGCGGTATCGCCACCGGTTTTGGTTAAACCCTCAAGCAACCCTTGCGCGCCAGGGAATACCTGCTGAGCAGGGATCTGCCGGTTAGCGGCAACAGTATTCAGATAGTTTTGCCACAGCTCACCAATCCAGCGGCTGTCAGCTTCGCGGGCTGCCGGTGACATGTCATCACGAATAAACGGTTCAACGGCAGATTTATACGTACCCACGCGGAACACATGGGTGGAAACTTTCAGCTTATCCAGCAACGATTTGTAGTACAGACCGTTGGTAGCAAAACCGTGCAGATCAACCACGCCTTGCGGTGACAGCCAAATTTTATTGGCGAAACTGGCGAGATAATATTGCCCCTGGCTGTAGTTCTCGCCAACGGCATAAACCGGTTTCCCGCTGTCACGAAACTCTTTCAGGGCTTTGCCGATGTACTGCATAGACGGCTGGTCGCCGCCTGCGAAGTTTTTCAGATCCATCACGATACCGGTGATATTGCGGTCATCTTTCGCCTGGCGAATGGTATTGACGATATCAAACAGTGAGTTTTCCTGCAGACGATCGGAACTGGCACCAAGCAGCTGGCGGCTTAATTTACTAAACCGCTGAGAACTATCGGGTTTATCGACGATCACACCAGAAATGTCCAGCAGCAGTGCGCCACGACTGGCCGTTTCTTTCGAATCACCACCACTGACCTGCATCCAAATCCCCACACCAACCAGTACGAGGAAAATAAAGAACAGGTTAAGTACCATTTCACGGACGAAATTCAGCAGACGCCACGTCCATTTAAAAAATCCGGCAATAAATCGCCAAAGGGTTCGCATGTATTCTCCCAACTTAAGGTCACACCTGTCACAGGCGCAATAGATGTGGTTATCGTAATGACCCAACCGGTACTTGTCAGCAGGAATTGCGGACTGTGCTGTAACAAAATCCACTCTCGTGTTAATTTTGTGAATAAATATCACGACAGGAGTTAATCAAATGGATGCACTCGAACTATTGATCAATCGCCGTAGCGCCTCCCGCTTGGCTGAACCCGCGCCAACGGGTGAACAACTGCAAAACATCCTGCGTGCGGGTATGCGTGCGCCGGACCATAAGTCCATGCAACCGTGGCATTTTTTTGTGATTGAAGGGGAAGGGCGCGAGCGTTTCAGCGCCGTACTGGAACAGGGGGCGATTGCTGCCGGTAGTGATGACAAAGCTATCGACAAAGCCCGTAATGCGCCGTTCCGCGCACCGCTCATCATCACGGTGGTGGCGAAATGCGAAGAGAATCATAAAGTCCCGCGCTGGGAACAGGAAATGTCTGCCGGATGCGCGGTCATGGCGATGCAAATGGCAGCAGTTGCCCAGGGGTTTGGCGGCATCTGGCGCAGTGGCGCATTAACTGAAAGTCCGCTAGTGCGTGAAGCATTCGGTTGCCGTGAGCAGGATAAAATTGTCGGTTTTCTCTACCTCGGTACGCCGCAGCTGAAAGCATCTACGTCGATTAACGTCCCGGACCCGACGCCGTTTGTAACTTATTTCTGATAATTGTCGCGAAACTGTCTGGATTGTGAGCAAAGGCGCAGGAATTCAGACACTCTCACTTATCACTTCACGGAATGAGGGTTACCATACCCGGATTGCATTGACAGGAGATGTCCATGAGCGAGAACTCGATTCGTTTGACCCAATACAGCCACGGAGCTGGTTGCGGCTGTAAAATTTCCCCAAAAGTGTTGGAAACCATCCTGCACAGTGAGCAGGCGAAGTTTGTTGATCCGAATTTGCTTGTGGGTAATGAAACCCGCGACGATGCGGCGGTGTACGATCTGGGCAATGGCACCAGCGTTATCAGTACCACCGACTTCTTTATGCCGATCGTTGATAATCCTTTCGATTTTGGCCGCATTGCGGCGACTAACGCCATCAGCGATATCTTCGCGATGGGGGGCAAACCGATTATGGCGATTGCGATCCTCGGCTGGCCGATTAACAAACTTTCCCCAGAAATTGCCCGCGAAGTGACCGAAGGTGGACGCTATGCATGTCGTCAGGCGGGTATTGCGCTGGCTGGCGGTCACTCCATCGATGCGCCGGAGCCGATTTTTGGTCTGGCGGTAACGGGGATCGTACCGACCGAGCGGGTGAAGAAAAACAGTACCGCACAAGCCGGATGCAAACTGTTCCTGACGAAACCGCTGGGGATCGGCGTTCTTACCACGGCTGAGAAAAAATCACTGTTGAAACCAGAACATCAGGGACTGGCGACGGAAGTGATGTGCCGGATGAACATCGCAGGCGCGTCCTTTGCCAACATCGAAGGCGTAAAAGCGATGACCGACGTTACGGGCTTTGGTCTGCTGGGCCACTTGAGCGAAATGTGTCAGGGGGCTGGTGTGCAGGCACGCGTCGACTATGAAGCGATCCCGAAACTCCCCGGTGTTGAAGAGTACATTAAGTTGGGCGCAGTACCTGGCGGCACTGAACGTAACTTTGCCAGCTACGGTCATCTGATGGGTGAAATGCCGCGTGAAGTGCGCGATCTGCTGTGCGATCCGCAAACTTCTGGCGGTTTGCTGCTGGCGGTCATGCCGGAAGCAGAAAATGAGGTCAAAGCTACAGCCGCCGAGTTTGGCATTGAACTGACGGCAATTGGCGAACTGGTGCCAGCGCGCGGCGGTCGTGCCATGGTTGAGATTCGTTAATTCAATGCGGTTGTTTATTGCCGAAAAACCGAGTCTGGCGCGCGCCATTGCTGATGTCCTGCCCAAACCGCACCGGAAAGGCGATGGCTTTATCGAGTGCGGTAATGGTCAGGTGGTGACCTGGTGTATCGGTCACCTGCTTGAGCAGGCGCAGCCAGACGCCTACGACAGCCGCTATGCGCGCTGGAATCTTGCGGATTTGCCGATTGTCCCGGAAAAGTGGCAATTACAGCCCCGACCCTCCGTGACCAAACAACTTAACGTCATCAAACGCTTCCTGCATGAAGCCAGCGAAATCGTTCACGCCGGGGACCCGGATCGTGAAGGGCAATTGCTGGTGGATGAAGTGCTGGACTATCTGCAACTGGCACCGGAAAAGCGCCAGCAGGTGCAGCGTTGCTTGATAAACGACCTGAACCCGCAGGCGGTTGAGCGGGCGATCGACCGTCTTCGTTCCAACAGTGAGTTTGTACCGCTGTGCGTTTCTGCGCTGGCGCGAGCGCGTGCCGACTGGCTGTACGGCATCAATATGACCCGTGCGTATACCATTCTCGGTCGCAATGCCGGTTATCAGGGCGTACTTTCCGTGGGACGCGTGCAGACGCCCGTGCTTGGGCTGGTGGTGCGCCGCGATGAAGAGATTGAAAACTTCGTGGCGAAAGACTTCTTTGAAGTCAAAGCACATATCGTGACACCTGCCGATGAGCGGTTTACCGCTATCTGGCAACCGAGCGAAGCGTGTGAACCGTACCAGGATGAAGAAGGGCGCTTGTTACATCGTCCACTGGCGGAGCATGTGGTTAACCGCATTAGTGGTCAACCGGCTATTGTCACCAGCTATAACGATAAACGGGAATCAGAATCCGCGCCGCTGCCTTTTTCGCTTTCAGCGTTGCAGATTGAAGCGGCAAAACGTTTTGGTCTGAGTGCGCAGAACGTGCTTGATATCTGCCAGAAGCTGTACGAAACGCACAAGCTAATCACTTATCCGCGTTCCGATTGTCGCTATTTGCCAGAAGAACATTTTGCCGGACGCCACGCGGTGATAAATGCCATCAGCGTTCATGCACCGGATCTGTTGCCGCAGCCAGTGGTAGATCCAGATATACGCAACCGCTGTTGGGATGACAAAAAGGTCGATGCGCACCACGCCATCATTCCGACCGCACGGAGTTCTGCGATCAACCTGACGGAGAACGAAGCGAAGGTCTATAACCTGATTGCCCGTCAGTATCTGATGCAGTTCTGCCCGGATGCGGTGTTCCGCAAGTGTGTTATCGAACTGGACATTGCCAAAGGCAAATTTGTCGCTAAAGCGCGTTTTCTTGCTGAAGCAGGCTGGCGCACGCTGTTAGGCAGCAAAGAGCGCGATGAAGAAAACGACGGCACGCCACTGCCTGTGGTGGCGAAAGGCGATGAGTTGCTGTGTGAAAAAGGTGAAGTGGTAGAGCGGCAAACCCAGCCGCCGCGCCATTTTACCGATGCAACACTGCTTTCGGCGATGACCGGGATCGCGCGCTTTGTGCAGGACAAAGATCTGAAAAAGATCCTTCGTGCGACCGATGGTCTGGGGACAGAAGCAACGCGTGCCGGGATTATTGAACTGTTGTTCAAGCGTGGTTTCCTCACCAAAAAAGGGCGCTATATCCACTCCACCGACGCCGGAAAAGCGTTATTCCATTCGCTGCCAGAAATGGCTACGCGACCGGACATGACCGCGCACTGGGAATCGGTGCTGACGCAAATCAGCGAAAAGCAGTGTCGCTATCAGGACTTTATGCAGCCGCTGGTGGGGACGCTTTACCAACTGATTGATCAGGCGCGTAGCACTCCGGTCAGGCAGTTCAGAGGAATTGTGGCACCGGGTGGGGAGTCAGTTAAAAAAGCACCCAATAAACGAGTGAAAAAAGCGGCAAAGCCCCAAAAAGATAATACGGATTCTGCTAATTAATTCGGTTTCCACTCTTAAACAAAGCCAGTGGTAGATATTCTGCCATTGGCTTTATTTATTATGATATAAATACCCGCAGCTAAAATTATTAACGGAATATCTTTATATTCACGTGATTAATGTTATGGGCTGCATCATTATAAATTATTTTAAAATGCAGGGATTGTGAACATTATTCACAAAACGAATATATATAACTGCTCTATAAAAGGAACAGTTCATTTATTTGAAGAGGATAATTATGATTATCGGTATCGATCTAGGAACGACTAACAGTCTGGCAGCAGTCTGGCGAAATGGACAAAGTGAACTGATCCCCAATGCGTTAGGCAAGTTTTTAACACCCAGCGTAGTTTGTGTCGATGAAGATGGTATGGTTTTGACAGGGGAGGCAGCTCGTGACCTGCAACTCATCAAACCACAAAACTGCGCATCAAATTTTAAACGCATGATGGGCACATCAAAGACGTTGAAACTGGGAGGACGGGAGTTTCGTGCGGAAGAACTTTCATCACTGATATTACGTCAGCTAAAAGAAGATGCAGAAAACTATTTAGGTGAAGAGATAACTGAAGCAGTAATTAGTGTACCTGCTTACTTTGGTGATATGCAACGTAAAGCAACAAAAGCCGCTGCGACAATGGCAGGCTTGAACGTCGAACGTTTAATTAACGAACCAACCGCCGCTGCACTGGCGTATGGTTTGCATAATAAAGATGATGAACATCAATTTCTGGTATTCGATTTAGGTGGTGGTACATTCGATGTCTCCATTCTGGAGTTGTTTGACAATATTATGGAAGTACGAGCCAGTGCCGGGGATAACTTTTTAGGTGGTGAAGATATTGTCGATATCCTGATCGATGCATATTGCTCAAGGCGGGATCTTCCTGAAAATATTGAATGGCGTGAACCGACACTCCAACGCCATTTACGCATTGAGGCTGAGCGTGTCAAGCGCGTGCTTAGTATGCGAGACGAAGCTACTTTCAGCGTGGAGATTGAAGGAAGGCGATATTACTGGCATCTGACTACAGAAAAATTTGAATTTTTATTACAGACATTTTTCGAGCGAATCAGTATGCCACTGGAACGGGCAATTCGCGATGCCAAACTTAATATTAGCCAATTAGACCAGGTTGTTCTTGTGGGTGGCACTACACGTATGCCGCTTATTCGAAAACTTGTGACACGACTATTTGGTCGTATACCGGCAATGCATTTAAACCCGGATGAGGTCATTGCCCAGGGCGCGGCTATTCAGGCCGCACTTAAAGCGCGCCACAGCGAATTACAAGATGTAGTAGTGACCGATGTTTGCCCTTATACGCTTGGCGTTGATACCTCTAAATCGCTGGGGCATACCCGCGAATCAGGCTATTTTGCACCCGTTATTGAGCGTAACAGGAGTATTCCTTGTAGTCGCGTTCGTGCTTTTTACACGGCACATGATCAACAAACAGAGGTTAATTTTAAAATCTACCAGGGTGAAAGCAGGATGGTGGCTGATAATATTTTCCTTGCGGAGTTGTCAGTGAATGTTCCGCCAAAACCGGCCGGTGATGTGCGTATTGATGTTCGTTTTACGTACGACATTAACGGTATTCTTGATGTCGATATCAGCGTGCCACTGACAGGGGCTAAAAATAGTCTGGTTATTGAACAGAATCCAGGGGCATTAACGGAAGAGCAAATACAGCAGTCGTTGTCCAAATTAAGCCTTTTAAAAATTCATCCACGCGATGAACAGATAAACCAGGCCTTTATTGCCCGTCTTGATAATCTCTATCAATTCACCCTGGCGGAAACGCGAGACTGGATAAGCAATTGCTCCCGTCATTTCAGTTATCTACTCGAGAAGCAGGATCCTGATCAACTTGCTGATTTTCGTGCTGAAGTTGAACCGACATTAGATTATCTGGAAAGAGAACGTCTGCAATGAACTGCTGGGAAATATTAGGTTTACAACCAGGCGTGGAAGAACGAGATATTAAGCGTCGTTATGCGAAACTGGTAAAAAATTGCCGCCCGGAAGATTCTCCCGAAGCCTGGCAACAATTGCACGATGCTTATGAACAGGCTTTACGTTATGACGACGAAGATCAGTGGCAAGAAGAGGAAGAAGAGCAACCGATCAATATGTCCAGGGGTATTGTTCATCCTCGTCCTGTGATGACATTTCGCGCACCCAACACCTTTTCTGGTCATCCACTTCCTGATGTCACTATTAAATCAGAGGGGGAGTTCACCTGGCAAGCCGTGCTGGATATGCTCTGTGAGGAGAATGAAACAACCCCCGAACATGCCCCCATGCAACTTGCTAAGGCGTTATCTTTCCTTGAGAAAAAAGATCTCAGCTCACGAATGTGCTTTGAAGAAGCGTTATTACTGCATCTTCATCGGGTATTCCGGCCATTATTAACTCTCGCTGCAGCACAAACGTTCAGATGGCATTTAGTTGCAGGCAGCCGTCAACCCGCAATCCAGACAGAAATTAACGAAAGTTGTCTTCTTTATTATCGCATCGAAAAACAAATTACCCCTTTCTTTGCCAGTAACTTGTCTCCACTGGAAGAAATGGAAAACGGGAAGGAAATGGCTACGATTTATCAATCATTAAAGGATAATGAAGAGAGCCTGAAATGGTTTGATATCGCAGTATTAAATAAAGTCGCTGAATTTGAACTATCAGACAACTATATGGCATTGTTAATAGAGTATTTATCATATTCCTGGCGAAAAGAAAAAATGATTCGCAAGTGGAAATTAACAGAACGCTTCAATAATTTAGCAATGCAACATCATAGTGGATATAAAAAGTTGCTAAATGCCATAAAACTAAAAGGTCTTTTTTATTATCCATCTTCTGTATTCCAGTCCTGCTTACATGCTGCAGAGCAAGGCTATTCACTTGCCTGGTATTCTCTTAGCAAAATGTATTACGAAGGTGATGAGGTTTCACAGGATCTAAAATTAGCCTTTAACTGGTTTACCCGCGCCGCGCAGCATAATGTTATCGATGCTCAGTATGCGCTGGGCATCATGTATAGCGATGGAAGGGGCACGGATAAGAATATTAGTGAGGCACGAAAATGGTTTTTACTTGCTGCCCAAAATGGCAACGCATCTGCGCAATATAAGCTTGCCCGTATCTCACGCTTTGCGGATGAGCCATTACGAAATTATGAAGAAGCATTACAGTGGTATTTATCTGCCGCCACTCAAGGACATGACCTTGCCCAGTATGAGTTGGGACAAATGTATATACAAGGGATTGGCGTGGAGCGCGATGAGGTTCAGGCCCATCGTTGGTTTTTGCAATCAGCAGAACAGGGATATTTATATGCGCAATATCATACTGCCAGGTTGTATAGCGAAAGTGAGAGTATTCCACAGGACCAGGAAAAAGCGCTGTACTGGTTTACCAAAGCAGCAAAAAATGGAGCAGATGGGGCAGGGGATGCCATGTATGAATTGGGAAAATATTATTTAACCAACAATGATGATCCTGAAAATAACGCTGAGGCTATTCAATGGCTTACTGGTGCAGCGCAGCGTGGGCGAATAGAGGCGATATTTTTGTTAGCCGAAATGTATTTGTACGGTACAAAAGATATCGCAAAAGATGAAAATCATGCGCTGCACTGGTACGAAAAAGCGGCGCGTTTGGGGTCGACCGAAGCGCAACACCAGACTGCGGCAATGTATGCTCAGGGGACAGGCACTAAAATTGATAATAAACAAGCATGGATGTGGCTAACAATTGCCGGAAATAACAACCCCTGGATTGAAAAAGATGCGTTGCGATGCTTAATGTCTGAACAGGATATTCAGGATGCAGAACAAACGGCTGCAAATTGCAAACGTCTGCTAAGGATTTAATTAACTCAGGGAAAATCGTCTGGTTATAAGGAAAACCAGACGATTATAATAACGATTAAATCACGCCCTGGCTTAACATCGCATCGGCAACCTTCACAAAACTGGCAATGTTCGCGCCCTGCACGTAGTTGGTTTGCTCACCTTCACCACCATGCTCAACACAGGCATGGTGGATATCCAGCATGATGTGATGCAAACGTGCGTCAACTTTCTCGGCTTTCCAGCCCAGGCGCGCAGCGTTTTGCGCCATTTCAAGGCCTGACGTTGCTACACCGCCAGCATTAGCCGCTTTACCCGGTGCAAACAGTACGCCTGCCTGCTGGAACAGTTCAGTCGCTTCGATGGTGGTCGGCATATTTGCCCCTTCGGCGACGGCTTTAACGCCATTGGCGATAAGCTGATGCGCGGCGTCAACATCCAGTTCGTTCTGGGTGGCGCAAGGCAGGGCGATATCAACCGGTACAGACCACGGCTGTTGGCCTTCGAGATAGACCAGACCAAATTCTTTGGCGTAATCTGCCACTCGACCATCGCGGCTGGCTTTGATTTCGATAAGACGTGCCAGTTTCTCTTTCGTGAATCCGCTTTCATCAACTACAGTGCCGCTGGAGTCTGACGCAGTGATCACACGAGCACCAAATTCCATCGCTTTTTCGATAGCGTACTGGGCGACGTTGCCGGAGCCAGAAACGGAAACTCGCATCCCTTCAAAACCCATACCGTGGCGTTTTAGCATTGCTTCTGTGAAATAAACCAGACCGTAGCCGGTAGCTTCCGGGCGAATAAGACTGCCGCCAAATGAAAGGCCCTTACCGGTGAAGACGCAGGCGGTATTGTTGGAGAGCTTTTTCATCATCCCCGCCATAAAGCCGACTTCACGACCACCAACCCCGATATCACCTGCCGGAACGTCGGTATCCGCGCCCAGGTGGCGATACAGTTCAGTCATCAGCGCCTGGCAAAAACGCATCACTTCACCTTCGCTTTTTCCTTTCGGATCGAAATCGCTGCCGCCTTTACCACCGCCCATCGGCAGAGTAGTCAGGGCATTTTTGAAGGTTTGTTCAAAGCCGAGGAATTTGAGAATGGAAAGGTTAACTGACGGATGGAAGCGCATACCGCCTTTGTACGGGCCGATGGCAGAGCTGAACTGCACACGCCATGCACGGTTGACCTGTACCTGATTGCGATCATCAACCCATACCACGCGAAACTGGATCACGCGCTCCGGTTCAACCAGACGCTCCAGTAATGACATCTGGCGATATTTTGGATTTTGTTCAAGAAAAGGCCAGAGTGTGGTCATTACTTCACGAACGGCTTGCGCGAACTCGGTTTGATTCGGGTCGCGCTTTTGGACATGGTTGAGGAATGACTCCAGAGAATATGTCTGATCCATAGATATAAAACCCTTATATATTAATACGATTGTGCTTATGTTGTTTATGTCATGTGCTTTTGCAGTTTTCGACTATACCATCAAGAATGTGACGGTAAGCAAGAAAAAAATGACCCAGGAAAGCAAATTAATAACGAGAGTAATCTCATAACCAAATGCGATAACTCAGACGCTAAAGTTTTGCCGCCCGGCTACCGTTATCAGTAGCAGAGACAATAACGTTAAGGAGCTCCCTGTGAGTCGAGCATTGTTCGCCGTAGTATTAGCATTTCCATTAATTGCACTGGCTAACCCGCATTATCGTCCGGACGTGGAGGTAAACGTACCGCCAGAAGTGTTCAGTTCAGGCGGGCAGTCAGCGCAGCCCTGTACTCAGTGCTGCGTTTATCAGGATAAAAATTATTCTGAAGGAGCGGTAATTAAAGCCGAGGGAATACTGCTGCAATGCCAGCGTGATGACAAAACCCTTAGCACTAATCCGCTGGTCTGGCGGCGCGTAAAGCCATAAACGCCTCTAATAGTGGAATGTCAGCAGGGGCCAGCGGATATTGCAGCGCCTCTTCAGGTGAGCACCAGACCAGCGCCTGATGTTCATGTGCCTGTAACGTCCCGTGGAAGTCGGGTACGTGCCAGGCATGAAGATGGATAATCCGCCCCGAAACTTCTCGCTGATGGCTGGCAACATACTCACCCACAGTTGCTTCGATGCCCAATTCTTCGTTTAACTCACGCACCAGCGCCTGCTGCTGGCTTTCATCCAGCTCGACTTTACCACCGGCAAACTCCCATAATCCCGCCTGATCGCGCTGGGCGGGGCGTTGCGCGAGTAAAATTTTGCCATCACGTTCAATGATGGCGGCAACAACTTCAATCATTTTCATAAATTACACACGGGCAGATAAGCGAAAAATGCCATAATATCCGCACTGTTGCTCAATCAGAAAGGCTTTATATTTAAGGAGTGCCTGTGCTAGACCGCCATCTTCATCCCCGGATTAAACCGTTGTTGCATCAGTGCGTGCGGGTTCTTGATAAACCGGGCATTACGCCAGATGGTTTAACATTAGTGGGATTTGCCATCGGCGTGCTGGCTCTGCCGTTTCTGGCGCTGGGCTGGTATCTGGCGGTGCTAGTCGTCATTTTGTTGAACAGGCTGCTTGATGGTCTGGACGGTGCGCTGGCGCGGCGCAGAGGGCTTACCGACGCGGGCGGCTTTCTTGATATTTCTCTCGATTTTCTTTTTTACGCGCTGGTGCCTTTTGGGTTTATCCTCGCCGCACCGCAGCAAAACGCCCTGGCAGGCGGCTGGCTGCTGTTTGCGTTTATCGGCACGGGTAGCAGTTTTCTCGCTTTTGCTGCGCTGGCGGCGAAACATCAGATTGATAATCCCGGTTATGCGCATAAATCGTTTTATTATCTGGGCGGGTTAACCGAAGGCAGCGAGACGATTTTGCTGTTTGTTCTGAGTTGCCTCTTTCCGACCTGTTTTCCGTGGTTTGCGTGGGTATTTGGTGCGTTGTGCTGGATGACGACCTTTACGCGGGTGTGGAGTGGGTATCTGACGCTGAAGTCGCTCCAGCGTCAGTAATTGCAATGTTATTTGCTGCTGTCCGGGCCGCGTTCACCGGTTGCTACCGAATTTTTTGGATCGCTGCTCCATTCGTACCAGCCGCCGTCGTAAACGGAGACGTTATTCCAGCCCATTGCTCGTGCGAATGGAAGGGACTTCCCCTGATTATGCGCCTGATTAACTCTTGTGCAATCATG
>ENA-ORUR01000420-ORUR01000420.1-human-gut-metagenome-genome-assembly--contig:-NODE-420-length-20423-cov-4.00236_pt1 | contig 20423 bp, 18 predicted proteins | sample MGYA00242086_ERZ509223 | MGnify/ENA primary metagenome ERZ509223 (study PRJEB26280, sample SAMEA2338820) | human gut metagenome | biome: human gut; feature: human-associated habitat; material: faeces... | reverse complement strand
CAAAAATAAAAATAAAATTTTTCTTTTTTAAATAAAATATTTTTTTGTTTTTTTTTATAACTCATATAGTGTTAATCGTATATTAATGTTCAATAAAAATGAGTTTTCTGATTAAAATAAAATAAATTCTAGCTGTATATAAGCTCTAAATGCTTATTTAATCAACACTATGGCTAAAAAACATCAATACTATATTCTAAATACCTGTATAAGTTAGTGATTTACTCTAAAGAAAAGCTAAGAATTTTTTCAAATTTATATAAAAAGCATTATTTATCACAAAAATCACAGTTCGATTGTTTTCCAACCAAAAAAATATTTACTATTCATCTTTAATGATAAAAATCAAAAACCATGCTTTGTAAAAGGAAATGCTTTGGTGTAAAACTAAATTTAGTTTTTACTTATATCGCATTAAGCAAAATTTTCTGCCACGTATCTATTAGGAAGCACTATGAAATATCAAGATGTAACAAAAACCCCCTGTGAGAACGCTTATTTTCTAGTCTTTAATCTTATTAACTCATCGGAAACCCGCCCTACTCTTATCGACTTTTGTAATAATCTATCAGGTCTTCTTCGTAGTATGAGAACCCGTTTCCCTGAATTAGACGTAAGTTGTGTGATGGGATTTGGTGCTGATGCATGGTCTAAACTATTCCCTAATCAAGCTAAACCGCGAGAATTAAATACCTTTAAGCAAATCAACGGCGATGTGTATACCGCAGTATCGACACCTGGCGATCTGTTTTTTCACATACGGGCACTAAAGGTATCCGCTTGTTATGAATTAGCCGCAATTATTAGCCAAAAATTAAACTCTATTGCCACCTCAGAAGATGAAGTACATGGTTTCCGCTATTTTGATGGTCGCTCAATTATTGGCTTTGTGGATGGAACAGAAAATCCTGAGTTTGAAGATGAGCGTGTCGCTTATGCGGTTATTGGTGATGAAGATCCACTGTTTACCGGTGGAAGTTATGCATTTGTACAAAAATACATTCATGATATGGCGGCTTGGGAAAACCAATCTCTCATCGAGCAAGAAAAAGTGATCGGTAGGCATAAATTCAATGATGTTGAACTAACTGATGAAGAAAAAGATCCAGGCTCACACAATGTCGTCACCAATATTCAAGATGAAAACGGTGATGATTTAAAAATCGTACGAGCAAATATGCCGTTTTCAAATCCCTCCAAAAATGAATATGGTACCTATTTTATTGGTTATGCTCGCTATTTCTCAACAACAAACCGTATGTTAGAAAATATGTTTGCAGGAACACCTGAAGGACATACCGATAAACTACTGAAATTCAGTACTCCCGTCACGGGCACATTATTCTTTGTCCCATCTCCGGCGTTTTTAGATGATATAGAATAAAAGTTGATTATCAGTACAAACAAAAAGTTAATAGCAATAGCTCATACACTGCTCTATATTCGATAAGAACAAAAAAGAGCTATTGCTATTCAATATGATGACGGCATTTACTTACAATATTAAGCGCCTGATCAGTCAACCAATACCCGAAAAATAGCACTTCCTTGAAAACTACCTTCAACAGGGTTTCTTATATCATTAGGATGAAAGGTTGATGTGATAGAAAATGTTTTTGCAGCACCTGCGTTAAGTTTAAATTTACCTTTATATTCGGTATCGTTATATTTCAACTCACAAGAGCCACCATTACCACATTTTGTATAGTTTTCCGTTTTTCCAGAAACAGGTGCACTTCCTATTAATGAAACGGATACTGATGCATCATAATCACACGTTAGTTGATAGTTATAAGGTGGCGTCACATTGTTAATAGATTCTTCTGGGGTCATATTTCCATGAGATAAGTTAATAACTTGGTTTTTAATATTACATTTACTTGTGATACTCACAGGAATATTAATATAACTATTCATATAAGGCTTCATTGCATTACCAAATTGAAGATAACCCGTACTGTTGCCACCAGACCCTTTATTTTCTTCATAAGCCCATGCAAAAGGAATATTTAAATTATATGATCCCGGATAAGCCGTCGCTCTGGACACTGCCACAGTTAATGACATAGAACGATCTAACGGCAGCACTGCAGAACCTAATCCCCAAACGGTTCCAACACTATGGCAACCACTCGGTGACTGCTTAGCATAATAATTTGGCCCTACATAAACCTGATTATTGTTATTATTGGTACCTGCTAGTGTCCAAGAGAGATTGGACAAATAATAGCTCAATCCTGATGAATGTTTTTGCCAAGTATTTGTTTGTGGCAATCTAATCCAATAGCGGTAATTTCCTTCTTCTGCCATTGAGCCTGAACCACTACAGTAAGAAGCGATAACCCGCCACCCTTTAACCTGAGGTATGGTCACCTTAATTACACCACTGGCGTTAGCATCTGTCACATTAAGCGCAGGGGCTGTTGCTGATGCAGTACTACCATTTGACGGTACATGCAAAAAATTTTGTTGCCAGCCTACCGCATATGGTGTGGCTAAAGAAAATAAAGCTATTCCTATTAATGTCTTATTCATTTAAACCGTCCTACTTTTTAGGATTACATAAACCTCAGTCTCTGATACTCATCATTGACTCTGTTTTAGGTTTAGTTATAAACAATGCTTAATGATGCGGAGGCCGTAAAATTTCCAGGAGATAAATCAGCAGTACCTGTTTTAAAAGGAACAGCAGTAATAGTAAATTGGCTCCTGTCTTGCCCTGTATTAGAAAAACCTTTTGTAATGGCATAACCTCGAGGGGCTGAACCATTCAAACGCAAAGGATTATTCTCATCAACACTCTCTCCTTGATATAAGGCAAGGCCAAATCGATTTGAATTCACGCTATCTGCGGAAACTTTAAGCACATTATCAGGCGCTCCAGCTAACTGAATGCCAGATACTTTGACGTAAGGTGAGCCCTTAAAATAAGTACATGTAATAGGAATATTTTTTGTGATAGCGCTTGTTTGACCATCAACTTTATAAGTCATTATTTGATTAAAAGAAAACTGTATAGGGATATTATTATTAACAACACAAGGTGGAACATAAATAGCGCCTGTAATAGCTATATTTATATCAACTGCCCGTGCAGTTCCTGATAGTAAATATAAAAAAATAGGCAGTATAAAATATTTACTTTTATTCATAAGAAACCTCAAATTCTACCGTGGCATTATAAACTCCAGGTACAACACTTTTTTCCTGTATTGCTTTTGGTGTCGCTTCAACAAATGCATTAAAGGTCAGCAACATCGTGCCATCGTTAAGTTGAGTTCCATTTCCACCGTTATGGTTTTCACCTAAAGTAATACGTTGGTTTCCATCTATATCAATTAATCCAATGGCTAACTTACTTTTATTAACGCCAGAAGAAAGTGTAAGGTACTTTTGTTGTTCAGCCCCCATCTCTGGCTCTGGCTGCCCATTAAATTTAATTTTCACTGATTTCCATAACGATTTTGCATCACATTGGATCAGTTTAATGGTAAATTTTTCTGCAGGTCTAACCGCAGGATATTTCCAATAATCCCTTGGTGTGCTATTTAAAAAAACCACATTTTGATTTAAACTTGGCTGATCAATCCTACATGGCGTATCAATCAAAGTACCATCAAAATTCATTGTTGTAGCCGCATTTGCAACAGGTAAAAAAATAAGCATAAAAAATAATATTTTTACCCATTCTCTATAAAAATAAATAACCATATGATCTACCTTAAATTAATTATACTGCAATTTAAGAGTTAATATATTTAACTTCCGGTCAAGAATATTTCTCTTTATTTCATCTGAAAAGAGGTAATTCAAAATAACATTATCTTTATAATGCTTTAATCTATTCATTCTTATATCAATATTTTCTACGTTATCGTTGATTTTATTTGTGAAACTTAACACACTAGTAAACATAGGTTTACTATTTGAGCTGTTTTTAAAATCACTATAAATATTACAACCACCAATAACGACATCAATATCTTTTATGTATAGCTCTTTTAAACTAATTTCATTCGAAATAAGCTCACAAGGAGCATTTAAAAATGAGCCTTTTATATATATAAAACCATGTTGATTTTTTTCATTTTGATTATAAAAATCAAATTTTGCTCTATTAATATTAAAGAATGATTTATCTCGAGCAACAGGTTCTGCAAAGCCAATTTGAGAAATAAAAAGGCCATTAATGTAAAGCATCAACATAAAAATAAATTTTCTATTCTTCACCTTTCTATCTCCAAAATCAGTTTTTATTTTTTCTCTGCTACACAACGATTAGCTTGACATTGAAATTTAATTGTCGGTCTTCCACCATAATCATTTATATAAGATAAGTATGGCGTTGAGTACACTTTACTATTAACCCTTTGTGACGATTTAGGGGCAATCATGACTGCATTAAACTCAGAATCAACCGCTTCTTTCTTTGAACCACCAATACCGAATACAGTGACGTAATAAGGTGTTGGATTCTCTATTTCATAACCGTCAGATAGCTTATTTAAAACTAATTGATCTTGCCAAATAGCATTTGGCTCTCTCAATATTTGTTTCGGTCTATAAAACAATTTTATTTTTGTATGTAAGGCAATTTGTAATACATTATTGTCTTCAGCTTTAGGTGGAACTTCTCTAACATTAAAATAAAATAATGTTTCTCTATCGTTAGGTAACTTTTCAATATCTGGTGTCGCAGATACTTTAATTAACGCTTTATCACCAGGCTCTAATCGCTGAACTAATGGTGTGGCAATTAATGGCCCTAGCTCAATTTTTTCATTCTTATCATTTTCAATCCATGTTTGGGCTAAATAAGGTAATTGTTTATTATCATTAGTAATATTAATAACTAATGCATTTGACCCACCTTCGTATATAGCTCTTGTTCTATCTAAAGAAATTGCTGCATAGGAGTTTGATGTAACCATTAATCCTAATAATAAAAATGATATTTTTTTCATTTCAAGACCTTTGTCGTTTATTAATTACCGATATTTATTTTTCACACAATAATAATATCTTATTACTCGGTTCTATTTTATTTGGAAGTTTAGCGACACATTGTTGTTCAGCTCCCCAAGATACTCTAATTTCTTCATTTGGGTTAATACCTGTTAGCCAAGCAAAACCATCATCACTAATTATTCCTAGCTCTCGTCCTTTAGCATTACTAATTATTGAACCAAATGGTGGATAAGAGTTATCAGCTAACCTAATTATTGCAAAGGCCTTCTCACCTTTTAACACTTCAAATTTTCTATAACCAATAGCACCTTCAGTTAATGAAGATTCTACAATCGCCTGTGTCGCTTCTATATTATTAGGTAATTTAGTTAAATCGATCGTTGTTTCATTGCGATAATAACTATTAATATCGGTAACAACACCATAACCCCAATTATTGGTTGTTACACGGCCACCATCAACTGGTACTCCTGCAACACCTTCAGTATCAACTAATAAGCGAGTACCACCATTAAATCCATCTGGGTGAAGTGCTGCTCCTTTAGCGGTAATCGTTAAGCCCCCATTAGCAGAAAAACCAAATGATGAGGTATTTTTATTTGAGATAGTGGCATTCGCATTAATATTAGCGATTGAAGTATAGCGTCCATAATAGCCAGAGAAGCTTGAACTACTATCCATATCATCGCCATATGTCGTTGAAACATTTAAATTATAATTAGCTAAGTTATCTTCCGTGGTATTAAAGTACCCTATATTATGCGTATAGTTCCCCGAATTTCTTGAGCCATCATAATTTATAAATCCTCTATTATTCTCTAATGGAATACTGACTCTCGCAAAGAAGACATCATTATCTTTGCCATAGTATTTAGATCTCGATGCAGATAAATTTAATGAAATATTTTTAACTGCAAAAACATCCATATATTTATTTAAGTTAATAGAATAATAATCGGAATTACTTTGATCCCAATATGTCTGATGATTATATTGCACCCCAATTGATGTGTTATATTCAGAAAGACCTTTATTAAAGGTTACTGTATAGAGTTCTTTCTCTTTTCCAGTAAAATCATCACGATAACGTGCATCTAAATAATTTTGCATCGTCATATAATTACGTTCATTAAATCGGTATCCAGCGAAGGTTACATCCGCATCCAAATTATCAAAACGTTTAGAGTAACTGACTCGCCATGACTTACCTTGCATAGTGCCACGATCAGGTAATCGTGCATAAGATTGTGTAATATCGGCAGATACCGCACCGAAAGCGAACATATCGCGCCCAACCCCAAGTGCTACACTATTATAATCACCGGCGAAAATGGTACCACCATACATAGTCCAAGCATTACTTAAACCAAAAGCAGCTTCAGTCGTACCAAATATAGGTCCTTCTGTATTATGTAATTTATCTCTAGAGCGTCCTGCAACAACCTTATAACGAACTTGTCCCGGTCTTGTTAAATAAGGAACATAGGCTGTATCAATTTGAAATTTATTCGTCTTTCCATTTTGCTCAATAATCTCAACATCCAATTTACCACGCACCGAACTGTCTAAATCTTGAATGGCAAATGGACCTGCGGGTACTGTTGAATCGTAAAGAATACGTCCTTGATGCTTAACAACTACCCTTGCGTTAGTTTCAGCGATCCCTGTAACTTGTGGTGCATATCCCCTTAGTTGAGGAGAGAGCATCCGATCATCACTTTCTAAACTAATCCCCGTATAACGCCAGGAATTAAATATATTGGAGTTTATAAAGTTTTCACCGATGGTTAGGTTAGACTTTAAACTGCGGATCGCGCGATATCCATAAACTCGAGTAAAATTTAATAAATCTTTATTGTTTTCCGCATCACCAGAGGTTCGATTATAATTCCCTTGATAATCAGAACGAATACGCCAGCTACCGAAGTTATAACCAACAGTACCATTGTAATAAATACTTTGCGTATTGCTTCCTTCATGAGGGATATTAACATTGGTGTTAATATTATAATCAAGGATCAAACCTGAGATCCCATCATCCCAGCGAGATGGTGGTAACCAAGTAGCACTTGTATACTCAAGCCATATTTGAGGTATTTTAATTGATAATATACCTTCATTTAATTTTGTTGTAACTTCAACACCATCTAGGCTTAATAAGTCAATACATTTTCCATCATTCCATGTTGGTAGATTATTTTCTATTTTTTCCTTTAATCCTAAAGATGAAATAATATCACCTGTTAAACAGGCTTGAGATAACAGTTTTTTATTTTCATCTTGAGATTTGTTTTCTCTTTCTAATACGTTAACAGTATATGTTGATGAACCGATCCCTTGTCCATTAAGTACTAAGTTAAGCTGATATTTACCCGGTAAAATATAACCGGCTTCACTAAACCTAGCAAAGTTAATATTATCTTTAGATTTAGAGTCAACAACATCTAAGTTAAACTCTACAGAATATACATTTTGAGAATAAATTATAAATAATATAGTTGCCAAAATGCTTGTAGATCTTCCACTCATATTCTCTCTGTTCATATTGGCTAATAACCTTAATTATTTAAGTCTTAAAGTTTTAATGAGAAGTTGAAAGCAGCTAATCATTCATAATTTATTTTGAATAAAACGCTTGCATAATAATCACCAGGAGTAATTACATCCAACTTTTTTACAACGTCTATTTTGTAATATAGATATGTATTATCCCCATCAACATATATTAATGGTAATGACTCTCCAGAATTAGCGCTATATCCATATTCATCTATTATTTTAAAATAGACTTCATCACTGTTATTAAATGAAAATAAATCAGCTTTAGATCCACTAACATCTGAATAAAATGTTAAAGTAACGCCTTTCACTTTATCGATATTTTTAGTCTTATTAATAAATTGGCAATCAGATAATTTTATTTTTATTTTTTTACTCGCTAATAAGTCATCATTATCGTTCATTTTATTAACAGGTATAGTACCTAGATCAACCAATTGATATTTACTATCCATATCTAATGTGCAAGCAGGCGAAATTACTTTTCCTAAAAACTTTGCTGTTCCTTGCCACCAAACTTTATCTGATGGGATATATTTATCCAATACAGCTCCGCTTGCATATGTTGAAAAGATTTTAGTGAAAAATAATAATATTATGATTTTTTTAAACATAGATTTTGGCCTTAAATAATCGAGAGCAGATTAACTGCTCTCGTTAAATTTAATATTTTTTATTCATAGGCTAATGTGAAGTTTGTTGTAGCGTTAAACTCACCTTCAGCAATTGTTCCGTTTGTTGCTTTCTTAGCCCAAGCTGTATACATCAGCGTATTATCATTATTACCCAGTGCTTGTAATTCACCTGCTTCATTGAATTTAACCATTGAACCAGTTGTTGTTCCTGAAATAACAATAGCAGTCCCTGTATTACCAGTTGTTGCTAACTCTTCTGTTGCACCAGTAATAGTATTTCCATTAAAGGTTACTTTTACGCCTTTATAAGAACCTGCAGCACCAGTATCAGAACCGGCTTTAGTTAAATCACAATTAACCAATTTAATTGGGATTTGTTTAACTTGAGAAATACCATCTTTCTCTAATAGGCTTTTGCTGATTTGACCAAAATCGATAGCTTGGTTAGCACTTTCGGTAGCAATACCACAAGGTGCATCAATAACTTTACCAGTGAAAGTAATAGTACCATCACCTGAAGCCGCTTGAGCAACAGTCGCAGAAAAAGCCATTGATGCAATAGCGAACATCGCTAATTTATTCAATTTCATATTTTTACCTTTATATTTAACGTAGGAATTAAAGCGTTAAAAAATTAACTATGATATATAGTTACACACATTATCCTCATCCCATCCAGAGATGATATTGTTACTTCCATTACTTTTAAAAACTTATGACTATTTAAATTTTTATATAAAATTTAAACTGTATTTATACAGATGATATAAATCATCTAAACACGCAAATAGAATGGAAACGAATCACTATTTTTTAATTTATGTTTTATAATATCTACGACAAGAACTTTTCGATAAAACTCAGACCAGTCAGCATCCAATAATTTTAATATCATATCTAATGTTTCAATATTGATACTTGTTATTCCATTTTCATATCTTGATATTTGTTGCTGACTCACATCAAGTAATTCGCCTAATTGGGCTCCTGTTAGAGATTTACGTATACGAGATTCTCTAATAAAATTTCCAATATTCTTCCTTAATAATAAAGAATCAGATCCTCTATTCTTATCGATATTCATGAAAAGCCACCTTCGTATATGTAAATTACCACTTACTTTATTCTCATTAATAAATTTAAATAGAAAAATTTAAAATACGATTTACATCTGATTTGCAGAGACAATAGTTTGCTTATCAATTTATGTAAACATGTTTAAAACGATAGATAATCAAAATACGATAGTTTACAACTATTGTTTGTTAAATATTTATCTATTTTTTGTTTCATGTATGTAGAAAAAAATGAATAAATTCAATAGTAAAATTACTTAGTCTAAATTCGTTAATAAATGCAATTTTACACGCACTGCGTGTTAATTATTTTCACTTAAGTTAAATTAATTTAGTTTGCTTTAATTTTTGCGATATATTTACAATCAAAAAAAGAGCATCTCAATAAGATAAAATTAAGTAATTGATGTTTTTTTAATAATTACAACGTTCATTTTGCTTAAAATAACACGGCTATATTGATTAGATATCCCCATCAAAGTGGGTAAAAATTATGATGAGAAAAATCGGTTTTGCTCAAATTCGCAAATCAATTTTTTTAAAATCATACTAATTCAGATATAAAAATAGCTGGTGTCTATCTCAAAAATAAGATTAGTAACAGGGTTTACTGACAATGTCGATTAAAAATCAGACGACCAAGCAGAAAAAGAAGATGTAAAATGGGTTGGATAATATGAGAAAAGACAATATGGGGGCTTAAAGATAACGCCCAATAAACCATCTGGGCGTTTAATCGTTTCATTATATCAAGTCAGATCATTACTTATTTATTTGCGTCCTTTTTTAAGGTCTCAAATTGTGTTTGATTTAGGCCAAAATCGCCAAATTTAAGTAACGCAGGATCATGGAAGTCACTACCGCCACTTTTTAGCAAACCAAATTTATTAGCATAGTTTTGGGTCAGTTCATAGTCGATAGGTTTCATTCTAGAATGACTTATTTCTAATCCTTTCAATCCAAACTGGACATATTTTTCTATTTCATCATAGTTGTCATAGACACATGGGTGAGCAAGTATAGGAATACCACCGTCTTGTAAGATAGCAGCAATTCCTTCATCAACAGGGATATACCCCATTTTTAAGTCTGTTTCTATTTTTGTTTTAGAGCCAAAAAGTTGTTTATAACGCTCTTTGGTCATTTCCTCTGGATATTTTTCTCTCAATGCTTGGAATATATTCATTTTAAAAACGATATTATATTTTGAGAACTTTTTCGCATCTTCATAACAAATATCGTAGCCTTGTTGATTGAGAGATAATATTAATTCTCGGTGAAACTGATCACGACAGTTAAGAGTGTTATCACACAGCTTGTCAACGTTGGGCGTTTTTTCGTTAAGCCAAAGTCCCACTACATGGACTTTTTTATAAACGTCAAAGTCATAACAACTCATTTCAACACCTTTGACGATATTTAATCCAAGACGCTCCCCTTCTCGGTAAATTTCGTCGTAATGATTGGTAGTATCGTGATCGGTGATCGCAATAGTCTTAATGCCGTTTCTAAATGCATTTTCAAGGACATCTTTTATTTCACAAACACCATCACTATGGTTTGTGTGAACATGTAAATCAGCATAGATCATGAAGAAGTACCTCTGTTAATTCTTCCATTAAAAATAGTCGCGCAATAATCGTTAGTTACCATAAGCTTGTTATTCATATTGTTTTAACCCACGGTTAGTAAAACTGTATTTTGGTCGACATGTTTTTTATCGGTCTGAACAACGTCTAGCTTATGATCATCATTAGTAATGATGATCATCGTTGTTGGATCATAGCCTGCGGCTATTATCGCATCTAAATCAAATTCAATTAGCGTATCACCTTTTGTCACCTTCTGACCTTTAACGACACAGCATGTGAAGTGCTGTCCCGCTAAGTTAACGGTATCAATCCCCACATGGATCAGCATTTCAATATTGTTAACCAGTGTTAAGCCAATCGCATGACCAGAAGAAAAGGTAATATCAACAACGCCATCTGCAGGTGCAATCACTTTTCCTGTTGTGGGGATAATTGCCATGCCAGGTCCCATAATGCCAGAAGCAAATGTTTCATCATTAACCTCTGAAAGTGCAACCGTTTTACCTTGTAGAGGTGAAATTAACCCAACAGGTAATTTACTATTCGCTATTTGTGGTTTTTTGTTGGTTGATGCAGCTTGTTTATTATTTTCTTCTTCGTCACGGATTGGGTCATCAGTAGGATCATCAAAACCAATAATAAGCGTTGCAATAAAAGTGGCTACACTGGCAATCAATAAGGTGATTATTGCATTTACCACTTGGTTATCTGTATCAGATATCCACATTGGTAAACTTAATAACCCCGGAGTGACATAGACGAACGCTTTTAACTTAACAATACCAGCAAATAATCCTGCAATAGCACCACCAATCATACAAGCGTACATTGGTTTTTTCAGTTTGAGGTTAACCCCATACATAGCGGGTTCAGTTATACCACCAAAAAAGGCGGTAATACTGGCAGAAAAAGCTAATTGTTTTAAGGTTTTGTTTTTAGTACGCACAGAAACAGCTAAAGAAGCAGCAGCCTGAGACATGTTGGAGCATAGCGCCATAACACGAATAATCGGGTCAAAACCTTTTTGCTCCACTAACATAATACTGACAGGACTAAGTGCTTTATGCATACCAATAGATACTAACCATGGATAAATAGCCACTAATAATGGAATAGCAATAAAACCGGTGTGCTCTTGGATTAAGATCACCCCATCAGCAATTAATTGAGCGAACCATGAAGTGACAGGACCGACCGCAATCAACGCAATAGGTGTCGAAACTAAAATCACCAATAAAGGCACCATAAATACTTTAACCATTTCTGGCACAATACGAACAATAAAGCGTTCTATATAAGACATCATCCAAACAGTAATTAAAGCAGGGATCAGTTGAGATGAATATTTAACCAAAGCGACAGGAATATACATAAATTCGACAGGCTCACCGGCTTTAACTAAGCTTGCCCATTCAGGGCTGACCATCGCTAAACAGACCATAGCAGCTAAATATTGGTTACAATTAAATATTTTCGCCGCCGAGAAACCAATAAATACCGGCATAAAATAGAAGGCCGTATTAAAGATAAAGTTAAGGATATAATAGGTTTGGTCACTTTTATCCAACCAACCTAGCATCGTTAATACAATAAGTAACACTTTCCCCATACCGGCACCCGCTAACAGAGGGATAACCGGAGCGATAGAGCCAGTAATTGCTGATAATATTTTATTTACGATAGACTGTTTCTTCTGGTCTTTATTATTATCATGGGGAGTATTATTTGTTTTTATCATTTTTGTTAGTTCATTAAATACTTTATCAACATCATTACCGATAACCAGTTGATATTGTCCTCCCTTCATCACATCAGATAATATTTTACTATTTGCTTTGGCTTTTGAAGGATCAATTTTATCTTCATTATGTAATGTAAAACGTAATCGAGTCGAGCAGTGTACTAATGACTTTATATTATCCTCGCCACCAACAATAGCGAGAATTTGTTTTGCAAATTCTTTATAATTCATAGCATTGCCTTTTATTTATTCTGTAAAAATAAATTAAAGATATATGGATAGAGTTGGTTATCGCCTAACCAACTAAATTTAAATGATTTATTATTACGGCATATTTTTTATTTATTCATCTTTTTATTATCCTCTGCAATTTTTGCAATATGGATTATTAGATATAAAATTTCATTGTCATCTAAGGTGCAATTATATTTATCTTTAATAAATTTACTTATTTTCAAACAGCACATATAAGGTTGATGGTACTTATCTTTTATTATATCGAGTAACTCATTTTCTAAAGGTTCGTGATCATTTTCAGGTTGTGAAAATAATCGGATGGAGAAATAGCGAAGGTGTGTCACAAAACGACGATAATTTAACGATCCTATGTCGTACTCTATATTTAAATAATATTTGACTATATTAGTAATGCTTTGGATAAAGTGGGTCACTTTGTAGGTTTGCTGAATATTATCGTTTGTTCTAATACTGGCGATATGTAATGCAATAAATCCTGCTTCATCTTCTGGCATTGAAATGTTAAATCTATCATTAATTAATTTTAAGCCATAAAGACCAATATCAAACTCTTCACTATAAAAATTTTTTATCTCCCACAATATTTTATTTCTTATAAAAGTCCCTTCTTTATACCGTTCAATGCTGGCTTGAATATGGTCAATCAATGCAATATAGATACTATCTTGTGTATCTAAGGTCATTTTTTCTTTTGCATACTGAATAATATTGTCCGCAATTTCTACGTAATCTAACGTAATATTCGATAAAAGATCGAGCACTCTCTGCGGACAATTTTTAGGACTTAAGATAAATTTTTTGGTTATTTGTTCAGATGTTATCTCATCACCTACTTTTTTGGCGTAGGCAATCCCTTTTCCCATGACGATAATTTCTTTTTCTGCTTCATCCAGAGAGATCACAACACTGTTATTTAATATTTTTTTAATTTTCATGTTCATCTGGCATGCTCAAAAATTTTCTTTTATTAAGGCTTAAAAACGCAAAAACCCATTTGTAGACAAAAAATACTTTTCATCTACAAATGGGTTTTGTGTAGTAAGCCAGGTACTATTACAATCCCTACGTTTACTAGGACGTTAACATGGGATATTTATATCGTCAAACTTAGCACAGTAAAGTTAGTAATAGATCACATATTTATCCGACTTATTAAAAAAAGATTGTTTAAGGTAAGAACGATACCGGCTGATGGCTTTATATTTTAATTTATAACCATATGATAATATTTTATAAAAAATAAATATCCTCTAGATTAGCTCCAACACTTAAAAATAACTTTTTTATCAGAAAAAATGACATTAATATCATTAGTATAAGTTTATTTTAATATAATAGGTCTATCTAAAGGTAAAAAATGTTAAAAATTAGAATATCACGCCCCTCAGAAGCACCAGAAATCATACAAATCTGGAAAAATTCAGTCGATGCTACACATGACTTTCTGACAGCTGACGATCGCCAAGAGATTGAAAAAGAAGTTATCGGTTTTTTTTCCGAAACACCGGTATGGGTTGCTACTAATCAACAAGATCGCCCACTCGGCTTTATGTTTTTACATGACGGTCATCTAGAGGCGCTTTTTATCGATGCATCAGCACGCGGGTTAGGGATAGGAAAACAGTTAATATCACACGCATTAACTCTTCATCCTAATTTAAGCGTTGATGTCAATGAACAAAATCAGCAAGCCGTTGGTTTTTATCAGCATATGGGCTTTCAAATATCTGGACGTTCGGAGTTGGATAATCAAGGAAGAGCGTACCCATTATTGCATCTAAGTAGAGCTAAGGCGATCACCCTTTAGTTTTACAAGCTTGTACGTATATAGATTGCTATAACTCTAGAATAGAGAAATACCTTTATGCTTATTACTTACGCACGATGAATATTAGTAAAAGCGGCTTTATGTTTACCTCTGCAGGGGAATAGCGAAGTAACTTGCTCAATACTCAATAAAAGAAAGCGTATCTAGCGAAATAGATATCCTGCACAAATATGAGTCTAAGATAACTAAGTAGCAAGTTTCAAATGCCCAAACTTCTCACGCTTTGCTTTCATTTCTTCTTCAAGGCGACGGGACTCCTGCCCTGTTTCAATCGCCGTAGAGGTTGTTACCGAACGAATAAGTTGAGTACGAGTTGGTTTTGTTACTTGAACTAATTCATTCTTTTTCATACTAGTCTCACTTCAAACGGGCGATAGTGCATTTTATTATCGTTGTTTTATATTCAATGTAGATTATTTTTCTAGTTAAAAATTAGCCAGTTGTTTTTCTAAATTAGGGCAACAGGATAACTGCAAATCTGAAAAGTCGCTTAACTTAGTGTGTCAATCAGAACCTTGGCTAATATTTAATCTTAAAGACCAAGCTTATTCTTTTAAAACTTCATACGGTGTTTTACCAGCATGAGCTGAATGGAATCGATGACAATTAAATATCACCGTAAAATAAGACATAACAACAAACGTTCCTATAAAATCAATTAATCCATCTATCAGCGGAACTGACATGACTATAAAACGAGCATATATGAATAACCGGCGTGCTATAAATCCCAATTAAACTAATATTTTGTGTTTTTTCTTGCGATCCCCTTTTATGATGGTTAAATAGAATTGTAAAGTTTTGTTTAACCATCAAAGGGTATTGAAATGAAGAAAGTTTTAAAATGGGTGTTGATTGTTCTTGTTGTGCTAATCATTATTGGCATATTTGCCGGCAAAGATAAAGATGGTTCTGATAAAAAACCAGAAGCAGTAAAATCTTCTGAACAAAAAATAGCAATGACAGACAAAGAATACAAGATGGCTGAGTTAATCATTAACAATGATGTGATGAATTCACTGAATGGTAATGATTCACAAATAACTACAGATTATATTCGTGTTACAGCTAGAGAGATGCAACAGACTTATGCTAGCAATGAGGCAAGAGGAGATAAAACCTATAAAGGTAAGAACATTATTATTACAGGCATTATTAAATCTATAGACTCAAGTATTGGCGATATACCTGTTGTTAGCTTAAACACAGGAGAGATGTTCTCTACTGTAAGACTTCATCTAGCAAAACCATACAGAGATATGGCTGCTGATTTAGATAAGAATCAAAAAATAACACTTGCCTGTGTTGGTGACAGCGTAATTATAGGCTCTCCAGGGCTAAAAGATTGCAAACCGGTACCTGCTGTCGCATCAAAAATAACAAACGAGCAAATGAAGTTTGTTAATAAATTTATTAAGGGAAACAATGAAGTACCTAATGAAATAAAGCAAATAGTATTACTTGCTAAAGTATTAGGTAAAGAAACAGGTGATTTCTCTCAATGCCAAGATATTAACTCTCAATGCATGAATGACTCAGTAAAAGTATTAAAGAGTATTAGCAAAGAAAAACTACAAGAAGAAGCTAAGTTACTTGGCGTTGAAATGTAGCTTTTAGGTACAACTATCCTGATTAAATTTTAAAACAAGGGCATCCGTGCCCTTTATTGTTTTCTGCAAGCACCAATCCAAACTTATTCTGAATATAGCCAAACGGTGGATTTGTATAGTCTAAATACACATAACGCTACACTTTCACAGAACATCATAAAAATAAGCCATCACTCATACTTTTATTGGCAAAGATATTTAGATGATTAAAGCAACACACTGAAACCTTATGGTATGATGCCGTATTATGTTTGTGAAATAAAACCAGATAGAGTTTAACAACCAACACTCACAAACGAGATAAACTTCAATACGTTAAGAAAGACGACACCATGACTGACAGCCAAAATTTCGAATCCCACACCCCCATGATGCAGCAGTATCTTAAGCTTAAGGCAGAGCACCCAGAAATCTTACTGTTTTATCGTATGGGTGACTTTTATGAACTGTTTTTTGATGATGCTAAAAAAGCCTCACGCTTATTAGATATTTCATTAACAAAACGAGGTCAGTCGGCAGGTCAACCTATTCCTATGGCTGGCGTTCCTCATCATGCGGTTGAAAACTATCTGGCTAAATTAGTGCAATTGGGAGAATCCGTTGCCATCTGTGAACAAATTGGTGATCCGGCCACCAGCAAAGGCCCTGTTGAGCGTAAAGTGATCCGTATTGTCACACCGGGCACCGTTACGGACGAAGCGCTACTTGAAGAGCGCCAAGACAATCTATTAGCCGCTATCTGGCAAGATAAAAATGGCGCTTTTGGTTATGCCACTTTAGATATCACCTCTGGACGTTTTCGGGTCACTGAAATGCCGGATAGCGAAAGTATGGCAGCTGAACTGCAACGCACTCACCCAGCAGAACTACTCTATCCAGAAACCTTTGAGTCAATGGCATTAATTGAGCGTCAGCAAGGTTTACGCCGACGTCCAATTTGGGAGTTTGAGTGTGAAACCGCCAAACAACAACTTAATTTACAGTTTGGAACCCGTGATTTAACTGGATTTGGTGTTGAAAATGCCCGACTTGCACTTTGTGCCGCAGGTTGCTTATTACAATATGTTAAAGATACGCAACGCACTGCGTTGCCTCATATTCGTAGCATTACCATGGAGCGTCCGCAAGATACCATTATCTTAGATGCAGCCACTCGCCGTAATTTAGAATTAACCCAAAATCTTGCTGGCGGTTGTGATAACACCTTGGCATCTGTACTTGATCTGTGCGTGACCCCAATGGGAAGCCGTATGCTCAAACGTTGGATACACACCCCTTTACGCCAGCGTGAACAATTAATTAAACGCCAAGATGCGATTAGTGCCTTACAACCCCTCTATTTTGAATTACAGCCTTTTTTACGTCAGGTGGGTGATTTAGAGCGGGTACTTGCTCGTTTAGCATTGCGATCCGCTCGTCCTCGTGACTTATCACGTATGCGCCATGCCTTTCAACAATATCAAGATATCCACCAAGTGCTTGATCAGGCGGATATGCCCTATATTAAAGAATTACAGCAGCGTATCAGCCAGTTTGATGAGTTGCGTGAATTACTGGAAAATGCCATTGTTGAAACACCACCCGTATTAGTACGCGATGGGGGGGTGATAGCCCCTGGTTATAATGCAGAATTAGATGAATGGCGAGCACTGGCTGACGGTGCGAGTGACTATCTTGAAAAGCTTGAAGTTCGTGAACGTGAAAAATGGGGTATTGATACCTTAAAGGTTGGCTTTAATGGGGTTCATGGTTACTACATACAAGTCAGTCGCGGCCAAAGCAATTTAGTTCCAATGCACTATGTGCGTCGTCAAACACTGAAAAATGCTGAACGCTATATTATTCCTGAACTAAAAGAGTATGAAGACAAGGTATTAACCTCTAAAGGTAAAGCATTAGCAATTGAAAAAATGCTCTACGAAGAGCTTTTCGAAAAACTATTACCTCATCTAACCGCCTTACAAACCAGTGCTGAAGCGTTAGCTGAAACCGATGTTCTGGCTAATCTCGCTGAGCGTGCAGAATCACTCAATTATACACGCCCTGAATTAACAGAAAAAACAGGTATTCAAATCACTGGTGGACGTCACCCTGTTGTAGAACAAGTACTGAGTGAGCCATTTATCTCAAATCCTCTACAACTCGCGCCTCAACGTCGTCTACTCATTATTACCGGCCCTAATATGGGCGGTAAAAGTACCTATATGCGTCAAGCGGCATTAATTACGCTACTGGCTTATATTGGTAGTTTTGTGCCCGCAGAAAAAGCGGTAATAGGCCCAATTGATCGTATTTTTACCCGCGTGGGTGCCTCTGACGATCTGGCTTCGGGTCGTTCAACATTTATGGTGGAAATGACAGAAACCGCAAATATCCTTCATAATGCCACTGAAAACAGTTTAGTGTTAATGGATGAAATTGGCCGAGGCACTTCTACTTATGATGGGCTTTCTCTCGCTTGGGCTTGTGCCGAAAATTTAGCGAATCGCATTAAAGCGATGACACTCTTTGCCACACACTATTTTGAATTAACGACACTGCCAGAAAAACTAGAAGGCACTGCCAATATTCACTTAGATGCGGTAGAGCATGGTGAGACTATTGCCTTTATGCACAGTGTTCAAGAAGGTGCTGCCAGTAAAAGTTATGGTTTAGCGGTTGCGGCATTAGCCGGTGTGCCAAAAGAGGTGATCCGCCGTGCAAAGCAGAAATTGAAAGAGTTAGAAACCCTATCTGGTCATTCAGGGGCAAGCCATGTAGAAACGTCACAACTGATGTTATTAGCAGATATTGAGCCTTCTGAAGTTGAATTAGCATTAAATAAAATTGATCCTGATTCATTAACTCCAAAACAAGCGTTGGAATTGCTCTATCACTTAAAAGAGCTAAATAAATAACAAAAGAAAAGCCGATTAGTTAATTTAACTAATCGGCTTGATAACGCATTGAGCATCTAAAGCAACTAGTTCATCTTAAAAAGTGCCTCTATGCATAATCCTTGCCCTTGCAGAATATCTTTTAAACGACGCAATCCCTCAACTTGGATCTGACGAACCCGCTCTCTTGTCAAACCAATTTCTCGACCAACATCTTCTAATGTTTCAGCCTCGTAACCCAGTAATCCAAAGCGACGCGCTAATACTTCACGCTGTTTTGGATTTAATTCAAATAACCATTTTACGATATTTTCCTTGAGGTTATTATTTTGAATGGTTGCTTCTGGCCCTTCTTCATTTTCGTCTGAAATAATATCTAGTAAGGCTTTATCTGAATCCCCACCAATCGGTGTATCAACAGAAGAAATACGTTCATTTAAACGTAGCATTTTGCTGACATCATCGACCGGTTTATCCAGCGTTTGCGCAATTTCTTCAACACTTGGCTCATGATCAAGCTTATGTGCTAATTCTCTTGCGGTTCTTAAATAGACATTGAGTTCTTTAACGATATGAATGGGGAGACGAATAGTGCGGGTTTGGTTCATAATGGCACGTTCAATAGTTTGACGTATCCACCATGTGGCATAGGTTGAAAAACGAAACCCTTTTTCAGGATCAAACTTTTCAACAGCACGAATAAGGCCTAAATTACCTTCTTCAATTAAGTCAAGAAGAGCTAACCCTCGGTTCGTATAACGGCGAGATATTTTAACAACTAAACGTAGATTACTCTCTATCATCCGTTGTCTTGACGGGATATCACCTCGTAACGCTCTACGAGCAAAGAATACTTCTTCTTCAGCACTCAACAATGGAGAATAGCCAATTTCTCCTAAATAGAGCTGAGTTGCATCTAACGCACGCTGATTGACTCCTTCAATGAGTTCAATTTCATCTTGAGCGTCAGATTCATTTTCAGCCTCTTTTGTTGCGGCTGCTTCATCGAACTCTTCCATGTTCTCATCAATATCATCAGTATATAACTCGTCTACTCTTAGCGTACTTTGGCTCATCAGCTGCTCCTACCCTTGATAATTTAGGTAAACGACGCTCTTAATGAGATCGATTTACCAGTTTATCGCTGTGTCACGACACAACGGGTTTACTGATTTTCCCTTGTAACGAATTACAAAATAAAAAATAACATAATCTGTTTTACTGTTAATTTACTTTATAGTTTATTCAATATATTTATTAACTATAAGTATTAGTTATTA
>ENA-ORUR01000419-ORUR01000419.1-human-gut-metagenome-genome-assembly--contig:-NODE-419-length-20459-cov-37.9015_pt1 | contig 20459 bp, 25 predicted proteins | sample MGYA00242086_ERZ509223 | MGnify/ENA primary metagenome ERZ509223 (study PRJEB26280, sample SAMEA2338820) | human gut metagenome | biome: human gut; feature: human-associated habitat; material: faeces... | reverse complement strand
GTATAAATTCTCGTTTCGTTATTGAGCTGCTCAACCCTTTCAATTCCAAGGTTTTCGAGAGCCGTTTTCACCGTGCCATCCGATTTGATATCACCAAACGGATTCTTGCGGCTTAACAGCAGCGCACGAAGCGCAGTAAGCAGCTGGTCATGCCGCCCCTTCTCCAGGCTGGCACCGGATGCCTCCACCACGCTGCAAAGCTCCTCCTGCAACATGTCAAAGTAGTCATCATCCAGATCGGTGGCAGGCGTACCAGTCTGGGGATTACCACGGGTAAAACCGTTCTTACCCGCGCCGAACTTATCCTTCTGCGCGGTTTTCGTGTCTATACGATGCATGGATTACTCCGGATATTTAAAAATTACGTAGGTATGCGACGGGCAGAGTTTGTTAAGCACACACTCGACAACGGTGTCGCCCCAGATACGCAGTGCGGAATCACAGGGATCGCCACATGTCATCCAGGTGGTGTTGGTGGCGGCTGGCATGTTGACCTGCCAGTAATACCGCCATTCCGGCGCATTCACCGCGTCAGTACAGGCCGATGAGCAGGTGAACGTGCTTTTGTCGTATCGCGTGATGGTAGCGTCTGGTCTGCCCAGGGCAGCAAGCTGTGCAAGGTAAAAATCCTCATTGATGCCGCCCGCCAGGTTAACCTTCGCATCCAGTCGTTGCTGACGCTGGCGAAGGGTCTGTGTCCCTGCGGGAATACATTCATCCGGCAGGCCGCACAGACGCTCCCAGCGATTTATCAGTTCGGTGGTGGTGCGCGGATCCAGCTCCCGCATCAGGGCATCCGCACGCTGATGAACGCGGGTTAATGACGGTGCCGCACCGGCAATCGCCGGATCGCTGGCTGACCACGCCGGACCGGGGGGCAACAGTGCCGACAACAGACGGATGTAATCATCGTTTGTCACGTCCATGAAATCGTCCCCAGTACCGCCAGTTCATTTTTTGCAATGGAGATATTGTCTGCCGGTGCAAACAACTGATGGCTGTATTCCCCGTTCGCACCGGAAATCGCCTCACTGATACGCGATACCTTCAGTTCTCCCTGCGGATAACCATCACGCAGCAGGAACGAACGCAACTCCGCGGTGATGGCAGCCCGTATTTCCGGTGTGTCCGGCGTCACGCGGATATGAAAATCCACCGTATGTGCCACCGGCCTGAACACATACAAATCAGAGCCTGCCACCGGGGCCAGTGGCACGATATGTTGTCTTGCCGCCGTTTCCGTTGATTCTTCCGGAATGGGATTAATCAGGTCACTGCTGGCAATCATCACACCGACAGTTCCCGTTCCCATCCAGTGACGGTATGTCCATGCGCGGGTAATGCCGGGCACTTCTTTAGCCCAGACGACATAGTCCCCGTCAGCCCCGCCCTGCGGCGTCCAGTAATACCGCTCAATGACGCGGGCGCGCCACGTTTCCAGATCTTCAGTATCGAATCCGCCAGTCAGGGTATCTGCAACACCGGAAGACGGCAGACCATTCACCGGCGTGACCAGGATTAATGCCGTACCGTCGTCAGCGTTACCGACCGCGCCTGTAGTTGAGCAAGTGATCGGCACACGCAGGACACCACCGGAGCTGGTTGCATCGGCAGTTGCCGTGTACTGAACCAGGTCATCGCGCTGAATCACGCTCCCGGCAGTCACCTTCAGGCCATCGCTGACACCTTCCCAGCGCATATACCCGCTGGCAGCCGTGGCCCCCTTGCGCGGACACCGTTTCATCGCAGCATGTCGCGCCAGCCAGGACTCATCGCACAGGTCAGGCAGCATATTCATTGCCAGATAATCGATGTACCCGTAAACCGTATGCAGCGCCGCCGCATACACCTTTGCCCGCACGTCTTCATCCATGCGCCGGAGCGTGTCGCTGACGTCCAGCCTGGCGAATAAATCGTTACGGAGCATACTGATATTTTCTGCCAGCGTCGGGCGCTGAAATTCACTGTCCGCCATGCGTTATCGCACTCCACAGATCATCAAAAGAAATCATTACCGGTCCGTCACGACGCCAGAGAGTGATACTGTTACCAAGCTCATTAATCCCGGTGCGGCGGATATCCAGATCAATACGGGACACCACGCCGTCATCAATCATCCATTGCAGGCATTCGCGGATATACCCCCTTACCGTCTGCACCAGCTGATTGGTCAGTTTGCTGCGCTGAAGCAGCCACAGTCGGGAGCCGTAACGGTCATTCTGTACCGCAGGCCAGGTATCCCCCCACCATCCCATCGGGACGTCGGCGTTGTCATCAGGCTCCGCCCGCCGCCAGGTGAACAGGGAAATCACCACGGCGCGGGGCAGCGGATCCAGCGGTGCGCTGGCGCAGGTGCGTTTACCGTTCACCGTCAGCCACAGTTCCATCATGCCTCCATCGCTTTATCAGGTTTGTCGGTGTTACTTCCCTGACCGTTCTCTCTGTGACGATGCCCGTTATAGGCAAGCCGCATCGCTGACATGGTGGTGCCGCCGGAGTCGCACAGGTCTTTCACCTGTCCTGTCACTTCCAGGTCCATTTCAAAGCGTGCCTTAGGCGCATTGCGAAACGTGATCGTTTTACCTGCACCGTCCACCACGATCCCCTCCCGGGTCAGCGTCACGGACTGCCCCTGATCGTCATAGACAGCCACCTCCCCCGTTTGCAGCCCTTTCAGGCGGTAGCGACGGTCCGACACCGTAACAACCACCGCATGAGAACGGTCGCCATCCGGAAACAACACCACCGCTTCCGCACCGCTGTTTGCCCTTGCGGTAAAACCGTAGGGTTCAAGATGTTCAACCCCGGCTTTGGGTTCACCGGCAATCAGGGACACATCCACGGTCTGACATTTCGTGGCGGCACTGATGCTTTTCACCACGGCCCGCCCAATCAGGCCGAGGAGTTGTCGCTGCATGGCTTCAATCGTCCTCATCAGAACGGCTCCTCCTGTACTCTGGCTTTTTTCTTTTTCCGCGCGCCGGGGGCTTCGGGTTCAGGCAGATAAGCATCAGGTGGGCCGACACGGATTTCCGTCAGGGTGCCGTTCTGGTCCTGAGTAAACGTGACTTCCGAAACAAGCAGTTCGGTATTGTCGAAACCACAGACCGGATCAAAGACAATCACCCGCTGGTTGGGCTGCCACAGCGTACCGTTACCCTGTCGCCAGCCCTGCACCACATAGGTGGTTTCATCCGTCCGCGCCGCCCGTTGTCGGGCTTCAAAGTCCGCACGGGCAATACAGCCTGCCCCCGTAGCCTGCCCTGTCTGCCTGATATACATCGGACGGTAACGGGCAATAAATGCGTCCTCTGTGCGGGCCCGCAGCGCGGTGGTGGTGGCCTCACCGAAATCATCGTCGTTTCCGGCACGCTGCCCCGCCACCTGGTAAACTGAAAACCGCTCCCGGATACTCTTCTCCGTATCACAGGAAAGGATGTTTTCCCCAAGTACCAGCGCGGTATGTGCCCGCGTTGAGCCAATACCACCAATCACCAGCCTGCCGTGCGGGTCGTCATAAGCCAGCGCCTGCTGCTGACCGAGTATTTTGTTGATCACCTCGATCACCGTTTCACCGTGATCAGGCTGGACATCCGGAATAACACCCGACGGCGCATCGCTGTTCACCACCTCAATGCCGAAAGGCGCAGCAAGCGCCTGCGCAATCTGCACCAGCGAGCGTCCGTTAAACTGTGTCGGTTCGGCTGCACAGTCAATCAGGTCAGCCGTCAGACTACGTCCGGCAATACCGGTGCTGACCGAACGGGCATCGTAACGAACGGGGGTCGCCTCCACCCAGCCGGTGATCACCAGCTCATCACCAATCAGCACTTCCACTTTTGAACCATTTTTAATGCGCGGCTGAAGCGTGGTGATACCCTCATCTCCCGGCCACTGGCGGGTGATCTCCACGCTGAAATCCCGCGCCAGCCGTTCAATACCGGCACCGATGCGCACCGATGTCCAGCCATTCCACTCCCGGCCATTTACCCGTAGCGTGACGTTATCGTTCATTGCACTGGCACCTTCAGAGGGATCACCGGCACAAAGCCGGGATGCGTAATGGCATTACGCCGGATAATGTCCGCGTCACGCGCCGCGTTATCAAACCAGGTCGCCGCCAGCACCAGCGCGGGTAAGACCTCATCCGGCGTGCGCTGAATGATCCGAGCAGACTGTTCAAGGCGCGTGTTGATATCCGCATTCAGATCTGCTTTCACCCGGCGCAGCGCCAGAAACAGCGCATCACTGGTTGTACGGGACAACTCCTTATCAATTGCCGTATTCAGTGTGTCGCGAATGTCAGTCAGTTCTTCCCACGTTGGCAGGTCAACCGTGTTTTTCACCGCCGGTGCATTGTTCAGTGCCGGATGCGTGACGGAAGGCCAGCCGGTGCTCTGCGCGGAAGTTGTTGACTGCCCCACTGCGGCATTCTGCATCACCGCGGAAGTTGTTGACTGCCCCACTGCGGCATTCTGCATCACCGCGGAAGTTGTTGGCGCAGGCAATCGGGTGACGGCATACGCCGCTTCGCTGATTGCGGTCGCACGAAGGGTGCTGGCAACCACGTTACGCTGCTGCGTCGCCGTGGCGGTGGTTTTACTGTCCGTTTTCCAGACGCCGCGCGGTTGCAGATCGCTGCCGAGGCTGACACCGGAAAGCGTTTTGATCATGGTGACCAGGTCGCTGGCGTTACCATAAAGGCGTTTCCCGGTACGCCACATTTTCTGCACCTGCTCAACGAAATTTTTGCCTGACGATGGCGGCGGCAGAAGTACCGAGATATCCCCCTGCAACAGCCTGGCGGCATCCGATACGGCAGAATCCACCACTTTCATCGCATCAGAAACATACCCCAGCATTATGCTGGCATTACCGATAACGTCGTTCTGCACGAAATCCGCCACACCATCGATACTGAAACCGCTGAAGCTGTCACTGATGCAGTCATCCAGTGCAGAACAGGATGACATCAGCGTCTGCGCCGTCGCCGCACCTGATGTGGGGTAAGAGAGTTCTCCCGCTTCGACAAACTTCAGGTCAAAGCGGACAATACGCCCTTCACTTTTCGATGTGCTGACCCGAACCTCTCCGTCAACACAGACTTTTAGCTCACCGTAAGTCGGGTGGACAAGCGTGCCGGGACCGGGTTTATTCAGCGCGTCAATCAGGCGATCGCGCTGGTCAAAGCAGTCATCGCCCACCACATAAGCCGTGATGGACGGGCGGAAAGTGACTTTTCCCAGATCTTCGGTATAGGGTTTGTCGCGGTTCGGATATTCGTGTGTTTCCACACGGCGACCTGTTCCCGCACTTTCTTCTTCAACCTTAAACGGCACACCGCGAAATGACGCGTCCTGAAGCCTGTCTTTCCACGTCATATAAACTCCGGATATAAAAAAGCCCACCGAAGTGGGCATGAAAGACATAAATTAATGTAAGGTTTACCCTGCTATTTTTTGAGCCAGATGAGCCTGCAATTTATAAATGTTTGCTCCTTTACTGAACTGTTTTTTTATCGGTTCTGCAATACCAGAAATCCATATCTTCATTTCAGCATCAAGATCAAGATGCCCGGCGGTTTCAATAGAAAAGTTTGTCACAGATTTATAAGGAATCGAACGATACTCTACTTTTTTCCCTGTGACACCCTGCTTATCAATAAAAATTAACCTTCTGTTAGTCAGAATAATTTGGTCACGAATGAGTTTATAGGCAAGTTCGACATTTTCTCCCTCACCTAAAACAGCCCCTAATTCCTGTTGTGCATCTGATGCATTAATTTCACCGGCATTACCTATAATGGCATGTAACAGACCCATAGATTTCCCTTCAGTTGATAACAAACTTAAAGACAAATTATATCTGGTTCCGTCATCTGCCAATATGCGTATAGCCAACATCGTGATTTATATCAAAACCGCTGGATCGCGTTTCCATAACCCGCATACCCGGAGGCGAATTCACAAAAGAGACCTTGATCTCACCGTCAACTTTTGGCGCAGAAGCTTTGTTAATCATGAAGGGATTCGGGCCTGTAGCATCGGAGGCGTTGTTTGACTGAGCCGGATCTACCGCCGGATAAGGTGTGTATCCCCGCGCCGGTATTCCCGTCCCATAAGCATCATAAGCACCCGCGCCCCACTGCGCAGAGTTAATGGCATCGACCGTATCACCGGAGGCGTTGTTTGACTGCGCCGGATAAGGAGTGTATCCCCGTGGCGGTATTCCCGTCCCATAAGCATCATAAGCACCCGCGCCCCACTGCGCCGAGTTAATGGCATCGACCGTGTCACCGGAACTGTCGGTAAACCACTCAATAATTGGCTTCAGCTTGTCCCACATATCCTGAAACCACTTAACAACCGGTCCCCAGTTATTGATTACCATCCCCAGCGGCGACCAGGCAAAAACCTTCTTCAGAAGTTCCCAGCCAGCCTCAAAATAAGGACCAATGGTTTCCCAGAGCTTCTTGAAATAAGGTCCAACAACATCCCAGTTAGTGATAATTAATCCCGCAGCCAAGGCAATCGCCGTCGCAATCATGCCAATCGGCGTCATCGACATGATCCTGCTGACGATACTGATGGCACTGCCCACGCCCATCAATCCCAGTTTCAGAATCGCAAGACCGGCAGCAAGCCCGACGACGCCGCGAATAACCCGGGGATTTTCATCCGCAAACTTCGTGAATTTTTCCCCCAACTCCCCCAGCCATTGCGTGATATTTTTGGCGTCACCAGAAAATGCGCCGCCAATAGCCGCAAGGCCGTTAGTTGCGGTCCCCGTCATTGCCTCCCACAGGTTGGACAGCGTACCAAGCTGTGCCTGAACACGTTTATTCAGGCTGGCCTGTTTATTCATCTTCTGCTGGATCTGATCGTAGCCATCCTTTCCTTTATCGATTAGTGCATTGACCACCTGAAGGGTTTCGGCATCATCACCAAATATTGCCTTAAGTACACCTGTTCGCTTAACGTCGGTCAGTTTTCGCAGCTTTGCCAGTTGCCTGAACATGTTATCAAGACCGCCAAAACTTCCTTTGCCGTCAGTAAAATCGAGCTGTACCCCGAGTCTCTGGCGGGCCATGACTTTATTGACGTCCCTGATTTTCTTAACGCTTAATCCGGACTGGATAACTTTTCGCAGGGCATTACCTGCCGACTCCCCGTTCATCCCCATCTGATCCATCATGACGCTGATGGGGGCAAGGCTCTGTGCAGCCTGAAGACCGTCCTTGTTCACCATCTTCAGAACAGAACTGGTTTTAGTGAAGAAGGACAACATGTTGGTATCGTCAACGCCCAGATAAAACGCCTTCTGGATAGTGTCGAACAGCCCCATCATGTCTTCTGACGCCGTTCCGGTAGCATCCTGCATCTTTGCAGCAAACTCAGCAGCCGCTTCCGGTGTTTTTTTCAGTTGTACCGCAAGATAAGCTGTCGCTTTACCCACACCACCAAGAATGTTTTCTGCCGGGATCCCCTGACGCACCAGCATCTGCATCATGTTCTGGAAATCAGCCGTTGTACCGGGTAGCTGGTTACCCAGGCCAATAGCCAGTTTATTGATGTCCTGAAAGCTCTTTCCAACCTCGCCGTTCGCATCCATCATGGCGACTTTCAGCCCGGTGGCGGCGTTTTCCTGATCGGCATAAGATTTCAGGGAAAGCGTCAGACCCGCTGCCAGTCCGCCACCAAGCGCCAGCCCACCCTGTGACGCTTCTTCCGCCTGGCGTTTAAATCCCCGGATTTTCTTTTGCATTTTCGACAGCGCGGGAGAAAGCCTGTCGACACCGGTGATCAACGCCTTAAGCTCAAATTCAGCCATGTGTGCGTTTCTCCTGCTCTATCCTGTTTGCCTGACTGACCAGCAAGGGAATTTCACTGATCGGCATATTCAGCAATTCGAAGGGATTAATGCGCCAGTAACTGGCGCAGTCAAAGAAGCGATCAGTGAGGTATTCAGCCGTCAGGCCTGGAGGAAAAAACCGGCCACAAGCCACGCCGCTGCATTCAGGTCTGCCGGAGACATCTGGTCGACAGAGCTTTGCGGCACTTTCGCCAGCCGCACGATGTATTTCGATACCACATGCGCCAGAAGTCTGACGGACTCATCCTGATTCATCTGGTAGGGATATCCCAGCTCGCGGACATCTTTCCCGGTGGGCTCATCAAACTCCAGTACGGAGAGTGTCTCGCCATGAGCGGTAATCGGTTTCTTTAACTCAAGCTCTTTCATTACTGGTAATCCCCTTCTTCACCGTGGAACTCAAGATCGACCGTGCCTTCTTCGGCATTATGGTTCGCTTCGCCGTGCAGCCAGGCAGACGACAGTACATAGACCTGACCGTTCGCCAGCTCGGCAGTGATGGTCATCTCATCAGATGAGGTGATTTTGCTCACCGGAAAATTCTTCGGCACCTTGAAGGTCCCTTTGACATAAGGTGCACGGTGAGTTTCCTTGCGGTCCACTGAACCGTCCAGGCCGATGATGTCATCGTTAACCGTTTTGTTCATGGGCACCTCAATGCCGCCGGTCAGCGATAGCTGCTGACCGTCAATTTTGAAATAACAGGTTCCCCCGATACGGGCCATTATGCAGACTCCTCTGAATACTGAAGACGGAACTGGTTAACCACGGCAAAGACACGCAACTGGTTAACATAGTCAGGCGGGAACAGCGTGTTCAGGCGGTTCGGATCGCTGGCATCACGCTCCACAACCAGGTACTGCTTAAACAGTTCGTAGTTTTCCACGATCCCCGCACGCTCGAGCTGACGGTAGGTTGCCAGCAGTTCCCCTTTGATCACCGCCGGGGTGACAATCGCCTGACCGGGACCAAAGCGGGTACCGTCACTGGCAAGCTTGTGACGCCCGTACTTACTGGTAATGACGGATTTCAGTTTGCGCAGTACATACGCGCTGGTATGCAGCGTCTCACTGTCGAGGTAGCTGTTATCCGCAACCCCGTAAGCGTTTTTCCTGTACGTGGTGACATCACGCTGAATGCGCAGTACCCCACTTTCGACATACGCCGTTGCCACGCCATGAGACAGCAGGGTCTGTTGCTCGGTCATCGTGAACCGTTTCCCCTTCGGCGCAGGCAGCATACCCACCAGCTCACCGGTCTGCGTGGGACGTGCCGGATCGTTGCGAATAAACACCGCTGCGCGGGCGGTACGGCTTGCCGCCAGCTCGTCGGCTGGCGTCTGAGTGTCTTTTTCGTATCCCGCCAGGGTAATGTGCTGCTGGTTAAACTGGTCACCTGCGGTCACCAGTTCTGACAGCGTGCCGATCTTTGCCGTATACACATGACCATACAGCTGACGCGCATAGCTCCAGCGACCGCTGGTATCGTTCATCTCGGTCACCAGCGTGTTAACGGAGGCCGTGTCGTTGAACGGCAGGCCGATATAATCAAACGGCTCATCCGCCATTGCAGCCACCGCGCCGGTGAGAACCGGAGCGCCCGTTCCGGCGGTACCCGTCGCCACGGCAATCTGTACGCCCGCTGGCAGCACTTCGCCCCCACCAAACCCGTAGTAATTGAGGCTGACAGGAATTTCATTCCCGCAAAGCCCCTTATGACGCGCGGTCAGTGTGACCACGCCTGCCGAAGATGAAGCCGTAAACGGCAGGGCCGGAACGGCATTGATGGCATCTTTGATACTGCTGGCAATCGTCGCAACGTTATCGCCGTTGGTCACCGGTGCCTGTACGCGGGTACGTCCCACATAAACATTAACCGTGCCGGTTTCGGTTGCCGCCCCGGTCACCGTCAGCGTAACCGTTGCCGCCGCGCCCGTGGATTCAGGAACGGCAATCACATACAGCTCACCAAACGGGTCGGTCTGGCGATAAGCCTCGACCATACGCGCCAGCTGACTTCCCGCACCACAAATCTGGCGTGCATAGTCTGCCGACGGCATCAGCACCAGACTGTTGGCAACAATCTCTGCACCGTTATTGGCATGACCAATCAGCAGCGATGCTCCGCTGTCCTGTGCAGTATTCGCCGCCGAGTTATCCATTTCCGCATAAAACAGCGGAACCAGCGTATTCGACGGAATGGTGTTAAAGCTTATCGTCATCGGTGTTCACCTTTTTATTCACGCGCCGGATATCACCCGCTGCTTCACGGCGCAGCCAGTAGTTGTTCTCATCAACATTTCGCCCTTCGGTGGGCAAAAGGTCACCGCGGGCAGGGTCAGGCACTGACCGCCCTTTAACAGGTTTCACAAACATGAAGATTCTCAGGAAGGAAGGGTTATTTCGGTGTGATGTTCGATATCGCCGTCAGGCCCGTTACCGGGATCGAGATAATCAACATCAATCGCCAGCGTTCGCAGTTCATCCAGACTGTTCAGGTCATCCTGCTGGCGGGTATCGTCTTCGGTCAGCTCGCTGATGACCGAAAAATCGAACTGATAAATCAGCTCATGACGATTCAGATCCAGCAGCGTGCCGCCGTCATAGGTAATCGGGTTACCGCACGCTTCCGGGTTCCAGCCCAGCAGGGCCTTAAAGAGCATCTGCCGGACATCGTCCACCACATCATACGAAGCAAACTGACCGCGCTCATCACGCCCGTTACTCAGTATGACAACCACGGAGAAGCCCTCTTTCAGCTCCTGCCAGTAGTCGGTCTGGCTTTTGTTTTCTCCCGGAGAGTCATCACCCGGTACCACATACGCCGCCGGGAGTCTCAGCTTTCCGACCTCCGGCAGATTTTTGAACTGTGCCGCGCCTGCCACCCGGTTTTCAAAATACGGGCAGCGGGCACGCAGCGCAGCAATAACAGGCGTCAGTTTCATCTGTGTCGTCGCTCCGGCTTCAGTGATTTACGTAATTCCCGCGCCAGAAAATAGCGTGTCCAGCTGCGGTTCTTTTCAAGCGTTTCCACCATAAAGTTATTACGTGGAGCCAGTCGCCAGCCGCTGCCACCGGATGCACCACGATGATGGCTGCGACGACGCTTTGCTCCTCCCCGGACACCAAAAAACAGAAACGCCGGATAGAAGTCACCAGAGATCATCCGGTTCCCCTTCCCGTTGCGCTGGTTAGGGGCAATGCGTGTCATAAAACCGGCTCGCTTTTTACTGGCTCTCGGCACCATGTAACCAATCGAACGAGCCAGGCGTCCGGTCTGATAACCGGGGTTTTCACCCGGTGCCGACCGCGCACGGCGCATCACCAGCCGACGGGCATCACGCATATGACGCTGCCCAATCGTGACAAACGCCCGCCGGACACGGGCACGGTTAAAGCGCATCTCCGCGGGCTGCTGAACATCAACGTGAAAAAAGGGAGTCGCCATTGCTGCCTCCGTGACTCTGCGTAAATTCGCCCAGTTCCGTACACTCCAGCAGCAGAAAGCGCCGCGCCCCGTTCAGATCGCGCTGACGTTTCACCCGGTACACACTGTCACCGCAGACCACCTCATAATCAGCGGTGATCCCCCGGCGGTAACGAATGGTGATGTAATGGGTGATGGCGTCCCCGGTCTGCGCGGTTTCCTGCCAGGTGGTGGCACTGGTCTGGACAACCTTCGCACATGTCCGGAACGCAACCGGGTATTGAGGATCCACGCCAAAGTTATCCGCGGGCATATCCACCCGCTGGCGGATCAGGACGCGTTTATTCAGTTCACCGGGGTCCGGCAGAATGTAGGTTGCGCTGGTCTGCGCCTGACGAATTTTCATTGCGGAAAGTACCTGTACGGGCCGACAAGCCAGCCAAAACTCTGCGGCATGTCGAGTTTCTCCACTTCCGTAACCGACGAGCGGTTTTCGTAAAAATGGCTGATAAGCATCAGCATCCCCAGACGAATATCATCCGGCAGGTGCAGCCCGTCCGGATCGCTGTCCGGAATGGTTTCATCCGGAGCATAGAGCTTCCGGTTCAGATACGTTTCCGTCCGCTTTTGCGCCGCACAGGCCAGCAGTTGCAGATGGCGGTCATCAGCATCGAAATCCTCATCCAGCCTGAGTTGGGCTTTAATCTCTTCCATTGTCAGAAGCATACTCAGCCCTCTTTACTGGTCGTGGCTTTTTTTCTCTTTTGTCGCTTTACTGCTTTTTGCACTGGTTCCGCGCTCTGCTAACCCGGCCTGAAGTGCAATCTCCTGCACCCGGGCAGGAAGCGCCCCGTCGTCATACTCACCGGCCCGAATGACCTCAACACGCATACCGTCCGGTGACCATTTCAGATCTTGTTTCAGGATCATGATTCTTCACCCGTCAGAACAGGGGGCGCGGTTCCGCGCCCCTGAGTGATTACGCCGCTGCAATCTTCAGCAGTTTGATGGCCTGCGAATCGACCAGCATCCCGCCGGTGCGCTTGGTGGTATAAAAACCGACAAACGGTTTATTGGTGTACGGGTCACGCAGAATGCGGGTGCCGATACGGTCAACGATGGTGTAACCCCGTTTGAAGTTACCAAATGCAATGGCTTTCGCATCAGCGGCGATATCCGGCATCTGTTCGTTTTCAGCGATACCGTAACCCGCCAGAGAGGACGGCTGCCCCAGTTCCAGCCCCGGACGCCACAGATAGTTACCCTCGGTGTCTTTCAGCAGACGGATGGCAAACAGGCTGTTGTTGTTCATCATGAACTTCGCGCCAGTGCGGTGTGCCTTACGCAGCGTGTAAATCAGTTTGATAATGGCGTCTGCGGTCACCGCCGTCGCTTCGCCGGATACAATATGCTGAAGTTTGCCGAACGCCCGGACCTTGTCGTTTTCATCAGTGGATTCATACGCCAGGAACCCTTTCGGCTTCTTGGTGCCATCGCCTGAGGTAAAGGCAATTTCTTCCTGTTCGGCAAATTCGGTTGCCAGCTCGCTGTTGATCCAGGCCTCCACGTTGAAGAAGGCATCGTCCAGCATTTTCTGGGTAGCCTGCGGGTTGCCGTAAATTTCCCCCATGAGAGGTTCAATCAGCTCCAGTCTGGAGGTGGCAGTCTGGGATCGCGTATCCGTTTCCCCCACCCATCCGGAAGCCGTACCGCCCAGATTCACCAGTTTTTTGTAGTCGGAACCGCCAACAGTGATCACCGTAGCTTCCTGGCGCATCACCACTTCATCTTTCAGCAGGGTGAGAATGTTGCGATCCAGTGCTTCCGGCACGGCATAGCCACCGTCTTCATCGGTGCCCACCTGTAATGCCTTGCGCTCCAGATCGCGCAGACCGTCTTCACGGCCTTTACGCAGAAAGCCCACAAACGCTTCTTTATGCTCAGTGGCCAGTTTATTTTGCACACCACCTGCCGGACGTTTCAGCTCAAGCAGCTCTTTTTCAAGATCGCTTTTGAGATTTTCCAGCTCGCTGAGTTTCCCGTTCAGGGTTTCCACCTGCCCGGCAAGTTTGCCTTTTTCCTGCTCAATCGCATCCACGCGCTTGTCGTTCTTTGCCTTGAAGTCGTCAAACTTCTGCTGCAGCTCCTGCGCGACCTGTTCCACATCTTTAATATCAACCGCCATCGTATTTCTCCTGATTAGAAGTTCAGATTTTTCAGTGCATTCAGTGCAGAGCCCACATCCTCAGCGTCGCGCAGGGACAGTGCGCCATAGCCCCCGGCCATGAATGCTTTGGCCTGGGTACGGGAGAGTCCGACATCACGCAGGACTCTTTCGATTTTTTTCTGTTCAGGGATTTCCCCGCGGGCCAGCGCGTTCTTGACGTCGCTGATCCGCGCCTCGTCGTTAGACGGAAACGTCACCAGACTGACTTCCCAGAGGTCGATTTCTTTCAGCAAAAAGGCTTCTTTCGTCCGGTCGTATTCCCAGTCTTTCAGGACGTACCCAATAGAAAGGCCGGTTAACGAACCGGCCTTCATGTGTGCATGTGCGCGTTTTGCCAGGGGATCATCATCAATGAGCAACCGCCCCCTGACGTAAAGCCCGACATCGTCTTCCTTCATTTCGGTGTAAACTCCGATGGGCTCATCCATGCGGTGCTGCCAGAGCAGCGCAGGTAACGCTTTTCTGTCACTCCACGCCCGCAGGGAAGCAGCAAATGCCCCGGACATCACCACATCATCGTGGCTGTCCTTTACACCAAAGACGGAGCCATACCCTTCAAACTCACCGGAGTCACTGACAGATTTCAGACTCAGCGGTACATCAAGACGTTGTTTCGTCTGCATTGGCGTTATCCTTCTGCTTACCGGCTTTACTGCCATCGGAGGGTTTCGTGGTCATGTTCATCGGTGTGAGATAGACATCACCACCGGGACGCGGATTCATATCTTCCAGGTCGCGGCAGTCATTGGGAGAGTAAATTCCCCAGTTGATCCCGGTGGCGTAGGCTTCAAAACGGGACTTCATATCCCCGCGCAGTAACGCCCCGGCGTTAAATTTGGCGTAATAAACGCCCTGCTTACTTTTTCGTACCAGTCCGGTGTTGATCCGCTGTTCGATGCGGGTCAGATACGGCACCAGTGAATAGTTGATAAATCCCAGCCCCAGCTCTTCGATATTGTTGAAGGTGGCGCGATCGGTGTTCTGCACCATGTGCAACGGCACCCGGAACAGACGACAGATTTCTTCAAGCTGAAACTTGCGGGTTTCCAGGAACTGGCTGTCCTCGGCGTTCAGCGCCATCGACTTCCAGTCCAGCCCCATCTCAAGGATCATCGGGCGGTGAGCATTGCCAAGCCCGGTGTGACGCTCCTCAAAATCTTTCTTCAGGCGCTCATAAGCCTGATCTGACAGCGTCTGCTCTGTACGCAACACACCCGACGTCACCGCGCCATTGCTGAACAGTCTGGCCCCGTGCTCTTCGGTCGCTGCCGCCAGCGATATTGCCTCGCGGGCATAGGCGATGGGATTCAGCCCCACCAGTCCGTCCAGCGTCAGCGTGCGCACATGCCAGATATCCTCCTGGCTCAGTACATCCGTGGAGCCATCCGGGAATGTGACCTGATAGACCGGCTCCCAGCTACTGTTAAGCTTCGGTACCACACAGCCGGGATCGACGGGCAGCAGTTCAGCCACTTCGCCAAATGCTTTCACTTTGTAGGCGTAAAAGTTTCCCCGCAGGCACAGACAGGTGACCACCAGCTCCCAGAACTCCTGCGGCGTCATATAGCCATTGGGATGCGTGGAGATCAGCTTATGCAGACGTTCGCCAGTGGCTCTCTGCTTCAGGCTGCCGTTCAGGTGATACAGGTTGCAGGGCAACATCCCGACCGACTCCGCCAGCACCCTGACACAGGAAAAAACCGCCGTCAGTCGCATGGCCCGCTGGCTGCTGATCTGCTTTCCGGTATAGGTGTCGTAGGACAAACCGATAGCATCCGCCAGCTCTGCTGGCGTGGTCACCGGTGCGTCACTTTTTCGTTGAAATAATCCCGAAAAGAACACTATTTACCTCCGCCGACAGACGACTGTGTACGGTCGAGATATCGCGCCACCAGCCACGACCAGAACAGGCACAACGCCCCGGCAACAACAAACCCCGCCGGGGGATAAATCAGCCAGGCACCATACGCCAGCAAAAGCGCACCCAGCACGCCCACCAGAGGCGCGAGAATCAGCATGATCATAATTACCTCAGTTAAAGCGAGCGGATCCCGTAGGACTCAATGTGGTCGGACAGCGTGTCTTCTTTCTCATACAGCATGGCTCTGCCAACCGCCATAATCAGCGCAACTGCACCATCGATTTTGTTTTCCGCCTGCTCTTTGACGGGCTTCACCACATCATCGTTACCCGGAATGGTTTTGCCGATCACGTTGCCGATACACCAGGTCATGATGGGATTGCCATCATGATGAAAGCGCCCCGATTCAATTGCCGCTTCCAGCTCTTTCATCGGGTCGGACATGTTGGTGTAGTTCTGAATGATGGTGATGGGATTCAGGTCTTCATCAGCAAGGTCATGTGACAGCCCGGTCGCCCCGAAGGGGTCGATGGGTGACTCGCTGACCGGGCTGATTTTGTTCGCCGCTTTGGCCTCTTCGAGGATGTAGCGATAATCCACCTCTGCACCATCGGTAACGGTCAGGACGCCCATTTCCACCCATTTCTGAAAGCGTTCGGCTGTCCGGCGATCTTCATTTTTCTCGACGCTGTACACCGTGTCATACGGTACCCAGAAACGCGGGGCCACACTGTAGTAATGCGTTTTACCGTCAATCTCGCGGGTATAAAGTCGCGCCATGCTGTTCATATCCAGCTTACGCGCCAGGTCAAAGGCCAGAATGCACGGCTGCCCCTCGAACTGCTCAAGGGTCAGTGATTTATCCTCGCAGCTCTGCCAGCTCACCAGGTTGAAATACGCCGAACGCGCCGACACCCAGATATTGAGGTGTTTTGTTTTAAAGACGTTTGCCAGACGGGCGTTATTTTTCGCACGCTGCTGCTGACTTAACAAAAATTCGCGATAAACCGACACGCCAATATTCGGGTTAGCTTTTTCCAGCACCTGCGGGTCGGTCCAGTCATCGCCTTCGTCAACGGTATAGATGATCCCGAACAGTTCATCGTTGGGTACCGACCCGTTGAGCATCTCGATAACTTCCCTTCGCTTGTCGTAGCACGGCCCCTCAATGTTGTACCCGGCAGTAGTAATGGCCCACATCAGTGGCTGACGTCGCGCCCCCATCCCGGTAAGCATCGTGGTGTAAAGCGCATCGGTGGCGTGCTCGTGATATTCATCCACCACCGCACAGTGGGGTGATGAACCATCACCGGGGTTACCGATCAGCGGTTCAAACCGCGCGCCATCCTCCGGACGATTCATGTTTGAGGCGTTAACCTCAATCCCGAACGCTTCCGTCAGCATGGGTGTGCGTTTACACATCAGTCGCGCCGGGCGAAAGACTTCCCACGCCTGTTTCTCTGTCGTGGCACCGGAATACACTTCCGCGCCAAACTCGTTATCACAGGCAAAACAATACAGGGCAACACCGGCAGAGATTGCCGATTTGCCGTTCTTACGGGGGATTTCGGTATACACCTCCCGGAAGCGGCGCAGCCGGGACCCTTTATTGACCCAGCCAAACGCACAGCAGACCACAAATAGCTGCCACGGCTCCAGCGTGATGGGCATCCTCTTGAATGCCCACTCACCCTTGGTGTGCGGCAACAGCTGAATAAATTTGGCGGCCCGTTCAGCCAGGTCCTTGTCGAAGCGGTAACGAAACGACTTACTTTTTTCCGCCATCAGGTCATCAAGATGGCGCTGGCAGGCCTGAATCACAAACTGGCAGGCCACAATCTTTCCGCGCACAACATCACGGGCATACTGATTGGCAGCATTTACGTTGGGGTAAGATTTCCGGCTCATGACTCGATGATTTTCAGAAACGGGTTAGTGGCTTTCTTCTGCCCCGCCAGGCCAATCAGACGCTGGCGGCTGCTGGGGTCGAGTCCGAGCATTGCCCCCGTGCTGCTCATCTCGGACTCCTGTTCTTTTTTGGCGGTCAGCTCCGGATTTTTGACCCTGCCGCCCATTGCACCGGTGATGGTGTTGCCCTGTATGGCAATATTTTTCACGGCACGTCGCCAGAACTCATAGGCCACGCACCACCGCTCAAGCACCGCGAGGTCAGTCACGCACAACAGGCCCTGACCGCAGAGTTCTTTGGTTGTCAGTTGCCACATGATCGTGGCGAGAGGGAGATCTTCTTCAGCGAACCACTCTGGTGGCTCAACACCTTTGATGGGCGTAAAAACAGGTTCATCTTTGTTCAGGGCTCGCTTGCCGGGGTTTCCGGCCAGCGCCTTGCGCGCCGTTGGCTTGGGGCGACGCCCGGAACGCCCCGCCGTTCCAGCCATATGCGGCACTCCTGGTTAAATTTCATTTTTCGCGGGTATAAAAAAACGATGGGGCGGGCAGTCCGGAAGACGTCAGGTCACAGGGATTTGACCCGCCCCTCCCCTCAGACAGTTGAGAATTATTATCACTTTAGCCGTTCACGGGCCGTCTTCGCCTTATGGCACGGCCAGCACAGGCTCTGCAGATTGCTGTCGGCATCTGTGCCGCCATGCGCTTTAGGGATGATGTGGTCAACGGTTTTCGCCTCACGTACCACACCGGCACGCAGGCACAACTGGCACAGGCCTTTGTCACGCTTCAGCACACGCGCGCGGATAACGTCCCACTTCGAACCATAACCGCGCTGGTGACGGGACTGACCTGGCTTATATTGCGTCCAGCCTTCGCTTTTGTGGCTTTCACAATAGCCTGACGGATCTGTGGTGGTATGGCGGCAACCGCGAACACGGCAGGCTTTTGGGATTCGTGGCGGCATATGTACTAATCTCCGATTTATCCAAATTTCACTGCCATAATGCCGACATTCTCTGCCATTGTTGGCTCCGTTTATCCGTTAAAAGGGATATCAGTTAAGTTATCCCGTGTAGGGTATAAGCCATTGTCGAGACCACTCATTGAATGGTCTCTGCAATAACCGATGTCTTTCCATCAGTCCGCCACCACAAAGAATCTTTTTTGCCATAAGGCTGGAGGTTCATCTTTCAGTGGCTGCCAGTGTTATTTCCCCACTTACTGGCTTGGGTTGTATCGCTGTACTGCCGTAACTGGTTACCCAGAATAAATTCCGGTTTCATTATCAAGCCCACCCGTAGATGGGCTTTGTAATGGCTACTTCGCTTTTGCTTCCGCTCGCTTACGCCGGCGCTCTTCTTTCCTCTCGGCTTTTGCCATGTCCATGAATGCCTGCATGATCGAGTTCCGCATCATGTAGCTAACAAAGTGATGATTGACACAGCCGTTGAGGCGCAGCTGCTCGCCAAACTCATCCACCGAGGCCAATGCTTCCATCATGCCCTTCTCGCCTTTCATGAACTCTGAGAAGTCGCGCCCCGCTCTGGAGGCGCATTCAATGACACGATCACTCATCCCGGAAGCCCGGGGATCGTAATCTGCAGCTGGTTAGCCAGGGAGTTAATCTCAGCGACCAACACTGGCTTCGTATAGCGCCATGCCGCCAGCCCTTGTCCGCAGAAGCTCGCCATGTCTTTCTTCTGGTCAAACTCATGACATTTCATGTTGAGCTGCGCACTTAAGCTGTTGCGATGCTGAAGTTCTCCAGTGAAGTAGTCATCGAGGACTTTATAGGCCGCGTACTTGAACCCGGGGTTTAACCAAGCCGCATAATCGTAAGCAACAAACTTCCCGCCATATGTTCCACCGTGTACACCGCGCTCAGTAAAAACCACAGATTCGTGGTTTTTCTCCAGCTCGGCTAAGAACTCTTTGGTCTGCTTGTTTCGCAGGTAGTGGTACGGAGATTCAGATTCACTTTTACCACTGGCTTTCCACATATCAGTGAGGCAGATCATTCCTGATTCATCAACACGGATCGGTGTATTAAAAAGCGTGATTGCTTTCATAGCGTCTTTACCTTTTAGAAAGTGAGCCTGTCTCACAGAAAAGCCGCCCGAGAGAGGTCGCCACCTATAACGGCATTTCTCAGGCTCGCTTACTGAAAGGCTCTCGTTAATATGCGCGTGAGATGCGCGTTTACTGCGGACATAAAAAAGCCCCGCATCGCGAGGCTCATTAAATGGACTTTGTGATTTGCAAAAAAATTATTTCAGGCATTGCGTCCTGATGTATTCCTGAAGCGTTCTCAGTGCTGTTTGGTCGCGGATAATTCCGTCCCGGATACCGAGAACGTTTCGTCCAGCAACTGGAGAGAGTTCGACGGAGGCATCATTGCCCATGCCGGAGGCGCTGGAGGTTTCGGCTGAGGATGGCATAGGGCATTTTCCTTTGACGAGCACCCTACCACCATTATCAAGCTCGCGCCGAAGAGCATCATTTTCAGCTTTCGCATCAGCTAACTCCTTCGTGTATTTAGCATCGAGTGCATCAGCAGTACGCTGGCGCTGCTGCATGTCAGTAATGGTGGCAGTCGCCTGCTTCAGCTCACTGCCTTTTTTATCGCGCTGCTCTTTGTAGGCGATGGCGTTATCACGGTAATGATTAACAGCCCATGACAGGCAGACGATGATGCAGATAACCAGAGCGGAGATAATCGCGGTGACTCTGCTCATACCTCAATCTCTCTGACCGTTCCGCCTGCTTCTTTGAATTTTGCAATCAGGCTGTCAGCCTTATGCTCGAACTGGCCATAACCAGCGCCCGGCAGTGAAGCCCAGATATTGCTGCAACGGTCGATTGCCTGACGAATATCACCGCGGTCAATCATCGGTAAAGCGCCACGCTCTTTAATCTGTTGCAGAGCTACAGCGTCCTGGCTTTCTGGAGAAAAATCTTTCAGGCCAAGCTGTTTACGGTAAGCATCCCACCAGCGTGAAAGAAGCTGGTAACGTCCGGCAGCTGTTGATTTGAGTTTGGGGTTTAGCGTGACAAGTTTGCGAGGGTGATCGGAGTAATCAGTGAACAGTTCGCCACCAACAATAACATCATAACCGTGGTTACGTGTCGGTTGTCGCCCGTTATCCGTTCCTTCTGACCATG
>ENA-ORUR01000411-ORUR01000411.1-human-gut-metagenome-genome-assembly--contig:-NODE-411-length-21207-cov-21.9566_pt1 | contig 21207 bp, 17 predicted proteins | sample MGYA00242086_ERZ509223 | MGnify/ENA primary metagenome ERZ509223 (study PRJEB26280, sample SAMEA2338820) | human gut metagenome | biome: human gut; feature: human-associated habitat; material: faeces... | reverse complement strand
CGGACAATACATAGTCAAAGATTACTATTTGGCTACATTGCACACGTTTTTTGCAACAGGTTTTTGTGATGGCATCAACATTAGACTATCTGCGCTGGCGAGGCGATCTGCCTTTTCAAGCTTGCCCTTTCAACAGCCTGGATGCTTCCTTAATGGCATCCCTGGCCTACCTTCCCTTTGACAGCAGTACGGTTGGCCACAGCCTAGGCGAGGTCTGCCAGTCCATCTACCAACGTGAGCCTAACCGCTGGCAAAATCTGGACAAAACTGAACTCCTGCTCTTGCCTAAGTCTCCCCGTCTGGCTGACTTGACCGTTCTGGACTGGGTCAACAAGATGGAGATTGAGCCTGAACCCATCCAGTTCAACGCTGGCGCCTTCCGCCTGGACGATCGGACCATCCTGGTCGCCTACCGGGGCACCGACCAGTCCATGATCGGCTGGAGCGAGGACATGGTCATGAATTATACACCGGAAATTACCGGACATAGGCTGGCCGCTAAGTATCTTAACCAGATCGGCCAAGCTTACCCAAATGACCGGATCTATATCACCGGCCACTCCAAGGGGGGCAACTACGCCCACTACGCTTTGGCCTTTGCTGATCCGCAGATTCAAGCCCGGGTCATCAAGTCCTACAGCTTTGACGGACCTGGCTACCGGCACCAAATTTACGGAACCAGCGGCTTCCAAGACAATATCAAAAAGATGAAGACCTACATCCCGGAAAGCTCCATTATCGGCTGCATGCTGGACCATACTGAGCGCGTCTTGGTCGTCAAGTGCAACCAGCCAGTCCTCAGCCAGCACGACCCAAGAACCTGGAGCGTTGGCCGGGATAGCTATGTTTTGGCGCAAGAGGGCCTCACGGCTACAGCCCGGGTGATCCGCCACTCCCTGATCGCCTTCAACCATCAGATTCCCGCGGAAAAAAGAGAGCAGATGTGGTCCGCCCTTTTTGAGGCTTTTGGCAGCCTGGACATCACTAAGATCAAACAGATCAGTGGTTTTACCGGCACCTACCGCTTTGGCCGGGCATACTTTGCCATGGATCCGGAAATGCGGGCTATCTTCCGGCAGATTTTTAACAACATCATTGAAACGGCCCGGCAGAGCCTTACCCTGCCCTTCAACAGGAGCGAGGATCCTTACAAGAACCGGCCGAATTTCAATGACTCAAAGAAAGGGCCAATCTTCTTTGATGCCTACGACATCAAGCAAGAATAACAAAAAGCGCGAATCAGCAACGATTCGCGCTTTTTTGCTGTCTTTCCCCTACCCCTGGGCCTCATGGCCTGGGTCCAGGTTGGAGAAGCGGTTGTAAGGCTTGGAGAACATCAGCTTGGCTGATCCCCGCCGGCCTGACCGGTTCTTTTCAATAATAACTTCAACTTCAACATTTTCCGGATCTTCCTTCGGTTCCTCGCCGTCAGCATCCTCATCCCGGTAGTAATCGTCCCGGTAGAGGAAGCCAACGATGTCGGCGTCCTGTTCGATTGACCCGGATTCCCGCAAGTCTGACAAAATTGGCCGCTTGTCCTGCCGCTGCTCAACTGACCGCGACAATTGCGACAGGGAGATTACCGGCACGTGCAATTCCTTGGCCATCTTCTTGAGCTGGCGGGAGATCGCGGAAACTTCCTGCTGGCGGGACTCAGTCTTTGGCCCTTCAATCAGCTGCAGGTAGTCGATCACGACCAAGCCCAGGTCGCCCAGCTCCTTTTGCAGGGCCAGGCACTCGGCCCGGATTTCGCTGATCTTGATCCCCGGCGTGTCATCGATATAGATCGGAGCCTGCCGCAAGACACTTGCTGCCACGTCCAGCTGGTTCCACTCATCCCTGTCCAGGATCCCCGTTCTGAGGTGCTGGGAGTCGATCAAGCCCGTTGACGCCAGCATCCGCTGAACCAGCTGCTCACCAGACATTTCCAGGGAGAAGACCGCTACCGGCTTCTTCTCAGTAATGCCCACATTCTTGGCGATATTCATGGCAAAAGAGGTCTTCCCGACACCCGGCCGGGCCGCCAAAATGATCAATTCGTCATCATGCAGCCCCGTCGTCATCTCGTCCAGATAGGCAAAACCCGTCCGTAAACCCGTGACCGCGTCCTGGTTCTGGGCATTATTTGAAATCTGCTCAAAGGCTCCGGCAATCAGGTCCTCAATCTTATGAAATCCCCCGCTCCCCTTTTCATTGGAGACGTTCATGATCTCATTTTCAGCGTTGCTGAGGATCTCATCCACGCTGTCGGACCCTTGAATGGCACTGGAGATGATCTTCTGGCTGGCATTGATCAAATTGCGCAGCTGGGCCTTCTGGTGGACGATGCGGGCATAGTCCTTAGCGTGAAAGGCAGTTGGCGTTGCCAGCAAAAGCTCTGACACGTAGGCCATGTCGCCCAGTTCTTCCAATTGTCCCCGCCGCTTGAGCTCCTCTTGCAAGGTAACCAGGTCGATTGACCTGCTCTCGTCATAGAGGGCCAAAAGGGCGCTATAGACCAGGCGGTTGGCATGTTCATAAAAGTCATCCGGCTCTAAGACCGAGCTGACTTCGTTGATGACTTCGGGATCAATGAAAATCGCCCCTAAAACGGCTTTTTCAGCAGCAGAATCATGCGGGATCTGCTGCGTGACAAGATTATCCATCAATCACGGCTTCTTTCAGCTTCTTAATTTTCTTTGGTAACGTGGACCCGGACCTTTGATTCAACGCCCTTGAAGAGCTTGACTGGCACATTAGTGTAGCCCAGAACCTTGATTGGTTCCCGCAGTTCCAGCTTGTGCTTGTCCAGCTTGATGCCGAACTGCTTGTCCAGGCCTTCGATGATCTTCTTGCTGGAGATTGAACCGAAGAGGCGGGAGTCGCTGCCGGCCTTGGACTTCAGTTCAACCACAGTTTCGTCAGCTTCCAGCTGCTTCTTGATCTCTTGGGCAGCTGCCTTTTGAGCTTCGTATTCAGCCTTTTCATTGGCTTCCACCCGCTTCAGGATGTTCAGGTTGCCCTTGTTGGCTTCCTTGGCCAGGCCCCGCTTGATCAGGTAGTTTTGGGCGTAGCCGTCCGGCACGTCCTTGACCTGGCCCCGCTTGCCTCTGCCCTTAACGTCTTGCATAAAAATAACTTTCATCGTTCATTGCTCCTTTTCTTCTTTAACTGTTTTCTTCCAGATATTCGTCAATTGCCGCCAGCAAGCGCTGACTGGCTTCTTTGACCGTAATATCCTTGATCTGAGTCGCCGCGTTGGACAAGTGGCCGCCCCCGCCCAGCTTCTCCATAATCACCTGGACGTTAATGTGGCCCATCGACCGGGCTGAAATCCCGACCTTGTCCCCGCTTCTTCTGGTGATGGCAAAAGATGCCGACACCCCTTCCAAATCAAGCGCCATATCGGCTGCCTGGGCTGTCAAGATCGGGTCGATCACCTTGTCCTCCGGCCCCTGCATGACCGCCATCTTCGGCCGCAGCATCTGCAGGCTGGCCACCAGGTGGCTCTTGACCAGGAAGCTGGAAATGTCTTCCTTCAAAAGCTCACTGACCACCGAGGAGTCCGCCCCGATCGACCGCAGGTAGCTGGCCGCGTCAAAGGTTCTCGTCCCCGTGCGCAAGGAGAATTCCTTGGTGTCGACCGTGATCCCGGCCAGCATGGCCGTGGCTTCCAGGTTGGTCAAAACCCGGTTGTCTTCAGCCGGCTGCTGGTATTCGACCATTTCCGTCACCAGTTCGCTGGCTGAGGAAGCATATGGCTCCACATAAGTCAGCATCGGGTTCTCCGGGAATTCTTCCCCCCGCCGGTGATGGTCGATCACCACGATCCGGTTCCTCAAGCGGTCATAGAGACGCTGGTCATAAGTGATGGAGTACTTGGAGTGGTCCACCATGACCAAAAGGGAGTTGTCCGTCGCGACCGCGTTGGCCTCATCCGGACTAACAAAAAGGTCCAGCTGGGGGTCTGCCGCTTGCATCTTCTTGACCAGGCGGTCAACGTCATAGTTGCAGTGGGCCGTGTCTAGCAAAAAGTGGGCCTTGGCCCCGTGCAGGCGGGCGATCTTGACAACCCCGATCCCGCTGCCGACAGAGTCCATATCGGGCCGCTGGTGCCCCTGGACGAAGACCTGGTCAACATCCTTGAAGAGCTCGCCCAAGGCCTGGGAAACCATTCTGGCCCGGACCCGGGTGCGCTTCTCCATTGGGTTGGACTTACCCCCGTAGAAGCGGGCTACCTGGCCCAGTTCCCTGAGGACCACCTGGTCCCCGCCCCGGCCAAGGGCCAGGTCCAAGTTGGCCTGGGCCTGGTTGGCGATCTTTCTCAGCGACTCACCCCCGTAGGCAATCCCGACCGACAAGGTCAAAGGAGTGTTGTTCCGGCTGGTTTCCAGGCGGATCTTGTCCAAAACTGAGAACTTGTCTTCTTCCATGGCTTCCAGGTCCTGCAAGTGGGCCAGAAGCAAAAAGTGGTCCTCATCAATCCGCTTCAAGTAGGCCTTGAACTTCTTGGCATAGTCGTTCAAAGTCGTCTGCAGGTAGGTGCTGGTTCTGGCCAGTTCCTGGTCGTGCATCCGCTCGCTGAGCTCGTCGTAGTTGTCGACAAAAATCTGCCCGATAGCCAGGCGCTCAGCCCGGTACTTGTCAGCCAGGTCGGCATAACGGGTAATGTCGAGCAGGTAGATGACCCCGATGCTGTCTTGGACAACCATTTCAAATTGGTGATCCCCCCACTTGACCACCTTGCTTTCCGAAGTCTGGGCCTCAAGGGCTTCTTCAACCAGCTTGCCCAGTTTCCGGTCAACCGCCGTAATCGTCTTGCCGATGGCGTCCTTGTCGCCCAGATAGAGCTGCAAGTAAGGGTTGACCCATTGGATGTGCCGGGACTCGTCGTAAAGGAGGATCCCCAGCGGCATCTTGATCATGGCCTCCTGCTCCCCCCGTTTAATCCGGTAGGAGAGGTTGGCCGCGTAATTGTTGGTATTTTTCGCGAGAATGTAAACGCCGAAAACGACCCAAAAGACATCCACGATCAAGACCAGCAAAAGCGCCACCCCGAAGATCCGGTTGATGAAGAAAGCCACAACCGTGCTCAGCACAGTCAAGAAGGCGATGCTGGAGAAGGCAATGATTAATCTGGAATCCCGGACGAATTCTGGCAATTCAAGTTTGCGTAAAAAGTTTTTCATAAAATTCTTCCACATCTTTAAAGCAGATTAAACTACTCCCATTATAACCTATTGCCGCCCGCCACAAAACAGAAAAGAAAAAGAGACCGGGAGGAGTCCAGCTCCTTTCGGTCTCTTTATTTGCTTATTGATCCTGCTGCTTAGTCTTCAGCTACGAATGGCAGGAGGCCCATAATCCGGGCTCTCTTGATAGCTTTAGCAACCTTGCGTTGGTTCTTAGCGCTAGTACCAGTGACACGACGTGGCAAGATTTTACCTCTTTCTGAGATAAAATGTTTCAACAGATCAACATCCTTGTAGTCTACGTAGTCGATGTGGTTGGCTGCGATGAAGTCAACCTTGCGGCGACGACGACCACCTCTTCTTTGTTGAGGCATGTCTTCAGATCCTTTCTTGTGTAATTTTAAAATGGAAGATCGTCATTTGAGACGTTGATTGCATCGTCAGAGCTGTCGAACGGGTTAGTGTTCGTGTCTCCGCCGGCATCTTTCTTGTTATCTTCATTGAATCCGGCATTAGCTGGCCCGTTTGACTGGGCCGGGCTGCCGAAGGCGTTGTCGTTGGCGTAGCCGCTGCCGCTGCCAAATCCGGTGTTGAAGCCGGTGTTTTGGCTTTGACCTTGGCCGCCAAATCCGCCGTTTTGCTGACGGCTTTCACGCTCGCGGCGTGATTCGAGCAGTGAGAAGTTGTCCACGAGGACTTCTGTCACGTAAACTCGCTGGCCGTCCTTGTTATCATAGTTTCTGGTCTGGATTCGGCCCTGGATGCCCACCAAACTGCCCTTGCTGGTGAAGTTGCAGAAGTTCTCAGCAGCCTTGCGCCAAATCACGCAGCTGATGAAGTCCGCTTCTCTCTGGCCTGATGCATTGGTAAACTGCCGGTCAACGGCCAAAGTGAACGTAGCAACCGAGATGCCGCTCCCAGTAGTACGTAATTCAGGATCACGTGTTAAACGGCCAACAAGTACAACATTATTGATCATACTTATTTCCTTCCTATTCCTGTATTACGGGAAACTACAATTACTTGTCTAACTTGACAGTCATTGAACGCAGAACTGAGTCGTCGATCTTGCTCAAACGGGCAAATTCGTTGACAGCTGCAGCGTCTTCAGCAGTGAAGGTCATGATGTAGTAACTACCTTCACGATACTTTTCGATTTCGTATGCGAAACGACGCTTGCCCCAGTCCTTAGCTTCAACCATTTCACCACCATTGTCAGTGATCACCTTAGTGTACTTGTCAATAATGGCCTTCTTTGCTTCATCGTCAACGTCTGGCTTGATGATGTAAGTAATTTCGTACTTGGTTGTCATAGACTATTGCACCTCCTTTTGGACTAAATGGTTCTTGCTAAAATCAAGAACAAGGAGTAATTGATCTAATTACTCGCAATGCCTAATTTTAGCACAAAATAAAAAAATTACCAAACATTTTTTACACGTGATCCGGGATTTTCTTCCCACTAACTATTACGCCAAAAATGCTGGTAATTTTTTATTTTATCTTACTTTTTTCTGCTTCTTTGCCGCTAAACTTCCGTTTCCGGCTCGCTTTCGCCTTCAGCTTCAGCCGGCACGACTGCCATGCTTGCCACGGCATTGCCGTCAGCCACCTTGATCAGGCGGACGCCCATAGTTGACCGGCCAGTCTGGGAGACATCGCTGGTCTTGAAGCGGATCATGATCCCATCAGTGGTGATCAACATAATGTCGCTTTGCCCGTCAACCACGGCCACGCCAGCCAGAGGACCGTTCTTTTCGCCGATCTTGGCGGTCTGGATCCCCTTGCCGCCCCGGCCCTTGACCGGGTATTCGCTGGCCGCGGTCCGCTTGCCGTAGCCCTTTTCCGAGATAGTCAGAACTTCGTCTTCCGGCTTCAGAATCCCTGAGCCAACCACGTAGTCGCCTTCGCGGAGGTTGATCCCTCGGACGCCGGCCGCGCTTCTCCCCATGGCCCGGACGTCATCTTCATTGAAGGTCACGGCGTAGCCCTGGTGGGTAGCGATCAAGATGTTCTGCTGGCCGTCAGTGGTCAGGACGTTGGATAGTTCGTCGCCATCCTTCAAGGTCAAGGCGATCAAACCGTTGGTCCGGATATTTTCAAATTCCCGGATCTTGGTCCGCTTGACCGTCCCCAGCTTGGTGATGAAAAAGGCGTAGTCGTCGTCATGCCCTTGCGGCAGGTTGACCACGGTCTGGATGTGCTCGCCCTTGTCCAGCTGCAGGAGGTTGACGATTGGCAGGCCCTTGGCGCTTCTGCCGTATTCTGGGATTTCGTAGGCCTTCTTCATGTAGACCTTGCCCTTGTTGGTGTAGAAGAATAGGTAGTCGTGGGTACTTGAGTAGAGCAGGTGCTCGATGAAGTCGCCCTTTTGGACGCCCATCCCCTTGATCCCCCTGCCGCCACGGTTTTGGGTCTTGAAGTCGTCGATCAGCATCCGCTTGACATAGCCCTGGTGGCTCAAAGTCAACAGGACGTCTTGTTCTTCGATCAAGTCTTCGTCTTCGATCGTGACCACTTCGCTGGCCGTAATCTGGGTCCGGCGCTTGTCACCGAAGCGCTTCTGGATGTCCAGCAGCTCGTCGTAGATAATCTGGTCGATTCTTTCAGGCTTGGCCAGAATGTCCTTGTAGTCGGCAATCTTGACCAAAAGCTCCTGGTATTCGCCTTCGACCTTGTCCCTTTCCAAACCGGTCAGGCGGACCAGACGCATGTCCAGGATAGCCTGGGCCTGACGGTCGTCCAGGTCAAAGCGGCTGATCAAGCCCGCCTTGGCGATGTCGCTTGATTCAGAGTTCCGGATCAAGCTGACGATTTCGTCGATATGATCCAGCGCTACCCGCAAACCTTCCAGGATGTGGGCTCTGGCTTCAGCCTTTTCCAAGTCAAACTTGGTCCGGCAGGTGATGACGTCTTCCTGGTGGGCCAGGTAGTACTGCAGCATCTGCTTCAAGGTCAGGGACTTCGGTGCCCCGTCCACGATCGCCACCATGTTCATGGCGAAGTTGGACTGCATCTGAGTTTCCTTGAAGAGGTTATTCAAAACCACGCTGGCGCTGGCATCCCGGCGCACGTCAATCGTGATCCGCATCCCGCTCTGGTCGGATTCATCCCGCACCCCGGTAATACCGTCGATCACCTTGTCGCGGGCCAGTTCAGCGATCTTCTGGACCAGTTCGGCCTTGTTGACCAGGTAAGGAATCTCGCTGACGATGATTCTTTCCCGCCCGCTCTTTTCAGTTTCGATTTCGGTCTTGGCCCGGACGACGATGTTGCCCTTGCCGCTTTCATAAGCGTGCAGAACCCCGCCCCGGCCCATCAAGATCCCGCCGGTTGGGAAGTCCGGCCCTGGGATGGCCTTCATCAGTTCCTTGGTCGTCACGTCCGGGTTCTTCATCAGCATGTGAATGCCGGAAATGACTTCAGACAGGTTGTGCGGCGGAATGTTGGTAGTCATCCCGACCGCGATACCGCTGGAACCGTTGACCAGGAGGTTAGGAATTCTTGCTGGCAGGACGGTCGGTTCATTTTCCGTGTCATCGTAGTTTCTCTGCCAGTCAACCGTATTCTTGTTGATGTCGCGGAGCATTTCCACGGCAATCTTGCTCATTCTGGCTTCAGTATAACGCATGGCGGCCGGCCGGTCGCCGTCGACGGAACCGAAGTTACCATGCCCGTCTACCAGCATGTAGCGGTAGGCAAAGTCCTGGGCCATGTGGGCCATGGCCAGGTAGATAGAGGAGTCGCCGTGCGGGTGGTACTTACCCATGACGTCCCCGACGATTCTGGCACTCTTCTTGTAAGGCTTGTCCGGAGTCACGGCCAACTCGTTCATCCCGTACAGGATCCGCCGCTGAACCGGCTTCAAGCCGTCGCGGACATCTGGCAAAGCCCGGGCCACGATGACGGACATGGCGTAGTCCAAGAAGGAGCTCCGCATCGTTTGCGTCAGATCGACATTTCTGATCCGCCGGTCTTGTCCTTGATTTTCGTTATCCATTCCTACCTCCCATTAAGCATCCAAGTTTTCAACATATTGGGCATTGTCTTCGATGAACTTGCGCCGCGGGCCAACTTCGTTGCCCATCAGCATTTCAAAGACTTCATCCGCGTCCTTGGCGTATTCCGGGTCCACCCGGTCCAGGCGGCGGTTTTCAGGATCCATGGTCGTCTCCCACAATTGCTCAGCGTCCATTTCCCCCAGCCCCTTGTAGCGCTGCACGATTGGCTTCGGGCTTGGTTGCAATGACCCCAGGTAGTCGTGGAGTTCTTCATCAGTGTCCAGGTACTTGATCAGCTTGCCCTGGCGCACTTGGTACAGAGGCGGACGGGCGATGTAAACATAGCCCTTGTCGATCATCGGCCGCATGTAGCGGTAGAAGAGGGTCAAGAGCAGGGTCCGGATGTGGGCCCCGTCGACGTCGGCGTCAGTCATGATGATCAGCTTGTGATAGCGGGCCTTGGAGACGTCAAAGTCTGCCCCAAAGCCGGTCCCCAGGGCCGTAAACAGAGTCCGGATTTCCTGGTTGGCCAGGATCCGGTCCATTGAGGCCTTTTCCACGTTCAGGATCTTCCCCCGGATGGGCAGGATGGCCTGGGTCAGCCGGCTCCGCCCTTGCTTGGCGCTGCCGCCGGCGGAGTCCCCTTCGACGATGAAGAGTTCTGAGATGTTCGGGTCATTTGAAGTGTTGTCGGCCAATTTGCCTGGCAGGTTGGCGATTTCCAGGCCGGACTTCTTCCGGGTAACTTCCCGGGCGCGCTTGGCGGCAACTCTGGCTCTTTCGGCCAGTTGCCCCTTTTCAACGATCTTGCGGGCCACCTGCGGGTTTTCCATCAAGAAAGTGGAGAAGGTTTCTGAGAAGGCGCGGTCAACGGCAGTTCTGGCGTCGGAGTTGCCCAGCTTGGTCTTGGTCTGCCCTTCAAACTGCGGGTTCGGGTGCTTGACGGAAATCACGGCCGTCATCCCTTCCCGGATGTCTTCCCCGGACAGGTTGTCATCGTTTTCCTTCAAGATCTTGGCCTTGTGGGCGTAGTCGTTGACCACCCGGGTCAAGGCCGTCTTGAAGCCCGCCTCGTGCATCCCGCCTTCATAAGTGTGGATGTTGTTGGCAAAAGTCATCAAGGTTGTCTTGTAGCCGGTCGTGTACTGCAAAGATACTTCAACGTCAATGCCCTCGTACTTGCCTTCCACGTAGATTGGCTCGTCAAAAAGTACTTCCTGGCCCCGGTTGAGGAAGGAGACGTATTCCTTGATCCCACCTTCGAAGTGGTAGACGTCGGTTTCCGCCGTGTCCTTCCGCTTGTCAGTGAAGGTCAGCTTCAGCCCCTTGTTCAAGAAGGCCAGTTCCCGGATCCGGTTCTTCAAGATCTTGTCGTCAAAAACCGTGGTTTCCGTGAAGATGTTCGGGTCCGGCCAGAAGTGGACGATGGTCCCGTGTTCAGTCAAAGGCACCGTGCCGACTTCCTTCAGCTCTTCAACGACCCGGCCGTGGTCAAAGGCGATGTGGTACTTCTTGCCATCCCGCATGACAGTGACGTTCAGCTTGGTGGACAGGGCGTTGACAACAGAAGCCCCGACCCCGTGCAGACCGCCGGAAACCTTGTATCCGCCACCGCCGAACTTACCACCGGCGTGCAGAACCGTATAAACAGTTTCAACGGCTGGCCGGCCGGTCTTCTTTTCGATGTCGACCGGGATCCCCCGCCCGTCGTCTTGGACAGTCACGCTGTTGTCTTCGTTGACGGTGACTTCGATCTTGGTCGCGAAACCTGCCAGGGCTTCGTCGATCCCGTTGTCGATGATTTCCCAAACCAGGTGGTGCAAGCCCTGGGAGCTAGTTGAGCCAATGTACATCCCCGGACGCTTGCGTACGGCTTCCAGGCCGCCAAGGACTTGAATCTGGCTGGCATTGTACTTGTCAGCTTCTTGTTCAAACTGCTTAGCCTTCTTCAATTTGTTATCTTCGTCTGCCATTTAATCCTTCCTCTTTTTCTATAATTTGGCCGGAATGGATGTAAAAAATTCGCGGCTGTTTGACTATTTCCTGGGAAATACCATCCAGATCGGTTGTCGTAATAAAAGTCTGGGTTTGACCATGGATGAAATTGAGCAGGGCTGCCTGGCGGTTCTGGTCCAGTTCGCTCATCACGTCGTCCAAAAGCAGGATCGGCTCTTCTCCCGTCAGCTGCTTGATCAGCTGGATTTCCGCCAGTTTCAAGCTGAGGGCAATGGTCCGCTGCTGCCCTTGGGAGGCAAACAGGTGGGCATTCTTGCCGTCCAGCTGGAATTCCAGGTCGTCGCGGTGGGGACCCAGCTGGGTCGTGGCCCGTCTGAGCTCATCGTCAGCGATCTCCGCAAAGCGGTCCAGCAGCTTCTGCTTGATCTGGGCCGGCTTGTCTGCAGCCGTAATCTCCTTGGCTGAAGGCCGGTAAAGGACCCGCAGCTCTTCTCTTTGCCCGCTGATGGCCCGGTAGGCCTCGGCCGCGTAGCGGTTGAGGTCAGCCAAATAGCGGTAGCGCCGCCAGATCAGTTCACTGGCCGCCGTGGCCACCTGCTCAGTTAAGACCCCTAGCAGGACCTGGTCACTGGCCTGTCGGCGGGCCAGCTGCTTGAGATAGTTGTTTCTCTGCTGGAGCAGCTGCCGGTACTGGCTGGCGAAATAGAGATATTCCGGATTGATCTGGCCGAATTCCAGGTCCATGAAGCGCCGGCGCAAAGAAGGGGCCCCCTTCACCAATTCCAGATCTTCCGGAGAAAAGAGGATGGCGTTAAGGTGGCCCACATACTTGGACAGCCGGGCCTGCTCGACCCGGTTGACCCAGGCGCTTTTGCCCTTCTTGCTGATGACGATGCGCAGGTCAAGGTCCATCTGGCGCTTGTGCACCCGGCCAGCCAGGCTGGCAAAGTCCTGGCCAAAGGCAATCATCTCCCGGTCATTGCTGGTCCGGTGGGACCGGCTAAGAGCCAGAAAGTAGATTGCTTCCAGCAGGTTGGTCTTGCCCTGGGCATTTTCACCCAGAAAAACGTTCACGTGTGGGTCAAATTCCAGGTCAAGGAAAGCCAGGTTACGGAAACCGCTCTGCTTAAACCGGCCCAGGTACATTAAAGTCCCTGAACCAGCTCATATTCCTTGCCGGCAACGGTCAAACGGTCACCAGGATAGAGCTTCCTGCCCCGGCGGTCTTCCTTGTCCCCATTGACCAGAACTGGACTGTCCTTGAGGTACCACTTGGCCTGCCCGCCCGAGGAAACGATACATTCATCTTTCAAAAATTGTCCGAGGGTGATGAATTCACCATTAATCGCAAAAGTTTCGATAGTCTTCACCTTCACCAATGTAAAACTAGTATTCCACTTATAAATTATAGTCTTTTTTCCAGGGAAACTCAATCAAGAAGGCCTTTTTTAGGGCCTCAGAGCGCTTATTTACCCATTTAGTATCGTGGTACATAAAGCAGGTATTTTGGGCTTAAAGCCGTAAAAAACGCTTGTATTAAAAAATAGTCGAAAAAAAGCCACTCCGGAGAGTGGCTTTTGTGAATTATTGGCAGTCTGTTTTAGAAAGTTCGGATTGGGGTGATCAGCTGCACGAATTCAACTGACTGGTCATTTGGCACGACCGTGAATGGCCGCAGGCTTTCCGTGAAGTTGATGATGACGGAGTCAGTTACTGAGGCCCGCAGGGCAGCGGCCATGTAGTCCGGGTTGAAGGAAATGGTCAGGTCTCGGCCAGTTAAGCTGCTGAAGCCGACTTCTTCCTCAATCTTTCCGACTTCCGGGGAATTACCGGAAACCAGGACGGTTTGGTCAGCCACGTTCAAAGTCATTTGGACGGCGTTGGTCCGGTTGGCGTGGGTCAAGAGGCTGGCCCGGCTCAATGTCTGCATCAAGTCAGAAACGGCGAACTGCACGCTGGTCGTTGACTCAGTTGGCAAAAGGCGGTCAACGTCCGGGTAGGCCCCTTCCAAAAGACGGGTGTAGAAGGACAGGTTTTCAAATTCAAAGCGGATCTGGCTGTCGCCCAGGTAAACCTTGATGTCCTGGTCAGCGTCGCCGATGATCTGGGCTAGTTCCTGCAGGTTCTTGCCCGGGATAATCAGGGACAGGTCTTCGCTTGGACCGGCCGCGATGTCGACGATTCTTTGGGACAGGCGGTGGGAGTCAGTAGCCACGGCCTTGATCTGCCCGTTCTTGAAGCTGAAGTTGACCCCGGTCAGAGTTGGCCGGCTTTCTTCGGTGGATACGGCGAAAACAGTCTGGGTGATCAGTTCCCGCAGGGTCTTAGACGGCAGGCTGAAGGAAGTTCCGGCAATTTCCGGCAGGCGCGGGTAGGCACTGGCGTCCAGGCCGTTGATTACGTAGTCCGCCTTGTCAGAGGTGATCTGGATTTGGTTGCCTTCCTTGACTTCAAAAGTGAATTCCCTGCCTGGCAATTTGCGGACGATTTCGCTGAACAAGTGGGCGGTCACGACAATGGAGCCAGTTGATTCAACCCGTAAGTCATCAGAAACCGGTTGGCTCAGTTCAATGGAAATATCGGCATTGCTGCCAGTCATGATCAGTTCAGTTTCTGTCAGGTCCAGCTTGATCCCGCTCAAAATCGGAATCTGGACTCTTGAAGAAACTGCCTTTAAAACGGAATTCAAGTCATTGATAAAAAGATTGCGCTGTACAGTAAATTTCATCTGGTCCTCCTTGGTTAGTTTGCTGCTCTCTTTATTTAATTATTTATTTATACATAGATAGTTGTAGTAGTAGGTCCTGTGAATTCTGTTGATAACTAACCGGAAGCCCGGTAATCCGGACTTTTGCCAGTTAAAAAAATGTGGATAAATCACGGACTTGTCCACAAGTTATCAACGGACCTATCTTTCCAGCATCTGCCGCAGGTCGGAAACAGCGGACTTGATTTCAGTGTCCGTTTTGATCTGCCGGGCGATTTTGTCGCAGGCATGCATCACGGTCGTGTGGTCCTTGCCCCCGAATTCCTGGCCGATTTTTGGCAGGCTGGCATCGGTGAGCTCGCGGGACAGGTACATGGCAATCTGACGCGGGATGACGATCTGCCTTACCCGCTTCTTTCCTTTAAGGTCCGGCACTGAGGTCTGGAAGTAGTTGGCCACGACCTCCTGGATCTTGGAAATCTGTAGTCCCCTGCTCTTCTGGACCAGCTTGAGGTCGGCTAAAGCCGACCGGGCTAAGCCAATGTTGATGTCCTGCTTTTGAATGGTGGCCTGGGCCTGGACTTTGACCAGGGCCCCTTCCAGCTCCCGGATATTAGTATCGACCTGGCTGGCCACATAGTCCAGGGTGCTTTCATCGATCTCCAGGCCTTCGGATTCAGCCTTCTTGCGCAGGATGGCGATCCGGGTTTCCAGGTCTGGCGGGGTGATTTCAACTTGCAGTCCCCAGGCAAAACGCGAGACCAGCCGCTCGGACAGGTCGGGAATTTCCGTTGGCAGCCGGTCACTGGTCATGACGATCTGCTTTTGATCATTATAGAGAGTCTCAAAAGTATGGAAGAATTCTTCCTGAATCCCTTCCTTCTTGGCGAAGAACTGGATGTCGTCGACCAAGAGCAGGTCAGCTGTCCGGTATTTCTCCCGGAACTTGTCCTGGGTCTTGTTCTTGATGGAATTGATGAAGTCGTTGACAAAAGTCTCACTTTGAATGTAGACAACCTTGGCATCTGGTCTTTCCGCCAGCATTTGGTGGCCGATCGCCTGCATCAAGTGGGTTTTACCAAGGCCCACGCCCCCGAAGATGAACAAGGGGTTGTAGAAGGTCCCCGGGTTGTCGGCAACCGCCAAAGCGGCCCCGGCAGCCAGTTTGTTGCCCTCGCCTTGAATGAAGTTCTCGAAGGTGTACTTCTCGTTTAAGCGCAGGTCCTTGGTGAATTCGCGGCCTTGCGGCCGGGCTTTCTCGGGCTTGGCCTGCGGCTGGGGTTCCAGCATTCTTTCGCTGCTGGGCGCCGGGCCGTTTTTAACGACGAAAACCGGGTAGATATCGATTCCCGCGTAGGCATAAGCCGACTGGATCAGGTTAGCGGAGATGTTTTGCTCCCAATACCCCTTTGCCACGGGGGTTTGGACGGAGATTACCAATTCATGGGTGTCCTTGTTGAAGGAGACGGGCTTGGTGTTTTTGAACCAGGCATTGTAGGATACTTCGTTAAATTCGGACCGCATTTCAGCGTTGAAGCTATCCCAGAATTTTTCTAAATCGAACAAAAAACATTCCCTCCAAAAAATCGTTTAGCAAAATTATTTTAGCATTTACTGACTAGGTTTTCCACAGGTGGAAGAAATAAATCCAGAATCCACATGCTGTGGACAAGAAACGAAAAGAAGCCTGTTAACTCTGATGATAATTTTATCAAAAGTGGTCAAAAGTGGATAAGTCTTGTGGACAACTTTTCTTAGAGAGGCAAAAGGGGAGCCTAGTTTTGACCAGACATATCCACAGGGTGTTGAAAAAGTTTTTGACAGGGTGTGGACTGTGGATAAGTCTGCGAAAAAGCCTGTTGATTGCTGGGAAAAAATTTTTTCGCGGTCTGCTTTCTGTCCACAGGCGGGGGATCAGGTTCAGGCACTCTAAGGAAAAAATCGGGCAAGTTTGCAAGAAAAAGCTTGGTTTTTTTCGATTTCCGTGCTATTCTAGATAAGAAATTGTGCACGTAGCACTAAAAAATGGAGGTGCAAAGATATGTCAACTAAGAGAACTTACCAACCTAAGAAGCGTCACCGTTCACGCGTTCACGGCTTCATGAAGCGTATGGCTACAAGCAACGGCCGTAAGGTTTTGGCTAGACGCCGTGCAAAGGGTAGAAACGTATTATCTGCTTAAGCCACTGAATCCCAGTGGTTTTTTTAATTTGCAAGAGTGTAAAGAGCTTTGAGAAAGTCATATCGAGTTAAATCTGAACAGGATTTTCAGACCGTCTTTGAAAATGGCGAATCAGTTGCCAACCGGGCTTTTGTGATCTACGTCCTGCATAGAAAGCAGAATAAGCATTTTCGCGTCGGCATCTCTGTCGGCAAGAAGGTCGGTCACACGGCCGTCGTGCGCAACCGTCTCAAGCGCTACATCAGGGCGGTGTTGACCGAGAACCGGGACCGGATTGCGCCGGACTTGGACTTCTTGGTGATTGCCAGGCCCTACGCTCGCGATTTCGATTGGGAAAAGACGCGGGAAAACCTGCTTCACGCGCTGAACCTGGCCCACGTCATTGAAGAAATGCCAAATAAAGAGGAAAAATAGTGAAGGACATTTTATCGAAGAAGAGTACCAAGCGCCTTCTGGCCGCTCTGGCACTGGTGACGGTTTTTGCCCTTGTTCTGAGCGGCTGCGCCACGCAGACCACCCAGAAGCCAACGCCGATCTCCCATAATTCCAGCAACTGGTGGGATGCCTGGGTAGTTTACTACCTCTCCCAGTTCGTGCTTTGGATTGCCAAAGTCTGCGGGGGCAGCTACGGCTGGGCCATAATCATCTTTACGGTTATCATCCGGGTGATCCTCTTGCCTTTGAACGCGGTGCAGATCAACAGCACCAGAAAGATGCAGGAGATCCAGCCGGAACTGAAAGCCTTGCAGGAGAAGTATTCCAGCAAGGACCTGGAGACCCGGAACAAGCTGAATGAAGAAACGCAGAAGCTTTACAAGGAAGCGGGCGTCAATCCTTACGCCGGCTGCCTGCCGATGGTGATCCAGTTGCCGGTTATGTGGGCCCTGTACCAGGCCATCTGGCGGACGCCAGAGATGCAGAATGGTAAATTCTTGTGGATGGACCTGGGCAAGCCAGACCCATACTACATCCTGCCGATTTTGGCAACGGTATTTACCTTCCTGTCCTCATACATCGCGACTTTGTCGGTGCCTAAGTCTTCCCAGACCACGATGACTAAGATGATGAGCTATGTCATGGCCATCATGGTCGGGATCTGGGCTATCGTCTTCCAGTCCGCGATCTCCCTTTACTGGGTGATCTCCAACCTCTTCCAGGTTGGCCAGACCCTGGTCCTGCAGAACCCATTCAAGTACCGCAAGGAGCAGGAAGCCAAGGAGGAAGCTGAACGCGAGCGCCAGCGCAAGATGCGGCGGGCTTATAAGCGGATCAAGCGGAAATAATTGAATATTCATCTAAAGTTTTTTAGATAAAGTAGTGAAAGTGCTTTATCCATCATTTTTCATGGTGGAAATTGCGCTTTTTTTATTGGAAAAAACGAGGTAACGAGATGGTTCAACGTTTAACGGAATTTGATACGATCGCGGCGATCTCAACGCCGCTGGGAGAAGGCGGGATCTCCATCGTCCGCGTCTCCGGGGAAGATGCGGTCGCCATTGTCAACCGCTTGTTTAAGGGCAAGGACCTGGAAAAGGTTCCCAGCCACACGATTAACTACGGCCACATCGTGGATCCGGCGACCGGGCAGGTGATCGACGAGGTCATGGCTTCCGTCATGCTGGCGCCGAAGACTTTTACCAAGGAAGACATCGTGGAAATCAACTGCCACGGGGGGATCGTGGTCACCAATGACATCCTGCAGCTGCTCTTGGCCAACGGGGCCAGAATGGCTGACCCGGGCGAATTTACCAAGCGGGCCTTCGTCAACGGGCGGATCGACCTAACCCAGGCTGAAAGCGTGATGGACATCATCCGGGCCAAGACTGACAAGGCCCGGCAGGTGGCGGTCAAGCAGCTTTCCGGCGGCCTTTTGACGGAAATTCGGGTCCTACGCCAGGAAATCCTGGATGTTTTGGCTAATGTCGAAGTCAACATCGACTACCCGGAATACGATGAAGAAGAAGTGACGGCCCAGAAGATGCTGGCTTGCGCGGAAGCCGTCAGCGGCAAGATTGACCGCCTGCTGGAGACAGCCCAGGAGGGGCAGATCCTCAGAAACGGCTTGAAGACAGCGATTGTTGGCCGGCCTAACGTGGGCAAGTCCTCCCTTTTGAACTACCTGACCCAAAGCGACAAAGCGATCGTGACGGACGTGGCCGGGACTACCCGGGACACCCTGGAAGAGTTCGTGTCTGTCAAGGGGGTGCCCTTGGAGTTGATTGACACGGCTGGGATTCACCATACCGAGGATCAGGTGGAAAAAATCGGGGTCGAGCGGTCGAAGAAGGCCATTGCCCAGGCGGACTTGATCCTGCTTTTGCTGGACGGCAGCCAGGAATTGACGGAAGAAGACCGGCGGCTTTTGGAACTGACCGCCGGCAAAAAGCGGATAATCGTGCTGAACAAAACGGACCTGGGCCAGAAGCTGACCGCGGCTGAGATTGCTAAAGAAAGCGGCAGTGAAGTGATCAGCACCTCGATCATGATGAAGGAAAACCTGGACGAATTGGAAGCCATGATCAAGAAGCTCTTCTTCAAGGGGATCGAAAACTCCAACGACCAGGTCCTGGTGACCAACCAGCGGCAGGCGGGCCTTTTGGCCAAGGCCAAGCAGCAATTGGCCGACGTGGCCAGCGGGCTTGAGGCAGGGATGCCGGTTGACCTGGTTCAGATAGACTTTACCGGGGCCTGGGAAAGCCTGGGGGAAATCACTGGTGACAGCGCTCCGGATGAATTGATCAATGACCTCTTTAGTCAGTTCTGCTTAGGGAAATAGCGAGGAAGGCAAGGAAGACGAAAAAAATGAAGACTTATGTTTCAAACGAATATGACGTGATCGTAGTCGGCGCCGGCCATGCCGGCTGTGAAGCAGCCCTGGCCAGTGCCCGGATGGGGGAGAAGACCCTGCTGCTCACCATCAGCCTGGACATGGTGGCCTTTATGCCCTGCAACCCCTCAGTCGGCGGCCCGGCCAAGGGGACCGTGGTCAGAGAAATCGACGCTTTAGGCGGGGAGATGGGCAAGAACATCGACAAGACCTACATCCAGATGCGGATGCTGAACACGGGCAAGGGGCCGGCTGTCCGGGCATTAAGAGCCCAGGCTGACAAGTGGGACTACCACGAAGAGATGAAGCGGACCATCGAAAACACCCCTAATCTGACCCTGCGCCAGGCGGTCGTTGACGACTTGATCGTTGAAGACGGGGAATGCCGGGGCGTAGTGACCAACACCGGGGCCCGCTACCGGGCCAAGAGCGTGGTCTTGACGACGGGGACCGCGGCCAGAGGGCGGATTTTTATCGGGGAACTGAACTACTCATCCGGTCCGAACAACACGATTCCAGCCATTAAGCTGTCTGAAAGCCTGGAGAGACTGGGCTTCAAGCTTCGCCGCTTTAAGACCGGGACGCCGCCCCGGGTCAACCGGCACACCATCGACTATTCCAAGACCGAAGAAGAGCCGGGCGACAAGGAGCCCCGCCACTTCTCCTTTACCAGCAGGGATGAAGACTACCTAACCGACCAGACTTCCTGCTGGATGACCTACACCAACCCGAAGACCCACGAAATCATCAATGAAAACCTGGACCGGTCACCAATGTTCTCCGGTGACATCGTCGGGGTAGGGCCGCGCTACTGCCCGTCAATTGAAACCAAGGTCGTCCGTTTCGCGGACAAGGACCGGCACCAGATCTTCCTAGAACCGGAAGGGCGGAAGACGGAAGAAATCTATGTCGGGGACTTTTCAACCTCCATGCCGGAAGAAGTGCAGCTGGAAATGCTGCACACGGTCGCTGGCCTGGAAAAGGCTGAAATGATGCGGCCGGGCTACGCCATTGAATACGACGTGGTTGACCCCTGGCAGTTAACCCACACCCTGGAAACCAAGCGGATCAAGCACCTGTATATGGCAGGGCAGATGAACGGGACTTCCGGCTATGAAGAAGCCGCCGGCCAGGGCCTGATTGCCGGGATCAACGCGGCCTTGAGCGCGGAAGGCAAGCCAGCCTTCACCCTGGGCCGGGACGAAGCTTACATCGGGGTTTTGATCGATGACCTGGTAACTAAGGGGACGGAAGAACCTTACCGGCTCTTGACCAGCCGGGCTGAATACCGCCTGCTTCTCCGCCACGACAATGCCGACCTCCGCTTGACGGAAAAGGGGCATGACCTGGGCTTGATTGACGATGATCGCTATGCTGAATTTTTGGCTAAGAAGGAACTGATCCAGGAAGACCTGGACCGGCTGGGCGAAATCACCGTTCACCCGACCATTGCCGTCAACGAATACCTGGCAGGTTTAGGCCAAACTGACTTAAACGGCGGGGTCAAGGCGGACGTCTTCCTCAGACGACCAATGGTGACGGTTGAAGACGTTGAACGTCTGACTGGGCAGAAGCTGGCCGGGGACCGCTATGTCAAGGAACAGGTGGAAATCGACATCAAGTATGCCGGCTACATCAAGAAGCAGGAGATTCAAGTGGCCCGCCTGCGCCGGCAGGAAGCCAAGAAGATCCCGAAGGACATAGACTATGACCAGATCGAGGGCCTGGCTACAGAAGCCCGGGAGAAGTTCGCCAAGATCCGGCCGGAAACCCTGGCTCAGGCGGAAAGAATCTCCGGGGTCAACCCGGCTGACTTGGCCATCTTGAGCGTCTACATACAAAATGGCAAATACGCCAAGGTTCAGAAGTAAAGAGCAATAATTTTAGAAGGCAGACCAGAGATCCTGGCCTGCTTTTTAAATAATCGATAGCTTTTATACTTTTTCAAAAATTAATAAAAACTTCACCGAAAAATATTCTCCAGAAGTTAGCTACTTTTTCACAATAAAGAAAGGGAAGATAGCACAAAATTTTTATCCAGAAAAAGCAAGTTTGTGAATTAACTAGCTTAAAATGCGACTATCCTTGATATAGCGGCTTTTGATAGCACTTGCAAAAGTGAAAAAATGTGGTTTAATAAAGGGCTGTAAGTAATAATTTTTAAGGAGATTCACTTATGGCAAAAATTAAGGGCGCAAACGCTGTTTTAGATGTTATGTACAAGTGGGGCATTGACCACCTCTACGGTTTCCCAGGTGGTTCTTTTGACTCAACCATGAACGCGATCTACGAAATGCAAGACAAGATCAAGTTCATCGAAGTTCGTCACGAAGAAGCCGGTGCCTTGGCTGCCTCAGCAGAAT
>ENA-ORUR01000407-ORUR01000407.1-human-gut-metagenome-genome-assembly--contig:-NODE-407-length-21590-cov-12.2_pt1 | contig 21590 bp, 18 predicted proteins | sample MGYA00242086_ERZ509223 | MGnify/ENA primary metagenome ERZ509223 (study PRJEB26280, sample SAMEA2338820) | human gut metagenome | biome: human gut; feature: human-associated habitat; material: faeces... | reverse complement strand
AGTGAGAGCAGAGATAGCGCTGATGTCCGGCAGTGCTTTTGCCGTTACGCACCACCCCGTCAGTAGCTGAACAGGAGGGACAGCTGATAGAAACAGAAGCCACTGGAGCACCTCAAAAACACCATCATACACTAAATCAGTAAGTTGGCAGCATCACCCGGGGCAACTGCTGATAAAGACAGTAAAGATAAGAATATTAGCGGTAATATCAATGCAACAACCGCTTACAGCCAAATTAGTGCGACAGGCTCCTTTAGTAATAGTAATCAAAAATCGGCGATGCTGACAGCATCTGGTGCTATTGCTTATAGTGATGGATTATTTGCTACTTCTCCTGTGGAGTTAGGAGATACTTTCGGTATTTTACGTGTTCCAGGACAATCTGGTATTTTAGTTAACTCTATGGGTGGTGGTACGACAATAACTAATCACTTTGGTACCGCCGTTATTCCTAACTTACCTGTAAATAAAAAAACAACTGTTCTATTAAATACTAAAAATTTACCACTCAATGTTATGTTAGGCACAACATCCTTTGATATTGCATTGGCAAAAGGTACTGTTTTTTCTCGTGAGATCCCTGTCAATACAATGAAGCAAGTTTTATTAGAAATAAAAAAACCAGATGGTAAACCTGTTAATACAGCAAATAGTGTGATTGATGATAAGGGAAATCTAATAGGTGTTATTATGGGGGACGGTAATGTTATAATAAGTAATGAGCAAATCGGTAAGCCACTAAAAGTAAAATCAGATAATGGTGACATCTGTTCTGTTGATTATTCAGTTCCAGAAGAATTTAATCCAGACTTTTTATATGAAAAAGTTGATGCAATTTGTAAGTAATACAAAGAGGATAGTCTAATTATGAAAATACTAAAAGGAATGATTTTTCTCATTCTATTAATAAGTCATTTTTCTCATGCTAGTTTTCAATTGGAAACCATGACTGTTATTTTAGATTCAGAAGAGCCAAGAAAGATTTTTAATGTTAAAAATACGGGTAGTGAACCTATTTTATTATCAACAAAAGTCAGCGATTTAGATAAACAACACGAAATAGCAAAAAATATTATTATAACTCCACCTATTACAAGAATAGAGCCAGATCAAAGTCAGAATATTAATTTTATTTTAAAAGACGGTATTGAATTTGATGATGAACAAATTTTAAAAGCCTCTTTCCAAGGTATTGGTGTTGCAAAGGTCAATTCAACAAAAATGCCTATCAGACAAGATATTGCGATGTTAATTATTCCAAAAGGGTTAACCATAGAGCGTGAACCTTGGAAAAATCTAGAAGTAAAACAAGTCAATAATCAATTAATATTAAAGAATAATGGTAAACAAGTTATTCGTATGGCTCCCGCTTTTAGCTCTTTACCAAGCAATAACGGTTATAGTATTGGTCAATTTTATATTCGTCCTCAAGAAGAAATTAAAGTTGATGTAAAAGAAAAGTTAACAGAAATAAAAATATCACCTTTAAGTCGTTATGGATTTAAATTAGCAGGTGATATTAAAATGAAAGTTAATAATTAAAATAATTAATATATAAAGCCTTGATATGTTATATCAAGGCTTTTTTATTTATGTAGACATTTATATTATTAACCCTATATATTTATTTTTACAAAAATCTACACGCTTATACTTTATTTGAATTGACCTTCCTGTAGGGGGAAAGATTATTGTTCTCTGTATTCGTATCTATAAGGAATACATGATGAAAAAATTACTTTTTCCCTCTCTCTTAGTATTGTCAACGGTTAGTGGTACTGTACAAGCGGCAAATCATGCTGTAGTTGAAGTTTATAAAACCGAAAATTGTGGTTGCTGTAATTTGTGGGCTGATGGTGTAAAAGAAGCGGGCTTTGATGTTAATGTCAATATTGTCTCTGAAACAGAATTAATGCAAAAATATCAGCAAGCAGCAGTTCCTGATAATTTATTAAGCTGTCACTATGCAACATACCAAGGCAAAGACTTAGTCGGACATATTCCTATCGATAGCTTAAAAAATATAGACTTAATGGATAAAAAGCAAACAGGCATTGCTGTTGCAGGTATGCCAGCGGGTAGCTTAGGTATGTATGCAGGGGACTATAAAGAACCTTATCAAGTCATTGCTTTTGATAAAGCAGGTAATCAATCACTATTTAAATCATACAATTAATTTTTACGCTCATCATATTGATGTAACAAGAATATTTCTCTCCTATTATATTATTCTTATTTTATTTTCTGCCTGTACTAAAACAGGCAGTTTTTTATTTTACTAGCCTTGGGACTACCGGATTTTCTGGTGACGATTTTAAAAATGACATACAAAGAGCACCTAAAATAACCAAGAGCATAATCAAATCAAAACCATCAATAAAAGAGGCAACATGTGCTTCTCTTATTACTAATGCCATCGTTGTTTGATAATGTTCAGTAATATTCCCTGCTAATTTTTGCTCACCAGTTTGTATGTATCCTCTTAACAAATCATAATGAGTATCATATGAGATCCTCAAATAAGTATTGATAATAGCTCCTGCAAGGGCTGGCATTAAGACTCTCGCTATCGAAATATATGCCCCTAAATGTAACGCTTCTTGTGGCTTGATATTAGTAACAAATGATGCAATTAATCCGATAAGTAGCAAACATTCCCCTATTGCTTGCATAGATATGACAATAAAGAAATCATTAGCTCGCCACTGATAATCAATTTGATGACCGATTAAACATGCACCTCCAATAATCATAATACCTATTAACATCATTAATCGTGGCTCTAAACGCCGTGCAAGAAAAATAGCTATTGGACTACATAATAGATAGATAAAGAAGGCAAGATTGGTAACTTGACCTATTTGTAGTGGTTTCAACCCACCAACAACACTCAAAAATGAAGGTATAAATAACGAATTAGGTAACATCAAAAAGCCATATAAACAGGCAATAATAAAGCAGAGCCGTAAATTACTATCTTTGATCCAATTTAAGTGACCAAAGCTTTGTTTATAAATATAAGCTCTAATAATAAATGTCCCCATCAGTATAGCGCTACCGATTAAGCAAGACACGACCAGCCCAGAATCCCACCAACCTAACAATTCACCTTGAACGACACCAATATATAATAGCGTTAATCCTAAGCATTTAAGCGCCATTCCTCCCCAATCACTTTGAGCGAGCAATGATTTATTAATAGGTGAGAGTGGCATTCCCCACCAGGTAAAAAATAGGATGACTAAGGTGAAAATAGCGGATAACCAATAAATCCAACGCCAATTCAATATGTCAACAAATTCTCCTGAGATCCCCACTCCCGCATCCATTCCTACAGAAACACGTAAGCTATAAGCCGCCATAACGATTAGCCAAACACTGGGATTTAAACTTTTTAAGGCTAATGAAATCGTCATCGGCAAATAGACTCCGATACAAAATCCAATCATAAAATGAGCAATAAAAAGTCCGCCAAAACCAATCTGTTGTCCTATTATGGGAACCGCTAATCCACAACAAAAAAGGATAAAACTCGCACTGATTAATATTTTTTCTGCGCCATAAACCACCATAAACCAAGGTACAAGAGTCATACTGATCAATTGAGCTATATTAAGAGCCACATTCAACCAAGATCCTTGTGCAACATCTAAACCAAACACGCCTCTTAAATCCGCTAACGAGATAGAAAACATACGTACAAAGAGTGTTGATAAAATAGCCCCGGTAAAAACAGCCATAACAACAAAAATAGGACGATGATTTTGTGTTGCTGATAATAATTTAATCACTGCGCTCCCCCTCCTCCTCTACAGGAAGGCTTTCTGTGTCAATTTTCACTTGCACAGACATACCCGCTCTTAATTTAGCTAAGTGTCGGTTATCACTATTGAGCGTGATATAAACCGGAATACGTTGTACTACTTTAGTAAAATTACCACTGGCATTATCAGCAGGAATAAGTGCTGATTCACCACTACTTTGTGCGCCGATATATCTCACTTTTCCTGAAAAAACATCGGTAGGAAAAGCATCAACTTTGATAGCAACAGATTGTTCTGGCTGTACTTTTTTTATTTGTGTCTCTTTTAAATTGGCAATAATGTATACATCGTTAATCGGTGTTAAAGTCACAATTTCGCTACCCGCAGTCACAAGGCTACCGATATTGACTTTTATTTTATTTAATTGCGCATCGAAAGGAGCCTTAATAGTCGCGTATGAAAGCTCCGTTTCAGCCTGCTGATACTGTGTTTGAGCGATATCTTTTTGTGCCAGACGTATTTTTTCTTGAGATTTTAGTAATACCAATGCTTGTTTAGCCTGATCCCACTCATTTTTCGCAGCACTTTGTAATTTCATTAAACGTTGCAAATCAGATTGAGCATCTAAATAATTTTGTTGTGTGATTGCCCCACTATTAATTAAATCTTTACGCAACATTGGACTGCGCTTAGCTTGGGTAACATCAATAACTGATGCTTGATAACGATTAGCTAATTTCTCAATATTTAATTGATATTCTTTAATTTCTTCAGTGAGATTATCTAAAGCTAATTGGGCTTTTTGATACTCTGCTAATGCCGCTTGCCGATTTAATATTTGTTCTTTCTTATTAATTTCAGCAATGACCTCACCACGTTTTACTACTTGGTAATCCTCTTTATTAATCTGAGAAATAAACCCAGTCATTCGTGATTTCAATATCGTTGAGTCCGCTTTTATGTAAGCGTTATCTGTTGTTTGATAACGAGCATCACTCCACCAGCGATCCCAATCTGCAGTCGCTATACCAATAAACGCAATAACACATATCACAGTGATCCAAGGTGTATAAACCATCACTAACTGCATGATTTTTTCTTTTTTTGATTGAATATTTTCCATCTTTCTACTCCTAAGCGAAGCTTAGTGATATTTAACTTTCGCTTTAATCTAACATTGTTAGGTTTGATAATTATGTTAAACTAACATTGTTAGATAGAAAAGAGGAAAATGAGAATTATTTATGAAAAGCCCTAAAATTGATCGATTAAATGTGTTAGATACGGCGCTTTCTTTGCTGGAAAAAGAAGGGATTGAAGGCTTAACAATGCGAAAACTGGCAGATGCATTACATATAAAAGCCGCCTCTCTCTACTGGCATTTTGATAATAAACAAACGCTTATTGAGGGAATGGCAGATCGTATAGTCAGTGAAGTCGCTGTTGATTTTCACTATAGCCAAGATTGGAAAGCGGATCTAAAACGTCTAGCAACAGAGCTAAGAGAAGCTTTTTTACAACATCGTGATGGTGCTAGAGTTTTTGCCGGAACCTATGTGATTTCTGAGAATGTGTTACGTATAAACAATACGCTTATTACTTTAATTATGCAGTCTGGTGCATCTGCTGAGTTAGCGAGCAATATGTCGATGACCTTACTCTATTTTATTTTAGGGTGTTGCATTGAACAGCAAGCTATCACGCTTATTGATAGTGAAATTTTAATGCAAAAACGACTCGCTTTTGAACAAATTGTACGTGATAAATACCCTCAAACTTGGCAAGTAAGAGAAATTCTTTTTGCTGATGATTTTGCTATGCGTTTTAATTTTGGCTTAGAGCAATTAGTCACAGGGTTTGAACACCAACTGAAGACACCATGAGGTTGGTTTAAAAAGGCCGTTTGTAACTAAACAAACGGCACTTTATTTATACTTAATAACCTATTTATCGTTAATAATCCGTTAGTACAAAGCTACACTGGTCCATAACTTATTGCGGTAGCAATACCAATTGCAGCCATACCTATCACGACCCAAATCATTAAAATAGGGAATACAAATTTAACCCAACGCGTCCACGGCACTTTACCTACCGCCAGTACCGCCATAAGTACACCTGATGTTGGGGTAATAATATTGGTAAAGCCATCACCGAGTTTTAAAATAAGGACACCGGTTTGACGTGTAAGATCAAGAATATCGAGAATAGGCACCATAATAGGCATAACAATCGATGCTTGTCCCGTTCCTGATGTGACTAGCAAGTTAAACAGTAAATTAAAGAAATAAAGTAATTGAGCGCCCCAAAAGTGAGAGGTTTGCTGTAATGGCACTAATGTGGCTTGTACAATAGAATCAAGCACTCGTCCTTCATCTAAAATAACAATAACCGCTCTGGCGATCCCCACCACCAATGCCCCATACACTAAAGATTGAGCACCTTTCATAAAGGTTTTGATATAGTCATTAGGGGCAATTTTAAACATAGCCGCCACAACAATGCTCATCATAATAAAAATGGCTGATAGATGTTCAATCCCCCATTTATATTCAAAAGCGCCATATAAAAACAATCCAATAAACGCTATAAATACCACCAAACTCAATTTTTGCCTCAATGAGAAGGTGCTATCTAATGATTGAGTGTGTGGCTGTTCATAATCAGGATCATCTTTAGCTATTCCATACATATAACTGGTCGTTGGATCATTCGCAATACGTCTGGCATACCAGACAATATAGGCAATAGTGACAACAATTAAGATAGCGAATAATACAACTCGAAAAATAACACCTGAAAAAAGAGGAACTTCAGCTAATGTTTGTGCAGTACCTAAAATAGTTGGATCTAATACACCAACCGCATTACCTGCATAATAGCCTAAATAAACAACTGCAACCCCCGTAATAGCATCAAGTTTCATTGATCGCGAAAGGGCTATTCCTATAGGGATAAACGCAATAACGGCATTGGCCGCAAGCCCAAGGGATGACAACATACCAAAAATAAAAGCAACCGTAATAATAAGAGCTTGATAATTACCTTTGGTTTTAACAATAAGCGCATTAATACCTGAATCAATAGCACGGGTGCGATCATAAATGGCAATCGCGCCACCAATCATAAAGATCAAGAAAATAATACTGGCAGATTGTTTTAACCCTACAGGGATTGCATAAAACACATCCATCAATGAAGCTGGATTTTGTGCAACATAATTAAAGCTATTAGGGACAACGCGGTTTAATCCATTAACGGTTTCCCGCTGATAACTTCCCGCGGGGATCAAATAGGTGGCGATGGCCGCTAAAATAACGATGCCAAAAATAATAATAAAGGCATCAGGCATAGCCCATTTTATTTTTTTACTCTTTTCCATACATTCACCTTATTGAGACAGACGCTTAATAACATTTGCAAATAGCACTGTCCTTTCGGTCAATGACGGTAAATCGAGATATTCTTTATCACTATGTTGATAGCCACCAATAGGGCCTAAACCATCAACACTTGGCGTACCGACACCGGCAGTAAATGAGGCATCAGATCCTCCCCCAGTTGAAATATCTTCAATAGCTAAGCCAATTAAATCCGCTTGCTGTTTAATGATTTCTATTAAATTGGCACTTTCAGGTGTTTTCACCATTGGAGGGCGATTAATGCCACCTTTTAGCGTTAATTTAACCCCCGCTAACACAGGTTGACTACAAACTTCTCTGACTTGCTTATCAATTTCAATACCCTGCTCATCCGTTGAAATACGCACATCGATTTCAGCTCGTGCATGGGGTGCAACCGTATTGACAGATGTACCACCAGAAATCAGTCCGACATTAACGGAAAGACCTTCATCATGGCGAGAAAGCGCATGTAGGGCCTGAATTTTGTATGAGAGCTCTTGAATAGCACTAATTCCTGCTTCTGGTGCAATACCTGAGTGAGATGCTTTACCTTCAATCAACAGCTCATAAGTTCCAACACCTCGACGAGCGCTAACAATGGCACCATTCGCACGAGCAGGTTCCATAATTAATGCATAAGCTTTATTTTTGGCATATTTTTCAATTAAATGACGCGATGTTTTTGACCCTATTTCTTCATCACAGTTAAGCAATATTTCAACATTTTGATAAGAGAGATCGCCACTTTGTTTGAGTGCATTAATCGCATAGTAAGTTAAAACATGGCTAGCTTTCATATCAATAACACCGGGGCCATAGGCACGGGAGCCATCGATACTAAATGGACGCTCTGCTACTGTTCCTTTAGGAAATACGGTATCTAAATGTGCAGCAATAAAAATTTGTGGGTTTGTGGCATCTTTATGAACTAAACGGTAGTTATTCCCTAGTTGTTCATTTTCAAATACTTCAACAACAAAACCTAATTTTTGGTAGCGTTGAATTAAAAGATCAGCGACTGTATCAACCCCTTGTTTATCATAAGAGCCGCTATCGATATTCACTAACTCCTTTAGAAAATCAACCATTTCATCATATTGTGAATTAATTGTGTGTTGCATTTTATTTACCTCTTGTAATTATAATTTGTCTTTTTTAGCTAGATATTTAAATCAAGATGGCCTTTATCAACTGCAATAAAATGCTTGATAAAAAGCATTAGCCTTAAAATAAAATGTGGATTTATTTATCAATAACATCACATTAAACTTTACATATATTTAATATGATTGCATCTATTTTTTAAAACCATAATAACAATTAATTAAATAGAATAAGATCTGCTAGAAATCACATGATAGAAATAGATAAAATAATCTAAAGCTAATAAGAACATTGAAAAATAGAAAAGAGGTTTAAGATAAAATACTTTTTACTATTTTATCTTGTTTTTAGAGAGCATTATTTTAAATAGATTTATTTTATTTTTTGATAAAACCTAAAAAAACAAAATAAAACCAAATTATTTTTTATCAAACAAACAATAAAACCAATAAAATAATTTTTTAACACACTGGATTAAGAAAAATCGCTCTATTATTAAAATAAAAACATTTATTTTCAATTTTATTTGATGAAAGAACAATACAATAAAACTCGGTAATAAATTTATCATACAATATAAAATATGTATGATAATAAAAGGTATTTTATCTTATCTAATAAAATTTATTGATTAATAAATAAAATCACTCTTTTTTTTTATGCGTTAAATGATGATCTTAAAATCGTGTTTTATATTAGTTTTATTTACTTTTTTTAGTATCTAACGTTGAGAGCCAAGCTGCTTTTGCGGTGGTATTTATTGTGATGACATACCTATGTCATAAATCTCCCTTAAAATTGACATCACAATAACCCATTTTTTTAATGGTAGGATGTTCTACATTCTCCCCATTCGCCGTTAATAATGATTTCACATAGTAGGTCTAAACATATGAATAAATCGGTTGAAGCAGTGATTTTAGATTGGGCTGGTACAGTAGTCGATTTTGGCTCTTTCGCCCCCACACAAATTTTTGTCGATGCCTTTGCTCAAGCCTTTAACTTTAAAATAAGTTTATCAGAAGCACGAGGGCCGATGGGGATGGGTAAAATCGATCATATTCGTGCTTTACTTAACGAGCCTAATATTCGTACTCGCTGGACAGCCCAATTTGGTCACCCACCAAGTGAAGAAGAGGCACAGCATATTTATCGCACCTTTATGCCGTTACAAATTGCACAAGTGGTACATTTTGCTAAACCGATTGAAGGAGCACTTGAGGCTATCTCGACCATAAGAGCACAAGGAATTAAAATCGGCTCTTGCTCTGGTTATCCTAAAGCCGTCATGGATGTATTAGTACCGAAAGCCGCTGAATATGGTTATCAGCCTGATTGCGTGGTTGCTAGTGATGAAATTGCCGCCGGCTCTCGCCCAGGCCCTTGGATGGCGTTAAAGAATGTGATTGAACTGGGTGTAATGAGTGTAGCACACTGTGTTAAAGTCGATGATGCAGTAACAGGTATTGCCGAAGGGTTAAATGCCGGTATGTGGACTGTCGGGTTATCTGTTTCAGGCAATGAGTTTGGTGCCACCTTTGAACAATATCAAACAATGGAACAGGCAGAAATAGAAAACCGTAAGCGCATTGCTGAAAATAAACTACGTACCGCTGGTGCTCATTATATTATTGATACCCTTGCCAATTTACCTGCGGTGATAGAAGATATTAATCAGAAGATCGCTAATAATCAAAAGCCGTAACTATTATCCAATACCAACGCCCAATAAAGCAGTAATGGGCGTAATTGGTCAATAGAGAATATAAAGATATATCTAGGTATTCTTTAATATGAAAATAATACTTCGCACTTTTATATTTCTATATTTTATTTTTTTATTAATATTGATTAATATTCTCTCCATATCTGACTATGAATGGATGATTGGTGAAGGTGATATTGATAATCTTTGTCAACTGCCACTCAATGGTAGATATGTTATTGAGCCTATATTGATATTAATACCTTGTATTTTATTACTTTTTTTAGAAAAAAATAAAAAGCTAAAATGGGGTTATGTTACAATCACTGTTATATATATCATATGGTCATTTTATTTACGTTTTAATTTTTGCTGAAAACTGACCTTCCCTATCCCCCAACGCCATCTTTCTCAATGGGAGAAATTTAGTTTTGATAAAAATAGAACCAGTAAAATTGATATTATCTTCTATTGCAATTCTATTTATAGCTATTTTTTCAATTTATATATCAACAAGTTACTACATAACCTATTTTCTAATGGAAGATAGAATTCTATTCTCATTTCAAACAGGGCTCTTAGTTTTTGCAACGCCTCTAATACTCTATTTCTCATATTATAGTTTTATTTTAGGATACCAAAAAAAGTTACAAAAAATGAATAATAAAGTAGCTGGTATATGCGCAGGAATAGCAATAATTGGTATCGTTTTTAGCTTTTTCTTTTCAATTTATGTCGCTCTCGATTTAACCTCTAAAGGCTATTTTAGTTGTTATAAATCATCTGCTTTTGCACCAAATGAATATGTTATTGCAAAAGAGATGTGTAAAAAATAGACATCTCTTTTTTATTCTCTCTTCGTAACCTGTACATTATAATTAAAAAATAACTTCACATCCCTAATGCAAGATTAATCAAATAGTTGACGAATATTTTGTTCACCTAAACCAGGCCCAACACTCATTCCTAAACCCGTTCGCATCAATACTGCAGTGACTTTTTCACTCGGCGTTAAAATTGAAATCGGCTCCTTTCCTTTTGCCCCATAAACTCCTTGCCAACGCTCTTTTACTTGAACCGAACAACCTAATGTGTGCTCAGCTAACTCTATCAGGAGGTTATCAACCTCTTCGCTGTTAAAAGGCTGTGCATCTAAGCTATATTCATGAGAATCACCAATAATAAGATCGCCATAAGGAGTCGGGGTAATTAATAAATGAATACCATACTGCTCAATCAACGGCGATTGCATTTTAATTTCTTTCGCTAAAGCCTGTGCCTCAGGTAAATCAGCAAATGCACCATAGTGAGTACAACTTAATCCCGTCATTAGCGCATGCGCCAATCCAATATTTTGCTCTGCTGTCACTCGCAACATCTGTAAGCGGCAAACTATAGGATCAAGCTTTTTTATTTCGTCAGCCAGTAATGTTTGATAATCGTGCCCTGAGCAGACAATGATCTTTTCTGCACTAAATGTTCCATTGCTGGTGATCAATGCCCCCGTATCTACATCAATATCCCGTACCAATGTGGAAAAATAACTCGTTACATTAGCTAAGCTGCCTAGATAAGCCGCTAACTGTGGGATCGCTTCTCGCGAAAATAGCACCTGATCTTCTTTGCCATGCAATGCCGCTCTATGGTGTTGCAATTGACCACCATAAACCGTAGCTAATTGTGTTTTAGAAAGTAATTCACAATCATAACCATAGGTTTTAGCTCGACCATCGACAAAGGCTTCAAGAACAGCGTGCTCAGATTGTGTACGTGCTAACAGATAAGTCCCTTTTTGACGCGTTAAAAATTTAGCCTGTTTGGCCATAGTTGCCCAAATTTCACGACTATTTTTTGCTAAATCTAGCATTTTTCCCGGCGCTTGACCCAAAATTAATCCGTGACCAAAATTACGTACAGAAGCGCCCACAGGCGTGTAACTGCGCTCAAAAATAGCAACACGTAAACCTCGCTGAGCCGCTGCATATGCATGAGATAAACCAATAATGCCCGCACCAATAACCGCAATATCAAATTTCATATGACACCCTAAACCAGATAGAGTGCATCGCACCCTATCTATTAATTAATAAAGTAAAAAATAATTATTTTGCACTCTTACCGTCATAGCGCTTACGCCATTCAGTTAAAATGGTGTCGCGCTTTTCAGCTGCCCAAATAAAATCATTTTTAATTAAACGTTGAGCATAATCGCGAGGTAATTCTGTTTGGCTTACGGGTACACTGGTATTGGCTAATACAGCAAAATTAGCACTATAAAGCTTCATCGCTTCCTTTGAGGCGGAAAAATCAGCTAATTTTTGCGCGGCATCTCGCTTATTAGTTCCTTTGATTATCGCCGTTGCTTCAATATCCCAACCCAATCCTTCTTGCGGTAATATGATGTCTAGTGGCGCCCCTTGTCGTTTCAATTGGAGCGCCGGATATTCAAAGGATATGCCTATCGGGTATTCCCCCGATGCAGCCATTTTGCAGGGTTTGGAGCCAGAATGAACATATTGACCAATATTCTGATGCAACTTGTCCATATATGCCCACCCCTCTTGTTCACCAAATATTTGTAACCAAGCACTTACATCTAAAAATCCAGTGCCTGATGATGCCGGATTTGGCATAACGATTTTGCCTTTGTATTCAGGCTTAGTGAGATCTTGCCAAGAAGTGGGTTTAGATAACCCCAATTTTTGTGCTTCTATCGTGTTGTAGCAAATCGTTGCCGCCCAGACATCCATACCAACCCAAGTTGGCGGGTTGTTGCTATCACGAAATTTCACATCAATATCATCTAACTGCGCCGGAGCATAAGGCTCAAGCATATTTTGCGCTTTTAATATTGCTAAACTTGATGCAGCTAATCCCCACACAACATCGGCTTGAGGACGATCTTTTTCTGCTAATAATTTAGCGGTGATAATCCCCGTTGAATCTCTTACCCATTTTATTTTTATATCGGGATATTTAGCCTCAAATGCTTGTTTATAAGCTTGTAATTGTTCACTTTCTATTGCGGTGTATACCGTAATTTCAGTCGCTGCAAAGACCGTTCCCGCAGAAAATAATAAGCTGGTGGCAAGTATCAGTTTTTTTAACATCATGCGATTTTCCTAGTATTGCTATGTGAGAGAATTAAACCTTTAAATTTATTGCTTAGCTTCACGCTGATGCCACGCTTGTGTACGGCGAATAACACCTTGCGAAGCAATAGATAACAATATTGAAACCCCTGCCGAGGTGGTTAAAATCAATGTCGACATAGCTGCCGCGCCACCAATATTGCCCGCATCATCCATATTCAATACCGCAACCGCGGCTAAAATAGTGTCTGGGCTATAAAGGAAGATCGCCGCGGAAACCGTTGTCATAGCAGAAACAAATAGATAACGATAAATATCTAATAATGCCGGCAAACAAAGAGGAATAGTGATACGCCAAAAGTGACGATATAAAGGCGCTTTTAAGGATAATGAAGCTGCCTCGAATTCTTTATCTAACTGGCGAAGTGCCGTGCTCGCAGTCATATAGGCAGTAGTGAAAAAGTGTGCAATGGAGCACAGCACTAATAACACCATACTGCCGTATAAAAAGTTCAGTGGATTATTCGGTAAGTTAAAGAAAAATACATACCCTAATCCCAACACTAACCCCGGAACGGCCATCGGTACAAAACTTAGCATACGTAGCAGATTGTTAAGCCAAGAGTGAGAAGCCGTTTTCTCTATTAAGTAAGCGCCCATAAAGATCAGAAAGCAGCCGATAGTGGCAGTGTAAAATGCCAAAATAATACTGTTGGTATAGGCGAGCCAGCCCCCAGGCAATCCTTCAAAATTATAATGACGTAACGAAAACGATAAGTTATAAGGCCAGAACTGAATAAAAGAGGAGTAAACTGCCGTACCAAATACCAATAAAAACAGCGCGCAAATAAGCATCACAAATATTAGATAAAGCGTGTCACGCTGAAAATTAGCTTTTGGTAAATAGAATTGAGCACGCGAGCTCATTGCATCACGTTGACGTTTACGTAACCAAACATCGACACCGAAGGTCAACAATGCAGGTAGCAATAACAACATACCGATTAAAGCACCGCGGCCAAATTGTTGCTGACCAAGCACGGCTTTATAGGCTTCTAACGCCAGTACTTGATAATCTCCGCCGACGACAACCGGAATACCAAAGTCAGTAATAGTTAACGTAAATACCAAGCACAATGCTGCGAAAATCCCATGTCGGCTCGATGACCAAGTGACACTACGAAAAGTGCGCCAAGAAGACGCCCCTAAGCTAGATGCAGCATCAAATAAACGAGCATCAGACATAGATAATGCGGAGAGTAAAATCATTAGCGCATGAGGAAAAGTGTAGATCACCTCACCAAGCACTAATCCCCAATAACCATAAATACTCTCTGTGAGTAAGCTACGCAATAGCCCTTGGTTACCAAATAGATAAACCAATGCTATACCCGGTAGCATAGAAGGAGCGAGTAAGGGTAATAGTGATATTCCACGCCACAAGGATTTAAAAGGGATCAAGGTGCGATGTAGAGCATAAGCAAACAGGTAAGCCAGAGGCACCGTAATAACAGCAACGCTTAGCGAAACACTAATACTGTTCCCCACCAACCACAGAAAATTAGCACTGGTGAACAAATCAATGGCAGCCTGAAAACCACCACCTTGTGATATATCAGGCGTAAAACCTCGCCAGAAAATAGCCAATAAAGGCAATAAAACCCCAAGAGTAAGTAAGCAAATAATAAATAACTTACCACCAGCAACAAACAAACTATCTAAACGATTAATAGATTTGGTAGGTACTATCACTGACATTATCTCGCTACCTTACGCAAATATGTGTAGTTCATTAGCCGGTAAAGTCACTTTAACTTTACCGTTTTGAATACTATGTAGCTCAGCAGCAGAGATCTCGGCTTGTAATAAATGTCCCGGTAAATGGTCTAATTCAAACTTCATAATGCAACGACTTCCCAAAAACACCACATTTTGTATATTGGCATCGTATTGATTATGTTTGTTTTGTATTGGGTTAATTTTGATTGATTCAGGTCGACAAAAGAGACGCCCTTGATTATGAGGTATTGCAGTATGTTTTAATTGGACTTCTCGTGAGCCAATCATCGCCTCACCGTGCTGATTTCTATTGAAAGGTAACCAGTTACCTTTCCCTACAAACTCTGCAACAAATGGTGTTTGTGGATGGTTGTAAATCTCTTCACTACTGCCGTACTGCTCAACCTTGCCGTTATTCATAACAGCTATCCTATCAGCCATCAGCATGGCTTCATCTTGATTATGAGTGACCATTAGCGTAGTGATATTTAAGCTTTGCTGTAAATTACGTAGCTCCACACACAAATGTTCACGCACTTGTGCATCTAATGCCGACATTGGCTCATCCAGTAATAGTAAAGAAGGAGCAGGAGCCAAAGCACGAGCCAATGCCACGCGCTGTTGTTGACCGCCAGATAATTCTCCTGGATATTTTTTCTTTCGGTCTTGTAAACCAACTAACTCCAGCATTTCATTAACGCGATTTTTAATCACATTACGAGGCTGACCGGCTAAACCATACGCAATATTTTGCTGTACCGTCAGGTTAGGAAATAATGCATAGGACTGAAATAAGATCCCATAGTCACGGGCTTGAGGGGGAAGGTGTGAGATGTTGTTATCGTAATTAAAGATACTACCGTGATCTTGTGTTTCTAATCCGGCAATACAACGTAATAATGTGGTTTTTCCACATCCAGAAGGCCCTAATAGGCAGACTAACTCGCCTTGTTTAATCTCTAAAGAAACACCATCTAAAGCAATAAATTGATTAAATCTCTTTTGAATATTCTCTACACGAATATGTGGCATTGAGCCATTTTGTGAGTTTATATTGAACTGTAACATATCGCTTACCACGCCAATTTATGATGATTGACTAGAGATTAAGCGACAATGATTAAAGTTTTATGAAAATTTAAAACTGATTTATATTTTTTTTAAATGACTAGTCACTAGACTATTATTACAAAGATAAAATATAGATTTTAAATTTATATTGTAGAAAGATTATTAATAACATCTCTATTATTTTTAGGCGTTACATTAAAAAGACACCTTATTGATTTTATTTTAATTTTCATCGATATATTTATAGTAATAATATATTTATCTGATAAAAAATAAAAACCTTACGCAATTTTTAATCTATTCACTTTTTACACTCGTATTTATCTTTGTAATGTTTTTTAATAACAAAGAACTTAAAAATAATAGTGAGTTAAAAATGCCCCGCACCTAAAATTAAGATACGGGGCAAAATTGGCAATAAACTATTAAATAATATTACTCAACAGTCACTGATTTAGCCAAGTTACGAGGCTGATCGACATCAGTCCCTTTAATTAACGCCACATGATAAGAAAGTAACTGTAATGGTACAGTATAGAAAATTGGCGCAATTAACTCTTCAACATGAGGCAGAGAAATTAGTTTCATTGTTTCACTTTCTTCAAAGCCAGCATCTTGATCGGCAAACACATACAGTAAACCACCACGAGCGCGCACCTCTTCAATATTAGATTTTAATTTCTCTAATAATTCATTATTTGGCGCTACGATGATAACGGGCATATCAGCATCAATTAAAGCAAGAGGTCCATGTTTTAATTCACCAGCCGCATAAGCTTCTGCATGAATATAAGAGATCTCTTTTAACTTTAATGCGCCTTCTACCGCTATTGGATATTGATCACCACGGCCTAAGAAGAGTGCATGACTTTTTTCTGAGAAGTCTTCTGCTAAAGCTTCAATCACTTTATCTTTAGACAACATACTTTCAATACGGCTCGGTAGTGCATGAAGCGCCATTGCAACTTGTTGTTCAAGGGCTTCAACACCTTTAATGCGTCCCATATAGGCCACTAGCATTAATAAAACGGCCAGTTGCGTTGTAAAGGCTTTGGTTGAGGCAACTCCAATTTCAGCCCCTGCTTTAGTCATTAACACAAATTCAGATTCACGTACTAAAGAAGAGCCAGCCACATTACAAATTGCCAGCGATGATAAATAACCTAACTCTTTTGATAAGCGTAATGCTGCTAGAGTATCTGCCGTTTCACCCGATTGAGATAAGGTTATCAGTAAACTATTGCGACGAGTCGCTGGTTTGCGATAGCGATATTCTGATGCAATTTCCACATCACAGGGGATCCCCGCTAAAGATTCAAACCAATAACGCGATACCATACCTGCGTTATAAGATGTACCGCAGGCAACAATTTGAATATGTTCCACTTGAGATAAGATCTCTGGTGCTTTAGATCCTAACTCACTAAGATCAATACTTTCTGCTTTTAAACGCCCTTCAAGGGTGTTTTTAATGGCTAAAGGCTGTTCGTAGATCTCTTTTTGCATATAGTGACGATAAATACCTTTGTCACCCGCATCATATTGCACATTTGATTCGATAATATCACGATTAACTTCTTCGCCATTAACATCATAAATATGCACATGACGACGAGTAATTTCGACAATATCGCCTTCTTCAAGGTAGATAAAGCGGCGAGTAACAGGCAATAAAGCCAGTTGGTCAGAAGCAAGGAAGTTTTCCCCAACACCAAGACCTACCACCAGTGGGCTTCCTGAGCGTGCTGCCACTAATAGCTCTGGTGTACGACTATCCATAATGACAGTACCGTAAGCACCACGTAATTGAGGGATCACACGCTGTACGACTTCACGTAATGTGCCGCCTTGGCGCTGTTCCCAATTGACTAAGTGAGCAATAACTTCAGTATCAGTTTGAGAGGCAAACTGATAGCCCCGGTTAATTAACTCAGCTTTTAGCTCTTGGTAGTTTTCAATAATCCCATTATGTACCACGGCAATAGTGCCTGAGACATGAGGATGAGCATTATCTTGACAAGGTTCACCATGGGTTGCCCAACGGGTATGGGCAATACCTGTACCACCAATAACTTGTGTTTTTTCTGCTTCTTCTGCCAGCATCTGTACTTTGCCAACTTCACGCAGACGTGTCATATGACAATCATTATCGACAACAGCTAACCCCGCTGAATCATAACCGCGGTATTCTAAACGACGTAAACCTTCAATTAAGATTTCTGCGATATCGCGTTGTGCAACTGCACCTACTATTCCACACATTGTGTTATTCCTAAAACTGTGCGTTTTTCGCACTTGATGTCTTTATACCTGATTATTTTGTTCCCCAAGCCATGGTAGAAAACGGGGATATTTTTGTTTTTAGAATAATAGCGTACAAGAAAAGGGCGATAATGAAATATACGCCCTTATCTTAAAATTATTGTTTTTTCTTCACCGGACGTTTCCAGCCAGAAATATGTGTTTGCTTAACTCGGCTAATGACTAATTCGTTTTCGTTGACATCTTTTGTCAATGTTGTACCTGCACCAATTGTTGCGCCATTGGCCACGCAAACGGGGGCAACAAGTTGAGTATCAGAGCCGATAAACACATCATCACCAATGATAGTTTTAAATTTATTTGCACCGTCATAGTTACAAGTGATAGTGCCAGCGCCAATATTCACATTAGCACCCACTTCTGTATCACCTAAATAAGTAAGATGACCCGCTTTAGAGCCAACGCCTAAACTGGCTTTTTTCATCTCAACAAAGTTACCAACATGAGCTTTGTCTGCCAGCTGTGCGCCGGGGCGAAGACGAGCAAAAGGCCCAACAGTACACTCTTGCGCTAAATTTGCATCCTCGATCACCGTATATGGGCTGATAATCGAACCATCACCGATCACACAGTTTTTCAGTACACAACCCGTACCAATTTCAACGTTATTACCTAAAGTGACTTCACCTTCAATAATAACGTTAGTATCAATCACCACGTCTTTTCCGTGAGTTAGCGTACCACGTAAATCAAAACGAGCCGGATCAAGTAACATTACCCCTTCAAGTAATAAGCGTTCAGCTTGTTCTGTTTGATAAATACGCTCTAATGCGGCAAGTTGTAAGCGGTTATTAACCCCTTCCATTTCGCTATGACGAGTAGGGTGAGCGGTTTCGATTTTACGACCTTCTTGGTGTGCAAGCGCAATAATATCAGTAATGTAGTACTCTTTCTGAGCATTGTTATTATCAAGCTTCGCTAACCAGCGTTTTAAATCGCCCCCATTAGCAACCAATATACCAGTATTGATCTCTTTAATTTTTAATTGTTCTTCAGAGGCGTCTTTTTGCTCTACGATACCAACAACATCGCCATTTTCGCGAACAATACGGCCATACCCCATAGGGTTATCTAAAATAACGGTTAATAAACCAATGCCACCAGCAGGTTTTACCGCAATTAAACGCTCTAAGGTTTCTTTAGTGATAAGCGGTACATCACCATAAAGCATTAGGATATCTTCATCATCAGCAAAGAAAGGTGCGGCTTGTTGCATAGCATGACCGGTACCTAATTGCTCAGCTTGTAGCACCCAATTGACAGGTTGTGAACCTAATGTTTCTTTCATAAGTTCACCACCGTGCCCATAAACAAGGTGGGTTTGTTGAGCACCAAGGGATTTTGCGGTATCAATGACATGTTGCACCATGGATTTGCCCGCAAGTTTATGAAGAACCTTAGGTAACTGTGAATACATACGGGTACCTTTTCCCGCAGCAAGAATAACAACACTTTTAGCTGAATTAGACATAATTAACCTGATAACTCCCGTAAAGAATGGCAAGTAAACCTGTTTATGCCAAATAATACTACATATTTCGTTACACAAAATATTTCTGAAAGCAAAAAAGCCAGTTAGCTATAACTAACTGGCTTTTTATTCATGGACTGCCTATTTACATTAGCGTCTAGTCAATTCGATTACACGTAGTTTTGCAATCGCTTTGGCTAATTCTGCTGATGCTTGAGCATAATCAACATCACCATGAGAGGATTGAATGTGTTCTTCAGCTTTACGCTTAGATTCCAACGCTTTCGCTTCATCCAAATCACGACCACGGATAGCTGTATCTGCCAGTACAATGACGCCTGTAGGCTGAACTTCGAGAATACCACCTGAAAGGTAGATAAACTCTTCTTCACCCGATGTTTTTACGACACGTACCATGCCCGGTTTTATGGCAGTTAATAACGGGGTATGCTGCGGATAAATACCGAGCTCACCTTCGCTACCAGTTACCTGAATATGTTTGACTTCGCCGTCATATAAATGCTTTTCAGCGCTGACAACTTTCAGGTGGAACGATGTATCGGCCATATCAACCTCCCGTCAGCCGTATTAAAGCTTCTTAGCTTTTTCTACTGCTTCTTCGATAGTACCAACCATGTAGAACGCCTGCTCTGGCAGGTGGTCATAATCACCGTTCAGAATACCTTTAAAGCCACGGATTGTGTCTTTTAGGGAAACGAACTTACCTGGTGAACCGGTAAATACTTCAGCAACGAAGAATGGCTGAGATAGGAAGCGCTGGATCTTACGCGCACGCGCAACAACCAGTTTATCTTCTTCTGACAGTTCATCCATACCTAAGATAGCGATGATGTCTTTCAGTTCCTGATAACGTTGCAGGATAGACTGAACACCACGAGCAACATCATAGTGCTCTTGGCCAACTACCAGTGGGTCTAACTGACGACTGGTTGAATCCAGTGGGTCAACCGCAGGGTAGATACCTAACGAAGCAATTTGACGGCTCAGTACCACTGTCGCATCTAAGTGAGCAAAGGTGGTTGCTGGGGATGGGTCAGTTAAGTCATCCGCAGGTACGTATACCGCCTGAACAGAGGTGATAGAACCTGTTTTGGTTGAAGTGATACGCTCTTGCAGAACACCCATCTCTTCAGCCAATGTTGGTTGGTAACCTACCGCTGATGGCATACGACCTAACAGTGCTGATACTTCTGTACCGGCTAAGGTGTAACGATAGATGTTATCGACGAATAACAGTACGTCACGGCCTTCATCACGGAATTTCTCAGCCATTGTCAGACCAGTCAGTGCAACACGCAGACGGTTTCCTGGTGGCTCATTCATCTGACCGTAAACTAACGATACTTTGTCAAGAACGTTAGAATCTGTCATTTCATGATAGAAGTCGTTACCCTCACGAGTACGCTCACCAACACCAGCAAATACAGAGTAACCTGAGTGCTCGATCGCGATATTACGGATCAATTCCATCATGTTAACTGTTTTACCAACACCCGCACCACCGAACAGACCGACTTTACCACCTTTAGCAAATGGACAGATTAAGTCCATAACTTTGATACCGGTTTCAAGCAGTTCTTGAGAGTTTGATAACTCTTCGTAAGTTGGTGCTTCACGGTGGATTGACCAACGCTCTTCGGTTTCAATCTCACCTTTCATATCAATAGGTGTACCCAGAACGTTCATGATACGTCCTAAAGTCGCTTTACCTACTGGTACTTCAATTGGGTGGCCTAAATCTTCAACCTTTAAGCCACGGCTTAAACCGTCTGATGTACCCATTGCGATACAACGAACGATACCACCGCCTAACTGTTGCTGAACTTCCAGCACCAGTTTTTCTTTACCATTCATAAC
>ENA-ORUR01000393-ORUR01000393.1-human-gut-metagenome-genome-assembly--contig:-NODE-393-length-22749-cov-4.30418_pt1 | contig 22749 bp, 38 predicted proteins | sample MGYA00242086_ERZ509223 | MGnify/ENA primary metagenome ERZ509223 (study PRJEB26280, sample SAMEA2338820) | human gut metagenome | biome: human gut; feature: human-associated habitat; material: faeces... | reverse complement strand
TTTTAATTAATAATTATAAATATATTTTAAAAAAACAAAACCCCGCCGAAGCGAGGTTTGAAATACTTACATTTATAATATTATATAAATATTGCATTTAATTTATAGAAAAAAACGGAGTTTTGCAACTTTTTTAATCAGCTTAAAGCGCTAATTTTGAATAGCGAATCTCTATCTAATTGATAGCAACAATCTAATAAACAAATCCAATACAGTTTATAGCTCTTTCGCCAAGCATCAGCACTGACGCCCAACAATTCAGCGAGCTTAACATCCGTATATTTTTTTGCTGTTTGATTAATTTCTGCTTTTACCGCCTGAATGGCTAGTAAGGTAAGAGATTGAAGTCGTTGCTTAACTTTTTTCGTTATCCTTTTTTTACTATTTAATCGCTGAAACTCATGCCAAATATAGGGAACAATGAGTATTTGCTCACGATAATATTGATAATCACCATAGCAATAGAGTAACCATAAGCGCATTTCGTTAGGCAATTGATGAATACCTCTGCGCCATGATGAAGTGCGATAAGTAACTTCATTAATTAATGGTTTTGATTTTCCTTTGGCATGTTTTTGCTTAATTTTGAGTGGATGTGAGGGGAGTCTGTATCGAGACTTTCTTTCACCCGCATAGCGTATTGGGTTTCTTTTAAACCTATCGGTTACAAGTATTGCTTGTTCCTCCATGGCACTTAACGGCCCATTTTCTATAATACAAACATTCATCAACGCTGTACTTACTCGCTCGCGTATCCACTCAATATTCACTATCGCACCTCTTGGATAATTATCTGCCCCCTTTTTCCCCACACTTTTGTTACCCGCCCATCCCATACACGTGAATCATCGTCAAAAATAGCATCAAGTAATGCTTTTTCGAGATTATCTTTATCCGGTTTTTGTTGATGGGGTTTACCGTTCATTTCGGAGCGTTTAGTTTTACTCCAACTCTTCGGCATGGGTAGAATGAATGTAATGTGGTAATGTGATTCAGGTAGGGTGATTTTGTTTAACTTTACTTCGTCCTTAAACGCAAAATACTTTAAAACTGGGGGACGTTTTTTCCATTTATCAGCCTGAGTCATCCTTGGTTTAGGTACTGGTTCGATATTAAAGACCTTCACACGTTCAACTTCCCTTCTTGGATCAATATGGCTTGCGTTCTCAAAACACCTTCTAGATGACATTGTTTTGCATACTCCATATCCGTAAATCGTGTTCGTCTATCAACTTCATCGTGACATGCACTACAAGCCCAAGCGCCAAATAAGTCATGCGATTTTATTCCGACGCCACAAAGACCTGACATTCTGTAATGGGCTAAAACAACCGTTTCAGAGTTACCATTACAAACTGAAGGTATTCTAATCTGACATTCACGCCCTTTTGCCTCATTGCGTAAATTCATCATGAGCCTCCTGATTACTATTTTTTATCACTTTAAAATAAAAACGATCATGTTATTAACTGAAATAATCATCACTATTTCCTATTCTTCTTGCTTTCTTTTCAAACTCATATATTCAGAATTACGAGGAATGATGATCGGAATTCCCTTCTCAATGCACCATTGTTCATGTTTCTCCATCATGTAAAGCATCCTTGCTTTATCCATCTTGCTGGTTTTTTCACGCTCACCGTTTTCATTGCGCCCTAACCAATGTCCAACGAAATATTCATGCGTTTCTTCATTAGTAATGGGCTTTGATAAAACGATTTCACCGAAGCCATTTTTAATATCGATAACAACGCCACGTGCACGTAACCACTCGCCTGTGGTTTCCATCCACATACGCCATGTTTTATTCATGGGTATGGTTCTTAAATCACGCCACTCGGTGATTTTGATGCGATAGCGTTTACCTGTTGTCACGATTTCGGAGAGCACTTTGAAAATACTGTTGAGATTGGATTTATGGAGACAGATATCATCTGTCACTAAACAACCTCTCCATCATTATTTTTTAAATATACAAACACCTAGTTTCATCTCGGAAATTGCTAAATTAAAATCGTTTACCTCCTTTTTTAACTCTATTTTCTCGCTGATGATCTACTCGATGTTTGTTGTATTCGAGTTTCTCTGTAATAGCGCTTTCGATGTCGTAACCGAACTCTTCCGCATAATCCAAAATACGAATAACAGCATCAGCAAGTTCAACTTCTGCCATTTTTCTATGTGGTAAATGGTAATCCATTAGATCTTTACGCTCTCCCTCCATTGCTTCACTAATTTCAGAATGGATCAAGCAAAGTAAGGTTCCTTTTTCCCTTGGGATATCCCACCATCCAGCCTCAATGTTTTGTTGATGAATTTTTTTCTGTAGTTGTTTTATTGTCATATCTAAAATCCCTCTATCGAATTAAAACGATTTTTCACAATATTTTTTGGGTTCTCGTTTCGGTTGAGCGCGATAAGCAGCCATATATTGATCAACCGGTGTAATACTCAATCCTTGTTGATCAACATACACCGTGCCTGTTTTACCGTGTCGATTGAGCCTTAAAATCATTTCGGTCAGCGTTTCATCCGCATTATCGTGGTACACCGCATCACGATAAATGCCTAACCAATAATCACAATCTTGCTCGATTTGTCCTGTGTCTCTTGAATCACTTGGTACGGGACGTTTGTCAGCCCTGTTTTCTAATCCCCGATTCAGTTGTACAAGCAACACAACCACCGTATTGAGCTCTTTTGCCAATATTTTTAGCCCCTTAGTGATTTCACCATAGGCAATATCATTACGGTCAGCTTTTCCCGCTTGCATCAGAGTGAGGTAATCGACACCAATAAACCCAATATCACCGACTTTGCGTTTGATTTTCCGACTTTCAGAACGAATGTGTTGTAAGGACATGCCAGGTGTATCATCCACCCAAATATTGGGCTCATCTTTAAGGCGACCGATGGCACTGCAAAGCCTATCCCATTCATGCTCCTCTAACTTTTGGTAAAATTTATCTGAATTAATCTGGGTTTGTTGGGCTAGTGTCCGTTCAACAAGCTGTTTATCCGTCATTTCCATGCTGAACAGCAATACAGGCTTACCTTGTTGTGAGACATTTTTTGCCATTTCAGTGAGAACGGTTGTTTTCCCCATCTTAGGGCGAGCACCAATCACGAACAGTGAACCGATAACAATCTGTTTCGGGCTTAATAGGCGGTCAAAATCTTTAAATCCCGTTTTTAATCCTCGATGTTTCTCTGGGTTATCTTGTCGGTCACAAATGTCGGTAAAAACATCATCCAACACATCATCAATTCGGCGCAACCCTGTTTTTTTTCCCATTTTTCCAAACGAAGTGGCTTCATCAAGCAAGCGTTGTGCTTGTTCAATTTTATCCGTAAAACTTAACTCACTTGGCACCATCATGAGTTTTTGAATTTCAACCGTCTTTTCGATAACAAAACGCTGTGCGGAACACTCTCGGATTTTTTTCGCATAAGCCATAATGTTAGCAATACTCGGTGTTTCTCTTGCCATCTCAGCAAGATAGGCAAAACCACCTGATTGATTAATTCGCCCTTTTGACTCCAGATAATCCGTCACCGTCATGATGTCTATTGGCATACGTTGGGTATACATTTCTCGCAGAGTGAGATAGATAATTTGATGGTGTCGGGTATAAAAATCTTCAGGTTTTAGCAGTGAAAAAATTGATTGCGCATTATCACTTTGCGGGTCGAGCAGGAGTCCTCCAATGACATTTTGTTCCGCCATTAAATTATTCGGAACTTGGTTCATCACAGTGCTCCCTCCCTTGTTTTGAGTACCGTTTCAGGTCTGAGTAAATAATCAAAATTCGCTCGCCAACCCCGATTATTTTCGCCAAAATACCAAGCACTCGCCGTTTCCATAAAATAATCAAAATAATTTTTAGCTGATTCAACTGTGGGTTCTTTGAGCTCTTTCAGGAATTTGGATATTGCTCGTTTGCGTTTGTCATTCAGTGATTCGGCATTGGGTAATCTATCCCCTACCGATTCGTTGAAGGCTTGCATGATTTCCTGATAAGGAATTTTAGCTTGTCGATTAATTGAAATCTGCTTTGCAGGTTTCGAGTCGTCAGGCGATAGTTTTTTAAGGTTAATTGACTGGTTAAAAGACTGACTGGTTCTGGGTAAAAATTTTTGACTACCCCCTAGTCCAACCGTTTGACTACCGTGGTCAAATTCTTTGACTACCTCTGGTACAGAATTTTGACTAGGTGGTACTGTATTTTGACTACCGTCATCAAGAGATTTAGCCTCCAAATCCAGAATATATAAATTGGAAGTATGCACCTTATCAGTTTTTCGCGTAACTTTACGAACAAACCCTTTTTTACATAAACTTTTAATGTGGTTTATCGCACTTTGACGGCTAATTTCGCAATGACGTGCAATAGTTTCATAAGAAGGAAAACACTCACCTTTATCATTGGCATTATCAGCAAGTTTCAGTAGCACCATTTTTTGTGCTGTACTCCCCACCTGTAATTGCATGGCTTTTGCCATGAGAAGCATACTCATTTTCGCTCTCCTAATAACTTATCCCGATGTGCTTTCCTTAATTTTGCGTCTTTCAATGCTTCCTTTAAACGCTGACAACCCAGTGGGGTTATTTCTTGTAACAACCTATTTTCCATGATGTTTTTATGCTCATCACAGCCATTAAATTCATGATTTATTCTTTGTCTCATGGTATAATTTCTCCATTCCAAAGCTGTATCAAAAAAGGGAAACCGAAGTTTCCCCTTGTGATAAAAACTGGATATTGATACAGTGTATTTGTACGTTAAATGGTGAATTCCATTGAACAACACGCCTCGTTTGTTGCCGCAATCGAGGCGTTTTCTTTTATTTTCATTTGAGAAATGTTCACCCATTTGTTTCCACAAAAATCGGTACTCTTCTTCTGAGATTTTTCGTTCTCCTTCCATCACAAAATCAATAATTCCCGATGCGACAAGCGTTTCGCATATTTCAGGATATTTTTCAGTTCGACGTAGGATAGTTGAATCATGAACACCTAACGTTCTAGCCACGGCAGACTGAGTTTTATTTCTCAATGCTTGTAATGCTGAAGCTATTAGGTGGTTAGAGATAAATTGATTGAATTGTTTGCGTGTATTTGCGCATTCCATTGTTTAAAGTCCTTATGAGTTAACTAAGGGACAATAATGATCCGTGACTCATTCCGTATGAGTTGATATTGGGGGAAGAGTTGTCGCTTTATCAGCGACTCCGTAGCAGTCAAGAACCCTGCGGTTGTTAAAGAACGTGGTGAAATCAAGCTACTTTTGGAGGGAAAACGTCGTCTAAAGAACAATTTGCCCCTAATTTTTGTAATGCTTCAACAATAGCTCGGCAGTCATTTAAGCTAGGAGTTCTAATGTTTAACTCATAGTTAGCAATTCGTGACTGCCCCCATCCTATTGATGAAGCTAAAACAGCTTGAGAAATTCCCAGTTTTTTTCGCTGTTCTGCGATATTGTTCATGTGTGTATCCTCCTTGTTTATTCCAATATTACACACAATATGTGATTAACTGTCAACCACAAAACGTTTAAATACATTTATCACGGTTTGTGTTAAAAGGTATACATGAAAAAAGTAAATGAAGTTATTGGCGAAAGGTTAAAATCCATTCGTGAATCAAGAGGGCTAAGTCAAGCTCAATTAGCTAAATTGTGCGGCTACTCTGCTGCGTCCAGAATAGGAAACTATGAGCTTGGAGAGCGCAAGATTAGCGCTGATGATGCGATTGTTATAAGTGAAGCTCTTGGTATATCACCTGCCGAATTAATGTTTGGCAGTCAAAGTGAGCAAGTGATCAAAAATTATGAATACCCTCTATTCACAAAGGTACAGGCCGGCGCTTTCTCAACAGAATTTAACTCATACACCCAGAAAGATGCTGTGTCGTGGATACCTACAGCTAAGAAAGCTAGTGAACGTTCTTTCTGGTTAGAAGTTGAAGGTCAATCAATGACAGCACCACCAGGAGGCAAGCCAAGCTTTCCAGAAGGAATGCTTATCTTGGTTGATCCAGAGGAAGAAGTTGAGTTCGGAGATTTTTGCGTCGCGCGTTTACTGAATGATGAATTCACATTCAAACGATTGATTAGAGATGGTGGAATTGAGTATCTAGAGCCATTAAACCCTCGCTTCGATCTGATCCCTATTAACGGGAATTGCACAATCATAGGTAAGGTAATCAAATCACAATGGCCTGACGACACGTTTTAGGAGGAAATATGGCGTTTAGTAATATTGAGATAGCAAATATTAGACGGTGTATGGAATTTTTCATGGAAAAGCGTCGCCCAGCAGAACACCTAAGGGATGAATTAGATTTACAGTATCGCATCGAGGACGACTCAGTAATTATCTTTGAAATTAGGCAACTAATATGGAGTGATGGCAGAGTAGAAGAACCTATAGCAAAAATCACACATAATAGATATTCGAATTCATGGTCTCTGCTTTGGATGGATAAAAATAGTAACTGGCACAACTACGATGAAATAATGCTAGGTAGTTTCTCTGACGCCATTAGGCTCGTTGAAGATGATGTGCGAGGTTGCTTTTTTGGGTGACGACACGTTTTAGAGTGTGGTTGGTGTGATGCACTTGGAATAATAGGTATAACCGAATTGATATTTTATTTAATCAAACACATACTTATCTTAATAACATAGCGAATAATACATCAAGGCATGCAATGGCTCAGGCATTTATAAACAATAATATACTTACATGGGCGAGATGCCGAGCATCTCTCTCTGTGGATTATATTGCTGAAAAATTCAAAAAGCCTGTCGATGCAATAATTGCTTGGGAAGAAGGTAAGGAACCAATTACTTTTGCCCAAGCTCAAAGGTATGCAAATATAACAAAAATACCATTTGGCTATTTATACCTAAATACACCTCCAGAGGAAAAACTACCTATTCCAGATAGAAGAACGGTAGGTAGCCGGAATAATGAGATAAGCGTAGCACTAAAAGACACTATTAGTGATGTGTTAATTAAACAAGACTGGTACAAAGACTACGCCTTGTCCAACGGCCTTCCTGAAGTAGAGTTGGTAGGAAAGCTTCCTCCTAATAGTAACCCCAAACAAATTGTAGCTACAATTAAAGAGCATATTGATATTCAAATTCCACCAACAAAAGGTAAGTGGAAGGATTTTTTCTCTGCATTAGTAAAAAAGATAGAATCTCAAGGGATCCTTGTGATGAGAAGCGGTGTTGTAAAAAACAATAATACAAGACCGATTAGCGTTGATGATTTTAGAGGGTTCTGTATAGCAGATAAGATAGCCCCTGTTATCTTCATTAACACTAATGATGCAAAGGCAGCTCAAATATTTACGCTGATTCATGAACTTGCTCATCTGGTTTTAGGTCAATCCGCTATATCCGATCTATCTATAAACTCCAGAGAGAAAGAGGAAATGATTTGTAATGCAGCTGCGGCAGAGTATTTAACTCCTGAAGTAATATTCTTAAAAAAATGGAACGAATCCTTATCTATTGAAGAGAACATTGATGATCTAAGAAGCATTTTCAGAGTAAGTAGTTGGGTGATAGTGCGACGAGCCTTAGACTTAAAACTAATATCCAAACATGAATATAGTCGGTACGTAAGTTTAATAAATGAGAAAAGCACCTCTAGTGGCGGTGATTATAATCGAAACCAGAAAGTTAGAAGTAGTGAGAGGCTAACTGTTGCTGTTGTGACTCAAGCATTGGAAGGAAAAATGCTTTTAAGAGAAGCTCAGAGCTTAACAGGAATACAACCTAATAAACTGTATGAATTTGCTCAGAAGGAGTTTGGGCTTTGAGCTATCTAATTGATGCAAACATATTTATTCAAGCGCAACAAGATTATTACTGCTTTGACTTATGCCCTGGATTTTGGGAGTTTATGGGGTCTAAATTCATGGACGGACAATTAATAAGCATTCGAAATGTCTTTGATGAATTACAAAAGCAGGACGATGAAATATGTACTTGGTCAAAAGGTATAATGCATTGTTTTCAAAGTGTTGATGATCAAGAAACTCAAATGAACTTTAGAGCTATAGCTAATTATGTTCAACAAGAATATGCCCCAAGACATAAAAATAGCCTACCACACATTCAAAAATTCTTATCAGTAGCAGACCCATGGATTATCGCTAAGGCAAAAACAACAAATGCCACCGTAGTTACTCACGAGGTTAGAGATAAAAACAATGGATGCAAACCTAAAATACCTGACATATGCGACTATTTTAATGTGAAAACTATCCGGACAAATGAGCTTTTAAGAGATTTTCAGGTTCAGTTTATTCTTTCACAACAGTAATTCCGTACCAGCCCTCCCCGCGAGGGCTTTTTTGTACCCTCTCCCCTCCAAAGAAGTGATCTCCATTCCAATCTTATGTGACAAACAACACATTCCGTGTTTATTTACCATTTATTTTATATTTCAAATCATCGACTTAATTTAAAAACAAATAAATAAACACATTTTGTGGTTGACATTAAAATCACAATTTGTGAATATACTATCCATCAACGGAACACAGCACGTTGATGTTCTTTAACAACGATGATGGCGAGCTGTGTATTAGCTATCAGAACGGTGACGCTGATAAAGCGTCAACCTTCTCAGAAGGTTTTGGGATTGGTGTAGAAGATGGCGTGACGTAGCCACTTTCGCATAGCGGATCATGATTAGTCACATGACTATGCCAATCACCAAAGCCAACTGTTTGGAGGATATATGGCAACTATTACAGTTAAAAAATCACGCAAGCCTGAGTTTTTACGTGGAGCATCTGCAAATAGACGTCACGCCAGACGGAAAGCAGAAGCTATTGCAAAAAAGAATATTGAATTGAAATTAGAATCAGTATTCCCTCAGGAGAAAAGACTTACATCAGTAGAAAAAACACTGTCATTAAGTCACATACCAGTTACTAGAAATATTGAACCTAAATTCAAACCATCGGTAGATAACTGTTGCTTACCTAATGTAGCAGTATTTTCAGGAGTTAAAACAAAACAGCCGAGCAGTGAGTTCGGGGTTACGGCGAGATAGGAGATATTATGAATAATGAAACTGAAATTGAGCAAGCAATTAAAGAGTTTAAAGAAAGTGGTGAGTTAAGTACTTTTCATATTATAAAAATAGCTAATGAGGTGATGCTAAAAATAAGAAATGAAATTAAACCATACTCTAACGATGATAATTTCAACTCAAACTCAATAGCAAGAGCCATACTAAAAACAGCCCTTGCAGCATTAGATACTTAACGTTTTTTTGTAAAAAAACCAACAGGAGGTGGAGCCTCTTTTTTGTATTGTTTCTTAGCTACTTCTAAACACTCAGGATAAAGCGATTCAATTTCCGCCATTAATTGCTCTGGAGTTTTGATGGACTCTTGTTTTGCTGCCAACGCCAGCGCCATATCAAAAGCAACTCGTTTAACAGGGTTGTCATCAGAGATAACTCTATTACTCATTAATTCAATCCTTTTAATTATGTTGGGGTGATTGAATTATACACAGATTTCTTATGTTGGGGAATGTAAGAACCACCTCGCCTGATGTGGTTAAAAGCAGGCACAGTTAACTAATTACAGTCCATTCTGCGGGCTGTGGTGAGTTGATTAATAGATAGGAGATAGAGATGGAAATATGGTTTAAGGAGTTTGAGTCACACGGGCGTCAGATTCTAATCAAGAAAGCTCATAACGCCGATGAGTCAAAAATCGGGATGCAATATTGCTGGCCAGAGAAACTTTTCGAGGTCGATTTTGGATTATGGATAGATTACGACGACGATGATGAGGAAGGCTGTAATAAAGCGGAAGAAGCACGCAACAAGCTATTCGACACCATCGATCAGGAAGCAGTAGATACCACAGTGAGTAACTTAATTCAAAAACTCAAGCTTGATAATTAGCATCGTGTTTAGTTAATAACGGAGGGAGTATGACATCCCTCGTTCAGCAGTAACCCACCCTATATTTAGATATATAAACAAGACATTTCGTAATTAATTATATTCATTAAAAGGAAATAAAAATGATGAAACAAAAAACCAGTGTCGTTATTAACGTAAAATTAACTTTAGAACATGGAATTAAATCACCACATGTTGAAGTAAAAACAAAAATATACGTTCATGAAGAAACTCCAGAATTAGAATTATTACTAAATAACTTCTCAGATAATTTAGTTGGAGAAAATTCAATTAAATCATCATTTGAAAAAGCGATTATAAATACATTACTCAATAAAAAAACACACTAATAAAATTCAAATCATTAAAAATAAATTAATACACCTTCACTTCGCCAACACCAGATAACCGCCTTATCTCTCATCTAACGGGGTCACCATGAAAACTAACTATTACAGCGCTATGCGTGACGGCATGGCGGTGCGTATCACTACGCCTCAAGCACGTAAAAATAAACGTACAGGCCCATGGTTATTCAGTTTAGCTGTGGTCATTGTAACAACCGTTGGCGTAATACCGACATTTGTAAGTTGAGGTGATTATGCAAATTTCATACAGCTACTCGAACGGAACTCGGGTAGTAGACGACAAAACAGTCATGGAATTTGACGAAAGTAGCAAACTCAGTATTGAGACAGGAAGTTTCGCTGAGCTGGCTAAATTAACGGAAATCGACCCAGTTGAAGCTCTGCAATGGATTATGCAGTTCGACAAGGAAGAGATTGACAGGATTGTCAATGAAGCAAGCAAGGATGCACCTGTTTCTAAGATGAATCTGCTAAGGAGGGTTGCGTGACTCAGCATCAACAATGGCTAGAAGAATTACGCAGGAAGCGTAAAGAATCGCAGGAACGCGAACACGATGAATTTATGTATCAAACGGAAGTGTTAGGACGACAAGGATTGTCTATGCCTCTCAAGGACTTTTCAGGAGATTTTCAATGAACGTTTCTAACTCATACCCTACCGATAAATACCCCCAATTAACATCACCGTCATTAGCAAAAAACAGAGAGGAAGCTCTGGCTCAAGCTATTGCAATGATTGAGGGGTGTTTGCCAAATACGAGTGCGCCAGACAGGGAAAAACGATTAGCAATGGAACTGCTACACATGAACTTGGACGCATCGAAAAATCACCCTCCTCTACCTGCTCATATTCAGGCATTACGTGATGCGGAAAGGAATTCTGCACCGAGTAATAAGTTTGAAGTCGATTACTACGGAAGCGATCGACGTCAAGGTCAATACTTAGGAGATTAGTATGAAATTCGCCAAGGCAATGCGAAAAAAAGCAAAATTAAGGCTCGCTTTAACAGGGCCTAGTGGCTCAGGTAAAACCTATGGAGCACTGGAAATAGCCAAAGGACTTGGCGGAAAAACGGCATTGATTGATACGGAAAAAGGAAGTGCTTCTCTTTACTCTGACCGTTTTAATTTTGACGTATTGGAGTTAGATCCACCATTCACACCAGAGCGATTTATTGAAGCTATCGGGGTTGCGCAGGAAGCTGGCTACGATAATTTGATAATCGACAGTATTACTCACGAATGGAGTGGAACAGGCGGATGTCTAGAATTACTCGATGTGTTAGCAAAAGCCAAGTATCGAGGCAATACGTGGTCAGCATGGAGCGAAATAACACCACGTCACAATGCATTTCTCGACGCGATACTACGGTCTGACCTGCATATTATCGCAACGATGAGAAGTAAAACGGAAACTGCTCAGGTCGATAAAAGCAATGGTAAGAAAGGCGTAGATAAACTTGGCATGAAATCAGAGCAGCGTGACGGGGTTGAGTATGAGTTTACGACTGTACTAGACCTAAATCACGAAACTCACACGGCAATGGCAAGCAAGGATAGAACAGGATTGTTCAGCAACGCCGAAGTTACTCAGTTAAATGAATTAACAGGTAAAAAGCTAATGGATTGGCTTAATGATGGACGCACTAAAGCAGAGATAGATCTAGCTCACTTTACGAGCATTGCAACGGAAGCACAAAACATGGATGAGTTAAAAATCGCCTTTAGTGAAGCATACAAAGCACTTAGAGATACACCTGAACAAGCGGAGGCTCAAAAAGTGTATGAGCTAAGAAAAGAAGAACTAACCAAACAAGAGGTAGGTACTGATGGCAAGTAAAGGCGTGAATAAATGTATTCTCATTGGTCACTTGGGGCAGGATCCAGAAATCCGCTATATGCCATCAGGTGGCGCAATCGCTAATCTCACACTAGCCACATCGGAATCGTGGCGTGATAAACAAACCGGTGAGATGAAAGAAAAAACCGAGTGGCATCGAGTGTGCATCTTCGGCAAATTAGCAGAAATTGCAGGTGAATATCTGAGAAAAGGAAGTCAAGTATATATCGAAGGTTCTCTGCAAACCAGAAAATGGCAAGACCAAAGCGGGCAAGACCGATACACAACGGAAGTGGTAGTTAATGTCGGCGGTTCTATGCAGATGTTAGGCGGTAACGGTGGTAATCAGGCAGGAAGCCAGAAGTCACAGCAGAATCAAGGATGGGGACAACCTCAGCAACCGCAAGCGCAAAAACAAGCATCGAGTAATCAAACACCACAAAGTGAGCCTCCGATGGATTTTGAGGATGATATCCCCTTCGCCCCTATCGGACTCCCCTACCCACGCCACGCTATTTATGTGATTTAACCAAAGAATATGACCATTACTCAGTGCAAGGATGCAAACAGGAGGTAGATATGAAAAAGCAAACAGTAGATTTACTAAATTCTAATGACGAAACTATTTTGATGATGCGAGGCAGACAAACCAAAGAGCAAGTTATCGATACTGCAATTAAAGAAAACATTATTTGTGAAAGCGATAAATCGGAATGGGTTAATTGCGATCGCGTTTATGTTTGTTATTACAAGGCAGTTCCTCGTGATGGTTATTCAGCATATTACTATCCGTCAAATAAAGATGTTAAAGGTGCATTTTTAGCGACAGCTTTAATTATCTTTTAATTTAACTCTCAGGGATGCAATGAAGAGGAATGAATATGAGTAAGCAGATGGTTTTAGTTGCAAGAACAAACAAGGTTGGTTCTGACTCTGAATGTGGGCTGGGTATTACTGAGGACGAATGGGATAAATTAACCGAAGAAGAGCAATCAGGATATATCAATACTGTAATTGATAATCTTGTTGATTGGTATGTGAAGACAGAGGGATAAGGTGGAGTGATGGATAAATACCTTTATTTAATTTAACATTTTGTCACCATGAATTAACTACGGTGATATTGCAATGGCTGAAAAAACGAAATTAGCTATTCATATAGCTAAAAAATTAAGGAAATGTTTTGACGAGTATTACAACGAGATAGCAAGAAATATTAACTTTCCATTTCATGCATTCCCTCATAATTCCTGTGAAGGAGCTTCTGCACTGCTTGGTGGAGTACTAAGTAGAAAATTAAATACAGAAGAAATATTTATTATAAATATATATAGCTCCACTTTGTCAGGTGAACATTACTTTGTTGAATTTGAGGAGTTGTATTACGATTTAACATTCGATCAATTCAAACTTGGTAAAGGTATAATTATTGCTGAAGAAAAAGAATATCTTGATAGCATAACAACGAAGAGCATTTCAAGAAGAAAGGTTATTGACTTTCTTAATGAGTTCTATCTAGAAGGTGAGAATCATAAATTTAACACAGAGCAAGCTATAAAAAACCTAATGTACCATATTTAACTATACGCCCTGCATTGCAGGGTTTTTTATACCTAAAATTCAGGAGTAAGCATGGATGAATCAAGGCAGCAATTTGAAGCGTGGTTTAATTCTGGTCACGGAGAATTGCCTTATAGCGATAAAGGCAAGGAGGATTTAAAGACTTTATTATTTCAATCTTGGCAAGCATCACGCGAGAGTTTAATTAATGGCTTAGAGCCTGTTGGTTATATAACATCAAGCGGGTTCGATAATATAAAAGAATATGGATATACCCATCTAAATGAAGAAAGAAGTGAAAAAATAAATATACCACTCTATAAATTAGATTAAATAACCATGCAAATAATCGAATATGTATTACACATGTTAATACAGGGTTCTGCTGTGCCTGTTACGGAAGATATTTATACGCAATCGGAATGCAATAAACGTGCTGAATATTTAATGTCAGTGAGGAATGTTAAAGTTGTTTGTGGAGAGGTATGGAATGAAAGATAAATATTATGCTGGCTTGGAAAATTACAAAGATTGTATTGAGATTGAACCTACAACAAAAGATTGCTTTGTTTTACATACTCCATCTTGGAATATAGATGTGACAAAACAAGACTTAATTGACATCAGAAATACTATTAATGAAATACTAGGAGATGATAATGAATAAATACACCGAACTCTCTGACTTCGAGGTTAATAAAAAGGTTGCTGAGAGTCTTAAATTAAACACAATTGCATACGAACACACTGAAATAGTTTTGTTTGATGATATGGATGCAACGCCTTTCGACCCATGCAATAACCCATCAGACGCAATGCCGATTATTATTGAAAATAAAATAGGGTTATCACCAATGTACCATTCTAATAAATGGACAGCTGACTGCCTTGATTATGACTTCATGTCAGTAAATAAAAACCCATACCGTGGCGCTATGGAAGTTTTTTTAATGATGAAGGATACGGAGAATAATCAATGAAACGAATTACATTATCAGAATGGAATAATAAATATTTCGCTAACCCTAGAAGTCAACGGCAATTATCTCGCTATATAAAGGAAGGTAGGTTATACCCTGCTCCAGAAAAGGTTGGTAGAGAATATGAGTTAGAGCCGTGGACAATTCTAACAAATGACAAAATGGTAAGGGAACCGCAATATTTAATGGAGAAAATTAATGGGCAGAAGCAGAAGTGCAAAGAACAAGGGTTTACCGCCTAACTTGTATTTGCGTAAAGGGATTTACTATTACAGGGATGTAAGAACTAAAAAGGAATTTTCTGTTGGCTCAAACAAATCATTGGCAATAACCGAAGCCATACAAGCCAATTTAGCTATTTATAAACCTAAAGAGCCATTAGTTGACAGAATTAATAATGTTCACTGTGTAACATTGCATGAGTGGCTTGATACTTATAGGGGGAAGGTAAACAGCCGGGGGTTAAAAGAGAAGACGTTCTACGATTACGAATCAAGAATAAAGTTAATCAAATTACACTTTAATGACTGTCCAATTGAGAATGTAACACCAAGAGATGTAGCCACATTTATTTCAGAGTACCCTAAAAAGGCAATGGCAAAATTACTAAGGTCCACTATGCTAGATGCTTTTAATGAAGCCATTGCGGATGGTGTGATAAAGGAAAATCCCGTTTCCGTGACAAAGCCGCCAAAAACAAGCGTTCAGCGCTCAAGGTTATCGCTAGAAGAGTTTAAATACGCCTTGGAGCACACAAATGACAAATATAGGTATATGTTCCTATTGGCGATACTTACAGCTCAACGCATTAGCGATGTTATCAACATGAAGTGGGATGATATAAAAAATGATAGGCTGTATGTCACCCAATTAAAAACAGGCTCTAAAGTAGCAATACCTCTCTCATTAAGACTTGAGTCTATTGGTTATTCTATTAAAGATGTTTTAAATCTCATGAATAGGAGCTCAGATAAAATCTGTGGCAACACCACCGCAAAAACATTAAGAGGTAAATTTATCGAAGCGTTACCTAAACATATAGAAAATAAACCAACATTTCATGAAATTAGAAGTTTATCTGCAAGATTATATGAAGAAGAAAAAAGTGCTGAGTTTGCAAAGAAAATACTTGGCCACAAATCTATGAGAATGACAGATAAATACCTTGATGATAGAGGTAATGGCTACGTTGAATTGTGAGTTAATAGTGAGTGATTGTGAGTATCGATATGTATTATATTGATTTATAATACAAAAAAATGAACACCACTATAATCCAATAAGCAGGTTTCATAAATACCCTAGCGAAAGAGAGCGCAGAGATATTTATCAAGATAGGGATAAAAAAACGGGAAGTAGACAACACTCCCCGTTTTATCGTCTTATTTAACCATCTCTTTATAGAGGATTAAATATCTATATGATATTTATTTTAATACTTTATAGATTATGGTGTTATTTGCCGTCACTTGACCGGATGCAATATCACTCACTTTATCAAAGTCATCGATATTACTGATGATAACCGGACTTATCATTGATTTAGCATTAGTGTTTAAATACTCAAGATCTAGCTCTAAGATAGGCTGGCCGAGTTTAACCTCTGTACCTTCTTCAACCAGACGTTTAAAGCCTTTTCCTCCTAATGCGACCGTATCAATCCCCATATGGACGATAATCTCAACACCGTTATCCGTTTCAATGCAAAATGCGTGGTTAGTATCAAAGATTTTTACTACCGTACCGGCAGCAGGTGCCATCACAATATTTGATGTGGGTTTAATAGCAAGACCATCTCCCACGACACCGCTTGAGAAAGCTTCATCAGGCACATCTTTTAATGCAACCACTTCACCATCAAATGGCGCGACCATTTCAAGAATGACTTTGGCATCATTATTAGTCTGTTTTTCTGATGTTTTTTCTGTCGATACCGCGTTATCTGTATGTCTACCAGCATAAGCGGCAACTGGGCCTTGTGCTAATACATCACGCATGGCACTCGCAACGATTTCAGCCCGTGTTCCCACAATCACTTGAACACTCTGTTTATTTAAGCGAATAACCCCTGAAGCACCTAGGTGTTTTGCGTAAGCATCATTGACTACACTGGCATCTTTTACATTTAAACGTAAACGAGTAATACAAGCATCAATACCAGTTAAGTTATCTGAGCCACCAACTGCAGCGATATATTGACGTGCTTCTTGTTGCACTGCTTCTTTGCTATTAGTGGGGACGGCTTTGATATCTTCATCATAGCCGTCTGCGGTTTCATCCCCCGCCACTTCATCTTCACGACCCGGTGTTTTCAAGTTAAATTTAATAATAGTGAAACGGAAAATACCATAGTAAATGAAGAAGAATGCGATACCTTGCACAATCAACATATACCATTTAACCGCCAGAGGGTTGCGTGAAGATAAGAACATATCCACAAGGCCCGCACTAAAGCCAAAGCCTGAAATCCACTCCATACTTGCGGCAATATAAACAGAAATCGCCATTAAGAATGCGTGAATAACATAAAGCACTGGAGCAACAAACATAAAGGAGAATTCAAGCGGTTCAGTGATCCCCGTAAAGAATGCCGCAAATGCCCCAGCCATCATGATACCGGCAACTTTTGCTTTATGCTCTTTGCGCGCACAATGATAAATAGCCAGTGCTGCCCCTGGTAAACCAAACATCATAACTGGGAAGAAACCTGCTTGATAACGTCCTGTCACACCGACCGTTGCCAAGCCCGCATCAATCGCTTGCTGACCAGCAAGGAAGTTAGGAATATCATTAATACCCGCCACATCAAACCAGAACACAGAGTTCAGCGCATGGTGTAAACCAACAGGAATTAATAGGCGGTTAAAGAAAGCATAAATACCGGCGCCCAAAGCCCCCATATCTTTAATGCTTTCACCAAAGCTCACTAAGCCACCGTAAATTACCGGCCAGATATACATTAGAATAAAGGCGACGATAATCATCAAGAATGACGTGAGGATCGGCACTAAGCGACGACCACTAAAAAATGATAATGCACGAGGTAATTCGACACTGCTAAAGCGGTTATACAGCTCAGCTGAAAGTACCCCAACCAGAATACCGACAAACTGGTTGTTTATTTTACCAAAAGCAACAGGCACTTCTGCAAGTGGTAAACCTTTGATCATCGATACCGCAGCAGGTGAACAAAGTGTAGTCACCACTAAAAAGCCGACAAAGCCAGTTAAGGCCGCCGCCCCGTCTTTGTCTTTTGACATACCATAAGCAACACCTATCGCAAACAATACTGACATATTATCGATAATGGCAGCACCTGATTTGATCAGTAAAGCAGCTAGCGCATTATCGTTTCCCCAGCCTACCGGATCAATCCAGTAGCCTATTCCCATCAGAATTGCTGCAGCAGGCAATGTCGCAACGGGCACCATCAATGCCCGTCCTATCTTTTGCAGATAACTTAAAATATTCACACACTCCCCCTTGGATAACCCCTATTTGGGATCTTATTTATACTCATTTATATTTATTGATGAGTTAATTATTTAATTCCATTTTTAGTCTAAAAAAATTATTTTGTATCGCAAATTAATTAGTGCTAATTTGTGATTAAAGTCACCTATATAGGATATTTTTTAGCTTAAATGCTGGCTAAGTCAGAAAGCTTATTTTATGATTAAAAATATCTTTTGAAGGATTGATGTCTTCATTGACTAAAAATGAAAAGCAATTCGTGTTATAGATGAGTCACTGATAATCACGCATTGAAATAGTATGTAACTTGATTGTCAGATTTGTCTTTTTTCTATGAGGTTATTATGAGGTTAATCCCCCTATCCACGGCACAGCAAGTGGGAAAATGGTCGGCTAATTATATCGTTGAGAAAATCAACGCATTTGCGCCAAGCGCCGATCGTCCTTTTGTTCTTGGTTTACCTACTGGTGGTACGCCATTAGCAACGTACAAAGCGCTAATTGAATTACATCGTGCAGGTAAAGTAAGTTTCCAGCATGTTGTCACCTTCAATATGGACGAATATGTTGGCATTCCAGCAGATCACCCACAAAGTTATCGTACTTTTATGTATGAGAACTTTTTTAATCATATTGATATTAAAGATGAAAATATCAATTTATTAAACGGTAATGCAACAGATCCACAAGCAGAATGTGCACGTTATGAGGCGAAAATAAAGTCTTATGGCAAAATCAATCTGTTTATGGGAGGTGTTGGTAATGATGGTCATATCGCTTTTAATGAACCCGCCTCATCACTCGCTTCTCGTACACGGATGAAAACACTGACTGAAGATACTCGTCTCGCTAATTCACGATTCTTCGACAACGATATCAATAAAGTGCCTAAATATGCGCTAACTGTCGGTGTAGGGACATTATTAGATGCAGAAGAGTTAATGATTTTAGCGACTGGCATCAATAAGGCTCAAGCAGTACAGGTGGCAACAGAAGGTGCTGTTAATCATCTATGGACTATCTCTTGCGTGCAATTACACCCTAAAGCAATTTTAGTCTGTGATGATCCGGCGACAATGGAACTGCGTGTGAAAACACTGCGTTATTTTCAGCAAATTGAAGCGCAAGAGCGCCAGCAATACCAAGACTAAGTTTAGTAAATTAAGTACCTACAATAAGTAGTGGAAAACTAAGCTCTCTTACTTATCAGCCAGAATTTGCTGGCTGATATCGGTTTTTTAGATTGACTTCCCTTATATTAGGAGACAAAGGTATGTTTGCCTTAACAAATGCTGTTATTTATACAGGTTATGACCGTTTAGAAGATCACGCCATTATTATTAACGGGTCACGTATTGAGCAGGTTTGCCCACAGGATCAACTACCAAAAGATATAGCCACTCGTGATATGCAAGGTGCGATTGTCTCCCCCGGTTTTATTGATTTACAAGTCAATGGCTGTGGCGGTGTACAATTTAATGACACCGCGGAAAATGTCACAGTAAAAACGCTAGAGATTATGCAAAAAGCCAATGAACGCTTAGGCTGTACTAGCTATTTACCAACATTAATTACCTGTTCTGATGAATTGATGAAAATAGGCATTGAAGCAACTCGCGCTTATATGCAAAAACACCAAAATAAAGTGTTGGGATTACATTTAGAAGGCCCTTATATCAATATCATTAAAAAAGGGACACATGATCCTCAATTTATTCGTCAACCAAGTGCACAGATGATTGACTATTTGTGTGATAACGCTGATGTCATCGCTAAAATTACACTCGCACCAGAAATGGTCGATGAAAAATATGTTCGTCAATTAATCACAGCAGGTATTGTTGTTTCTGCAGGCCACTCAAATGCCACCTATGAAGAAGCGCGTAAAGGCTTTCGTAACGGTATTTCATTGTCGACTCACCTTTATAATGCAATGCCTTATATTTCAGGTCGTGGCCCGGGTCTTGTAGGGGCAATTTATGATACCCCTGAGGTTTACGCAGGGATCATTGCCGATGGTTTACATGTTTCATGGGCAAATATCCGTAACAGTAAGCGCTTAAAAGGTGAAAAACTGTTATTAGTGACAGATGCGACAGCTCCTGCGGGGCTTGATCCAAATAAAAATGAGATGGATAGCTTCGTTTTTGCTGGAAAAACGATATATTATCGCAATGGGCTGTGTGTGGATGCGGACGGTACATTAAGTGGTTCATCACTCACGATGATTGACGCTATTAAAAATAGTGTACTTCATGTTGGTATTCCATTAGATGAAACATTGCGTATGGCAACACTTTACCCTGCCCGTGCGATTGGTGCAGATAACGAACTCGGTACAATTGAAGCAGGTAAAATAGCAAATATTGCTTCTTTTGATAAGGACTTCAACCTTTGCACAACATTTGTCAATGGTATTGAAATAACAGATAACTAATGGATGTAAATGCTGATGAGTCACAACAACACTGAAACGCAAATTGGCAATATCGATCTTGTTAAGCAACTTAACAGTGCGATTGTATATCGGCTCATTGATCAACACGGGCCGATTTCTCGTATTCAAATCGCCGAGCAGAGCCAACTCGCCCCTGCCAGTGTCACTAAAATTACTCGTCAGCTTCTTGAACGTGGCTTGATTAAAGAAGTTGATCAACAGGCTTCAACCGGAGGTCGTCGCGCAATATCCATTGTTGTGGAACATCGCCGTTTTAATACCGTCAGCGTCCGATTAGGACGCAATGATGCCACTGTTGCTCTTTATGATCTCAGTGGTAAAGCCTTAGTAGAGCAACACTACCCTTTAGAACAAAGCACCCAACAAGAAGTTGAAACCTTGCTTATTAATGCTATTGATGATTTTATTAAACAAAATCAACGTCGTATTAATGAGCTTATTTCAATTTCAATTATCTTGCCCGGGTTAGTTGATCCTAATAAAGGCATTGTCCACTATATGCCTCATATGAAGGTAAATAACTGGGCACTCGTTGATAACTTAGAAAAACACTTTGATCTGCCTTGCTATGCGGGCCATGATATTCGGAGTCTCGCCTTAGCAGAAAACTATTTTGGTGCCACCAGAGATTGTGAAGATTCTATCTTGGTTCGTATTCATCGTGGCGCAGGGGCTGGTGTTATTATCAACAACAAAATTTTGCTCAACCAGCGTGGTAATCTTGGTGAAATTGGTCATATCCAAATAGATCCATTAGGAGAGCGTTGCCACTGTGGTAACTTTGGTTGTTTAGAGACCATTGCGTCCAATAGCGCAATAGAAGCTAAAGTCCGCTACCAACTTGAACAAGGCTATCCCAGCCAGCATTTATCTGCAACACAATGCCAAATTCAAGATATATGCGATGCCGCGGTAAAAAACGATCCCCTCGCTGTTGAAACCATTAAACAAGTGGGTCTTCATCTAGGTAAAGCCATCGCCATTGCAATTAACCTATTTAACCCACAAAAAGTGGTTCTGGCAGGAGAAGTGACCGAAGCGGCTGAAATATTACTACCGTCGATCCAAAGTTGCATTAATACCCAAGTATTAAAAGAGTTTAGAGAAGCGCTTCCTGTTGTTATCTCTGAACTTGATCATCGCTCAGCCATTGGGGCATTTGCACTTACCAAGCGAGCAATGCTTAATGGAGAGTTACTACAATATTTATTCGACAAATAATCTTTTTGTTACAATAAAACGGATTTTTAAATGAAGGCTGTTATTTATCTCAATTAAGATTAATTTTAGGATAAATTTCAACCAGTCATCTTTGTTTAAAAAACAACGTGCAGCTAAAATAACTGTGCGTTGTTTTATTATGTCACCACTACACCGCTATATCCCCTTCCCTGTGCTATCAAATTATCACCTATTAGGCTGTTTTTTCTTTTTATTCAGACAATCTGTTGTTATTTACTTAGTAAGATTTTTCATCAATAAGGTTGTTTTTTGGATCTTTTTTCGACAAAATGATTAACCAGCGAGCAAACGAACACTTTTCTCGAAAATTAATGCAAAAAGCAGTTGACGGATTTGTCTGTAATACGCATAATGCGCCCCGCAACGCCGACGAAGGTTATGCAAAAAAAGATGGCTATGTAGCTCAGCTGGTTAGAGCACAACACTCATAATGTTGGGGTCACAGGTTCGAATCCCGTCATAGCCACCATCTTTTTTGCGGGAGTGGCGAAATTGGTAGACGCACCAGATTTAGGTTCTGGCGCCGCAAGGTGTGCGAGTTCAAGTCTCGCCTCCCGCACCATTTTAACCGTCGTCAATTTATCAGGTGGGGTATCGCCAAGCGGTAAGGCACCAGGTTTTGATCCTGGCATACCCTGGTTCGAATCCAGGTACCCCAGCCATTTTCCTGATAGATAATATGCGTGTTGACAATTGAATTAGCGGATGGGGTATCGCCAAGCGGTAAGGCACCAGGTTTTGATCCTGGCATTCCCAGGTTCGAATCCTGGTACCCCAGCCATATTTCTGCTAAATTCAATAAATAGTGAGAAATTATCTCCTATTGGCTATGTAGCTCAGCTGGTTAGAGCACAACACTCATAATGTTGGGGTCACAGG
>ENA-ORUR01000389-ORUR01000389.1-human-gut-metagenome-genome-assembly--contig:-NODE-389-length-23128-cov-9.07576_pt1 | contig 23128 bp, 14 predicted proteins | sample MGYA00242086_ERZ509223 | MGnify/ENA primary metagenome ERZ509223 (study PRJEB26280, sample SAMEA2338820) | human gut metagenome | biome: human gut; feature: human-associated habitat; material: faeces... | reverse complement strand
GCCCATAAAGGTCCTTCTTTCTTGGATTAGTTTAGCGACACCATTAAAGACCTTTATGGGTTTTCTTGTCCACTTATTTAACTGTTAACTTAAATATTACAATATACGTTATATAATAAATATGATTATCTTGGGAGGCTTAATCGAAATGAATAAAAAACATCTAATGATTGTTTCAGTTGCAGGGCTTGCACTCTTGGCAGCTGGGTGCAGTTCACAAAGTTCACCAACTAATGATGGTAACTCTTCAAGCCTATTAACCAGCAAATCCAGTACTAAGATTAGTGCAGATAATTTATCACCTCAGGAGATGGTGAGTCTTGTTACAACCTATGCTGGTAATAAATATGGTGAACAATGGTACCAAACTGCTAAGGATGCAAAAAAAGACGGTCTAGAAGTAGACCTGTATCCAGCTGATCATTATAAGTTATCTGATAATGGACAAGGCGTTGCCTATAATGTAAAAGCATCTGGTAAATCTTCAAATTTGGTTTATACCGTTAATGGAGATAATGTCACGATTTATAAAAATGCCAGTGGCAACAACAGCGGTAAAAAGTTAACTACCGTTAGCCGTTCTTCAATGGTTAATACTGTTAATAACCAAGGACAAGGCAATTTTGTCAAACAATTATCACAAAATGCCCAAGTAAACGATAAACGCGGTGGCAACTCTTCCACATCTACAAGCAATGACTCTTCAACCAAATCCGGAAAATACGGTAATGAAGGACCTGTTACAGTTCCTAGTGAAATGCGTGGTACCTGGTATACAGAGGATAATGACTCACCATCTACTATTACTTTCGGAAAGAATACTTTCCAATACCAAGGTGACGATGCAGATGGTTCTGATGGTTCTAATAGCGTTTCCCACCTTTACAAGCAAAACCCTTCGTTCGCAAATAACGAAGATAACATGACCGATCAAGGAATTGAAGACGCAACTAAGAATTGGAGTAGAACTAGTTTTTGGGATTGTCATGGAATGCATTGGTTAAATATACAAGGATGGTGTCAAGGTGCCGGTGATGGTTCTTTCTTTGCTGTACATACTGAGACAATTGATGGTAAGAAAGTTAAAGTTCTAGTTCAAGCTGGTGGTGCAACTGTTGCAACAGACGCTGTTTATTACCAGACTCAAAGTCTTGCTCACCAAAATAAAGATACTGAATTTGATGATCTTCACTACGCCGACGACAATTAGTTTAATGCCATAAATGCAAAATACCCACTTCTGGATTATTTAAGTCTCAGAAGTGGGTGTTTTAGTTTGTCGTGAATAATGCACTTAATCGTTCGATATGGTGCTCCATAACGTCAATTTGCGGTATTGCTAAACTAATACCATTAAATGCTAATGGCAGCTCTGTACGGCCAAGAATGACTGCATCTAATTGTTTAGCTTGTGCATCCAACCTAAACTAAAAATACTCCCAGAGTTAGAACTCTGAGAGTAAAGGTCATTGTGATATTTAATTTAGTTTTCTGGTTCGTAAACCAAATGATCATTAATAAAGGAGCGGAATCCTTGTTCAGCTAGTTCACGACCGTAGCCTGAGTGCTTAACACCGCCAAATGGTAGTTCAGGTAATGAAGCCCATCCAGAATTGATCCAGCTCATCCCAGTATCAATTTGAGCAGCTACTTTACGAGCTTCAGAAACGTTCTTAGCAAAGACAGTGTTTCCTAACCCGTAACTAGAGTCATTGGCAATGTCAATTGCTTCTTGAACATCATGGTACTTGTATACAGACATCACTGGTCCAAACATTTCTTGATCAAAGATTGGATTGTCCTTCGTAATACCAGTCAAGATTGTTGGCATAAAGAATTGGCCTTCCAGATCAACTGGTTGGTTACCATAAACAACCTTCGCACCGTTTGCAACAGCTAAGTCAACTTGCTTTTGTAGCTTCCGCTTGGCCTTTTCTGAATTCATTGGCGCCAGAGTGGTGCTTGGATCCATTGGATCACCCATCTTAACGCTGCTAAAGATCTCCTTAGCACGCTCCAAGAATTCATCATAGAGATTATCTGGAATAATGAAACGCTTGGAAGACGTACATACTTGGCCAGCGTTGTATAGACGAGCCGAATAGATAATTGACGCAAGTTCATCAATATCAGCGTCTGGTAGCACAATAAATGCGTCATTACCACCGAGTTCCATAGTGCTCTTCTTAAGGTTCTTAGCTGCCTCAGTAGCAACTGCTTGTCCACCACGTTCAGAACCAGTCAGACAAACTCCTTGAACTCGCTTATCAGCGATGATGGCTCCAACCTGGTCATAGCTGACAAACAAGTTAGTTAAGCTGCCCTCAGGAGCTCCTGCTTCTTTAACAAGATCAGCAAATGCTTGGGCAGAAGTTGGACAGTTAGATGCGTCCTTTAATACCATTGGGTTTCCTGCTAGAAAGTTAGGGATAAAGACCCGTGCAATTTGATAGAATGGGAAGTTCCAAGGCTCAACCGCCATTAAAATTCCCGTAGCTTGGTGAAGGACGTAACCATTACCAGATTCAGTATAAATTGGCGTTGGTGCTAGATATTGATCGGCACGTTCAACATAGTAGTCACAGAATGAAGCACAAAGTTCAACTTCACCTTCGGATTCACCAATGAGCTTTCCCATATCATGGGTCATAATTGTGGCCAATTCATGCTTTCTTTCACGAAGCAATTCGCCTAAACGGGTAATAATTTGCTTCCGTTCTACTAATTCGTCACCGTTTCGCCACTTTAGGTATAAAGCATGTGCAGCAGTTAAAGTTTGTTCAATTTCTTCATCAGTAGTTTGTTGATATTCATGTTCAACCTGATTGGTATATGGGTTGATTGTTTGATAAGCCATTATTAATCACCTTTCTAATTTGTCTATATTTCACATTGTAAACGTTTTATGAAATTTCACAAGTCAAATCTTCAATAGTTCATTATTGCACATATATCAATCACTACTGACATATAGACTATTTGTGAAAAACATTTTTTGGTAACTTCTCATTTCACAAAGTCATACTTTATATACAAATTATTTTGCATAACAAAAAAAGATGCACATATTACATGTACATCCTTTTTAGATAATGTCAATTTACAGATGAAAATCAACAAATATCAGATATTTAAATCGCTCGTGAATTAGAATTCACGCTTCTTAGCAACCATGCCTAAACCAAGCATTGCTGAAACAGCACCAAGTGCCATAACAGCAGCGCTGTTTTCGTTACCAGTTTGTGGAAGATTGTTGCTCTTAGCTGCGTTGTTGTTTTGTGCGTTCTTGTATTCTGCACGAGTCATAGTAACAGCAGCTGGAGTAGCAACAGCACTTACTTCAACAGTCTTGTTAGCAGCAGTGTTGTTAGCAACGCCGTTGTTCTTGTCGGATGATGGTGTTTGTGCGCCATTGTCATCCTTCTTTTCGTTGTTACCAGTGTTGTTGTTGTCATCACTAGGATTTACATTTTCGTGAGCCTTCTTAACAGCAGCTAAGTTAGCATCAGCGTCATCAGCGGCCTTGTGTGCCTTAATAGCAGCATTGTCACGATCATTGTAAAGTTGACCAGCGGCATCTGAGATTGCACGGTAGTCGTCAGCAGCTTTTTGTGCTGCAAGGGCTTCATTATCACGATCATTGAATAATTGACCAGCGGCGTCTGAAATTGCACGGTAGTCATCGGCAGCCTTTTGTGCCTTAGCAGCGTCGTTGTCACGATCGTTGAATAATTGACCAGCAGCATCTGAGATTGCACGGTAGTCATTAGCAGCCTTTTGTGCTGCAATAGCTTCATTATCACGATCGTTGTAAAGTTGAGCAGCAGCATTGGAGGTTGCCTTGTAATCATCAGCAGCCTTTTGTGCTGCAATAGCTTCATTCATACGATCATTGTAAAGTTGACCAGCAGCATTGGAAGTTGCCTTGTAATCATCAGCGGCCTTTTGTGCTGCAATAGCTTCGTTGTCAAGATCGTTTGCTAGTTGAGCAGCAGCATTGGAAGTTGCCTTGTAATCATCAGCGGCCTTTTGTGCTGCAATAGCTTCGTTGTCACGATCATTGAATAATTGACTTGCGGCATCGGAAATTGCACGGTAATCATCAGCAGCCTTTTGTGCGTTAGCGGCATCATTCATACGATTATTGTAAAGTTGACTAGCAGCATTGGATTCATCAGAAGCCTTAGCCTGTGCATCTTTTAGGTTATCTAATTGATTTTGAAGAGCTGTCTTTTCTGCCTCATCAGTTGTACCATTAATCTTTTTTTGTAGATTATAGATTTCAACATTTAAATTGCTTAGATGAGTCAAGGCTTTATCCTGTGCATCCTTTGCAGCAGCTTCCTTAGCCTTTGCATCTGCTGCAGCCACATCAAGGTTGTTTTGATGAGTTAAAGCTTTATCCCTTGCATCCTTTGCAGAATCTGCCTTAGCTTTTGCATCTGCGGCAGCTACATCAAGATTGTTTTGATGAGTTAAAGCCTTAGAATTTGCATCCTTAGCATCTTGCATCTTCTTTTGAGCATCTGCGGCAGCTACATCAAGGTTATTTTGGTGAGTTAAGGCCTTGTCCATTGCGTCTTTAGCACTATTTTCCTTGGCCTTAGCATCTGCGGCAGCTACATCAAGATTGTTTTGATGAGTTAAGGCTTTATCACTTGCATTCTTAGCAACATCTGCCTTAGCTTTTGCATCTGCAGCAGCCTTATCTAGGTTATTTTGGTGAGTTAAGGCCTTGTCTTGTGCATCCTTAGCATTGTTTGCCTTGTCCTTAGCATCTGCAGCAGCTTGGTCTAAGTTGTTTTGGTGGGTAGTTGCCTTGTCTCATGCGTCCTTAGCGTTGTTTGCCTTGGCCTTAGCATCAGCAGCAGCTTGGTGAGCATCATCAGCAGCTTTTTGTGCTTGTTGTACATCAGCTGGTTGAGTTGAAGTGGTTTGTGCTGCCACTGGAGTTGTATCAGCATGTGCAACAACGTCATTGTTAGTATTGCTTAAAGTTAAGCCGGCCAAAACAGCAGTGGTCATTAAACCAGCAACCATCCAGTTCTTACCGGACTTGTACATCTTAAAATGCAGTTTATTATTTTGCATAATAAAAAAACCTCCATAAATAATAACGAAAAAATAATCCAAACACGGTAATCATTTGAATCATCATTATTTTAATAGTTTTTTTAACGATTCTATTCATTTTCATTATTTTCACATAAATATATTTGTATGAAATTTGATATAATTATTTTTGAAATTTTTTAAATCCAATTGTAATATTTGTTATCTTGATAAATATATTTATTAAAAAGTTAAGGATCTTTAAATTTTTTATTTTCAATCTAAATCTGTTTGTCCATTAACCACGATTTTTAGAAAATATTATTGGAAAAATTACAAATTTTACCTAGAATAGTACAAGTGGATATTTTACAGAGGCACGGTATCTTGAATTAATCTATGAATATCAATGGGGATTTATCATGTTATTGTATCTTGATTACATTGCAATCATTTCGTTTGTTTTATTCATCATTATGCTAGTGGTACGCTTACGTCGTATCAGACGAACTGGTGATTACAGTAATGCTGGCCACTTTACTGTTTTCTTTAGTTGGTTGTTAATTATTGTTTTCTTCGTCAGCATTAGCGGAATTGCATACGGAGCAGCACGACCTGCCCAATTCAACCAATTAACTTCTAATTTGGATCATCATCTACATTCACATGCAAAATCAAACGATTCTAACCAGGCTACTCAAAAAAACAGTAGTTCTCAGGCATCTAACAGTTCTGATGAATCTGATTCATCAAGTTCATCCGCAAAAGCGCCAAATGTTGTCTGGAGCCCTCATGATCCAGAAATTGCTGATGGCAGTTCCGTTGTGCGAGTTCGTTTCCTTGTCCCCGCTAATACTAGCGTAACCGTTAAGGGGCACTTACATCATCAGCGCTATGGATATGTTCCTGCAGATAATCAAAAGCAAGACGTTACCTTGAAATTTACAGATGCTGGTAAGTATGATGTAGTCATTAACCATGGTGGTAAAACTTACACTAAACAGCTTGAAGTTAATTAATATAATATTTAACTACTATAAAAGCGATTCAAGAATTTTAGATCAGTTCTCGAATCGCTTTTTTGTCTACATATTGCAATGACATGATACGTGTCGATCAAAGAAGCCAGTAATTCTACTTTGTAGTAATAGTCCAAAAAGTGTCCCTACATGGATCGCATATATTTGATGATTATAAAGGGTACAACCTGCAATAATAATCACTGGCAACAGAATATTAAACCACTGCACAAATTGTGCATTAACTCGCCGCTTCAAAATAATTGTTAAGTCATCATGGGGATGAAAACAACAGTCACATGTTTGGTAAAGTGAAAAGCCTAAAAAGGCAATGGTTAAGCCAACCATATCTAAACCCAACCGCCACCAAAAATTAAGGTGATCAATTCCTACTATTCGATAGGCATCCGCAAAAAGTTGCATCAAAATACTGTATGGAATTAAAAAGGTCAGCTCACGAGTAAACCTGCTTAACTGCCAACGTCCCGACAAAATTATATTCAGGATAATGACTACCATTCCTTCAGTAAAAATCGTTTCGGTCATTGTCCATCCAAGCGTGTGCATAATATTTACAATTGATGCTGGCCATGGCATACTTCCAACGTTTGTCACAATGGTTAATGAATGTCCCATGGCATTTAAAATAATTGCCAGAATTAAATAACTATATCGCCTCAAACAACACGCATTCTTTCCTATTAATCTTAATTATCATTATATAATTTTTCTTCCATATTAGTTATAAGATTACCATTAAATTAAAATAACACGTTAAAGGCTCATCCTTTAACGTGTTATTCTTCTTTGATCGTTATTCCATTAATCCTTCCAAGGATCATGTAAAATCATGGTTTGTTCACGGTCAGGACCAACTGAAACGGTTGCTAGTGGAGTATCAGTTAACTCTTCAATCCGCTTCAGGTAGTTCTTCGCATTTTCAGGAAGATCATCAAACTTAGTAACATTAGCGATGTCTTCATCCCATCCTGGAAGTTCATCATAAACTGGCTTACAACGGTCCAATTCTTCCAGACTAGCTGGGTAGTAATTAATTTCCTTACCATCTAATTCATATGCTCGTGCAATCTTGATGGTCTTCAAACCAGATAGGACATCCAATAAGTTTAGACTTAAGTAGTTCAACCCGTCGACCCGGTGAGCATGCCGCAATGCAACTGCATCTAACCAACCAACCCGGCGTGGACGACCAGTAACAACTCCATATTCATGACCAGTTTCACGAATGTGGTCACCAATTTCATCGGTTAATTCTGTTGGGAATGGACCTTCACCAACCCGTGTAGTATAGGCTTTGCAAATTCCAACAACACGATCAATTCGATTAGGGCCAACACCAGCACCAGTTGAAGCACCACCTGCTGCTGGGTTAGAAGACGTTACATATGGGTAAGTACCGTCATCAATATCCAGCATGGTTCCTTGGGCACCTTCAAAGAGGACCTTCTTATTAGCATCCATTTCATCGTTGATTAATAGGGAAGTGTCAGTAACATACTTCTTAAGTTCTTGACCATATTGATAGTATTCATCAAAGATGTCGTCAAACTTCAATGGTTCTACACCATAGATCTTTGTGAATAGTGCATTCTTCAAATCAAGGTTTTCACGGAGCTTCTTTTCAAAAGTATCCTTTTCTAAGAGGTCACACATCCTAATCCCAATCCGAGCTACTTTATCCATGTAAGTAGGACCGATTCCTTTTTGGGTGGTACCAACCTTTTGATCACCCTTGGCCTTTTCTTCACACTTATCAAGTAAGATGTGGTAAGGCATTGTTACATGAGCACGGTTTGAAATCCGTAATCCTGAAACATCAACACCGTTATCTTCCAGATAATGAATTTCTTCTAACAATGCCTTAGGATTAACAACCACTCCGTTACCAATCACAGAAAGCTTCTTTGCACCAAAAATTCCAGAAGGAACAAGCCGCAAAGCAAACTTCTTACCTTCAAAGACAATTGAGTGACCTGCGTTGTTTCCCCCTTGGGAACGAACAACAACGTCAGCTTCTTGACTCAGGTAATCAGTCATCTTACCTTTTCCTTCGTCACCCCATTGACTACCAACAATTACTACTGATGCCATTAAGTATTCACCTCATTATTCATTTCTTATAACTTATAAGCACACAGTTACTTGATAATACTACATAATCCAGGCAAAAATTTCAAGCATCTTAGCGAACTATTTCAAAAGAACTTTCTAAAAATGTCCGTGTATCATATTGACTAATTTTGAAGTTCTGTTATATTAGCAAATGGTTCCTGACCGACTTGGTTTTATGAAAGGTGGTTTTCCTAGGTGGAAACTTTTGATTATGATGATATTCAATTAATCCCAAATAAATGTGTTATCAAGAGTCGTAAAGAAGCTAACACAAGTGTTCAATTTGGGCCACGTAAATTCAAGATTCCCGTGGTTCCAGCTAACATGGAAAGTGTTATTAACGAAGATCTTGCGGTTTGGTTAGCTCAAAATGGTTACTACTATGTAATGCACCGTTTTGAACCTGAAAACCGGGCTAGTTTTGTCAAGAGAATGCATGATCGCAATCTCTTTGCATCAATTTCTGTCGGGATCAAAGATGCTGAGTATGATTTTATTGATCAATTAAAATCCGAACATTTAGATCCAGAATACATTACGATTGATGTTGCACACGGACATTCTGATTTTGTAATTAAAATGATCCAATACATCAAAAAACAGTTGCCAAATACTTTTGTCACTGCTGGTAATGTCGCTACCCCAGAAGCGGTTCGTGATCTGGAAAATGCGGGTGCCGATGCTACTAAGGTAGGAGTTGGTCCTGGTAAGGCTTGTATCACTAAATTAAAGACCGGATTTGGTACGGGCGGATGGCAACTAGCTGCTTTGCGTCTTTGCAGCAAGGCTGCTCGTAAGCCACTCATTGCAGACGGTGGAATTCGTCATAACGGTGATATCGCAAAATCAGTCCGCTTTGGTGCTTCGATGGTTATGATTGGATCCATGCTAGCTGGCCATCAAGAGTCACCTGGCCACATCATCACAATTGATGGGAAACAGTTTAAACAATATTGGGGTTCCGCTTCTGAAGTTCAAAAGGGTGCTTACCGCAATGTTGAGGGTAAACAAATGCTGGTGCCTTTCCGTGGTTCTATTAAAGATACATTGCGTGAAATGCAAGAAGACCTCCAATCTTCAATTTCATACGCTGGTGGTCGTGATCTTGAATCAATTACTAAAGTTGATTACGTCATTGTTAAAAACTCCATTATGGACGGTGACTATTAAAGAAAATCCGTTGAAGGGTCTTTACATCTGAAAAGAATAGGGCTATCTTATCAAGAGTATATTTTTTCAATTCAAGGGAGGTAGCGCTATGGATGCTCAAAAGAACGACAAGCTTGAAGATATTAAAGAAGCTCGCAAGGAAATTTTAAGTGGTGAAAAACGGTCTGCCATTATGATTGGTCGAGTGGCGTCACTTTTTACAATCATGATGTATGTTTCCTATATCCCACAGATTATGGCAAACTTACAAGGGCATCCAGTCAATATCCTTCAACCAACAGTGGCCGCATTCAATGGTTTCTTATGGTGCGCATATGCTTTAAACAAGCGGCACCGCGATTGGGCCGTTTTCATTGGTAATTTCCCAGGGATTATTTTTGGGATTATCACTGTAGTTACTGCACTGTTGGCCCATTAATCATGATTTTTGATAAATTTTAAAATCTAATTCGAGGCTGGGGGTTCCCCAACCTCTTTTTATTGAAACGGGAGGAAAAATCTTGAATAAAGAACGACTATGGACTGGGTTAGCAATTATTGCCTGTATGATGTGGGGGATCTCTTCGCTTTTTGCGACCGCCCTTTTTAAACTGAGTCCTAATATCAATGCCCTCTGGCTTTCTCAAATCAGGCAACTTACCTCTGGACCAATTTTACTAATCATTGCCGCAATTATTGGTGGACACCCCTTTGGTATTTTCAAGAAAGATTGGCATAACCTCATCACTTTAGTATGCTATGGAGTATTTGGAATGCTGCCTGTTCAATTCTGTTACTTTATGGCGGTCCAAGAGGGAAATGCCTCCATTGCCACCGTTCTACAATTCATTGGCCCCTTCTTCATTATTGGTTACGTTGCGTTATTCCGTCATCAACGTCCCCTGCGGATTCAAATTATCGCTGCTATTATCGCCTTTTTAGGAGTGGTATTGCTTGCGACAAATGGTCACCTAACCAAACTAGCAATTACACCTGCAGTTTTATTCTGGGGATTACTATCAGCGGTCGGCGTTGCTACTAACACTTTGATTCCACAGAATTTAATTAAACAAGGCTATTCATCTTTAACAATTACTGGTTGGGGGATTTTCTTTTCCGGATTAGCACTATTCTGTTTTCATCCGGCACAGCCTGCTCTACCTCACACTAATTTAGTCTGGTGGTATGTTGCCGCCGTTGTCGTGATTGGAACATTGATTCCTTTCCAACTGGCTACCAATTCTTTAAAGTACATCAGTGCGACTAACTTCAGCCTAACTGATGCTTTTGAACCGGTCACTGCTACCATGGGTTCAGTAATCTTCTTTAACCTCCATATGACAGGGATGGACTGGTTAGGATCTGCACTCATTGTTGGTGCTGTCATTGCCTTAAATTTGCCATTACCCAAATTTTTTAGAAAAGAATTGTAATATTATTATCAAGCTAACAACCCTCTAATTGTCATTAACATCGACAATTGGAGGGTTATTTTAATTACATGCTTTGCGCAAAAATGTATACCATTTAAATTAACAGTCTAATTGGTATATGTTAAATCCAGAAATGGTCTATATGAAATAATCATCATCTTTGACAAAAATATCTTAGTATAACGTTTTAATAAGCAAAAGTGTTTAATTTGTGCATTGACGATTCTCACTAAATGGTCTTACAATTTACGTATACCAATGGAAGCGATTACATCAGATTGATGTGAGAGGAGTCTTATTATGGATAGAGAAAAAGCAAACGTACTTTGGTTTGACCAATTACACCGTAAAGACGTCAATTTAGTTGGGGGTAAATCATCATCATTAGGTGAAATGACTTCTTCAATGGACGTTCCAGTTCCCTATGGATTCGCAACTACCGCAAGTGCCTACCGTGAATTCATGGATAAAACTGGCCTTAAAAGTAAGGTTAACGAACTCCTTACTGAAATTAAAGATTACGAAGACTCAGACGAGTTACACAATACTTGTTCAAAAATTCGTCAAATTATCGTCGAAGCTGAAATGCCAGATGACATCGAACGGGATATTAAATTAGCTTACGCCCAGTTGTCTGACAAGATGGGGCAAAAGGATCCATTTGTAGCCATTCGTTCTAGTGCTACTGCCGAAGACCTTCCTGATGCATCATTTGCTGGTCAACAAGAATCATATCTAAACATTACTGGTGCAGATAATGTTGTGAAGTGCGTTCAAAAATGCTATGCATCATTATTTACAGACCGAGCTACGTATTACCGTCACAAGCAAAACTTCCCTGCTGACAAGGTTGCTTTATCTGCAGCAATTCAAATGATGGTCTTCTCCAAGGCATCCGGGATTATGTTCTCCGTGAACGTCGCTAATGGTAATGACAAGCAAATTGTTCTAGACACTATTTATGGTCTTGGTGAATACATTGTCCTAGGAAAAGTCACTCCAGACCACTTTGTAATTGACAAAGAATCTTTAGACATTGTCGACCGGAACATTGTTAATAAACCAATTATGCTCGTCCGTAAAGAAGACGGCGGTACCGATGAACAACCTGTTCCTGATGACATTGCTGATCAACAAGTTCTTACTGATGACCAAGTTAAAGAATTAGCAGGTTACGCAAAGAAAATTGAACAGCACTACGGTTGTTACATGGATATGGAATTTGCTCTGGACAAGAACACCAATAAACTATGGATTGTTCAAGCACGTCCAGAAACTGTTTGGTCAAGACGGAATAAAAAGCATCAATCTGAAGAGGGGGCCTCATCATTGGGTAACGCAACAAAAGCTGAAGTAGTAGTTCGTGGATTACCAGCTAGTCCTGGTTTTGGTGCTGGTAAAGTTCACGTCATTGCTAGTCCAAAAGATATTGACGAATTCAAAGACGGCGAAGTTTTAGTTACTGTTCAAACTTCTCCCGACTGGGTTCCAGCAATGAAGAAGGCATCCGCTATTATCACCAATAATGGTGGAATGACCTGCCACGCCGCAATTGTTTCTCGTGAAATGCAGATTCCTTGTATCGTTGGAACCAAGAGTAAAGGAAAAGCAGCAATGGACTACATTAAAACCGGCGACGTAGTCACTGTTGATGCCAAAAATGGGGTTGTTTACAAGGGTAACGTTGAATCAATTGTTAAACCAATCAAACAAGCTACTGCTGCTGATGGAGCCGTTGTTGCAGCTGAACAATTTGCTCCAACTGGTACCAAGGTTTTGATGAACCTGGGTGATCCAGAATTAGCAGATAAATATGCTAGTCTGCCTGCGGATGGTATTGGACTAATGCGTGAAGAATTCCTCTGGACAACATACATTCACGAACACCCTCTTTACCTGATTGAAACTGGCCATCCTGAAAAAGTTGTTAATGAATTAGCTGACGGTATCAGTACCGTTTGTCGTGCCACGAGTCCACGCCCAGTTGTGCTTCGGTTCTCTGACTTTAAGTCAAGTGAATACCGTAATTTAAAGGGTGGCGACAAGTACGAACCTCATGAACCATCTGACCTGCTTGGCTGGCGTGGTGCTTCTCGATACTACGATCCAAAGTATATCGAAGCCTTCAAACTAGAATTAAAAGCCGTAAAGAAAGTGCGGAACGAATTTGGGTTAAAGAACCTGAACGTCATGATTCCATTCGTTCGGCGTGTCAGTGAAGCTCAACGCATCACCGATATTATGCATGAAGAAGGACTATACCGGAGCGATGACTTTAAAGTTTTGATGATGGCTGAAATTCCATCTAACATCATTTGCGCCGATAAGTTCAATCAATTTGTTGATGGCTACTCTATTGGTAGTAACGACCTCGCAATGCTAATTCTTGGTTGTGACCGGAATAATGAAACTGTCGCATCATTATTTGATGAACGTGACTTAGCTGTTAAACGTGCTATTCGTCACCTAATCAAAGCTGCTCATAAAGATGGCAAGACGGTTTCCATCTGTGGACAAGCGCCATCAACTCATCCAGAATTCGCGCAATTCCTAATCCAAAGTGGCATTGATGCTATTTCCGTTAACCCTGATATGGTTAAACAAACTAAGCGGAATGTTGCTCACTTTGAACAACGAATTCTATTGGATAAAGCAACTGGTCGTGGTATCAAAGATACAGAAGATTACAGTTGGTAATCATCAGTTGCTAATTTAAAGAATTAAAAACGCTGAACACTCATTAATTTGAGCGCTCAGCGTTTTTTGATCTCTAATAATTATTAGGCAAATTGGCAATTGGGTTTAAGTAGTTCCAAAAGCGTCGTGCACGATTTTGCTGATGGTTGACTTGACGTAGTGTCGTCTGTAATTCCGCCAGGTGGTCGGTCACAATTCCGTCAACTTGTTGGTTATATAACTGACGCATTGCCCCACGATTATTTACTGTCCAGGCATAAACTATCTGATGATGGTGGTGAGCCGCATCAATAAACCGACTATTTAACGTAGAATACTCGTTATTGAATCCACTCACTTGCGACACTGGATTAGTGAAATTATAGGCTTGTAAATGCAACACCTTCATTTGTGGATTCAAGCGGTGTAGTTGATGCACCGCATTGTAATCCAACGAGTGGACGATATAGTGCCGGTGCACAATTAACTGACCGTACTGCCGGTTAAATCGCTGAATAGCATCTGGAGAATCATACTGTGTAGTTTTCAACTCTATAATCAGCTTTTGATGAACCGCATCGGCAGCACTTAAATAATCACTAAGACTAGCAACCTTTGACCGCTGACCATTTTCATGAATCGACAAGTCTTCCAATTGTTGTAACGTCAATTGTCCTGGTCGTTTATTAACCCCGGCTAACTTTCGCAATTTTTCATCATGCATCACCACAAATTGATGGTCTTTAGTTTCATGAATGTCCATCTCAACATAATCCGGATGATACTTCCGACTTGTTCGCTTTAAAGCCGTAATGCTATTTTGCACTCCGTTTCGGTCTGTCACACCGCGATGAGACACCGTCATTGGCATTTTCAAAGACTGTCTTGCAAAATACTGTTTAATCATCATTCCAGCACTGAAGATCATTATTATTAACGCAACCGCTGTCCAACCATTGATTAGCGGCCTGGCAACTTGGTGACCATTCACGTGAGTAACCTGCACTGTCCATTCCATTAGCGTCCATGTACAGAGCATTAAAGCAACGATTTCAGCAATTACTAAGCTGATTGTACTGAACCATTGATTATTTGGTTGGAACCAATATTGTATCCCGTATAGCAAACTATTAACCGCCCAACTAACCAGTCCTGCACTAACTAAGACAGCACCTAACTGCCACGCCATTCTTTGCCACCTACCATTCCGGGTAAGTTGCTTACTTTGCACGCTAGCCTGGTTAATAGGCTGACCAGAAATATTAACTAACGACCAGATATAGAGATTACGCACCGCAATCGGCCAACTGATTATATAAATAATGATTGTTAGTACATATAACCACCACTTACGAGTTCCATAGTCAAGAATGAACTCAGGAATTCGGATCATGGTTAATAATGGTGTCCGAAATGCCACGCTAAAAATTGGTGTTAGCACTATGAAGTCGACTAAAAAAATCAGCATTGTTTTGAAGCGAATATGTTGAACAGCTCTCCGTAATTGGTACCAACTTTGATGCCATGACTGTCCATTAACGATGGTAACAAGCCCAATCATTAGTGCTGCTAGCATGATTATCAAAAATAACCAAAGAAGGAGTAATTCAACCACTATTGACCCTGCTACTAGCGGGTGAGTATCAATAATCCGCTTAATATTTACCAACGATGTTATGGGAACTTCGGCTCTTAAAAGGAGAGCTGTGTTAATAATTCGCAATCCTTTTAGGACTAATTCAAGAATAAAATCAAGAATTAATACAATTCCTAATGATTGCCAGTAGTTTTTTATTTTCTGATATTTCATCATTAAAAACCTGCTTCACTCTTGTTCAACCCGCATAGTTTAGTAATTATTAGCAACGTCATATTTCTCCTCCGTTGATCACAATTCATATAATTCTCCAGTTTTAACAAGGTAAAGGTAACGATGAGCAACTGGCTGACCCGTCATCTGTTTTAGAGCTGCGGCGTATAAATTAACCTGTCCTTGATAGCGATCAATAATTTCATTCAACCGTTTCTGATCACCTAATCGTAAATAATCAGTCTTATAGTCAAACAATTCAAGACCATCTGCTCCTTGCAAATAGCCATCAATAATTCCGTGAATTAGAATTTCACCATCATCAGCGGTGAGGTTCTTAAACAACTGATGACCATCCATCAGCATTGAGAACGGTTTTTCACGTTCCAACGCTTGTGGATCTTGAAGGATTCGTTGGCCTAATGCCGTTTGATAAAATTTGACAATTCCTTCGACATCAATTTGACTCGCAACTCGGTGGTTGGCAATCAACTTTTGTGCCAATAATTGATCAACAGTAGCCTGCACTTGTTGCTCGGTGACCTCATTAGTCGATAAATCAAGCATCTGAAAAACCAAGTGAGTAGCTGTCCCTACCTCTGTTGGCAAGGGTGCCTGGTTGTCATTTTGCATAAAATGAGGTTGGTTAAAATTACCGCGCAGGTACTGACCCTCATCCTTCACTTCTGCCTTATTAAACGTTAATCGTCCCATCTGAGTATCATCAGGATCCTGATTAGCAAACACATCCCGAATTGCAGAAACTGATTGATAGGCGGTCGTTTGTGTAGCAGCTTGGTATGGATACTTCATTGTTAAGACTTGATGGATAAATTGTCGTTCATCTGCTGTTAATGGCTGACTCCCCGCATCTTGGATAATTTGTTGTCCTCGCGTTGACCGCAACTTTGCCAAATTTTTCTCAACTTGATTGGCTGTCAAAACTTTTAGTTCATAATCCGCATTAGGTAGTTGGACGTTGTTCTCCGTTGGCACATCATCCATACCGAATTCTTGCGGATTAAATTGCGGAGTGCGAACTAAGGTCAGACCAATACAATCTAGCATTGAATGACTATCTAATCGTAATTGAGGCCCCAAGACCACGTTGCTCCCTTGTTGCCCCTTATTCCAGCGTGTCCACAATGATTTTAAATTATTACGCGAATTCTTTTCGTTGACTGATCCAGTTAAAATGAGCCGTTGTTCAGCCCGTGTTAAGGCTACGTATAACAGCCGCATTTCCTCTGCACGGTTGGCTCTTGTAATCGCATCCGCTACAACCGTCCGTTGTGGTAGATCGTATTTAACTTTAATATGTTCAGCCGTCAATGATTGGTGTTCTCCTTTCATTGGAGCATCACCAAGATACCGAATTCCAACTCCCATATGAGGTTCTACCACAAGATCCCCAGTCGTATCATGTGAATTAAACTGGTGATTCAGGTCAATAACAAAGACAATCGGAAATTGTAATCCCTTGCTACCATGAATGGTCATTACATTTACCGCATCAGTGGCTAATTCAATTGGTGCCTCACCAAGATCTTCATCTCGTTTTTGCATTTTTTCGATGAAATTAATGAATTGATATAGCCCTTTAAAACTAGACTGTTCATATGCGTGTGCTCGTTCGTAAAGGGCATGTAAATTAGCTTGACGCTGACTACCACCCGGCATTCCACCCACGTAGTCAAGATAACCCGTTTCTTGATAAATTTGCCAAATTAAATCAACGAGTGACTCTTGTTGCGCTGTTACCTTAAACTTCTGCAATTGTTTCATAAATCGCAAAAGTTTCACGTGTAACTTTTTTGGATCAACATCGTATTCTTCTGGTAAATCGGTCGTATAACTTTGTTCAAAGCTTTGTAATGCTTCGTAGAAGTTACTATGACGGTTTTTCACCCTCAAATATGCCATCTCTGGCTCAGTCAAATTAACAATTGGCGAACGAAGAACTGCCACTAAAGGAATATCTTGATATGGGTTGTCGATGACTCGCAATAATGACATCATCGTCCGTACCTCAGTTGCTTTAAAGTAATTTTGTACGTCCTGGACGACTACTGGAATATCTAATTGACCAAATTGTTCTACAATTCGATTATTAGGCCCCTTCGTCCGTTCCAAAATCACAATATCTGATGGTTGAATCGGACGTTCATAATTTAGCTTTTGATCGTAGATTAGCTCTTGATTATCTAGCATTTGACGAATGCGCATGGCAATCATCCAGACTTCACCAGCGTACTTATCAGATCCTTCTGGTAATTTCAGATATCGTTGTTGATTTTCTTCATCGGTGAGTTCTGTATCATTGTCAGCATTAGCATCATATAGCATTATTTCGGTTGCTGCAGGAGTAATTTGATTCGAATCATACCACTTAGCAGCAAATTTTAATTGAGACCGGTCATCATAAGCAACATCACCAATCTCTTGATCCATCAGTTGCGTAAAAACTAGGTTCGTAAATTCCGTAATGTTGCTCATTGAGCGGAAGTTTTCTGCCAAGCCAATCATTTCATCTTGAGCGGATGATCCTTGGTATTGTTCATACTTTTCTCGGAAAATTGTTGGATCTGCTTGACGGAATCGATAAATTGACTGCTTTACATCCCCCACCATAAATAAATGGTTTAGTTGCGGATCGTGTAGTCGTCCCAACAATTCGTCCTGCAGACGGTTAGTGTCCTGATATTCGTCCACCATAATTTCTTTATAATGATGGCGAAGTTCATTTAATACTTGCTGTCCCGCATCACTTTGGTCGTTCAGAATCTGATAAGCATAGTGTTCCAGATCACTAAAATCTAACATGTGACGATCTAATTTAGCTTGTTGATAAGCTTTTCGATATTCCTTGGTCACATCTACCAGCTCTTGAACCATCTGCCGCGCCACCGCGGTTTTAGATTTCAATTGTTGCTCATTATATTGAAAATATTTTTCGTGCAAACTGCTTAATCGATTCTTGAGAATGGTCCGACCGTTTTTGGTGAGATCTTGATAAACCACTTTGCGTTCCGGATCATCTTTAAAACGATGTGCTTTCAATTTTCCAAAACCAACGTTATTAATTTGGGCTTGTAATTCATCCCAACTAGCAGTTTTAAGGGCTTCAAGCATGTCCTTAATCATCGCAGCATCATTGTTTAACAACTCCGCAACATCATCAAATTCTGCTATTTGAGCCCGCTGTGCTAATTGTTGCCAATCAGCAAGTAATTGTTCTAATACCTGTTGTAAGATTGGCCGTAAAACTTCTTGATAAAAATGCGTTTCGACAATTGGGCCATCACCAATTTCATAATTCTGAATCGCTTTTTGGAGCCATTGGTCAGGATTAGGTTGTGCATTGGCCTCTTGATATAGTTTCTCTACTACATCTTGGAGGCCTTCTCCGACATTGGATTTCGGATCTGCAAAGTTTTCCGCTAACTGACTAAAATGCCAATCTTGCGGATCCGCCTTGGAATAGTCATCATTAAATCGTTTTTCCTGCAATTCTTCCCAAACCTGTTGCTTTAATAGCGCTTGTTCAGTTGCATCGGTTACCAACCGGTATTGAGGATCAAGACCAATGACATAGTAATAACGCTTTATTAACTGCTCACAAAAGGAGTGAATCGTACTGATGTTAGCGAGTGCCAAACGATTAATCTGCTTCTTCATATGTTGATCATTTTTGTCCTCTATCAATCGTTGGCGAATCCGCTCCCGCATGTTCTTAGCCGCTTCCTTAGTAAACGTAACTAACAACATTTCATCAATATTAAGGTGCCGATCTTCTTTTAACATCTTAATAACCCGGTCAACAAGAACCGCAGTTTTACCAGAACCAGCTGATGCTGAAACCAATATGTCCTTATTCCGGTCATTAATCGCTCGCGTTTGTTCTGGAGTTGGTTGGAATTTACTCATGGTCGTCCTCCTTTCCTGATAATTTCTTCATCACATCATCATCTGTCAAAATAATATCCCGGTACTTGTTTTGATCAAGTAAATTATCAAAGTGATAAATATCTAAGTAATCGCTATAGTCTAAGCCTGTTTGCTGATCACGACGGAATGGTCGCAAGTCGACATTACCGCTAAAAATTTGCTGAGTAGCATTAATGATTAACCACTTGTTTTGTTCTAGCAACCGAGCAAGTTGCTGATCATCCACCAATAATGAACCCTTCTTTGCTTTAATTAGGTCCTTGGTTTTAGTATAGCTGAGCCCTAAAATAACTGGATCCGGCTTATCGGCAGCCAGTCCTTCATCAATTTGGCGCAGAACATCATCATTGTTTAACAGAATGCCCTTATATTCATGATGTTTCAATTCCGTCATTTCTGGTGAACCCTTGATTACATCTTTATAACTGTAATTAGGATTAAAAAGATGCAAATATAATGCCCCCGCAATTGCGGTTGGCCGCTCTGGATTAGCAATATCCAAGTTGGCTTGCAAATTATTCAAGTAAGTCAGCATTTGCAAGTCAAGACCTTCATAAGCATCTACCAGATCAAACTCCTTATTAGCTGACTTATAGTCGACTACCGTTAAGTAATCTTGATGGTCATTATGGATTTCATCTACTCGGTCAATTCGCCCGCGTAAGTAAACTTTTCGTTTCCGATCAGGCTGAGCAGCTTTGTGACTTCGGATACGGGTCTCATAAATTAGGGACCGGTAGGCTGGCTGACTGTCATGACGATCATCTAACGCGCCTGGATTACCGAATTCCTGCTCAGTAGTAATCGGATGAGCAGCAGAAAACCGGGCTTGATTACGTAATACCCGCGCCATTGTTAAAACAATTCCTTCCAAATGATGTTTTTGGTAAGTAATTCGCAGGTAATTATTAGCTAAATCAACTAGTCCTGGCTGGCGGTTAAAGGCCCAGTCGATTGCTTTGGCGACGTATGCCGCCAATTGATCATCCGCCAAATTAGCTAACTTAATCTGATCTTGTTTCAGCAAACGAATAAATGCTTCCATTGCGTCATGGTAGAACGTTCCAGAATTGGCGTTTGATATCTCCAATTCTTCACGCTTTTTTAACCCAAGCCCATACTTAAGGAAGTATTCATATGGGTTCCGATAAAACGTCTGTAATTGTGAAATTGACGTTACTAGCGTGTTATGGCGCATCTCAGGTAATATGCTTGATTCATCAAAAGTTTGCCCTAATCGATGCGCTTTTGCTTTTTGAGAAACTACCTCTGGATCCAGGTGGCCATACAATTGAGCTGCAAGGTCTGATGACAATTTAGTAGTTGTATTCCGGTAATTCAGACTAGATTTTAGCCATCCTAGTCGTTCATGATTTAATTCTCGTGAAACTGCTCGCCAGCCTGCACCAATCGATTGACCATCGTTCTTGGCGCGTCGCTCCACTTGAATATAGTTGGTCAATGTCGATGCTGGCGCCCCTATGAATGGTTTTAATTCATTAAAATCAGCCCTTGGTTGAGGAGCAAATGGCAGATCACTTGTTAAGCGCCGCGCTTGATTATCCCAACGACCATAATATTGAGCAAGCCCCTTCATATATGGTGATAGTTTTAATTTATCTTCGTCATTCCCCATTTCTGGTGCAGATAAATATAGTTGCTCACGACCACTTAGCATTCCTAAGTAATTAATCATTGGCTCATTATCAACCCGTTGCATTCCAGAAATCGGTAGGAATTGATTGTCTGACAACCCTTGTTGCAAAATTTCCTTATCGGGTTCACTTAATAAACCGTCACTAACCTTTACTTCTGGCATTACATCATCAGTAGAACCAATCATAAAGACTACTTTCCGCTGATCTGTTTGGACAATTCCTGTTTCTGACACTAATACCTGATCCATTGTCGACGGAATTTGCGAATAAGTTGCTGTTTGAAAACCAACCTGTAAAATCTCCGCGAATTCATCGAGGTTAAAGGTAGCATTTTTACCTAAAACGGTGACATATTCGTCAAGAAGATTACACAATGCATTCCAAACCTGTTGGGGCTGTTGCGCGAGATCCATTTGGCCACGATCAGTTGCTTCCTTAGTCCATCGTTGTAATTGCTGATCAATTCCTAATTTTTTCAATCCCTGATAAAGAACCTGGGCCGCTGTTTGACCATCCGTCGCTTCCTGAAGTTTTTGAACGATGGGCGCTACCTGATCACGAATTACGCCCTTTACCCAGTTGATTTGGTTGGTCCGTTGCTCATTACGCTTCTGTTGTTTTTCATTAATAACAACTTGTTGATTTGTATATGGGATAAATTGCCATTCTTTTTTGTCCAACCATGCATTACCAGTTTTTCCATACTCTAAACACCAGTTTTCAGTCGTATAAATTGCATTCATGAATTCCTGGACTGGATAATAAGAACGGCCATCATCCCCTATTTCCTGTGGAATCACCAACCCGGTTTTTAGTAATTGCAAAACATCCGGTAATTGATAGTGGCGACTTGCAATTTTAAATAATGCTTCAAGCAGTGTTACCAGCGGATGATTCGTCATCGAACGGTCATTATCATTAAACATTGGGACTTCGTTAGCATCAAACACTGGCTTTAGCATCGTCATGTAGCCGTCTAAATGCCGAGTCAACACTAGGAAATCACGGTAACGGTACTGACCGCTTGCTACTAATTGGCGAATTTTAGTTGCTACCCGTTCTAACTCAGCAACCCGTGTTGACGCTGTAAAAAAGTGTACATTATTATTCAACTCAGTTGGTGGTTGTGGTGTACTAAACTGCACTTGTGCCTTCATCCACTCTTCAACACCAACCAGGTCTTTATTCACTCGTAAATCGTGTGCTTCAATATCAGGCTCTAATTTTATCTCTGGATCACTTTGCGCAAAGTTTGCTAACCGATGGTATTGCATCCCTGTTTGATAAAAAAGGGTATTGTCTTCCGGTTCTTTACCATTCCGATATGGTTTATCGAGCACCAGTCCAATTGTGGTGGAAGCAGCATTCTTAATAATTGCTTCAACAACCTGTTCCTCCATTGCTGAAAATTGACCATTGTAGCGATTGAGGAAAAAATGCGTATGCGAAAAGTCTCCCTGGTGAAGTCTTTTCGCCAGAAGTTGATATACCGCCGTAGTATTTAATTGGTTTGTCATCCCATGTTGGAAAGCTTCGTAAACTTTAAAAAGAACTGTCAATTTATTCCAAAAAGCTGAGGAAATTTGCTCATTATTTGCCTGAGCCCATTTTTGAATATGTTCGGTAATTGCATCATGATCACTAGGGTCAATGTTGGCGGTTTGCAATTCCAGTACTTGAGATGTTAAGTCTTGAATAAAGCCATACCGGTGGGCTTCTTTGGCAAACATTTTCAAATCGTCTTCCGAAAGTCCTTGGACAATTTTTGCGACTAACATCGTCATTCCACTTTGTGAGATCCTAGGAATTTGATAATCGGGTTCATTTCTTAATAAGAACCATGCTAATCGTGTAAAAGAAAGCACCTGAACTTGTGATTGAGCGTAAATTTGGGGCTGATCATCCATCGTCCGTAACTGTTTTAAAACATCAATTTCCGTTGAAAATTTAATATGGTTAGGTACTAAGAAAAAGAACTGGTCTGTTGGATGTGCAATTAATTGATCATGTAATTCATGAACTAATTCTTTTTGATGATCCCTCGATGCTGGCCCATAGACAAAATTTAAGGTGCTCATAGTTATTCCTCCGTTCAACTATTGATCCTATTTTATCATTTATTTGGTTCTACACTATTCGGTACTGATGAGTTTTCATCAGTGCCGTTTTTGTATATGATGACAATAAAAAAGGACAATTACCCCAAAAAATACACACACGGTAATTGCCCTAAGAAAGGAATTAAATCCT
>ENA-ORUR01000384-ORUR01000384.1-human-gut-metagenome-genome-assembly--contig:-NODE-384-length-23364-cov-8.77056_pt1 | contig 23364 bp, 15 predicted proteins | sample MGYA00242086_ERZ509223 | MGnify/ENA primary metagenome ERZ509223 (study PRJEB26280, sample SAMEA2338820) | human gut metagenome | biome: human gut; feature: human-associated habitat; material: faeces... | reverse complement strand
TATAGGTTTGGTTCACTTAATATGATACCTGATGTCACGCCGAATGGCGTTTTTTTATTTACCACCAACTGGGTGGCTAATTTCATTCTATAATCCACCACATGAATTAATAATAAAAATAAGCATTTCAAATTAATAATCCTTTTCGTTACACTCAAAGTAGTAACTTACGAGGAGGAATGATCATGAGTAAGCCATATATTATTTGCCATATGATGATGTCAGTTGATGGGCGGATTGCATGCTCGATGACTGCTCAACTAGAAGGACAAAATGAGTATTATTCAGCTTTAGATGCAATTGATGCGCCTACCAGAATTAGTGGACGAGTAACTGCTGCTACTGAAATGACTAGTGGCCAAAGTTTTCAAGCAAAAGGTGCGCGTGCCTATGGTAAAAATGGATTTGCTAAGCAAACAGATGCAACTGGGTACAACATTGTAATGGATACCAATGGAACACTTCTTTGGGAAAATGAGCATGAAGCCCCAAAGCCCCATTTAATTATTATGAGTCAGAAAGTATCCCGGGATTATATAGACTATTTAAATGGTCAGGGTATTTCTTGGATTGTTGCTGGAAAAGACCATATTGACTTGAGAAAAGCAATGGATATATTAGCAACTGAGTTTCATGTGAAGCGTCTGGCAATTGTCGGAGGTGGCAAAATTAATGGTGGCTTTTTGGACGCTGGCTTAATTGATGAACTTAGTATCCTGATTGGACCAGGAGCAGATGGTCGATCTACGGAGCCAAGTTTATTTGATGGACGCCCAGCTGATCGAAAGCCCATTGCATTAAAACTTAAGAGTACCAAAGCCTATCCTGACGAGGCAGTATGGCTAAGATATTTGATTAAATAGCTTGCTAATGGTAACGGAAAAAATAATGAGCATGTTAGAGATTATTTAAAGTCTCTACCATGCTCATTTTTCATTATTATTTACTTACGAATAATTTGGTATCGATTGGCTCTATCTTCATGGGCGGGTTGTTCAACGGCCTTGCCAACCGGAACAATAACAGAAATTTGAAAATCATTGGAAATTCCTAACTTTTTCAGTAATGAAGGATGATTATTGAGTTCAATGGCGCCACTCATAATATATACGGAACCATATCCTAATTCTGTTGCTTGTAACATAATGTTTTCAGCAGCGGCTGAAGCGTCGCGTTCACCAAAATTACTATCCTTTTTAGTAGCAATTGCAAAAAGTAATGGGGCACCGTAACAAGCGTTATTAGTAGCTTTTTCAATTTCAGCGCATAGATCAGGACTTTCTATAACGATTCCTTTCATCACATCTGTTTGGTGCATTCCACATGGTGATGCTTGAAAAGCATTAATTAATTCATGAAAACGGGCAAGGAAACACGTTCTTTCAAGGACGTGATGAATTGCCCCCTTTTTTTGTATTCTGATTGCATATGATTAGCAAATAAATGTGATATGATAGCTGTATGAAAGATATTGAGAGACTTACATATGGTAGAACATCAGCCTACAATCTTAATTACCATATTATCTGGGGAACTAAATATCGCAACAAAGTATTGAAAGGACACGTGGAAGTTGTCTTGAAGCAATGTCTGCAGGATATTGCTTCAAAATATGGTTTTAGTATTGCCCACTTAGAAATTGGTAAGGATGACCACATCCACTTATTGGTTAGTGCGCCGCCTAAGTTATCGGTGACTAACATAGTACGGTGGCTTAAAGGAATTTCGGCTTGGACATTGTTTCGTGAATGTCCAGAGTTAACTAACTATTGGAAACATAAGGATCGCCATCTCTGGTCACCTAGTTATTATGTAGAAAGTATTGGAACGGTTAACGAACAAGCGGTAGCTAAATATATTGACGATCAACGGGCTAAAGAAAAGTAGAAACTATTCTGCTTAGGTAAAGGAGGTGGAAAATGTCAACTATCACAAAAGGGATCAAGCTTCGCTTGTACCCGAATCGACAGCAACAAGTCCAATTATGGCAAATGTTTGGTAATAGCCGGTTTGTTTGGAATCAAATGCTTAACATGGCGAAACAACGGTATCAAAATAATCCTAGTAGTCAATTTATTGGTGAGTACGGGATGAATTATCTGCTCAAGCCGTTGAAGCAAGAGTATCCGTTTCTTAAAGTTAGTGATTCAACCAGCTATTTGGTGGTGACTCATAATTTATCGTTAGCCTTCAAGCAATTATTTAAGCACCAAGGCGGCTGTCCTAAATTTAAGGCTAAGAGCTATGCAAAGCAGTCTTATACTGGCCGATCCAAGTGCCGAATCATCGCTAAGCGACGCATGAAATTACCTAAACTTGGTGAAATCAGAACTAGTAAAACCGGCTATCTGCAAAATTGTCGAATTAAACAATATACTTTGTCTTATGACGCTACTGGTAAATATTATTTATCACTCCAAGTTGAAGTACCACAACCAAAGCCGTTGCCCCAAACGAGGCAAGCAGTTGGTTTAGATGTTGGGATATCTGATCTAGTTATCAGTTCTGATGGGACTAAATACGCCACGTTTAACGCCAAGTGGTATGAGAAACAAGCTATAGCATGGCAAAGCCGCTTTAACAGACGTAAGCATCGAGCTACTGTTCGAGTGCGCCAATATAATCACGAACACAAAGGTTTGCCAGAAATGGATATTAGCGACTATCAGAACTGGCAACGAGCGAAGCAAAGAAAAGCCCGCTGTCAAGCTAAAATCGCTGATAAACGGGCTGACTATCTACATAAGCTGACTACACAATTGGTTAAGCAATATGATGTGATTGTAATTGAAGATTTGAAAGCCAAGAATCTCCAACACAACCACCATTTTGCCAGAGCTATTGCCAACGCTAGTTAGCGTCAATTCAGAACTATGTTGGAATACAAATGCACTTGGTATGGCAAAAGACTAATCACTGTTAAACCAAACTATACTAGTCAAATCTGTTCTAACTGCGGTTATCATAGTGGCAAAAAACCGTTGGAAGTTCGTGAATGGACTTGCCCCAATTGTGGGGCCCGTCACGACCGGGATACTAATGCGGCAGTTAATATCCTACATCGAGGATTAAAAGCTATCGGCTAGGGACTAGCCTTGGTAACATAGCCTGGTTCTGTAAGTTAGGTCGGTTGAATACAACCCGAACAATCCTAAATACTACCGGGTATTCCCAGAAGCTCGACCATTAATGGCCGAGTGGTTCACAATAAAATGATTCCTATTGGAGGGAACACGATGGATCAATTATTTGAACGTACTTCGATTCGAAAAGCTTATTTTGTATTGGCAATGCCTGTTGTTTTAAGTATGGCGGTCACTTTAATTTATAACATGGTTGATACCTACTTTGTGTCGCAAACCCAGAATCCGGATTTGGTTGCCGGAGTTTCTCAAGGGGCACCACTGTTTACCATGATGATTGCAATTGGTGATATTTTTGGCTTAGGAGGTAGCTCGGTTATTTCACGGTTATTTGGTGAACATCATGATCTGGCAGGACGATTTGTCAGTGGATATTGTTTCTATGCGTCAATTGTTTGTGGAATTATCGTGACGATCATGATGTTAATTTTCCAAGTGCCTTTTCTACACGTACTTGGTGCATCTTCAAGCACATGGAAATATGCTCGTGAATACTACCTGGTAACGGCATGGGGAGCCCCATTTGTTATTTTTTGCCTTACTCCTACTAACATTCTAAGAACAGAAGGGTTAGCTGTGCAGTCGACGATTGCCAGCATGGTAGGAACAGGGATTAATATTGTCTTAAATCCAATTTTTATTTTCAAATGTGGTTGGGGAGCAGCTGGTTCTGCATTAGCAACTGTCACTAGCACAATCATTAGTGATATTTTAATGATTTATTATACGCGTGTTAAAAGTCAAAAATTAACTACGTCTATTAAGGAAACTAGAATCAGCCGGCACCTTCAGTGGGAAATTTATGCAATTGGAATTCCAGCATCAATTACAAACCTAATGGCGACATTTGCAATGGCATTAACCAATCGCTATTTGATTTCATATGGTGCTAGCAGTGTTGCGGCAATGGGAATTGCACTGAAGATCAGTATGGTAACTAATATGATTGTGGCTGGGCTAGCGTTTGGCGCACAGCCTTTAATTGGTTACACGTATGGAGCGAAGAACAAAGAGCGCTTTAAGCGGGTCATCAAATTTGATCTGAAAGTGATTGCCTTTTTTGCGTTAGTTGCTACTGTTTTACTGATGATCTTTGCACCTGTAGTTATTCGGTGGTTTATGAAGGATCCAGTAGTGATTCGTGAAGGAACAGGGATGATCCGTTGGTTGAGCTCGTCTGCAACCTTTGGAGGGATAGTCTTAGTGTTTACGACCATGTTCCAGTCAATGGGTAAAGCAGTCCCTGCCTTTTGGCTATCTTTTAGCCGTCAAGGCTTAATTTTTGCGGTAGTAATTGTATTACTGCAACACTTATTTGGGTATGAAGGAATCATTGCTGCCCAGCCAATTGCGGATGTATTAACGTTTGGATTAGCTCTGTTGTTATATCATTTGAACAAACCAAGATTTGAATAATTCTGTCTTTCCTTATAAACAAATTGGCCGTCAAATGTCTTTTTAAAGCGCTTGTAAAATGCTAAAATAAAGGCGTAATCAAGTGGAAAAGAGGGATTGTCATGTCCGCTAAACAAAAGACAGAAATTTTGGAAACTTGTAAAAGAATCTGGATTGCCCTTGTATATGGAGTAATGTCTGCGGTAGGTGTGAACATGTTTTTAACACATGCGAATTCATATTCTTCTGGTTTATTAGGGTTATCACAACTTTTACAAACCATTTTCATGTTATTTCATATCCACGTGAGTATGAGTTTCCTGATGGCGGTATTTAATGTTCCGCTCTTTATCTTTGCTTGGCGAGTTTTTGGAATGCGCTATATCCTTTTTTCCGGTTTAGCAGTGTTAGCTAACATTGTTTTTCTTGCCATAATCCCTAAAATGCAATTAGTTGCTGAACCGTTGACCAACACGTTAGTTGGTGCATCGCTGATTGGAATGAGTGTTGGCTGGTGCTTTAATAACGGATTTACTACTGGCGGGGTCGATATTCTTGTTACCTATTGTCAAAAAAAGTTCCATAAGAATGTTGGAATGTTTGCTAATGCAATTAATGGTGTTATTTTAATTGGTGCGGTCATTTTCTTTGGACCCGGACGAATTGTCTACAGTTTAATCGGTATGCTAGTGACGAATGGCTTAATGGACTATATGTACGTCTCACAGACGGATGTGAGTGTAACTATTTATACTAAACACGCTGATAAGCTGATTGAACCATTACAGGGATTTGCTCATGGAGCAACCCTCTTGCATGGCATCGGTACGTATACCGGGGAACCGACTGATATTATTTTAGTTGTCACTCCTCGAGGACAATTGTCGTTTATCAAGAACCTTGTGAAGTCACTGGATCCCGATGGGTTCATTAGTATTCAACGATCGGATGTTGAATTAGGTAAATATCGTCATTATTCAATGTAAAACCTAGTTAAAATATAGAACAAAAATAAGTGTCCTCCGTTATCTAAAACGAAAGGACACTTATTTTTATAATACTGAATTGGCTATCTAACTAAGCGCCAAAGTATTCTTTATGTTCCCAATTAGTAACATTGGTCTTGTATTCTGCAATTTCATCTTTCTTGAAACGAGCAAATGTCTTTACGTATTCATCGCCAAGAGCACTTACAAGTTCTTTATCGGCTTCAAGGTTAGCAATTGCTTGTTCCAATGAACCTGGCAATTCGTTGATATTTGCTTCATCACGTTCCTCCGCGTTCATTTCATAGATGTTGCGTTCTACTGGGTCAGGAGCGGTTAATTCATTTTTAATACCATCGGCACCTGCTGCTAAAATTGCCGCGATGAAAATGTAAGGGTTAGCGGATGGGTCGCCAGAACGTAATTCAAGACGAGCAACCTTACCACGACCTGCTGGGATACGTACTAATGGGGTACGATTATCGGTTGCCCAGGCAATGTAAGTTGGTGCTTCATAACCAGGTACTAATCGCTTATAACTGTTAATAGTTGGATTAGCAACAGCAGTAAATGCAGGAGCGTGCTTCAATAAACCGGCTAAATAACTACGAGCGGTATCAGAAAGGCCCTTAAAACCATTTGGATCATCAAAAGCGTTTTGACCATCTTTAAAGAGAGATTGATTCATATGCATTCCAGAACCGTTAATCCCGGTGATTGGTTTAGGCATGAATGTTGCTGCCAGACCATGTTGCTTGGCAATTTCACGCACTACTAACTTGAAGTATTGAATTTTGTCGGCTGTGTGTAGAGCGTCATCAAAGCGGAAGTCAATTTCATGTTGACCAGCGGCAGCTTCGTGGTGAGCTGCTTCAATCTTGAAGCCCATGTCTGTTAGGACGTTTGCAATATCCCGTCGACAAGCTTCACCTTCGTCCTTAGGTTCGGTATCAAAGTAAAAGGCATCGTCATTTACAGTCATTGTAGGGCGGCCATTTTCGTCACGCTTAAACAAGAAAAATTCTGGTTCAGCACCGACATTTAAAGCATCAAAGCCCATTTTGTTAACTGCAGCTAAGTTCTTCTTTAAGATTCCCCGTGGATCTCCAGCGAAAGGAGTACCGTCAACGTTGTAAACATCACAGATCAGAGCTGCTGTTTTATCACGACCACTTGTCCATGGGTAAATTACAAAACTTGCAGGGTCGGGATAAAGGTACATATCAGCGTGTTCAATTGGTAAGAAACCTGCAATAGAAGAACCGTCAATTTTAATTTGATTATCTAAAGCGTCATCTAATAGGGAAATAGGAATTTCAATATTTTTTAATGCTCCAAGGGCATCAGTAAAGCTCATTCGTAAGTAGTGAACATCTTCATCTTTAACAATCTTTTTAACGTCATCAGCAGTTAGCATAATTTAATCTCCCTTATGTCTAAATTGGTCTACAAAATTGTATGGTGCAATATTAATACGTGATGTAAGAGAAGTGAATACTTTTGGTAGAGTTGAATAAATACTAAAGTGAAAGCGGTCTACTTGCTTAAGATAGTAATTAATCGTCTGGGCGTTCACTTAAATAAATAAAGAGCAAACAAAAAAGCCAGTAAGGTTTTCCGTACCTTACTGGCTTAAAGGAGAAACGGATTAATTTGTAAGCAGAAACTACTGTAGGAGAATGATAAAGTTGTTTTACGATGCGGTGTTAAACATTAGTCATCGAAGTATTCTTTGTGTTCCCAGTCGGTGACGTTAGTTCTGTAAGCATCAATTTCTTGTTGCTTCAATTCGGTGAATTTGTCAACGAAGTAGCTACCTAATGCCTTAGTAATGACTTCATCATTGTTCAAGTCATCAATTGCTTCACTTAAGGAAGCAGGTAATTCGGTGATATTAGCAGCCTTCCGTTCGTCAGCAGTCATCTTGTAAATGTTGCGTTCTACTGGAGCAGGAGCCATGATCTTGTTTTGAATACCGTCAATACCAGCGGCTAATGCAGCTGCAATTGCAATGTAAGGGTTAGCAGTTGGATCACCAGAACGTAATTCAAGACGGGTTAACTTGCCACGGCCAGCTGGGACACGAACAAGAGGTGTCCGGTTAGAAGTAGACCATGCAACGTAGGTAGGTGCTTCGTATCCAGGAACTAACCGCTTGAAACTGTTGATGGTTGGGTTGGCAACAGCTGTAATTGCCTTAGCGTGGTGAAGAACACCGCCTAAGAAGTAGAGAGCCGTGTCGGAAAGACCCTTTAATCCATCAGGGTCATCAAAAATGTTAGTGCCATCTTTGAATAATGACATGTTCAGGTGCATTCCTGATCCGTTAATTCCTGTGATTGGCTTTGGCATGAATGTTGCACAAAGCCCAAAGTCTTGGGCAATCCGCCGAATTGTTAGCTTGAAGTATTGAATGTTGTCGGCAGTGTAAAGAGCCTTGTCATACTTGAAGTCGATTTCGTGTTGACCAGCAGCGGCTTCGTGGTGGTCAGCTTCAACTTGGAAGCCCATTTGAGTTAAAACGTTAGAAGTTTCACGCCGGCAAGCTTCACCAAGGTCTTTTGGTTCAAGATCGAAGTAGAAGCCATCGTCGTTAACCTTCATGGTTGGGTTACCATTTTCATCAGCCTTGAACAGGAAGTATTCTGGTTCAGCACCAATGTTAAACGTGTCAAAGCCCAACTTCTTAACATTGTCTAATTCCCGACGAAGAATGCTCCGTGGATCGCCAATGAATGGGGTGCCGTCGGTGTTGTGAACGTCACAAATCATTGAAGCGGTCTTGTTCTTGTCAGCTACCCATGGGTAAATCTTCCAGGTGTTTGGATCTGGGTAAAGGTACATGTCGGCATCTTCGATTGGAAGGAACCCTTTAATCGAAGAACCGTCAATTTTAATCTTATTGTTTAAAGCGTCATCCAATAAAGCAATTGGAATTTCAATGTTCTTTAAAGCGCCCAGGCCATCTGAGAAGGTCATCCGTAAGTAACGAACATTTTCTTCTTTAGCGAGTTTACGTACATCATTGGCATTAATCATAATTCTAACCTCCTAGAATTAATTATCATTATTAAAATTATTTGTTACTACTGGTTAATTCTTTGTTTTCTTCCTTCAAGTATTCAGCAACGTCCTTGCTCCACTTGCCATGGTAACGGTACATAACCAGTGGTAATACCGTTACGATTAGGCACATGATAATTAAAGTAATGACGTAAAGAGAACGCAGGTTGGCTGGAGTACCATCTGCTGGAATGAATGTAATGAAGAAAGCAACTAAAGTAATAATGAAACCAACAGCAGCGATAAATAGACTGAAGCCACGGCTCTTGCTCATCCGGTAGGTCCGGTGAAGGTCTTCGTGCTTGGTCTTTAATACCATGTACGCAACGATCATCATCAGGTAAACCATCAAGTATTGGGCGGTAGTGGCAGCCATGGAAACGTTGAAAGCAAAGTCGGCGTTCTTACCACTGTCAAATGTAATCATCAATGCAGTGATAGTAACAACGATTGCTTGGAGAACAACAATTCTCATTGGCACACCACGCTTGTTTGGCTTAGCAAAGTATTTTGGCATGTATCCTTGACGTGCAGCGACGAATAATCCTTGGTTAGGACCGGCTAACCAGTTGCTTAATTCACCGATGATCCCGCATGCTAGAAGGATACCAACAATTTTACCTAACAGATCTCCCGGTAAACCAATGGAGGATAACAGGTGTCCGTAAGTGTAAACAAATCCGGTACTGTTTTGAATGTCTGCCTTTGGGACAGTCATCGCAATTGACAAACTTCCTAATAAGTCAAAGCAGATTGCAGTTAATGCTAATCCCAGCATAACTTTTGGATATTGATTAGGGTGTTCCAAGTTTTTAACGTGTGGAGCCTGAGCTTCACCACCACAGAATGCTAAAATAAATGGAACAAATGCTACTAATGTGGTGCCGTTAAATTGCTTTGGAATCATTGTATTCATGTTTAAGTGAATATAAATTGGGTTTCCTTGAACTAGGTAAGTAATGAACACGATGATCAATAGAATAACAGGGGTAGCAATTCCAAGGCCAAAGAGCCATTCGGCAATCTTACCAACCCGCTTTTCACCAAAGTGTTGAATTAAAACACATCCCCAAAGGATAATCATCATTAATCCAAAGCGCACAAGTGGTTGAGTATTAAACCACGGAGTATTGAAGGCAATGGAGAAGGCACCAATGACAAAGTACATCATGGTGTCCATACCGACAGTAATGTGAATCCATTGATAGAACATTGCTGTCCAACCAGACTTTTCACCTAATGTTCCTTTAACCCAGGTGAAAATTCCACCATCACCCCATCCATCAATTGAAGCCATTTCACCAGTTTCCTGAGTGATTGGCAAGAACCAAAGGATGCCGGCAATTAATAGCCAGAAAAGAGAAGTTGCACCCGCTTTACCGAACGGGGCGAATTCATCAACCGAAATAACAACTGAACAAGACATTGCAAAAAGCTTTAAGCCAGTTAATTGGTTGTATTGTTTTGTACTATTATCCAATGCTTTGTCGCGGTTGTAGTTAGGGCCACTATGCGGTCCAGTTGCAGGAATAGCAGCCATAAAAACCATCTCCCATTAAGAACGAAACGCTAGTTCTCACTTAACCAGCTAATATATGGGAAGCCATTTTAAGTTGTGTAAGTTTGAAAGCTTGCGACTAAAAATCAAATGTTTCTTGAAAGGACCTTTCACCTTTAATTATTGACAAAAAACACTAAATGTCACTATACACAAATGCAAATGTGTCCAAAAAATGAATATTTTTCAATTAAAAGTGTCTAATTTCTTAAGAAAATTAAGGAAATAAGCGACAAAAACGGGTAAAAAGTGTTAATTACCGTTACTCCCACAAAGGATTAGGAGAATTGGTTTATCCAATAGAAAACGCTTTAAATATTATTAAATCAATACTTTGGAAGGATAATTAGTTCAGTGATTCACTTTACAAAAAAAGAAAAATGTCAAGTTAATTTAGTAAAGCTTTATTACTATCCTAAAGTAAGTGAAAATAATAACAAAGTTTTTAGAACTTTGGTTCTTTCTGCAAACGATTGCAAATCCTAGTTTATTAGGTGTTATTAATTCAATGGTCTAATTATTTTTATTAAGAATGTTCAATATTTCACTTTATTTTTGGGAAAAATCTGTTATCATTAAAATCGTAAACGATTTCAAATTAGAAAAGGAGATTTTAGCACTATGAAAGCTGCTGTTATCAATGATCCTGTAGATGGATACGTTACTGTTAAGGATGTTCAACTTCGGGACTTAAAACCTGGTGAAGCATTAGTTGATATGGAATATTGTGGACTTTGTCACACAGATTTACACGTTGCTGCTGGTGACTTTGGTAAGAAGCCAGGCCGTATTATTGGTCACGAAGGTGTTGGTCGTGTATCAAAAGTAGCTCCTGGTGTTACTAGCTTAAAGGTTGGCGATCGAGTATCAATTGCTTGGTTCTTCAAGGGCTGTGGCCACTGTGAATATTGTTTAACTGGCCGTGAAACTCTTTGCCGGAACGTTCTTAATGCTGGATACACCGCTGATGGCGCTATGGCCGAACAATGTATTGTTCCAGCTGATTACGCCGTTAAAGTTCCAGAAGGCCTTGATCCAGTTGAAGCCACTTCATTAACTTGTGCTGGTGTTACGATGTACAAGGCTTTGAAGGTTGCTGACATTAAGCCTGGTCAATGGGTATCAATTGTTGGTGCTGGTGGTTTAGGTAACCTTGGTATTCAATTTGCTCACAATGTCTTTGGTGCACACGTCATTGCCGTTGATGGTAATCCTGACAAACTAGAAGCTGCTAAGGAAAATGGTGCTGAAATTCTTATTAATCGTCATGATGGAGACGTTGATAAACAGATTCAAGACAAGGTTGGCGGCGTTCACGCTGCAGTTGTAACTGCTGTTACAGCTTCTGCATTTGACCAAGCGGTAGATTCACTTCGTCCAGATGGTAAGTTAGTTGCTGTTGCCCTTCCACAAGGTGACATGAAGCTAAACATTGCTAAGACCGTTCTTGACGGAATCATTGTTGCCGGTTCATTAGTTGGAACTCGTCAAGACTTGGCTGAATGTTTCCAATTTGGTGCTGAAGGTAAGGTTCACCCAATTGTTAAGACCCGGAAGCTTTCAGAAATCAACGACATGATCCAAGAACTGAAGGACAACAAGGTTGTTGGTCGGAATGTTGTTGACTTTGTTCACAATGAGAACTAATATTATAACCACTCTATAAAAAAGGCAGTTCGCAATTTAATTCATTGCGAGCTGCTTTTATTGTCTGTTGCTTAATCGATAAAAAATGATTCTACTTTCAAAGCTTAAGATTTGTCTGGTATAATGGTGATAATATTAAGGTCAATATTAGTCAGAAATGGAGATGAAACAATGGAAGAAAAAAGTATTTCTGATATTATTGAAAAATATCTAAAATCAATTTTAGAAGACGATGAAAAGGTGGAAATTCGTCGTTCTGAAATTGCAGATCACTTTGACGTTGTACCGTCGCAAATCAACTATGTGATTAAAACGCGCTTTACATTGCAGAACGGTTATTTAGTTCAAAGCAAACGTGGCGGTGGTGGGTATATCCGAATTGAACGGGTTAATCTGATTGATGACGTAGATGTTTTGGATATGCTTATTAGTACGATTGGTGATTCAATTAGTGAAAACGACGCAGTGACGATCATCCAGACACTGTATGCTGAAAAAGTAATTACTCATCGTGAGGGAGATTTGATGTTAGTAGCGTTATCTAAAGATACACTGGCGTTCAGTGATCGACGGGTAGCTGATCAAGTCCGTGCACGAATTTTAATTTCATTGTTAAATCGGTTACGTTTTGAAAGCTAACTGAAAGGAGACCCTTTATGGCTGATTTCTTATACACTCCTAATGCACAAACAGCATTGAATATTGCTCAAGAACAAGCTCGCTATTTCAAGCACCAAGCTGTGGGCACTGAACATTTGTTAATTGCGCTTAGTTTAGAGAAGAGTGGCGTTGCCGCTAATCTATTGAGACAATTGAATGTCTCCACAGATGATCTTCGTGAAGAGATTGAACGCTTTACCGGTTATGGGACTATGACCAATTTAACTTCTAATAGTTATTTGCCTTATTCTCCAAAAATGCGGGAAATTTTATCCGTGGCTGGTCAACTGGCACGCCAATTGGGGACAGACCGAATTGGTACTGAACACCTAATGTTGGCATTGTTAAGTGATGCAAATATCTTATCATCACGTATTTTAAATAGTCTCAATGTGAATGTTCCACAAGCGCGACGGACATTGTTGCGCCGGATGGGTGTTGACATGAACAAGCAACGGTTAGGCAATCGCCAGCAAAAGTCACGGGGAGATAATAGCCAAACGCCAACGCTTGATAAACTAGCACGTGATTTGACGAAGGTTGCACGTGAAGATAATCCGGATCCGGTTGTAGGACGTGACAAAGAAATTAAGCGAGTAATTCAGATTCTTAGCCGACGGACGAAAAATAATCCGGTTCTTGTGGGAGAACCAGGAGTTGGTAAAACCGCCATTGTTGAAGGATTTGCTCAAATGATTGTTCATGAGGAAGTACCAAGTGATATGGTTGGCAGCCGGTTGATGATGCTCGATATGGGTTCTTTAGTTGCCGGTACCAAATATCGTGGTGAATTTGAAGATCGTCTTAAAAAAGTGATCGATGAAATTTATAATGATGGCCACGTTATCTTATTTATTGATGAATTGCATACTTTAGTTGGCGCTGGTGGTGCAGAAGGTGCCATTGATGCGTCAAATATTTTGAAGCCGGCCCTTGCTCGTGGCGAACTTCAATTAATTGGTGCAACCACGCTTGATGAATATCAAAAACATATTGAGGCAGATTCAGCGTTAGAACGCCGGTTTGCTACTGTAACAGTTGAAGAACCAACCAAGGACGTAGCAATGAAGATATTGCAGGGGATTCGTCCAAAATATGAAAAGTATCATCATATTAAAATAACCGATTCTGCTTTGGAATCAGCGGTGAACTTATCGGATCGTTACATTACGGACCGATTCTTGCCTGATAAAGCCATTGATTTAATGGATGAGGCAGCAGCGATGACTAGAATTGACGGTCAGGGGCGGAATACTGCACATGCTAAGCATTTGCGCGAACTTGAAGATTTACGGGAACAGAAAGAATTAGCAATTGAAAATCAAGATTTCGACCAAGCTGCTAAACTGCGTCAACAAGAATTAAGTCTGAAAAATAAGGTTGATCAAGAAGATGCCCGTCGTCAGAAGATGGAAGATCAAGACGAGTATGCACTGAAAATTGATGAGAACGATATTGCTAAGGTTGTTTCAGAATGGACTGGAGTTCCATTAACGCAATTGAAGAAAAAGGAAAGTGAACGTCTAGTTCATTTGGAAAAGGGACTTCATGAACGTGTCATTGGGCAGGATGAAGCAGTGTCTGCTTTGGCGCGGGCTATTCGCCGAGCTCGTAGCGGATTGAAAGATCCAAAGAGACCTATTGGTTCGTTTATGTTCTTAGGACCAACTGGTGTCGGTAAAACTGAGCTAGCAAAAGCGTTGGCTCAGGAAATGTTTAGTTCAGAAGACAATATGATTCGTATCGACATGTCCGAGTATCAAGAACGTTATAGCGCTAGCCGACTGGTCGGAGCTGCTCCTGGTTATGTTGGATATGAAGAGGGAGGCCAATTGACTGAAAAGGTTCGTCAACATCCATATTCTGTTGTCCTCTTGGATGAGGTTGAAAAAGCAAATGTTGACATTTTTAACCTCTTACTGCAAGTGTTAGATGATGGGTTCTTGACAGATTCCAAAGGTCGGAAAGTTGACTTCCGAAATACAATTTTAATCATGACATCTAACCTCGGTGCAACTCAATTGCGTGATGAAAAGACGGTTGGGTTTGGTGCACAGGATGTTCAAGATAACTTCGCTGCCATGAAGGAAGCGATAAATGCTCAATTAAAGCAACACTTCCGTCCAGAATTTTTAAACAGAATTGATGAAACAATTGTTTTCCATTCATTAACGAAGAATGATCTCCATAAGATTGTTAAATTGCTGGTTAAGAAGTTAGAAAATCGGTTAGTTGAACAAAATGTTACTTTGAAATTCACACCGGCAGCCATCGACTTAATTGCCCAAGATGGTTACAATCCGGAATATGGTGCACGTCCGCTCCGCAGATCTATTCAAACGTTAGTCGAGGATCCACTGAGTATGGCTCTGTTGTCTGGAGATATTCAAAGTGGTGATGTTGTTACGGTTGGTGCCCGTCAAGGGAAGTTGACATTTACGGCTAAAACTGCCGGACATAAACATTTAATTTCCGTGCCGATGCCATAATTTTTTTAAAACAATTTTGTTTGATAAAAAAATCGATTGAAAAAATACCTGAATAATGTACAATAATTCTGTTGATCCTTTGTCGATTTTAAATAATTGGTATTTGGTTAAAACTGCATATTAGAAAGGCTCGTTGAGAAACATGAGAAGATCTGAACAATTAGCAAAAACCCGGACGGCAATTATGAAGACAGCTACTAAGTTGTTTTTAAATAAAGGTTTTGGGGAAACTTCCACCCGTGATATTGCTAAGGAAATTGGGATTACCCAACCAGCTTTGTATCATCATTTTAATGATAAAGAGGTTCTGTTCTTAGATGTTATGACTGCCCATGGTAGTAAAGTTCGTCAAGAAGTTAACCGTGTAATGCGTGAGACTGATCAAAAGGGTGAAGATCGTTTATGGGAGCTTGCTAAAACGTTGCTTCGGTTACACCCTAAGGACATTTATGAACAGTGGCAAAGTGCCGGTGAATTGCTCACCCAAAGTTCTCGTAGAAAACTGAATGTCATCTTTATGATTGATTATATTGAACCAGTTTCTGAGTTCTTTAAACAACCGGATGTTAAGGTTCGGCCAGATGTATTGCCAAAAGAAGCGGCTGAATTATTTATTGCCAGCCTTAGTCCAATGTTTAATTCGTTCCAAAAGATTGGTGGGAGATCAATTACTGAAGAACAACGGAATCGGATTATTTTAGATGTATTTATGAGTGGCTTAGGCCAGCGTTAAGAAAAATGCTTCACGTTTTGTGGAGCTTTTTTTATATAGTTATTGACTTATTATCACTAAACAATTATCATATTAGAGTATGTAACTGTAAGTTCAATGATTGCGGTGATCTATTGTCCATCGTGATCTTTATAAAAACCAAAGGTAGTTAATGACTGCTTTTGGATTTTTTTTGCCCAAAACTTGCATTTTAGCCAAAATGTAATCAAATTGTAATATTTGATGGGCGTGAACTTACCCAACAAATTAGAGAGGTGAATACTTTGGCTGGACATTTAGTAAAGTACGGTAAACACCGTACCCGTCGTAGTTATTCCCGGATTAAGGAAGTCCTCGATCTACCTAACTTAATTGAAATTCAAACCAACTCTTACAATTGGTTTATGGATAAAGGGCTCCGGGAAATGTTTAATGACATTATGCCAATTGACGATTTCCAAGGTAAATTGTCTTTGGAATTCGTTGATTATCAACTAATGGAACCTAAGTATACTGTAGACGAAGCTCGTGAACATGATGCAAATTATTCCGCACCATTACACGTCACTTTACGGTTAACTAACCATGAAACTGGGGAAATTAAGTCCCAAGATGTCTTCTTTGGTGACTTCCCACTAATGACTGATCAAGGAACCTTCATTATTAATGGTGCAGAACGGGTTATTGTTTCACAATTAGTTCGTTCTCCTGGTGTGTACTACAACGAAGAAACTGATAAAAATGGCCGGCCAAGTTACGGTGCAAACTTCATTCCTAACCGAGGTGCTTGGTTGGAATACGAAACTGATGCTAAGGGTATTTCTTACGTCCGGATTGACCGTACTCGTAAGTTACCATTAACTGAATTAGTTCGTGCTCTTGGATTCGGTTCTGATGACGAAATTATCGAAATGTTAGGTGGCAACTCTGATTCATTGAGTGCCACTCTAGATAAAGATGTTCACAAGGATGCTGAAGATTCTCGTGTTGAAGAAGCATTGAAAGACATCTATGAACGTCTGCGTCCTGGTGAACCAAAGACTGCTGATTCTGCACGGAGTCTGTTAACTGCTCGTTTCTTCGATCCAAAGCGTTATGACATGGCTCCTGTTGGTCGTTACAAGACTAACAAGAAGCTTCGTATGAAATACCGTCTTTTAGGTCAAACATTAGCTGAAACATTAGCTGACCCAGATACTGGTGAAATTTTGGCTAACAAGGGTGATGTGGTAACCAAAGAAGTATTGAAGAAGTTGGAACCAGCTTTGGAAAGCGACGACTTTAAGATGGTCACTTATACACCATCTGATGAAGCTGTAGTTACTGCCCCAGTTAAGTTACAAAAGATTTTAGTTTACTCCAAGAATGATCCAGAACGTGTTGTGCCAATTGTTTCTAATGGCCATATTCCATTGGAACTTAAGCACATTCAACCCGCTGATATCATCGCTTCTGTAAACTACTTCTTCAACTTGCAAGAAGGTATCGGTTCTACTGATGATATTGACCACTTAGGTAACCGGCGGATCCGTTCTGTGGGTGAATTATTACAAAATCAATTCCGGATTGGTTTAGCACGGATGGAACGTGTGGTTCGTGAACGGATGTCTATTCAAGATATTAATACCGTTACACCACAACAATTAATTAACATTCGTCCAGTTGTTGCTTCCATTAAGGAATTCTTTGGTTCTTCACAATTGTCTCAATTCATGGACCAAACTAACCCATTGGGTGAATTAACCCACAAGCGGCGTCTTTCAGCCCTTGGTCCTGGTGGTTTGACTCGTGACCGGGCCGGATATGAAGTGCGGGACGTTCACTATACTCACTATGGTCGGATGTGCCCAATTGAAACTCCTGAAGGTCCTAACATTGGTTTGATCAACAGTTTGTCGTCTTACGCACGTGTTAATAAATATGGATTTATCGAAACTCCATACCGTCGTGTTTCCTGGAAGACTCACAAGGTTACTGATAAGATCGATTACTTAACAGCGGATGAAGAAGATAACTACATCATCGCCCAAGCTAACACCAAGCTAAACGATGATGGTTCATTTGCTGAAGATGAAATCATGTGTCGTGATAAGGATGACTACATTTCTACTACTGCTGAAAATGTCGATTACATGGACGTTTCTCCAAAGCAAGTAGTTTCCGTCGCTTCTGCATGTATTCCATTCTTGGAAAACGATGACTCTAACCGTGCTTTGATGGGTGCTAACATGCAACGTCAGGCGGTTCCATTGATCAATCCTCACGCTCCATTGATTGGTACTGGGATTGAATACAAGGCTGCCCATGACTCTGGTGTTGCTTTAATTGCAAAGCATTCCGGGACAGTTGAATACGTTGATGCTCGTGAAGTTCGTGTTCGTCGGGATGATGATACTTTAGATACATACAAATTGATGAAGTTCCGTCGTTCTAACGGTGGTAAGAACTACAACCAACGTCCAATTGTTAAGGTTGGCGAACACGTTGATGCAGATGATATTCTTGCAGATGGTCCATCAATGGAACAAGGTGAATTAGCACTTGGACAAAACCCATTGATCGCCTTTATGACTTGGCAAGGTTACAACTTCGAAGATGCCATCGCGATTTCTGAACGATTAGTTAAGGATGATGTTTACACATCTATCCATATCGAATCATATGAATCAGAAGCTCGTGAAACAAAGCTTGGACCAGAAGAAATGACCCGTGAAATTCCAAATGTTGGTGCGGATGCACTTAAGAACTTGGATGAAAATGGTGTTGTTCGGATTGGTGCAGAAGTGCATGATGGTGACATCTTAGTTGGTAAGGTTACGCCAAAGGGTGTTACTGAATTATCAGCTGAAGAACGTTTGCTACACGCTATCTTTGGTGAAAAGTCTCGTGAAGTTCGTGATACCTCACTTCGTGTTCCTCACGGTGGTGGCGGTATTATTCAAGATGTTAAAGTCTTTACTCGTGAAAACGGCGATGAATTATCACCTGGTGTCAACAAGATGGTTCGTGTATACATTGCCCAAAAGCGTAAGATTCAAGTTGGTGACAAGATGTCTGGTCGTCACGGTAACAAGGGGACTGTTTCCATTGTTGTTCCTGAAGAAGATATGCCATATATGCCAGACGGAACTCCAATCGACATTATGCTGAGTCCAATGGGTGTGCCATCACGTATGAACATTGGTCAGGTTATCGAATTACACTTGGGAATGGCTGCACGTGAACTTGGTATCCATATTGCAACCCCAGTCTTTGATGGTGCTACCGACCAAGACGTTTGGGACACTGTTAAGGAAGCTGGCCTTCCATCTGACGGTAAGACAATTCTTTATGATGGTCGGACAGGTGAACCATTTGAACAACGGGTTGCTGTTGGTGTCATGCATTACCTGAAGTTAGCTCACATGGTTGACGATAAGATTCACGCCCGTTCAATTGGACCATACTCACTGGTTACTCAACAACCACTTGGTGGTAAAGCACAATTTGGTGGTCAGCGTTTTGGTGAAATGGAAGTTTGGGCTTTGGAAGCTTATGGTGCTGCATACACACTGCAAGAAATCTTGACTTACAAGTCTGATGATGTGGTTGGTCGTGTTAACACTTATGATGCCATTATTAATGGTGATCAAATTCCAAAGCCAGGTGTTCCAGAATCATTCCGTGTTCTGGTTAAGGAATTACAATCACTTGGCCTGGACATGAAGGTCTTAGATAATAACCATGAGGAAGTACAGCTGAAGAACATGGATGAAGATGTCATTGATGTGCGGAAGTCTGCTCAACATGGTCAACAAAAACAAGAAGAAGCGGCAGAAACTGACGAAAACGCAGCTAATGCCGAAACTGATGAAGCTAAGCAAGACTAATAAAGGAGGACAGTCCTTTGATTGACGTCAATAATTTTGAAAGTATGCAAATTGGGTTGGCTTCACCTAACAAGATCCGTAGTTGGTCATATGGTGAAGTTAAAAAGCCGGAAACAATCAATTACCGGACTTTAAAGCCTGAAAAGGAAGGTCTATTTGACGAACGAATTTTTGGACCAACCAAGGATTACGAATGTGCTTGTGGTAAGTACAAGCGAGTTCGTTTTAAGGGCCTGGTTTGTGACCGTTGTGGTGTCGAAGTTACTAGTTCAAAGGTTCGTCGTGAACGGATGGGACACATTGAATTAGCTGCTCCTGTATCACACATTTGGTACTTCAAGGGTATTCCATCCCGGATGGGTCTTGTTTTAGACATGAGTCCACGGGCATTGGAAGAAGTAATTTACTTTGCTTCTTATGTTGTTCTTGATCCAGGTGATACTCCACTGGAAAAGAAGCAATTGTTAACTGAAGCAGAATATCGTGATAAAAAAGCTGAATATGGTGATCGGTTTACCGCTGAAATGGGTGCCGAAGCCATTCAAAAGCTTTTGAAAGATGTTGACTTACAAAAGGAGGCTGACGAACTTAAGGCAGAATTGAAAGATGCTACGGGTCAAAAACGGACACGTGCAGTTCGTCGTTTGGACATTTTGGAAGCCTTCATTAAGTCAGGCAATAAGCCAGAATGGATGGTTATGGACGTTATTCCAGTTATGCCACCTGACTTACGGCCAATGGTTCAACTTGAAGGTGGCCGTTTTGCAACTTCTGACTTAAACGATTTGTACCGGCGGGTTATTAATCGTAACAACCGTTTGAAGCGTTTGTTAGAATTGAATGCTCCAGGCATCATTGTGCAAAACGAAAAGCGGATGCTTCAAGAAGCCGTTGATGCATTAATTGATAACGGTCGTCGTGGTCGTCCAGTAGCTGGACCTGGTAATCGTCCATTAAAGTCACTTTCTCACCTGTTAAAAGGGAAGCAAGGACGTTTCCGTCAAAACTTACTTGGGAAGCGTGTTGACTACTCTGGACGTTCTGTTATTGATGTTGGTCCATCCTTAAAGATGAACCAAATGGGATTACCAATTCCAATGGCACTTGAACTATTCAAGCCATTCATTATGCATGAATTAACTAAGCGGAACTTGGTTAACAATGTTAAGGCTGCTAAGCGGATGATTGATAAGCGTGACGATAAGGTCTTTGATGTTTTGGAAGACGTTATTAAGGAACACCCAGTACTGTTGAACCGGGCCCCTACGTTACACCGTCTTGGTATTCAGGCCTTTGAACCAATTTTGGTTTCTGGTAAGTCCATGCGTTTACACCCATTAGTATGTACCGCCTATAATGCCGACTTTGATGGTGACCAGATGGCCATTCACGTTCCTTTGTCTGACGAAGCACAAGCGGAAGCACGTTTGTTAATGTTGGCTGCCCACCATATTCTTTCTCCACGTGACGGAGAACCAATTGTTGCTCCATCACAGGATATGGTTATTGGTAACTACTACATGACCACTGAAGATAAGGGCCGTGAAGGTGAAGGCATGATCTTCAAAGACGCTGATGAAGCCGAAATGGCATACCGTAACGGCTATGTTGCCCTTCAAACACGGGTTGGTGTTCAAGTAGCGGCATATCCTGAAAAGCCATTTACTGACGAACAACGTGGCAAGATTATGGTTACGAGTGTTGGTAAATTACTGTTTAATAAGATCCTTCCAAAGGATTACACTTACATTAACGAACCAACAGATGAAAACCTTCAAAATGGTGTTCCTGATAAGTACTTCTTGGATAAGGGTGAAGATATTCATGATTACCTTGAAAATGCTCCGTTAGTACCACCATTTAAGAAGGGCTTCTTATCAGATATCATTGCTGAAATTTACAAGATCTACAAGGTTACAGAAACCTCAGAATTCTTGGACCGTATTAAGGATCTTGGATACTATGAATCAACTATTTCTGGTTTAACTGTTGGGGTTGCAGATATTACCGACTTAAAAGAAAAGCCTGAAATTATTGAAAAAGCTCACAAACAAGTTGCCTTAATCACTAAGCAATTCCGGCGTGGTTTAATTACTGATAATGAACGATATGAACGGGTTATCGGTGTTTGGAATGACGCTAAGGATGAAGTTCAAGATAAGTTAATTGAACATATGGATATCCATAATCCAATTAACATGATGTCTGACTCTGGTGCGCGTGGTAACATTTCAAACTTTACTCAGCTTGCCGGGATGCGTGGTTTGATGGCTTCTCCATCTGGTAAGATCATGGAATTACCAATTCTTTCCAACTTCCGTGAAGGGTTATCAGTTCTGGAAATGTTTATTTCCTCTCACGGTGCTCGTAAAGGTATGACTGATACTGCCTTGAAGACTGCCAACTCAGGTTACCTTACCCGTCGTCTGGTTGATGTTGCTCAAGACGTTATCGTTCGGGAAGAAGATTGTGGTACTGACCGTGGATTGGATGTTTCAGCAATCACTAACGGTAATGAAATGATTGAACCAATGTACGACCGTATCTTAGGCCGTTACACAATGAAGTCTGTCTTTGATCCAAAGACTGGTGACCGGATTGTTGGCAAGAACGTCCTAATTGATGAAGATATGGCTCAAAAGATTGTTGATGCTGGTGTTAAGACGGTTACGATTCGTTCTGCATTTACTTGTAACACTGAACACGGTGTTTGTGAACGTTGTTACGGACGTAACGCCGCTACTGGTGACAAGGTTGAAGCCGGTGAAGCAATCGGTACTGTTGCTGCTCAATCAATTGGTGAACCAGGTACTCAATTGACCCTTCGTAACTTCCACACCGGTGGTGTTGCGGGTAACGAAGATATCACTCAAGGGCTTCCTCGTGTGCAAGAAATTGTGGAAGCTCGTAATCCAAAAGGTAAAGCAACTATCTCTGAAGTTACTGGTGAAGTTGAATCCATCGAAGAAAATCCTGCTGAACAAACGAAGGATATTACTGTAAAGGGTGAAAACGATACTCGGACATACACATTACCAATTACTGCACGGTTACGTGTATCCGAAGGTGACTTCATTCACCGTGGTGCAGCCTTGAATGAAGGTTCAATTGATCCTAAGGAATTAATTCGTGTTCGGGATGTTCTTTCTACTGAAACATATCTGTTAGCCCAAGTACAGGGTGTTTACCGGATGCAGGGTATCGATCTGCTTGATAAGCACGTTGAAATCATGATCCGTCAAATGATGCGGAAAGTTCGTGTCATGGATCCAGGTGATACTGACGTCTTACCAGGTGAATTGATGGACATTAGTCAATTCCGTGACGCCAACTACAAGACGTTGATTTCTGGTGGTATTCCAGCCACTGCTCGTCCTGTTATTCTTGGTATTACGAAGGCTGCTTTGGAAACCAACAGTTTCTTATCAGCAGCTTCCTTCCAAGAAACAACGCGGGTTCTTACAGACGCTGCCATTCGTGGTAAGGAAGACCCACTTGTTGGTTTAAAGGAAAATGTTATTATTGGTAAGATCATTCCTGCTGGTACTGGAATGGCTGCTTATCGTAACATTAAGCCAAAAGAAGTTAGTGTTGGTGCTACAGCAGATAGTGAGGTAACCTCACTCCCTAATGGCTCCATTCGTGAAATGGAAGAACAAATGAAAGAAAACGAAGACAAATAGTTTTCTGAATAGGAAAAAGGACTTGAATGATGATTCAAGTCCTTTTTTTCGGTTCTTTGTCAATCGGTACTGATAATAAAATTGATTCTACACCAAATGGTGTTGGTTAGAGATTTTTCATCTCTATACCAATGCCATTTTTGTGTTTTAAACAAAAAA
>ENA-ORUR01000383-ORUR01000383.1-human-gut-metagenome-genome-assembly--contig:-NODE-383-length-23463-cov-194.341_pt1 | contig 23463 bp, 17 predicted proteins | sample MGYA00242086_ERZ509223 | MGnify/ENA primary metagenome ERZ509223 (study PRJEB26280, sample SAMEA2338820) | human gut metagenome | biome: human gut; feature: human-associated habitat; material: faeces... | reverse complement strand
GGTCCACGACAGTGGAATCGGTGCGTGGCGTGCCGGGCGGCCCGTCGGGCCCCACGGTCGGCTGAACGTCCGCCCGTTATCGGAAGTGCGGCGCGCGGGATGTCAGGAAACGAACGGTATGGAAGGTAGGTGCATCGCGATATGCCCGACAAGCAGCAGCGGCCGGAGGGCCGGGTGCCGGCGGCGGCGTTCAGCCGCCTGTCGGCCACGCGCGTGGTCCTCGGCCTGGACAGGGCGCAGCTGATCGTCTGTGTGGCGGGCCTGGCGGTTCTCATCGCGGGCGGCGCGATGGGATTGAACGTGCCCGTCATGGTCGCCGGCGTCCTGGTCCTCGCGTACGGCATCCCCCGCATCCGCGGGTTGAGCCTGATCGAGTGGACATGGATCTGGGCTAGGTGGCGCCGACGCCTGAAGGACGGGACGAACCGGTGGGCGTTCAGCCCGCTCGCATCGGGCAGGCCGCTGGGTGTGCTCGGCCTGTACGGGCATGTCGAGGATCGCGCCAAGGTCATCGACGGGGACACGCGCGAGGTGGTCGGCACGCCGTTCCAGGGTGCCTGCTACCTGTGGGACCCGGACAAACGCCAGGCGACCGCGGTCCTGTCCGCGAACGTGGAGGAATGGGTCCTCTCGTCTGACGAGCGGAAGGCCGGCCGCGCGATGGCGCTCAACACCATGCTCAAGGACCTGTCCGAGACGGACGGGTTTGTCGAACTCAAGGAGACCGGCCTGGTCCTGCCCGGGCACACGCCCCCGCAACCCGCCTACGCGTCCAGGGCGGACACGCCCGGCTGGGCGCGCTACGACCTCGCCGACCTGTGGCGCATGCCCGACATCCTCACCCCCTTGCAGAACGCGAACTACATCAGCGTGAGCGTGAATGCGGACAAGCTCTCCGGTGTCGACCGGCACGGGCACACCGAGCGCGCCGCCGTCGGCGTCGCGCTCGGTGAGCTCATCCGCATGAGCGTCGCCCCCGACCTGATCGACTGCGGGGCGCGTCCGGGCACGATCCACTGGTGCGACCCGGACGACCTGCGCTACCTCGTGCGCACGGTCGCCGACCCGGAGCACGCGGCCGGCCGGCAGCCGGTCACACGGGACGAGCCGACCGTCACCTGGTGCGAGGAATCCAAGGAGCACGACCATCTGACGCTCGACTCGACCGTCGCACGCGTGTTCTGGGTCTACCAGTGGCCCGACATCGACGTGCCGGCCGGCTGGATCCGCGACCTGGTCACCGAACGTCGCATGATGGCGTTCACCCACATCTGGCGGCCCATGAGCATGGAGAAAAGCGAGGCGGAGCTGCGCAACCGCAAACAGTCCATCCGCCAGCGCAGCCGCCTCCAGGACCAGCGCGAGAAAAGCCGCGACGAACGCCGCGAGGAGAAGGAGCAGCAGCTGCGCGAACTCGAACAGGAGGCCAACTGGCCCGACACCGACCATCAGGGCTACATCGCCCTGTTCGCGCCCACCCTGCCCGACCTCGACAGGTTCGACCGCGACATGCAGCAGAAAGCCAAGAACTGGCATATGAAACTCACCAGCATGAAAGGCCAGCAGCGCGCCGCCCTGACCACCGTCCTGCCGCTGGGCATCTGAGCGACGGAAAGGAATGCATCCATGGAATCAGCGAAGCCTGCCTGCATATGCCAGCCAACGGACCCGACCCTGTTCGTCGTGGCTCCCGCCCTGCGGCACCGTGCTCCCTTGTCCGACCAGGATGGCCGGACAATCAGGTTGCGCGACTACGCGCACCGCCCAGGACGCGTCGGGGATCTTGTCGGCAAGCATCGGCAGGGTGATCATGACACGACGGTCGTCATCCGGGACATCGAGGACCAGCGCGATACCCGGTGGAAGGACATCATGATGGGCACGCTTGTTCGTGTGGCGGGCGGCTTGGTTGGTCGGGACACCCGACACGATGCAAGCGCCGTGCTGTGCGGCCCATCGGTCCACGAACCGTTTGACCTGCGAACCGATGCCCCGATGCCTGCACTCGGGCACGACCGCGACCCCTTGGACCAGGCAGCAGTATCGTTCGATGGCATGTGCTGCCTGGTACGCCCCGACGTCCCTGAGCTGCTGGGAATCCTGTGTGTCTGGCATGACGAACGCGCCTCCTACCAGGCGGTCCTCGCTCCACGCCCCTATAAGCGTCGGCCCGAACAGATCGTCCGGGTCCGGCGCGGGCTGTGGGATCGATTCGTCCCAGCGGTCGGCGATCTGTTCGGCCAGCAGGCGCCAGATCATGTCTGCCTGCACCTGATCCGCCGCCGGGACAATCCGAAGCCGGACCTTGTCTATGTCCCGCTTGGACGCTCCACCGAGCAGATCCTTCATGCGTTCAGACAGCCATAGGCAGTGACACGTAGCGGTAAGTGCATGGCACCCCATAGGCTCGGAACCGATATCGGTTCCGACAGGGAGGTGTCACGTGGACGTGTTCAAGACGAAGGTCGGGATATTCATGGAGATTCCCATCAGACAGGAGAACTACTACAAGGCCACCGGCGGCTTGGCCCCGTTCGTCGTGGAGTTGGGCTCGCGGGCGAAACCGACGTGTTACGCGGTATGCCCGGAATGCGACAACCCGATCCAGCTGATCGGGCTGAACCGGCAGCAGGAGGACGCCCGCCCGCTGCATCCCTATGGCAGGCATGTCCGGCATGATGTCGCCGGTGTCGCAGAGTATGACGAGGCCGCGTACCTGGCATGCCCGTATTCGGACCCGTCATACGGCCGGGATGCGGGCAGGAGACCCCCTTCGAGCCCGACCGGCATGGCATTGTACCGGCTGATGCGCGCCCGGTTCGACCGCGTGGAATACGCGTGGCGCCTGTCATCGGGGATATGGCTGGATGGCAAGGCGCTCGGCCATGCGCTGACCGTGTGGCGCAACGATGAGGAATGGCTGAACTACGGGTCCACGTACAGCAACCTTCCGCAGATGCTGTTCCTCGGGCATGCGGCGCAGAGCCTGTACCGGCAGTGCGTCCTCAAGGACGGGCGGGTCGCGTCGCTGCTGTCCGGGGTACGCGGGATCCGCCTGGAACCGGTCACGTTCTCGGACAGGTATGCGCGGGTCACGACGACCCGGTATCTTGACGTGACATTCACGGTGGGCGTGCCCAAGCCCCGTGTCATCGACGAGCACCTGACCTGGACGTTCCTGCTCGGCGTGAACGTCGGCCCCCGCCAGCTTGACCGGATCGAGATCCATACCGATCCGGAATGGTTCGGCAACATCCTGTCCATGGACACGTGGCACGACAACCGGCGCCTGCTCGACATCGCCGCACGTATCCTGTCCTGAAACCATCCCCATACCAGAAAGGAATATGACCATGCTCGCCCGATATCGGCTGTACGATGGCGCGGGTAAGACGATGACGCTTCACCCGAGGATGGTCCCGCCATGCGCAATTTCAGAATCGGACGGGCGGGCAAGGTACTGCCCATCACCCTTGACAATTACAGGATGGCGACGGGCATGAGCCTCCCTTATGTGCAGGTGCGCGACCGGCGCCCGTCATATTTCGCGGTATGCCCCATGTGCGGCAACCCCGTGCTCATATGCAACCTGTTCAAGATGAACAAGGACAGCAGATCACCGGCACCTTACGGCCGCCATTACGCGGCTGATGTCGCCGGGGTCGCCAAGTACGACGAGATGGCGTACAGGTTCTGCCCGTTGTCACGTCAGTCGGAGCGTCCGGGGTCACGGAGGCGCAGGCCGTCGGACCCGACCGGTATCGAATTGTACCAGCTGATGCGCGGCCGGTTCGATCTTGTCGTCCGTCTGTGGGAGCGGACCACGGGCATCCATGTTGGCGTATCGTATGCCGAACGGATGCTGGGCATGTGGCGGGCCGACGAGGGGTGGCGGTATTACGCCGCGAACCGCGGCAATCTCCCGTTCATGCTGTTCCAGGCCGCTCCGGCGCAGAATCTCGTCGGACGGTATATCCGCAACGGCTGCGCCTTGCACCGGCTGCTCGCCGACAGCGGCCTGGTCGCGTTCGAGCCCGCCAGTCTGCCGGGCTGGGTGCAGGTCAGGCCCGCGCCCGGGGGCGGGTTCGTCGAGCTGACGTTCCTCGTGCACAGTCCCGTGCCCGTGCTGCGGGACGACCGGCCCTTCGAGCGGTGGCGGCTCGCCGTCCGGTCCGCTCGCGCCGGGCACGGCGGCGATCTGGACGTGGAGCTTGACCTGGATGCACTGGACCGGATGGCGGATGGCGGGGCGGGCCGTGACCGGCGCCTGCTCGACATCGCGGCCCGTGTCCTGGACCCGGTGTGAGCGGCGGCATCGGCGTGTGTGCCGGCCGGGGCGCGTGGTACCGGGGACGGACCCGTGTGGAAAGGACATCATGGACAGGTTGGCTGCTCGCGCGCGTATGGCGCGCAGGACGATCATCGACCATATGGATTGCGAGGATTGCGCAGAGGATTACGTGTTCCTCATGAGCCTGGACGGACGTGAGTTCACGCTCGGGCTTTCGACGGTGCTCGCCGCGGTCGCGTTCGCGGAGCATGAGGGTGCGGTTCCCGTGCTGCCTGACGGATGGTGGAACCAGGTCGCCTCACGCTACCAGTGCTCGTGACCGAGGCCGCCCGATTCCGCGGCCGGCGTGGGTCAGGCCAGGTGCAGCAGGCTCCTGGCCTGATGGGTGAGCCGGTAGCGGATCGGGTGCGCGCCCGTGCGTTCGACCAGCCCGAGTCCGGTGAGCCGGCCGGTGGCGGAGACGGTCCTGCGGTATCCGATCCCGAGCCCTTCCATGAGCCTGTGCCGGGTCACTGGGCTGGCCGTGCGCCCGAAGAGCTCTTCCTGCGCGAGGGCGCCGAGCACGTTCGCCTCGTGTTCGTCCAGCCGGTGGGTGTCCTTGACGGCTTGCAGGCGGTCGGCCGTCCTGGCGAGGACCTTGGTCTTCATGGTCAGGTCCGTGGCGAGGCGTTCCTGCGCGTCCCCGATGAACCCGAGCATCCGGTCGGTGGCCTTGCTCAGGTCCTGGCAGTTGAGCGGGTTCTGCGCGTCCTCGAGCGCCTTGTAGTAGGCGTTCTTCCCGTCCGAGATGACCGTGCTGACGCTGATGGCGGTGGGGATGCTCACCTGCTGGCGCAGTTGCAGCGCGAACAGGAACCGTCCGGTACGCCCGTTGCCGTCGTAGAACGGGTGGATGTACTCGAACGCGCAGTGTCCCGCGCATGCGCGGATCAGCGGCGGGATGTCCCGGTCGCCGATGAACGCGAGCCACTGGGTGAGCGCGACCTTGATGTCGGCTTCAGGGGTGATGCCGGTATGGATCCGCCGCCCGGTCGCCATGTCGTCGATATAGACGGCCTCTTTGCGGAACAGGTCGCCGTCCGGCAGCTGTTCGCCCTTGACCTCGCCGGCGACGACACGGTCGTAGATGCCGCGGATGTCCTGGAGCGTGCGTGGCAGCGCGTATCGTTCGGGATCGTCGTCGGCGAGGGTCAGGAACAGCCGGGCGAAATCGCTGAACCGTCTGTGCGGCGCGGCCTCCTGCCCGGCGGCCTCCAACGCGTCGCTGATCTCCCTGCGGGTCGAGCGCACGCCCTCGATGTCGTTGGTGCTTTCGAGTTCCGCGCCGATCAGGTCGAACAGGTAGGCGCGTCGCGCCACGGGCGGCAGCCTGTTCCACAGTCCGGCGATCTTGTCCTCCCTGTCGCGGATCCGGTCCATCTTGCCGGTCAGCCCGGCGTACGCGATGACGAACGCCTCGTGACCGCGCAGGACGATGCCGGTGCGATAGGCGCTCCAGTCGTCCAGGCGCCGTCGGTATTCACGTTCGGCGATGACGGCGGGCTGTTCGGTCGAACGGCTGATATGGACGGATTCGAGTACCGACTTGTAATGCATGGCCGCTCCTTGTGTTGACGTGTGTCCATCCAGCATACCGTCTTGATTGCTTTTCCGCCTAAAAAGCAATCAAGAACACGTCTGTGTCGTCGTGCTGGGCGCCGGGCGCGGGGATATCGCCGGGCGCGCGCGTGGACGGGTCGGATGTGCACGGAACGGAGGCGGGAAATGAGTGATGCCGATATCGTGGCGCGCGACGGAATCATCCGTCGCGCGGTACAGGGCGGGGCGGGCGGCTGTATGCTGCGGTTGGATTCACGGTTGGACGGCGGGTTCGCCGTCCCGCTGACGCTGCTGCTCGCGTGCCTGGCGTACGCCGAGCAGGAGATGCTGACGCCTCCCGCCCCGCGCGGATGGTGGCGGCTCGCGCACGAGACGCAATCCGCTCCCCCGGCCTCCACGTCCGGCCTGCCCGTGGCGAGGCTCGCGTATCAGGGGGTCGTGGACCATTCCGAATGCCTGCGCTGCGACGAATACTACATGTTCCGCGTTCAGGTCGGCGCTCATGCCCGTGAGATCGGGCTGCGCTGCGTGCTCGCCTGCCTCGCGTTCGCCCAACACGAGGGCGAGCTGCCCGCGCTGCCGGACGAGTGGTGGCTGAGCATCCAACGCCGATACTGACGGCCCCGCCTGGGCGACACGCCGGCATGGGGGTGATATCGGGTTCGGTTGGTGTGATGGTGTTGACGGCGGCGCCCGTATTTAGACTCTTCCTATGCGGGGCTGTCCGTCACCGTATATCCTCCCGTCCGGTTTCCCCTCAGTCCGGCGGGAGGCGTTGCCGGCCGGCGGGTGTTTTTCCTGTTCCCTTCTTCGGAGATCCCGCCGGCTGGCGGGATGCGCGGGCCGGCTGGTCTTCCCCTTCTCATCGCCGGCCCGCCGTCTTCTCTCCGGTCCGATGTCCTGACATTGTAAAACCGTTATCGGCCGGCGGGCGTGTGGGGTGATGGACGGGGCGGGTTCGCGCCGTCCGCCTTCCAATGATGATGGCCCCTGCCCGGTGTCGGTTTTTCGGTCCCTGCCGCCGGGCGCGACGCCGCCTGTTCGCCGGCCTCCCCTTCCCGCGGGCAGGCGGCGTCCCTTTTCCCGGTGAAGGAGCATGTATGAACGCAGACGACGGTACCGTTCCGGGCTTCGACCCGGCGTGGGCGCCGCGTACACCGGACACGACACCACCCCATGCCGATCATGGTCGCGCGTCGGATGACGGTCCGGATGCCGTGGATGGGCGCGGACGGTGGCGCCTGTCGCGCAGGGTGATGCTGGTGTTGACGGTGCTGGCTGTGACGGCGGGCGGCATGGGTGTCGGCCTGGCCGGATTGCAACACAAGGCGAGCGTGGACCATGGGCTGCTTGTCCAGGCGTGCGAACAGGACGCGCAGGCCATGGACACCGCCCGCACCGACCTGCGGCGAACGGTCACGCGCCTTGACGAGGACCTTGACGCCGCAACGCTCACCCAAGCCGACGCGACCCTTGCGAAACGCTGGCGCACCCTGAAGATCATCCCGCAGCCGCCCGTGGTCGACTGCGACGCCGGACGCGACACGGCAGGGTTGCGAGACGCGACCGCGAAAGCCCATGCCGCCGCGGCCGGCTACCGGTCTCGGCGCCGTGATGCGGAGCAGGTCGCACGCAAGGCGGCGACGACCCTGGACGCGTACCGTCACCAGGAGGCGGTCGCCCGGCTGCGCCGTCACCTGGAGGAGGCGAGCGAGGTGTCCGCGACGGCCAAGACGGGCGCGCCGCATGACCCGTATGTTTTGACACGTCTGCAAGATACGATAGGCACGGCCGCCCGTCTGCTCGGCTCGACACGTCCGGACCCGGACGAGGTCGAGGACGTGGACGGGACGCTGACCGGCCTGACCGGCCAGGTCGAATCCGATCCCGGGTACCCGCGGGAGGATACGACCCACTGAACCCGCCCGATATCGACCGGGGGGCATGTAGACGGATAGACAGGCCAGCATACCTAGAGAAGGAGCAATCATGACGGACCAGAACACCGACAATACGGACACCACCGTCATCCCTGCCACCGGCGGGACCCCCGGCACGGACGCGACGGGCGACCCCACCGGCGCACATCCGATGAAGCCGTCGCGCAAGCGGATCGTCGCGGCCGCGGTGGCGGTCGTGCTGGTGTTGGCGGGCATGGGCGGCGGTATCGCCCTGTGGCGGCACCAACAGGCCGTGGAACGCGAGGCGTTGGAGCTCGCGCAGGCCAGGACCAGGTGCGCGAAGACGGCGGACGCGAGGCGTCTGGCGCAGAACGAGTGGCAGGCGCTCGTGGACGGCGACGCCGCCGCCATGGCGAAGACCGACAAGGCGAGCGTCAAGGACACGGGCACGCTCGACAAGCTGGGCAAGGAGCTGGATGCGAAGGCCCCGGCGACGGCCGCGTGCACAGGAGGCATGGCAAGCCAGGTGGATGCGAAGACCCGACACGTCAGCGGGGAGACCGCGTGGTACCGGCGGCATACGGCGAGCCTGACGAAAGCGGTCAAGGCCGTGGAGACGAGCATCCTGGACAAGACCGTCGCGGACGGGCAGGCGCTGCTCACGTCCAGCGAGGGCAAGGTCGCGGACGAGGCGACCCGCACCGCGCTCAGGCAGGCGGTCGACAAGCGTGACGCGACCGTGATCGGACAGGCGACCGGCAACGTCCGGGCGAGTATGAAAGCCAAGCAGGAGGCCGACGAGGCCGCCGCCCGCGCGAAAGCCGAAGCCGAGGCGGCAGCAGCTGCGGCAGCCGCCCAGGCCCAAGCACAGGCGCAGGCGCGTCGCGCCTCGGGCACGACCACGCGCCGCGCGACCGGCCAGTCCACCACACGCCGCCAGTCCGGCACCACCGGCGGCAACCGCACATACACCCAACCCAACAACGGCTCCGGATCCGGCGGCACCGGAACATCTTCCAATACCTCTGGGACCTCTGGGAATAGTAATTACGATGATTTGCTTCATTCCATTCCTGGATGGGATAGTACTGAAGGCTGCAACACGACATATAAAGGTCAGTTCTGTCCTATCGGCTAGTATTGTTGTCACTTGCTCCTTTTGCGAAGGGCCCCGCTCCGGCGGGGCCTTTTGTTTTTCCGGGTTCGATATCGTCCGTTATCGGTGTGCGGGCGTGTGGTGTGGGTGCGCGGGGGTTGCACACGATCGGTTTCGGGTCGCCTCTTCGCGGGCCGTCGCCCCTTCTGGCGGGCGGCGGTGTCGAACTGGATAGCAAGGAGACAGGAGAACTCATGGGTGGTCCCAGGATATCGACTCATCATTTCAAACGGGCGGTAGGTGTGCTCGTCGCGGGCGCGCTGCTGGCCACGCCGTTGGCCGCGCACGCCGGCGACGGCGGCGCCGGGTCGGGCGGCACCGGGTCAGGCACCGGGCAAGGCGCCGGCCGGATCACGTGGGTGTACAAGGATTCGTATGGCGCGCCGACCATCGAGAACGTGAAGACGGCGATGGGCAGCGTTGGCGTGAAGGCGTTGTCGCAGGGCGACCAGGCGATTTCGACGGCCTTGTCGAGTGCGGACAGCGAATGCCAGGCGCGCGCCCGTGCGGCGGGCAACGCGAACCCGAACTGCCGTCTCGTGTCCGTCGGTTTCGTGCACACCCCGAACGGCGGAGGCACGGCCACCGACAATTACACGGGCGCCACCGGAGGCTTCACCGCTAAACAATGGATTGACTCATATGTATCTTCCGGCATCCCAACCAGTACTTATTATTATCAGGGTGCTGGATATCAACCGTCGTGGAAGTTTAGCGACGGAGTCACCTCTATTGATTCGCTAGTTGCTCGTGAAAGCGCTTCTGCCCCGCATGGAGTGATTGTGGTAGTCCTGAATCAGAACGAGCCGCCGGTCGCGTATGACTTGACGGTGGGGACTCGCGCGTCGGGTACCACGACGCGTGCGGGTGATACGAACCAGGTGTCGGACACGGTCGTGACGGGCCGGTCGGGCAGCGCGATCGATGAGAGCGTGTCGGGTCGGATCACGTTGCATTGGCGTGGCGTGGACGGGACGACCGGTCAGGCGAGCAAGCAGTTCTCGATGGGCAACAGCGCGTCGAGTGTGCAGTCGTTCACTTATACGGACGTGTATCGTGATTGGCGGTCCTGGCCGGCGGGTTCCTACTGGTTCGATGTGCATTTCGACAAGCAGGGCCGTATGAAGCAGGCGGTCGACCATTGGGGCGGCAGTGACAATGCGGAACGGTGGGACGCGCCCACGACCCCGAACCCGGTCAAATCCCTGACGGATGCCGCGGGCGAACAGGTCGGTGCAGACCGGCAGGTCGCGTCGGGTAGCCTGTATACCGCGCATATCAAGGCGCATTCGAACGCGAGCCAGCATTTCTGGCTGTATGACACGATTGACGTGTCCAGCCAGCAGGTGCGGATCGGCGCGACCGACCATGACGACCTGTCGAAGGTCACGGTGAGCGACGAGACCGGCAAGAGCGTGCCGGCCGAGATCAGCGTGGACGACTCCCAGGCGGGCAAACGCATCGTCAAGGCGCACCTGACGACGCCCCCGTCGGGCTGGTTCACCCTGAACGTGCCGCAATCCGCCACGCCGACCGGCACTGATTACACCATCAAGGACGACTCCAAGGCATGCTGGACCGGTGACGGGCAGACCTGCCAGTCGGGCAACAGCGAGCAGGTCGGCAAGGTCACACCCAAACCGGACAAAGTATGGGTGCTCAACGAGCAGGGCGCCCTGGTCGCACAGGACCCGCAGCATACGGACACGCAGGGCGCGGACACGAAGACGTTCGTGACGGGCGACCAGATCGGCGCTGTCGTCAACGGGCGTATCCCGGGCCACCTGCTCAACCCGTTCACGAGCTACAGCATCACGGACGACTGGTCGGCCAGCGCGAAGTGGATCGACTGGGACCACAAGGACCAGGTCCGCGTGTACGTGGACGGCAAGGACGAGACCAGCCAGTTCACCATCAGCGTGGACACCGAGAAGCACACGACCACCGCGACCGCGAGCAAGGGCTTCCTCGCCCGGACCGCTCTGGGCACCAAGGACCGGACGGTGAAACTGTACATCGGCGGCGTGGTCAGGCTCGCGCCGGACGCCTCTTGGGCGGCAGACGAACGCAAGACGACGAACAAGGCGAGCGAGACGTGGAACAACGAGACTCGTCCGACCAACGAGCCGCCCGTCCTGGTGCGCAACCCGAAACCGGACAAGGTGTGGGCCACGGACGCGGGCCAGGCGGCGCAGGCGGCCGACCCGGCGTGGACGAACACGGTGGACGCGGACACGCACACGTTCGTCCAGGGCGACGACCTCGCGGTCACGGTCAACGGCACCCTGCCGAAGAACCTCGCCAAGGACCTCGACCAGTACACGCTGGGCGACGACTTCTCGAAAGCTAGCCCGAACCTCGACCTCAGTGAGGCGAGCGTGAAGGTCACCATCGACGGCAAGGACAGCACGAGCCTGTTCCAAGTCCACAAGGAAGGGTCGCGTATCTGGGTGACCGGCAAGGACACGCTCCTCAAGGGCAGCGCCAACCGGCAGAACGACCGCAAGGTGCGTATGACCGTCACCGGCGTGCTCACGAAGGGCGTGCTGAAGGCCGGCGAGAAGCAGACCCTGACCAACGGGTGCTACGAGCAGTGGAACGGCCAATCGGTCACAGGCAACCAGCCCACGGTGCGTGAATGGTCCCCGAACCCGGACAAGTCCTGGGTCCTCCTGGACGCGGACGGGTCCTGGCAGACCGTCGTCGACCCGGGCGAGACGAACTCGACCGGCGGCGACAAGCACACGTTCCTGGACGGCGACCGGGTCGCCAGTGCGGTCAACGGCACCATCGCCAACGACCTGCTCAAGGTCACCCGCATCAGCCTGAGCGACGACTGGACGAACGCTGACTACCTGTGGGACCCGGACGGTGACCTGAACGGGGTGCGCGTGTACGAGCAGACCGTCGACACGGACGCGAAGACCGGCATCAACCGCGTCGACCGGACCGGCCGTGACGTGACCGACCAGTTCACCATCACCCGCAACGGCACCCGTATCACCGCGACCGCGAAGCCCGGCTACCTGGCCGCGCAGGTCGGCCTGGCCTCCCCCAAGCAGCTGACGCTCCTGATCCCCGGCCGGATTGACTACGCGAACGGCGGTGGCGCCGCCCAAGTGCGCAGCGACTACGGCAAGCAGGCGGGTGACGAGCTCACGTTCTGCGACAACCCGCAGTCCTCGACGGGCCAGGGCAAGCTCACCAACGCGGGCTCCGAGAGCGTGAACAACGAGACCCAAGCGACCAACGAGCCGTACATCTGCGGGTACGTGCCGCCGGTGAAGAAGACCGTCATTGCGGAAGGCTCCCAGGGCGGTGCCAACCAGGACGTGAACGGCAAGACCGTGTATCCCGGCCAGAAGGTCGAATACCGGCTGACCACCACGCCCGAACTGCCCGCGAGCCTCGCCTACAGCATCGTCACGGTCTCCGACACGGACACGTACGACCAGTACCTCCTGCCGGACGAGCAGACCCTTGAGGTCACCGACCTGTCCACAGGCCGCCAGATGACCGTCGGCGACCCGCAGATGAACGTGCCCGGCGACTACGCCGTCACGTGGGACAAGGACAACCACCGGTTCACCGTCACCTACTCCTCCGACTACGTCAAGGAGCATTGGAAGGCGGGTTCGAACCCTCGCGTCCAGATCCGCTTCGAGGGCACCGTCAGCAAGACCGCGCCCAAGACCGTGAAGGTCGGCAACCAGTGGGAACTCACTCTGAACAACATGGTCACCCCGTCCAACCGCGTCGAGAACACGCCGCCCAGCCACACGCCCGACAAGAAGGACACTCAGTCCGCGAAGCAGGGCAGCCAGTCCGTCTCGATTGACGGGAAGACCATGCTCCTCGGCGACACCGGCGACTACACCGTCACGCTCGACCTCAAGCAGAAGGACAACGCGTACAAGGTGTGGCGCGCCGGCATCACCGACGACTACGACGAGCGGTACGTGACCATCGACCCGCAGGACATCACCGTCCTGTCCGACACCGGCAGGGATGTGACCAACCAATTCAACATCCAAGTCAAGGACGGCGTCGCCTACGTGTACGCGCGCCGCGTGGACACGTGGATCGCCAAGCGCGGGCTCACCGTCAAGGGCGACCCGCAGCCCACCGACCTCAAGGAGTACAGCTCCACGGACGCGTACGACCCGCTCAACGACCCGGCCATCGACCAGACACTGCTCGGTCACACCTATCAGGTGGTCATGCCGTACACCGTCACCCGCGTCGAATCCGGCGTCGTCGTGGAGAACACCGCCATCCAAGTCACCAACGACACGAGCGACACGACCAACACGGTCACCAACCCGCTCACCCCGATCAACCCGACCAAGGACGTGACCGTCAAGGTCGGCGGCCCGAGCGTCAACGGCAAGAGCGTGTACCTGGACAGCACGTTCCTCTACCAGCTCGACTCCTCCATCCTGCCCGCCAACCGCGCCTACCCCGAAGTCACCGCGTGGAAGGCGAGCGACCGTCTCGACACCCGGCACGACCGGTACACCGGCCAGTGGGCCGTGTACGCGACCCGCGACCTGTACCGCGCCGGCGCGAAGATCGCCGACAAGGGCCAGAAGATCGCCGGCAGCGACTGGAAGGCGACCGGCGGCCTCAAGGGGCTCGGCGACCTGTTCACCGCCGAATACACGGACGGCGTGTTCACCGTCGCCGCGACACCCGCCTACCTCGCCCTGGTCAGCCAGGACACCACACACGAGGCGGGATGGCGCGCGTACATCCAGTGCACGCGCATCGCGACCGGCCAGCGGATCGAGAACACATTCACCGAGACCGTCGGCGACCGCGTCCTCGAATCCAACACGGTATGGACCCGCACCCCGGACCTCACCCCCGGCCTGCACATCGAGAAATACGACGAGGAGTCCGGCATGCCCGCCGGCGACCGTGACGACGTCAAGGACGCGCTCAGGATGAAAGGCGACAGCCAGCGGATCGTGTTCCTGATCACGAACACCAGCCGCGACGACCAGGGCGCCGGCGCCTGGTACCGGGCCCGTGACCTCAAGCTCGACGACCGGACCATCGCCGGCGAGGGCACCGTCACCGACATCACCTACCCGGCCGGCTGGGACACGCTCGTCCTCAAGCCAGGGCAGAGCGTCAAGGTCACCGGCACCCTCAAGGGCGTGAGCGAGGGCGGCAAGCACACCGACCGCGTCAAAGTCACCGGCACCCCGCTGGTCACCTGCCCGGTACAGGACGACCAGCCCTTCGCCGACCAGACCGCCCCCGGCCAGGACGGCGACGGCACGACCGGCACCGCCGGCCAGGCAGGTCAGACGGACGCGGCCGATACCACCGCGGACGGCAAGACCGGCGAAGACCAGCCCATCCAGGCGTTGGAACGGGTCACGGTCGACGGGACGGAACGCTGCGCTGACACCCAGGTCACCTCGAACACGGATGACTGGAACGGGTACCGCGTCTCCCGCCTCGCGCGGACCGGCACTGCCGTCCTCGGCGTGCTCGCTCTGGCCCTGACGATCGGGCCGGCCGGCTTCGCCCTGGCGATGCTCCGCCGCCGCCATGCTGGCACCGGACACGCCACCACGACGACGGCCTGACATGGAGCGCCGGCCGCCCCGGCCATAGACGGCCGGCACCCAAGAACAACAGATCGGACGCCCGCCACGGCAGCCAGCCGCGGCGGGCGTCCGCCTTCTTCCGCGTGATCGCGGCCATGCCGGTCATGTCAACGAACCACCGGTTACCGGTGATGTTTTCGGCCGAGACACCATGTCGCCCCGCTTACGAGATTAATTTTCGGGGAGAAAACTGTAACTCGGATTTGAAAATCAAACTCGACGCCCGGGAATGAACCCGGTCTCGATGACGAAGGGCAAGCCACGGTCGCGAGGACAGGTCCCGAAGGACTCCTCGGAGCGCCTTTCGAGCCCGCGAACGACTGGTGCGACGGCGGTCCGGCCGAGACGACCTCGCAGGCCTTACAGAAGGTCATGGGAAGGCAAGGGGCCGGGGTGGAGTGCGCCCGCCGCCGGCGGTCATCTTGACGCGGCCTGGAGTATGAAGGGGTCGGCGAACGCGAGGCTACGGGCGGCCCGTCCTCCCGATATCGCCCGCGGGGCGCGTGCTGTGGGCGTGCAGGGCATAAGGGGATGCCGTGCGGGAAGGTGAATGCAATGTCCGTGATCGTCAAGGTGGTTGTCATGCTGGTCGTGTACGTGTCCCTGGTCGTTTTGGTGTGGAGTCTGGTGCGCGTGTCCGCGATGGCGGACCGTCGCGCCATGCACGAGTATGCCTCGCGCATGCCTGCGCCGATATCGCCTGAGGGGCGTGTGGACGGTGTGGACGGGCGCGCCCCGCGTGCCGCGGGTGCCGCGCCGGCCGTCCAGTATCGCATCGACTAGTTTCGGAGGTTACCCCTGATGTGGACTGTGCTGGTTTTCGTGCTGATGGTGGCCGCGGCCACCTTCCTGTACCGCGCGTTCGTGTACCTGACCGTCAAGGAGTCAAGCACGACGGTCGCCCGCCGTGCCAAGGAACGGGTCCTGTCGCTCACGCGCCGTACCCGGACGCGCCGGGCGGCCGTCAACGGGGTCGCCGGCCTGGTGTGCTTCCTGCTGATCGTCGTGGTCGGCGTCCTGTCCGCCCATGCCGGCGTGCGCGTGTGACCGCCCGCGCGCCCGTTTCCCTATTCTTCCTTGTCCTCTTTTCCGATTGTTCGGCGGCGTCCCGCACGGGTCGTCGCCGTTCGTCGTCCATGACCCGTTTGATGATCGGAGGCCAGTCCCGTGACCGTGAATGACACGACCGGCGCGCCGGACACGTCCGCGCGCAGCACCGGCGACGGAGGCGAGCCGCCCGTCCCCCTGTTGGAGGATGACGGGCATCGTCTGGGCGCGGCCGGCAGGCGCGGCGTGACCGCGTTCGGGTATGTGCCCGCGCCGACACGCCTGTCGGTGCGCGAATTGGCGTGGCTCCTCCAGGTGCGCGGACGTGACCGTGGCCTGGTGCGCCCGCCCGCCCACGCGTATTCGCGTTCGGACCGCAAGGCGGTCGACGACGCGGCCGGCCGCCTGTACGCGATGGTGTCCCGGCAGATCGACATGGAGCGCCGCGCGTCCAGGCTGCGCCAGCATGACGAGGAGGGCATGCTGCCGGTCGGCTCGCCCAGCCCCATGGACATCCTCACCCGTGATTTCAACGAGCGTCCCCTGGTGCCGTGGCACCAGACCAGCACCGGGCGCGCGGGCGTGCTGACGACCATGGTCGCCGGGTCCGGCGCGCCGCCCATCCCCGGCCCTCCGATCGGTATCGACGCGCTGAGCCGGGAACTGTTCACGTTCGACTGCTGGGGCACGTACGACATCGGCGCGACCACCAGCCCGGACCTGTTCCTGTCCGGCCTGCGCGGCCAGGGCAAAAGCTGGTGTGCGAAGGTCCTCGCGGTCCGTGAGATCGGGTACGGACGGCACGTGGTCGTCCAGTCCGACCGGCAGGGCGAATGGAAGGCCGTCGCGCGGGCGATCCCGGGCGGCCAGGTCGTCTCCCCCGGCAAAGGCAACTACCTCAACCCGTTCGCGATGCCCGACGCGTCGCACCTCAAGGACGACCGGGACCGTGCCGCGTTCCGCCAGGAGGTCCTGGCGGGCAGGAAAAGCGCGATAATGTCGCTGGCCGAGGCCGTCAAGGAGCCGGGACGCCCGTTCCCCCTGGACAAGGACATGCTCAGCATCATCGACCAGCTCATCGCCTCGTACGGCACCGGGCCGATGACCCTGTCGGCCGCGGTCGCCCGCCTGTCCGACTGGGACTGGGTGGACAGCGTGTACCAGCGGATCCACGGGTTCGAGCATTACCGCGACCTGGCACGCGAGAAGGCCAGCGAGGCGGCGCGCGTGTTCGCCCCGATGGTCGCGGGCGGCACCATGAGCGGCCTGTTCGACCGGGAAAGCACGATCCGTCTGGACCCCGCGGCGCCGATCATCGTGTTCGACACGTCCGGCCCCGTGTTCCAGGACCCGACCCTCAAACGCGTGTATACCGCGGCCGTCAGCTCGTGGATCGACCGGCTCCTCCAGGCGCGTGACGGGCGGCGGCGGATCATCGTCTGCGAGGAGGCGTGGGACCTGCTGTCCAACCCGCAGCTCGTGGACTCGCTCCAGACACGCCAACGCTCGGCGGGCCACTGGGGGTGCTCGACCTGGCTGATCGTGCACGGCGTCGCCGACATGACCGAAGTGTTCAACCAGGGCAGCGGCCTGCGCGGCAAGGTCGAACAGCTCATGAACCTCATGGAGACCAAGATCATCTACCGGCAGGGCGGCGAGAACATCACGCTGCTCAACCGGCTCATCCCCGACCTCAGTGAGGACGAGCTCGACCAGATCCCCAAGCTCGCGCAGGGGTTCGGGATCTGGAGGATCGGGCGCACGCACCCGCGCATGATCCTGCCCATGGCAGGCCCCATGTGGGAGCAGGTGTTCGACACGTCCGGACTGAGGAAAGGACAATCATGACGAATAGTGCAGGTGTTCCGCGCGGCAGACAGGTCGCCGCTGCTGGTCGCGCCCGTGGACGGCGGGGCGGAGGGGTTCACCGTCCCCTGGTTCGGTGAGGATATGGAGGTTTCCGATGGCGAGTGAACGGTATGGGTACGACCGTGAGGAGATGCGCGCGGAGGGCCGGGCGTCCGTGATGGCGTGGTGGCGGCGTGTGGAGCGGTCCGGGCTGGGCATGTGGCTCGCCCGGCATACGCGGCTGCTGGCGCGCCTGTCCGACGAGGAGACCCATCTCGCGGGCCGGGCGGGCCTGCTGGTCGCGCTGGTCGCGCTGGTCGTCATGATGCTCGCCTATGTCGCCTGCCGGGGCGATGTCCTGGCCGCGGGCCTGGTGTCGTTCCCGGCGGTCGCGTTCGCGTTCGCCGCGGCCGTTGGCCTGGCGGTGTTCTGGGACGCGTACCGTGATTCGGGCGAGCGGGCGGCGGACTGGCTGTCCACACGGCCGGGCGTGGCGACGTGGCGGCAGGTGGCGGCCGATTACGGGCCGCGCGCGGTGGGCCGTGACGTGGTCCCGGCGGTGCTGCCGCGCATGCTGGCGTCCTGGCGGGACGGGCTGCCGGGCGCGGTGCGGCCGATGCCGTGGCATGCGGCGTGGCTGGCTGGCACGTCCTGGGGCATGGAGGTGTGGCTGGGGTCCGAACGTCATATCTACGTGCTCGGCCCGACGCGTTCGGGCAAGACGGTGAGCGTGGTGATCCCCGCCGTGGTCGAGGCGCCCGGGTTCGTGCTCGCCACGTCCACGAGGGGCGACATCATCAAGGCGACCCGCCGGCTGCGCGAGCAGGGCGTCACGGACCGTGAGCGCGGCGCGGTGTTCGGCGGCGGGCATGCGGCGACGCATGTCTTCGACCCGGAGGGCGTCGCGGACAATGATCCCTTGACCCGGCATGACATGGACTGGACGCCGTTGCAGGGGTGCGACGACCCGTCCACGGCGATGCGCCGCGCACAGACCATGGTCGCGATCGGCGGGATGGGTGCCGGTTCGAACAACGCGGAATGGGGCGTGTCGGCCGCGATGTACGTGCAGGCGCTCCTGTACGCGGCTGCGGTCGCGGACCGGACCATCAACGACTGCTACGAGTGGAGTCTGAGCCCGGAGAACGCGCAGGAGGCCGCGGACCTGATCCGCCGATACACGCCGCAACGCGAGATGGACCAGTGGGCCGCCACCCTGAACGCCCTGCCGCATGTCGATCCCAGGCAGAAGGGCAGCGAATGGTTCGGCGTGAAGAACGCGTTCGCGATCCTCGCGGATCCGAACGTGCGCGCCCGCATGAATCTGAGCCCGTCGGACCCGCGCCTGGTCGACCCCAAGAGCATGGTCCTGCGCGGTGACACGGTGTACGTCCTGTCCCAGCCGAAACGCGACGGCGGCGTGGCCGGCAACGCGGGCGTGTTCGTCAGCCTGCTGCTGGACACGTTCCAGGAGGCGTGCCAGGACATCGCGATGGACCGGTCGGCCGGCTCGCGCGGCAAGATCGAGCCGCCCGCACGGTTCGTGCTCGACGAGCTGTCGAACATCGAGAAATGGCCCGCGCTGCGCAACGCGATCACGCAGGGCGGCGGCAACGGCTACCAGCTGGTCATCGTGGAGCAGTCCCGCCAGCAGATGGCCGACGACCGTGACGGGTACGGGCAGGCGGTGGAACGCACCGTGTGGGAGAACTGCCATCGGGTCATGCTCAAGGGCGTGAGCGACGACGAGACGCTCAAATGGTGGATCCAGCAGATCGGCACCCACAACCTCACCCGCCGCGAATCCTCCTGGAACCCCGGGCAGGGGCCGCTCGGCGGGGTCAGCACGCGCCACGAGCGCGAGGAATCAGTCACCCAGCGGGAGCTGAGCCTCCTGCCGCGCGGCTACGCGCTGGTCGAACCGCTCGGCCAGGCGCCCGCCCTGGTGAGCTTGCAGATGTATACGACGCGGGGATGGTGGCCCGACGCGCGGCGCCTGGCCGGCCACGACGGGAGGACACGATGAGCGAGGAGACGCGGGTGACGCAGGACCTGTTCGACAGCCTGTACGCCGGGGACGTCAAAGATGACGACTGGCCGGGACCGGACCGGGACGACCGGGCTGACGGCCCGGCCGCGGATACGACGAACGGCGACGCCATGCCCGAAGGGCGTCCCGCCGGGTGGAACGCGGGACTCGAACGCGCGTACCGCCGGCAGGCGCGGGCGTTGCGCCGGCACCTGGCGGACCAGGCGAACGGGACGGCCGACCAGCAGGAGCGTTCCGAGCGCGCGTACCGCGAACTCGACGAGCTGGTCAACCGCAAGTACCATGACCTGACCGGCGAGGACCTGCCCAAGGCCATGGCCCGCAACCTCGAACAGCTGCTCACCCTGATCACGCAGGCCCCGTTCCATGAGCCGGAACGCGGGCCGGGGCTCTGGGCGAAAATGCCGCAGGACACCATCCAGGAGATGGTCGAGGCGCGTCCCGTGGACCTGACGGGCGACCCGTCTCGTACCGAGATCGACCTGATGATGCTGCACACGATCCGCATGGGACGGTTCCTGACCACCCACTACCCCGCGTGGGCGCGCACGCTGCCGGCCTGCTGGATCCGCCACGACGACGTCGTCCAGGAGGTGTACGCGCTCAAATGCTACATGGACATGGTCGTCGCATCGCCGAACGGCGGCATGTACGCACCGTCCCTGCAAGCCGCGATCGCGGGCGCCCTCGAACGCGTCAAGGCGGACCTCACGGCCGGTGACGCGAACGCGCAGGGCCACGCGCACCACCTGTCCGCCACCGAGGACGTGCAACGCGAGGACGCGCGCATGGCGGAATACCGTTCCTGGCACGAGCGGTCCGGCGGCTGGCAGGCCGAACCGCCGTTCGAACCCGGATGGAGGTACATGTCGGCCGACCAGGCCGTCACGGAGGCGACCGACCTGGCGACCCCGACCCGCACGGACGCCGCACAGGACGACGCCGGGCGAGACGACGGGCTGCGCGGGCGAATCGACGGATGGCGTGCCGAGGCGCGCAACCTGCGCTCCCGCTACGAGCAGGCCGACGGCCCGGCGGAACGCGAGCAGGCGGCCGCCGGGGCGCGGCACGTCGAGGAGAACGTGCGCCGCGCGTGGCTGGAATACACGGCGCGCGAGGCGTTGAGCCGCGACCGGCTCGACCGGATGTCCACCGCGGCCGCGCGCATGCTGCACGACGGCGCGGCCCCGGGCATGGACGCGTCCGCGCGCGCCACGCTCGAACAGTTGGTCGACCAGGCGCGGCGCATCATCCGCGAACACGGGCGCTCCACGCAGGACGAGCATTACGAACCCGTGTCCGCCAGCCTGGAGGACGACCTGTCCGGGCGGATCGAACGTCTCATCGACGGCGACCCGTCCCTCGTGTTCGACCGGATCGACACGAGCCTGGACCGGTTCGCCTCCACCATCGGGGGCGTCGCATGAGCGGCCGTCCCCTGCCCCTGGCCGACCAGCTCACGCCGACCGGCGCGGGCCTGGCCGAAGACCTCGACTGGATCGCCTCGATTCTCGGCGCGCCCGAAGACACGACGCCCTCGGGTGAGCCGGACAGCCCGACGGACGTGGGGACACCGCCGGTCGCGCCCCCGCAATCCGCGGCGCCGGACCAGACAGGCGCCACGGATGCCATACCGGTGCGGGAACCGCCCCTGCCGATGCCCGCACCGACAGCAGTGCCGCCCGTACCCATGCCGCCGGCCGCGCCATCCGCGCCGGCGACAACGGCACCTCCGCCCATGCCGCACGCCGGCACCGCGCACGCGACGGCACCGCCCCTGCCGTCGAAGACATCACCGGTCCCGCCGCCCCTGCCCACGACGGCCCCCGCCCTGCCGGGCGGGACGTGCGAGCCCGTCCACGCCATCGGACCGGACGATACGGACGATCCGGCGGCTGTGCTGGAGACGGTCGCCGACCCCGAGACCGCCGCACGGCCGGACAGGCGCCGCCGGAGCATCATGATGGCCGTCGCCGCAGTGCTGTGCGCGGCCATGCTCGCCACTGTCATCGCGTGGGCCGCGGGCACGCACCGCGCACGCACCGCGCAAACCCGTCTCGACCAGGCCGTCGCCTCGCTGCGCGCTGCGGACACGAAAGCCGCGACGGCACGCCGGAAGGCCGTCGCCGCCGGCATCGGAGAGAAGGACACCACGCCCCTGTCCAAGCGCATCGGCCTCGACCGCAAGCTCATCGCCCGCGCGGCCACCCCCATGGACACCGGGTCGGCCGACCAGCTCACCCGAAGCCTCACGTCGGCCGAGCAGCAGACCACGAGGCTGACATCCAAGCTCGAACAGGCCACCCGGACTGCCCTCACGGCCGCGGCCAAGGCACGCTGCCGCACGGCGCTCGACAAGGCGGAACAGGCAATGCGTGACGCGGCGGGGCTCACCGGCGACCAGGCGGTCAGGGCCGCGGCCGGCTCGCTCGACACGGCCATCAAGGCAGCCGGCGGGCTCGGAGCGAAGACCACCGCCTCACAGTGGGACTCGATGGCCGCCCGCCTGGACAAGGCACGCGACACGCTCACCAAGGCCGCTGACGCCAAACGCGCCGCCGACCAGGCGGCCCAGGCCCAAGCCCAGGCCGAGGCCGAAGCGAAAGCGCAAGCGGAAGCCGAAGCCGAAGCCGCGGCCAAGTCCCAGGCGGACACCCAGGCCCAGACGACACCCACGCCCACGACGCCGAAACGCCAGGCGTCCACGCCGCGTGCCACGGCCAACCCGAAACCGTCCGGCGGACAGTCCACCGGCCAGGCTCCCACATGGTCGGTGCCGTCCACGGGCACGGACACCGGCCTGCCGGCAACCGACCCCGGCCTGTGAGCACACAGGCGCCACTCCCAAGGAAAGGCAGCAGCAATTGGACAGCAAGCAACGCAAGGCATCGACCCCGAAGGAACGCCGCACGGCACTCATCTGGTGCGCGGCCGCGATCACCGTCAGCCTGGTCATGATCCTCGCCCTCAACCCGTTCCGCCACACGGCCACGCCCACGCCCGCCGGCACCACCGGCACGGGCGCAACGGCGACGTCCCCGTCGGCCGGCACGGGCTCGCCCGCCGCGTCCCCGTCCGCGACGACCGGTGACGGCATGTTCACCGGCGACGCCGAAACGATAGCCGACCAGGTCCGCGCCCTGCTCAACGCGCCCGACGCGTCCGGCATCGACAGCATGTCGACGCTCCTGTACCGGCACGGGCACAAGGACCTCGCCGAGGCCAGCGACGTGTACGACGCGATCGGCAGCCAGCGCGACGACGCGACCGTCCGCCGTCTCGCCCGCGCATGGTACGCGCAGGCGCTGCCCGCCGCCGCCAAGGCCCGCCTGTCCGACCTGTCCGACAGCATGACGGGCGCCCGCCAGGCCGCAAGCCAGATCGACAAGCTCGGCCTGTCCGGCACCGACGGATGCAAGGCCATCCCCCAGGCCACACGCACCGCCGGCACACTCACCAAGGCCAAGAGCGGCGACTACCAGGCCCTCACCGACGCGCAGCAGGCCCTTACCGACGCGGAAAGCACCTGCGCCGCCAACCTCGACGCCACACAACTGGCCAAGGTCTTCGGCACCCCGCAAGGCACCACCACACCAGACGCCACCACACCCGACACCAGCGGAAAGGACGCACAATGACCACGAACGGCACCACAGCCACGCCACACGCATGGCGGGCGCTCCTACCCGCCGACGGGCGGATCGGCGTATGCACGCAGGTCGGCCGCGTGTTCATCCCCGAATCATGCCCCCGGCAGACCATCACCATGACCGGGGCGCGCCTCGTGCGCGCCGTCCGCGCCTGCTGGCCCGACGGCAGGTTCACCCGCTGGGTGACCCTCATCCCCGGCGACGGGAAGACCCTCAGGACCATCAACGGCCTGTCCGGCGGGGAGATCATCGAATTCGCCGGCCAGCCATGCGAATGGCACGACCGCAACGGCGGGCCCC
>ENA-ORUR01000380-ORUR01000380.1-human-gut-metagenome-genome-assembly--contig:-NODE-380-length-23690-cov-7.38528_pt1 | contig 23690 bp, 25 predicted proteins | sample MGYA00242086_ERZ509223 | MGnify/ENA primary metagenome ERZ509223 (study PRJEB26280, sample SAMEA2338820) | human gut metagenome | biome: human gut; feature: human-associated habitat; material: faeces... | reverse complement strand
TTTTAGTCATAAAAATACCCCCAAAGTCGATTTCCAACTTTGGGGGTACGCTTCAGCTTCCTTAATTGGAAGCTTTTTTTTGTTAAAAATGTAAGTTTAACATTGTAACAATACAGTAGGTTAAACCACTTGCAATTACTGGTCCGGCAGCAATTCCTTTAAATAACACAACTCCCATTATAGTACCAAAGACTAAGGCAACTGTTACCTGCGGAGAAGCAGAAAGTTGATTAACTCCCCATCGAGATAGGATCGCTACTGCAATCCCCATACCAATGGCGATCCAGCCAGCAGGATTTTTGAAAACCCTAATTAAATCATGGAATGTGATCTCACCGGTAGCAATTGGAATTAAAATAGCGATTGAAATGATGGTTACTCCCCAATTTATTCCTTTACTTTGAATGATTGGGAACCATTTTTGAGCAAATGGTAATGCTTTAATGAACATGACAACCACTGCAGCCACTATTAGTGAAGTATTTTTACCAATAATTGCAATTAATAATATTAGTCCTAAAAATAACCAAGTTTCCATAAATTCACTCCTCATGGTTAATAATAATATCATGCCATTTTTTTCTTGAAATCACCACAAAAAAGAGTAATATAAATTATCGTTAGGTACCTAACTATTAGGTACCATACAAAAGTGGAGGTAAGTAATGGTTGATAAGCACGAAATTTTTCATGAGTTAATGAAAGATACCAAAATTATGCATGAAATTGGCATAGGTAAACGCAATCGGATTGAAAATTTTAAGGGTGGTGGCCAGATTATTGCTGCACTGGCTCACCATGATAATCGGGTATATCAAAACGAATTAGCTAAATTAGTTCATGTCAAACCTGGTTCCGTTTCACAAGTCCTGTCACGTTTAGAAAGAGACGGACTTATACAACGTCATCGTGATCAACAGGATCACCGACTAGTAGTGGTTAGCCTGACAGAGAAGGGATTGAGTAAGCATCAAGAATTAGATCTTGAGCGGAAGCAATTTGTAAATGCTTTACTGAGCAAGCTAAGTATTGATGATTGTCAGGATTTGTTGAGAATTAGCCATTTGATGGTTGAGGGACTACAAGAAAACTATAAAAAGTAAGGTGAGAAAACAATGATAAAAATTGCTAAACGTAATTTAGAATTACTACCAACGTTGTTAGCGGTAATTTTTCTATGCTTTCAAGTAGCTGCTGATTTATATTTACCAACAATTACGTCAGACTTGATTGACAATGGAATACTAAAACAAAACATTGGTTATATTTGGTCTGAAGGTGGCAAAATGCTGGTGGTAGCTGCCTTGGGATTAATCGCAGCAGCAGTGAATGTTTACTTTGCTTCTACTCAGGCGATGAAAGTCGGCAAAAAACTTCGTGAGCAGATTTATCGGAAAGTTTTACATTTTTCTAGTCAGGAAATGAGTAAAATCGGTGGTTCTTCACTGATTACTCGTTCTACAAATGATATTGTCCAAATTCAAAATGTAATGGTTCAGGTCCTACGGATGATGTTACAGTCGCCGATTATGTTGATTGCAGCCTGTGTTTTAGCATATTACCGAGAGCCACGTTTAACTAAAGTCTTTTTGATTTCCTTACCAGTATTAGCGATAGCAGTGATTGCTATTATGTACTTTGCTATTCCACTATTTAAAAGTATCCAAAAGAAAACTGACCAAATTAACTTGGTCTTTCGTGAAGGGCTAACCGGTGTGCGTGTTATTCGTGCTTTTAATCAAGAAAAGCGTGAACAAAGCCGTTTTCAAAGAGCAAATGATGATTACACGAATACAGGGATCAAAGCATATACAATTGTGTCATTTTTATTTCCTATTATGACTTTGGTGTTGAGCCTCACAAATATTGGAATTATTTGGTTAGGGGCACACTTAATTGCTCAGATGAGTATGCAAGTTGGGAATTTAATTGCCTTTATGACCTATTCGACTCAAATATTAATCAGTTTTATGATGCTCTCAATGGTTTTTGTATTTATTCCACGAGCTTCTGCATCGGCAAAACGGGTTAACGACGTGTTGGGACAAGAAGAGGTGATTGCTGATCCACAGAACCCTGTTAAGTTAACAGATGCATCTGAGGCATCTCTTTCTTTTGAAAATGTGGACTTCCGCTATTCCGGAGCTGAAAAGTTAACTTTAACAGGTCTTAATTTTGATATCCATGCTGGACAAACTCTTGCCATTATTGGTGGGACCGGATCTGGAAAGTCATCATTAGTAAACTTAATTCCGCGTTTGTTTGATATTGAAAAAGGAAAAATAAAAGTTGATGGTTATCCAATTAATCAGTTAACTCAACATGATTTACACAGATTGATTTCAATTACTCAACAAAAAGCTGTTCTATTTTCAGGAACAATTCGTTCGAATATGCAGTTTGGTATGGAGAATGCCACTGATGACCAAATCTGGCATGCCTTAGAAGTCGCTCAAGCTGCTGACTTTGTTAAAGAAGCAGGAGGGCTAGATGCAGTTGTAGAACAAAATGGGGCAAACTTCTCCGGTGGTCAAAGACAACGACTAGCAATTGCACGAACCATTATTAAACCGGCCTCCATTTATATTTTTGATGATTCATTCTCTGCTTTAGATTTTAAGACCGACGCAAAGCTGCGCTCAGCATTAAAACAAGATAAGCAGTTACAAAAAGCTGTGACAGTAATCGTTGCCCAACGGATATCTACTGTCGCAAATGCTGACCTGATTTTAGTGTTAGATGATGGTAAAGTAGTTGGCCAAGGCAGCCATGCACAATTGGTAGCTGAAAATAAGACATATCAGCAAATTTTAAACTCACAGATTCAAAAGGAGGCGCATTAATATGAACAATGGTCATAGACCCAATCGCAGCCGATCAGCTAAAGCTACACATTTTTGGCCAACTACCAAACGATTAATTGCGTATCTGGCGCCCTGGAAATGGGGAGTAATTATTTCCATTATTATGGCAATCTGTTCAGTTATTTTGTCGATCCTTGCTCCCAAAATTTTGGGAGAGGCCACCACGACAATTTATAATGGAGTTTTAAAGGGATATCAAGAGATGAAGGCAGGAGTACATCTTAAGAGCCTTCCGGTTGACTTTGACAAGATTATTCATATTGCTATCGTAGTCATCCTCTTGTATGTCTTTTCTGGCTTATTTAGTTTTGTTCAGCAAGTGATGATGACAAGGATTTCACAAAAGGTAGTTTATAATCTTCGGCAAGACTTGAAAGAAAAAATGAGCCGAGTGCCGGTTAAATACTACGATACTCATTCCAATGGGGACATCATGAGCCGAATGATTAATGATATGGATAACATTGCTGGTACCCTTCAACAAGGAATAATCCAAATTATTACTAGTACCATAACTTTTGTGGGAGTTTTAGCATTAATGATTTCTATTAGCTGGCGGCTAACGCTGGTAGCTCTGGTAATCATTCCGCTTAGCCTTATTATTGTTGGCTTTGTTGCCCCAACTGCTCAAAAACTTTTTGCTAAACAGCAGGCAACACTGGGCGAAATTAATGGACAAGTAGAAGAAACTTATGCTGGGCATACGATTGTCCGTGTCTTTAATCATGAAGAAGATGAAGAAGCAAATTTCGCTAAAAAGAACCAACGGTATTACAATGCAGCTTGGAAAGCTCAATTCTTCTCAATCCTAATTTTCCCGTGCATGAATTTTGTGCGTAATGTCGGGTACTTATTGGTTGCCGTAGTTGGTGCAATTCAAGTGGCACATGGTCAAATTACATTAGGTAATGTTCAAGCATTCTTACAATATTCCAACCAGTTTTCTCAGCCGATTACCCAGATTGCTAATTTATCGAGCACTATTCAACAAACAATTGCTTCTGCAGAAAGAATTTTTGAAGTGTTAGACGAAGATGAAATGAGCACAGAACTTGCAGACACACCTGTTAAAAGCGGGGTCCAACCTGCAATCCAATTTGAAAATGTTCGCTTTTCATATAATCACAACGAACCACTAATTGAGGATTTCAATTTAAAAGCGCCACAAAATAAAATGGTGGCAATCGTTGGGCCAACTGGGGCTGGTAAAACAACTATTATTAATCTTCTAGAACGTTTTTATGACATTGATGGTGGTCACATCTTCTATAATGGACATGACACCAAATCAATGACCAGAGAGGAACTACGCCGGCATGTCGGAATGGTTCTTCAGGATACTTGGCTATTTACGGGAACCATATTTGATAACATCAAATATGGCCGAGAAGATGCTACGAAAGAAGAAGTCTACCAAGCGGCGCGATTGGCATACGCAGATAACTTCATTAGGGAATTGCCTAATGGGTACGATACAGTTTTGGATGAGACAGCGTCTAATATTTCTCAAGGGCAACGACAATTAATTACAATTGCGAGAGCCTTTCTTGCTAATCCGGACGTATTAATATTAGATGAAGCTACTAGTTCTGTAGATACTAGAACTGAAGCATTAATTCAAAACGCTATGAATGACATTCAAAAAGGACGAACTAGCTTTGTTGTGGCCCATCGATTATCAACAATCCGAAATGCTGATCAAATTATTGTAATGAACCATGGTCATATTATTGAAACTGGTAATCATGACTCATTAATGGCACAAAACGGCTTTTATGCGGATCTTTACAATAGTCAATTTGCGGGTAACCAATTAGCAAGTAACTAGTTTTTTAAGAGGTTTGTGATGGATACAAAATATTTTCAAACGGTAAAACTATTGGATCAAATGGTTACTAGTGGAACTGTTCCTGGTGTAAGCTATGCGATTTTTGATGGGAGTACAACAATCAAAAAAGTGGAAGGATTCTCCGAAATTACTCCTCAAAAAATCAAACTACGTGATGGCATGCAATATGATTTAGCTTCATTGACCAAAGTTATTGGGACGGTACCGATTATTGCGTTGTTAATTCAATCAGGAGCACTGAGATTAGATGATCCAGTAAAAAAATTCCTGCCGGAAATCGATAATCAAGAAGTCAAGGTACGGAATTTAATTACTCACACTGCTGCTATTGAAGGTTATATTCCGCACCGGAATGAATTAGGACCCCACCAGTTACTGGAGAATCTATTAACTATGGAACATATTGGTATTAATTTAAATAAAAACATTTTATATACCGACATTGGTTTTATCTATTTAGGGTTAATTGCAGAACGAATATGGGGGCAGCCAATTCAGGTGTTAAGTCAACGCCATATTTTTAAACCATTAGGAATGGTGCGAACCACTTATACTCCTCATTGGCAAGACTGTGTTCCAACTGAAATACAACCTAAGCGGGGATTAATTCGTGGTAATGTACACGATCCTAAGGGTTATATTCTTCAGCGACATTGTGGAAGTGCTGGCTTATTTTCAACATTAGATGATCTTACAAAGTATGGTCGGTCATTAATCGAAAATAATTTGAATGATTTGTTTACAGATCAAACAATCAGGATGATGTTTGAAGATCAAACACTTTTGGATGGTGTGCATAATCGCGGGCTGGGATGGAAATTACTTCATGCTCATACAAAAGATCACCATACTGTGATTAGTCATACGGGTTTTACCGGGACTTGGATTATTCTAGATCGTAATAATGATCAAGGAATGATTGTTCTTTCCAATCGGGTCCACCCGACGGCTAAGAATGATGAATACCTTAATTATCGGGGTAAAATCATGGCTACCTATATGGATGAAAAAGATAAATAAAGACAATAAAGACCGTTAGCTGGGAATTAGCTAACGGTCTTTATGTAATAATGCTTTATTTGAATTTAGTTTTGAGAATCAAAATAGCGCTTTTTAACACGGTCTAAGCGCATCACCATAAACGTTTCAAGCAAACAAAGAAGGCATACTAATGGTAAGTAGTATGCAGAGGGTGCAATGAAAATGGCTAGGATAAGAATCCAAGAAAGCCAGTTCCATCGACGATCCAGTTTGAGAGAGCTGGTTAATTGTTGACGTTCATTTTCATTAATGATATCGGTAGACTGATTGGTCAAAAAAGCAAATAACCGATATTCCCAAAACGATTCACCAATGAACACAATTGTAATCAAAGTAACGAAAATACTAGACATAAATTTTCCTCTATTCTAGAAAGTCGGTTTAATAATGAGACTTTCTTGTTTACTAAAGTCTTCATTTGGATATTTGTTGTGAAGTGCTTCAAGGAGCATTTGCTTAGCAAGATTTCCATTTCTCGTTAAAATTGGTCCATGGAAGTAAGAACAATAGGTGTGCTTGTAAATTGCTCCTTCAGTTTTATCTTCACCGTTATTACCATGACCTTCTTGAACAATGCCTAATGGTTGTTCATCATCTCCCAGGAAAGTTCGACCATTATGGTTTTCGAAGCCATGATATAAATCGCCATTTTGAGGATTCTTAATGACGATATCTCCAATAAACCTGGTTTGGTTTTGCATTGCAGAACGGTGACTGCTTTGGGTAACAGTATAGTGACTAAGGACACCAATTCCAGGGATTTTTTCGCCATTTGCATCAACGTAATACTGACCCAATAATTGAAAGCCTCCGCAGATTGCTAGAAATGGTTTGCCACCATTAATAAAGCGAGCAATTGCTTCTTTTTTATGAGGAATATCTTTGGAAATCACCATTTGTTCATAATCCTGGCCACCACCAAAGACTGCTAGATCATATTGCTGATCATCAAAGTCATCACCAATGCTGACAATGTCAGATGTAATGTCAGTATCCATCTGCTTGCCGTAATATTTTAAGGCAATGATATTACCAATATCACCATAGGTATTCATTAAGTCACCATAAAAATGGGCAACTTTTAAATTATACTTAGCCATTAATCCATGCCTCCTTGAATATACTTTCGCTCTGCTAATTCTTTACGAAGTTGAAGCATTGCAGTGTAACTAGATAGAACATAAACATGTTTAGTAGGCATTTGCTTAATTTTATCAATCACTTTAGCAAGATCTGGTTCTTCTTCAATATCGTTGATGCCAGCCATTGTTAAACGGGTTGAAATATCTTTATACCGTTCTCCACCCGTGAAGAACTTCTTAATGGAATGATTATTTAATTTTTCAAAATTACCATCCCAGATCCAACTGGTGTCGATTCCATCAGCATAATGAGCATTCAGCAAGAAGCCAAAACTAAATGGTTCTGGATCAGTCAGGACCATATCAATTACTTGATTCAGACCAACGGGATTTTTAACAAGGACAAGTGTGACCTCTTTACCGTCAACATTGATGATTTCTTGTCTTCCAAAAACGTGTTCATCGGCCTGAAAGGCATTTTGAATTTGCGCAGGTGAAACACCTAAAAAGCGCCCCAAAGAATATGCTGCTAATGCGTTATAAATGTTGTATAAACCACCAACTCCAATCTCAAATGGATGACCATCAATTTGGAACTTAGAAGAAGTAGGGGTCATGGAACCAATAGCAGTGACCTTATATGTTAGTTCTGGTCGATGGAAACCACAGTTTGGACAGAAATATTCTCCGAGACTAGCATAAGTAATATTATGGAAGTGCAGAATGTGCTGACATTTTGGACAGAGCAAACCATCAGTATTGGCTGGTGCACGCAAATCTTCTTGGTGATCATTTGCAAATCCATAGTAAATTACTGGGTTAGGGAGGTCTTTTGTGTTGAAAATCTGTTCATCTCCATTAGCAATAATGGTTGCTTTTGGAGCCAGTTTAACACCGGCAAGGATCTTATCATAAGTAGTATAAATTTCACCATAACGATCCATTTGGTCACGAAACAAGTTAGTCATAACAATAGCAATAGGCTGAATGTGTTTAGTGATCATTCTGACGTTAGCTTCGTCAACTTCTAAGACAGCAAGGCCCTTTTGTTTAGCTCGAGGAGCGGTAATAAACGCAGTGACAATCCCTTGCTCCATATTTGATCCGGATGGATTAGTAACCACTTGTGGATATTTCTCACGTAAAACGCGAGTACTTAATGCAGTAGTTAATGTTTTACCGTTGGTTCCGGTAATAATTACTAAATTATATTTTTTGCTAAATTCACTTAAGATGTTAGGGTCAAGTTTTAATGTGATTTTTCCTGGCAATGAACTCCCGCCATGGAAAACATTGTGTAAAAACCAGTAACTAGAACGACCGGCAAATTCGGCAAACGAACTTTTAATTAACATTCTAATATTATCCTTTCGACTTAAATCTTTATAACGATTAATTTTAACCGTTATTGGCATAAAAAGAAAGCGAGCAATTCCCCTAATTTTCAGTAATTAACTAAATTAAATTTTTGAACGGTGATAATATTTCAATTGGTGTTCAAAAAGCATCAGAATGACAACTCGATTTCCTATTCAAAAACTCTCCACTTTCCGTTATAATTGAACAGTACTAAATTAATCGGGAAAGGTGAATATTTTGGCGCAGTTATTCTTTAAATATGGCGCAATGAATTCTGGAAAATCAATTGACATCTTGAAAGTTGCTCACAATTATGAAGAGCAAGGGAAGCCAGTTGAGCTATTGACCAGTGGTGTGGATACTCGAGCAGGACGAGGAGTGATTGCCAGTCGTATTGGTTTAAAACGGCGGGTGACTCCTGTGATGAAGGACACCAACGTTTATGAATTGGTAAAAAATGTTTTGGCTGACCATAAAATATACTGTGTCTTAATTGATGAATCCCAGTTTTTAACCAAAGAGCATGTTTTACAATTAACAAAAATTGTCGATGAATTAGGGATTCCGGTGATGACCTTTGGTTTAAAAAACGATTTCCGCAACGAATTATTTGAGGGGTCTAAATACCTATTAATTTATGCTGACAAGATTGAAGAGATGAAAACAATCTGTTGGTTCTGCCCTCATAAGGCAACTATGAATTTACGTATTCATAATGGCAAGCCAGTTTATGAGGGAGACCAGGTACAAATTGGTGGTAATGAATCATATTACCCAGTATGTCGTAAACATTATTTTCACCCCGAATTAACGAGTGAACAGGAGAATGACTAATGGAAATGGATGAAATCTTTGATAAATTACAAGCGGTTGCTGACCGTTACGATGAGTTAAATGAATTAATCAGCGATCCTGAAGTCATTGCTGATAGCCAGCGTTTTATGAAACTATCTAAAGAAGAAGGTAGTTTGCGTGAAACAGTTGAGAAGTATCATCAATATCAAAAAGTTACCCAGACAATTAATGACGACGAAGAACTTCTTCGTGAAACGAAAGATGATGAATTGGCTGAGATGACTAAAGAAGAACTAGCTGATTCCAAAGAAGAACAGGAAAAATTAGCCCACGAGCTAGAAGTATTGTTAATTCCAAAAGATCCTAATGATGATAAGAACATTATTATGGAAATTCGTGGGGCTGCTGGTGGTGACGAAGCTAGTTTGTTTGCTGGTGACCTTTATAATATGTATCTTCACTACGCTGAAAAACAGGGCTGGAATGTTGAAGTAGTCGACAAGACAGAAACTGAAGTTGGTGGCTTTAAGGAAATTGTCTTAATGATTTCTGGTGATAAAGTTTATTCTAAATTAAAGTTTGAAAACGGGGCCCACCGTGTTCAGAGAATTCCAGTAACAGAATCCGCTGGTCGAGTTCACACGTCAACTGCGACTGTGGGTGTTATGCCCGAAGCAGAGGACGTTGAAATTGATTTGGATCCAAAAGACATTCGTGTTGACGTTTACCGTTCATCTGGTGCTGGTGGTCAGCACATTAACAAAACTTCTTCTGCGGTTCGGATGACACACCTGCCAACCGGAATTGTCGTAGCAATGCAGGATGAACGTTCTCAACAACAGAACCGTGCTAAAGCCATGCGAATTCTCAAAGCCCGGGTCTATGATTACTACCAGCAAAAAGAACAAAGTGCTTATGATCAAAAGCGGAAAGACGCAATTGGGACAGGTGACCGTTCCGAACGGATCCGAACTTACAACTATCCACAAAATCGGGTGACGGATCACAGAATTGGTCTTACACTGAATAAGTTGGATAAAATTATGGATGGCGACTTAGATGAAATCATTGAAGCATTAATAATCGCCGACCAAACTAAAAAATTGGAGCAATTACGTAATGAGTAATTGGACATATTTTCAAGCCCAGCGATGGGCTTCTTCTTTTTTACGGAGACTACATCAGGATCCATATGCCCCGGAATTTGTTTTGAAAATGATTCATGGGTGGTCTGATGCAGACCTATTAATGCACAATCGAGTAGTCATGTCTGATGATGAGAAGCAACGGTTTCAAGCAGCCATTTTTAGAATAGCTAAAAACGAACCGACTCAATATGTTGTTGGCAAAGCGCCATTTTTTGGTAGGACATTTGTGGTGAATAATGATGTTTTAATTCCAGAAATGGAAACTGAAGATTTAGTGGAATGGGTATTACAAGAAATGCCTGAAAATGAACCGCTGAAAGTCCTTGATCTGGGGACAGGCAGTGGTGTAATTGGCATTACACTATCGTTGGAACGTCCACGTTGGAACATTACGTTGAGTGATATTTCAGCTGGAGCACTACGGGTGGCAACTGCTAATCAGCGCTTGCATGGGACTAATTTGCCAGAAGTTGAGAGTGATTTATTTACCAAATTGGCTAATGAAAGGTATGATTTAATTGTAACTAATCCACCTTATATTTCTCCAAATGCCAGCGATGTGATGGATCAATCAGTAATCGAATATGAACCACCGGTAGCACTTTTTGCTTCAGAGAATGGTTTAGGACTTTACCATCGCTTATTTGAACAGGTTCATTTTCATCTAAAACCTGGCGGAATATTATTTGGTGAAACTGGTTACGATCAAGAAGAATCAATTCAACGACTATTTCATCAAACGCAGCCGCAGGCGAAGATAAAAGTACGGCATGATATTGCTGACCGGATGCGTATGATTAAAGCATGGGATTTTATTTAAGATCAAAGGTGATTGAAATGGAAACAACAATTTATAATCTTAATCAAATAACAAAAGCAGCACAAGCGCTCAAAGATGGTGAACTAGTAGCCTTTCCAACTGAAACTGTTTATGGTCTTGGAGCAGATGCAACCAATGAGGATGCAGTTAAAAAGGTCTATCAAGCTAAGGGAAGACCTAGTGACAATCCATTGATTGTGCATGTGGCTTCTGTTGAAATGGTAGAAAAATATGCTCGAGAAATTCCTGAGAAAGCACGTCAGTTAATGAAGAAGTTCTGGCCGGGATCATTAACCATTATTTTGAATATTAAACCTGGTTCCTTATCAAAGAAAGTTACCGGTGGACTATCCACCGTTGCATTTCGCTTTCCTAACAGTCAACCAACATTGGAATTAATTAAAGAGGCTGGGGTACCAATTGTGGGGCCTTCAGCTAATACTTCTGGGAAGCCGAGCCCAACTACTGCTCAGCATGTGTACCATGATTTAAATGGCAAAATTAAGGGGATTTTAGATGACGGTCCAACCAAAGTTGGAGTTGAATCAACGGTTCTTGATATGTCTACTGATCATCCAGTAATTTTAAGACCTGGAGCAGTTACTAAAGCAGATATTGAAAGCGTAATTGGTTCGATCGATTTAAACCATCATCATGTTGGTAAAAGCGAAACCCCAAAGGCTCCGGGAATGAAATATAAACATTACGCACCTAATGCTCAAGTTTATATTGTTGATGAAGACTCTGACTGGAACACCGTCATGGAATGGATTAGTAAGCAATCATTCACTGTTGGGGTAATGGCAGATGATAACATTCTTCATCAGATTACTTTACCTAAAAATGCTGATCCGTTTTCATTAGGTAAAAATGTCGTTGATGCAAGTGCACGTTTGTTTGATGGTCTTCGAAAATATGATGACGAGAATCAGGTTCAAGCGATTGTAACACAAGCATATCCAAGTCACGGACTGGGGCTGGCTTACATGAACCGTTTGAATAAATCAGCTGGTGGTCAGCACTTTAAGGATTTAGGGTTTAAATAATTTTTTGAAATAAATCCATTAAATGTCTAACAAATTACATGGTTTTTGGTACAATAATTGAGAAACAAAAAGGAGTGTATTAACCATGGGTAAATTTGAAGTTTTAGATCATCCTTTGATTCAGCATAAGTTAACAATGATTCGTGACAAAAATGTTGGTACAAAGGTATTTCGTGAAACTGTTAAAGAGCTTGCAACATTAATGGCATACGAAGTTTCACGTTCAATGCCACTGAAAGATGTTGAAGTGGAGACACCAATTGCAAAAACCACTAAAAAAGAATTAGCTGGTAAAAAAGTGGCTATTGTACCAATTTTACGAGCTGGTTTAGGAATGGTAGATGGAATGACTGAACTAATTCCTGCTGCCAAAATCGGCTTCATTGGTATGTATCGTGATGAAGAAACTTTGAAACCTCATGAATACTTTGTAAAACTACCTAACGACATTACAGAACGGCAACTTTTTGTTGTGGATCCAATGCTGGCAACTGGTGGTTCTGCAATTATGGCAATTGATGCTTTGAAGAAACGTGGATGTTCTGAAAAGAATATTAAATTTGCTTGCTTAGTAGCAGCTCCAGAAGGGGTTCAGGCTGTTCGTGAAAAGTTCCCAGATGTTGATTTATACACATGTGGTTTAGATGATCATCTCAATGATGACGGTTATATTGTTCCCGGCTTGGGTGATGCCGGTGACCGTCTCTTTGGTACTAAATAACTACTTATTAGCTAAAAAGACCACTAGCACTTGTTTGATGCTAGTGGTCTTTTGATTTATGGACTTAAAGGGAACGATTATATTCAACGATTCGAACATCGCTGGGAAGCGACATCGCAAGTTCAGTAACTCCTGCATTGCTGGGAAAATTGTTAATAATATTGATTCCCAAATAATCAGCGACGGTACGGATAAAAGCGCCGTGAGACACAATTAAAACATTTCCTCCATGGGGAAGTTGCTGAGTAATATTATATAGCCCCTTTTTAAACCGTGTAATGATATCCGGATACAGTTCGGCTTGGTGAGTAGGATCATCGTCTTGCATAAGTTGACGTACATATGCAAATCCTTGCTTAGCAATAATATCATCTTGACTATCGAATCCATATCGTTGACAAATCTTTTTGAAAACATCACTTGCTGGTAATCCTTCAAACGAAGAGAAGAACACTTCTCGAAAGGCTGGATCAGTTTTGATTATAGCCGGTTGTTTTACAAGTTGTTGAATAATGAGGTCCCTTGTTTGAATTGCACGGTGCAAGTCAGAAGAGACCACTAAATCAAACGGGATACTTTGCAAGTTTGCTCCTGTTTGGCTAGCTTGCTGTTCCCCAAGCTCTGTTAATTCAGAATCAATCCAGCCTTGAAGACGATGAAAGGTATTTAAAAAAGTTTGGCCGTGTCGAACTAAGTAAATATGATATTCTGCCATTCGTATTTTCTCCCTTACATTTCTGATAGGTTCATTTTAAAACAATGACGGTAGAAACACTAACTTTTCTTTAATATTAGTTCAATAAGAATTAACAGTCTTGAAGGGATATAGTAGAATGTGGAACGATAATTCGAAAGAGGAATATGAAAATGAACCTAATGAAAAAATGGTGGAGTAAGCATTGGAAGGTATTGATGCTACTCTTTTTCCTAGCCTTGGGCAGTATAATTTTAGTGAGTCATAATCAATCGATGTATCGACGGCCTATTGGAAAAGTTATTGCTGTAAAAGTGATTCACCGTCAAAAACAAAAGGACGAATTTAATAATATTGATTATCAGTACAAACAACGATTAACGTTACGAGTAATGAATGGTAAACATCAAGGTAAACTGGTTTACGCTAATAATGATTATTCACAGTCAGGTGGAATGGATCAGCACTATCGAATTGGGCAACAGGCTTTTTTAACTCAATTATCCAGCAGTAACGGTCATTTGACTGCTAATGTCTCAGGACTGAAGCGTGACACAACTTTAGTAGCGTTGCTATGGATTGTAGTAATCTTAGTTACCATGCTTTTTGGAAGATCTGGAGGGCTTGCCTTCACTTCGGTAATCTTGAACGTTGTTTTCTTTGTTATTGCTGTCAAAATTAATGTTCAAACGCAAGCTAATTATTTGTTATTAATTTTTGCAGTTGTGTCCGTGCTAATGGCACTAGCATCGTTAACTTTTGTATATGGTTGGAGCAAGCAGACAATAGCAACTCTGATTGCTTCATTGTTAGGAGTAGGGCTCTCAATGCTGATCTTCGTAGCGGTTAGTAAAATCACCGGAGAAAAGGGAATTTATTACGAATCAATGCAGTATGTTACCCAAAATTACCGGATGCTATATTTGGCTGAAGTAATGATTGGTGTGCTAGGTGCAGTAATGGATGAAACCAGCGATATTCTAGCTACGATGTTTGAAGTGAAAAGAATTAATCATAATCCCCAATGGCGAACACTCTATGATGCTGGACGAAGTGTTGGCCAATCTGTGATGGGCCCTCTAGCCAATATTTTGTTAATGATTTTTTTGTTTTCAACTTTAACAAACGCAGTTTTATTATTACGTAACGGTAATTCATGGGGTTATACATTTAATATGTGTATGAGTTTAGGGGTAGCCCAAAGTTTAGTTTCTGGAATTGGGATCGTAATTACAGTCCCGGTAATCAGTTACTTAGCAGCATTTATTTTGGCAAGAAGGTGACGCAATGAGTACTATAACAGCATTAGCATTAATATTGCTATTATTGATGATCGCTGTTGGTGGAAAGCAAGGATGGTCATCATTTGTCAGTTTAATGCTGAACTTTTGTTACTTCTTCCTCGGACTGGTTCTTGTTGCATGGCATTTTTCACCACTAGTCATCACAGTTATTTTAGGAATTTTAATTTTGGCAACGACTATTTTTATGGGAACTGACGATTTACAAGTTAGTGTAAGTGCATTTGAAGCTTCTATCATTGTAATGATTATTGTTATTATTATGACATTAGTGGCAGAGCATTTTGTTCAAGCAACGGGCTTCAGTAATGAAAACAGTAGTGAACTAGAAGGAATGTCAATTTTAATCGGTATTAGTTATGTGCAGATTGGAATGATGACAATGATTCTGAGTTGTTCAGGTTCAATTGCAGAGGCATCAATAGCGATTGTAAGCGGAATTGTGGAAACCTTTCGACATGATAAACACATTTCTAGTCGTCAATTAATGTTAAGTGGAATGCAAATTGGTAAGCATATTATGGGAACCACATTAAATACTTTACTATTTGGATTTTTAGGTAATCTGTTAGCATTATTTATTTGGTTTGCTGGTTTAAATTATTCATTTGGTACAATTATGAATAATAAAATATTAGTCACTGAACTAGTTACTGTGTTAATTTCATTTATTGGTGTTATTTTAACGGTGCCCTTGTCTACGGGATTGATTTTATGGAATCAAAGAAAAATTGTTGACAATGAGCACAAAACTAACTATGATACTAATGATAAATAGATATCCTTTAATTAGGTCCAGAGAGGCCTCAAAGGTACGGTGAAATATATGGTGGAACTGTTCGTCAGATTCCAAATTATATAGTCCCTGAGGTTTCTCTACCTGAGGGACTATTTTTTTGGAAAGGAAGATTGCAGATGGCAAAAAGACGTGACGTAGTTCTTGATGTTGATGAACGTCCAAAAGCAGGCCAGTGGTTTGGCTTATCATTGCAACACATGTTTTCAATGTTTGGTTCTACCGTTTTGGTACCAATTTTAGTGGGATTAAACCCTGGAATTGCTTTATTTAGTTCCGGTGTTGGAACCCTGATTTATTTATTAATTACGAAGCATAAGATCCCAGCATACATGGGGTCCAGTTTCTCATTTGTTGTACCAATGATGGCTTTAATGAAAACGACCGGTTACCCTGGAATTGCTCAAGGGACAATTGCCGTAGGGTGTGTATACCTCATTGTTTCCTTAATAGTTAGCTTTTTTGGATCAGACTGGATTGACCGGATTTTACCTCCAATAGTTGTGGGACCAGTAGTAATGGTAATTGGTTTGTCGTTGGCCGGAACTGCTGCTAAAGATGCCACAATTAATAGTGGTCATTATGATATTCGCTATTTCATGGTTGCAATGCTTACTATGCTTTTAACAGTAGCATTTAACATGTATTTCAAGGGATTTTTAGGATTAATTCCGATTCTAATGGGAATTGTCTTTGGATATGTAATAGCAGTTCTGTTTGGAATTGTTAATTTTGCACCGGTTGTGGCAGCACATTGGTTTAGTTTGCCAAAGTTTCAATTACCATTTATCAACTATATTCCCAAATTTTACTGGGGAGCCATTTTAAGTATGGCACCAATTGCGTTTGTAACCATGACTGAACACTTGGGCCACATCATGGTATTGAATGAATTAACCGAACGTAATTATTTCAAAGATCCTGGATTAAACCACACATTGGCTGGTGATGGTACAGCTTCCATCATCGCTGGATTTGTTGGCGGGCCTCCTGTTACTAGCTACGGTGAAAATATTGGTGTACTGGCTATCACTAAGGTACATAGTGTCTATGTTATTGCGGGAGCTGCCCTATTCGCTGTCTTCTTTAGTTTTGTTGGGAAATTAAGTGCTTTAATCGAATCGATTCCTTCTCCCGTAATTGGGGGGATTTCATTCCTGTTATTTGGGGTAATTGCGTCTAGTGGTTTACGTGTAATGATTGAAGATCAGATTGACTTTAATAAAAAACGTAATCTAATGATTTCCTCAGTAATCCTTGTTATCGGGATCGGAAATGCTTATCTGAAGTTAGGACAATATCAGTTTTCAGGGTTAGCAGTGGCTGCTGTATTAGGAATCTTACTGAATTTGATTTTGCCTCAAGAAGCAGCAAGTGAAAAACAAAATGAAAAATCGATGAAAAAGGTCTCATAATTGCAATATATCGGCGTTGAAACCGCTTCATTTGCCTTTGCTATTTGATTTAAAAAATGATATATTTAGGTCTGTAATTTGAGTATTGTGAAAGCATTTCTCAACTTTACAGACCTTACTTTATGTTATGAGGAAAAGAGGTGGAATATGAATGGGCGGTGATGCTTATACTTTTAACCTATTCGGTTTAACATTTAATATCACTAACATGATTTCAGGATTAGTTGTATGTGTAATTGTGTTCTTCCTGCTATTTGGATTATCACGACACATTCAAATGAAACCTAAGGGTGGTCAAAATGTTATTGAATGGCTCATTGATTTCACAAATGGAATAGTTCGTGGTCAAATGGATCGTGAAGTTGGAGCTAGATTTAGTTACTTTATCTTCATTCTGTTTGTGTTTATTTTTGTAGCTAACCAGTTAGGTTTAATCTTACAGGTTGGCTGGAACGGGCATGAATTGGTTAAGAGTCCAACAGCTGATCCAGTAATTACATTAACGTTCTCTTTAATGGTTATTGTTCTCTCACACTTTGCGGGACTAGTAAACAACGGAATTAAAGGTTATTTTGCTGAATTCGTCTCGCCAAGTGCGTTAATGTTACCAATTAATTTGATTGAAGAGGTAAGTAATTTCTTAACTCTTGGATTACGGATTTTCGGTAATATTTATGCTGGTGAACTTTTACTGGGGCTGCTTGGTCAAATGGCTTTCTCGCACGGATGGCCGACAATCATTGCTAGTTTGCCAGTTGAAATGATTTGGCAAGGCTTTTCAGTGTTTATTGGTTCAATCCAAGCTTATGTCTTTGTAACATTAACAACGGTTTATATTTCTCGGAAGGTTTCTGGGGATTAGTACTTATATTTTTAAGGAGGTACTCAAAATGGGTGCAATTGCTGCTGGTATCGCTGCCGCTTGTGCAGCGCTCGCTACTGGTTACGGAAATGGTTTAGTTATTTCTCATACTGTTGATTCAATGGCTCGTCAACCACAAATCGCAGGACAACTTCGGACCACAATGTTCATCGGTGTTGGTTTGATTGAAGGGGTTCCTATTTTAGCGATCGTTGTTGCCTTCTTGGTTATGAACAAGTAGTGGTTGGTAGAAACGATTTAAAGAATAGGAAAGGAGGTGTCATGAATGCTAGTTCTTGCTCAATCAAATAGTTTGTACATGGGTGATATGCTATTTTACTTAATTTCATTTATCATTCTAGCTTTATTAGTATGGCATTTTGCTTGGAAACCTGTTACACAAATGATGGAAAAGCGGGCCAACAAAATTGCGGATGATATTGATAATGCTTCAAAAGATCGAAAAGAAGCTGCAAAGTTAGCTGCGCAACGACAAGAAGAATTGCAAGGCTCAAAGCAAGAAGCTACCCAAATTGTTGAGGATGCGCGTAAAAATGGTGAAAGTCTTCGAAACGAAATTGTGGACAAGGCTCACCAAAGCGCTCAATCAATTCAAGAACAAGCACAACGTGACGCTGAACAAGCACGTCAGGATGCACTAAAGAGCGCAAAGGATGACGTGGCAAACCTATCTCTTGAGATTGCTGCTAAGTTGATTAACAAACAGCTAAATGCTGATGATCAACAACAATTAATTGATTCTTATATTGAAGGGTTGAGTAAAAAATGAGTCTTGATAAGAAGACGGTTGCAAAACGGTATGCTAAGGCGTTATTCGAATTAGTAAGTGCTGATGATCAACTGGAACAAACTTATCAAGAACTTGTTGCACTGCGAACTGTCTTTGAACAGAACGTGGGACTACAACGGGCCCTTAGTGGAACCAATTTAAGCCAGGACCAAAAGAAGAACATGATAGAAGAATTAAAGGATGGGTCCTCCGGATTGGTGGCCAATTTAATTCAAATGGTCTTCGATTATGGTCGAATGGGAGAAATGGTTGCAATCATTGATGAGTTTGAAGCACAGTATGACCAATTACACAAACGGGTTCATGCTGATGTCGTCTCTGCCGTGCAACTGGATGAAAATAGACGTCAAAAACTAGCCGATGCTTTAGCGGAACGTTTAGGAGCCAATGAAGTGATTTTAAATCAAACAGTCGATCCAAAAATTATTGGCGGATTAATTGTAAAAGTTGGTAGTCAAACGCTTGACGGAAGTTTAAAGACCAAGCTAGGAAAGATACGTCAATTGCTTGTTGAATAGGTTGTTTTGTACTTGAAGAGGTGAGATTTGTATGAGCATTAAAACTGAGGAAATCAGTTCACTCATCAAAAAGCAACTCGCCAATTACCAAGACACTATTTCTGTTGAAGAAACAGGGACTGTGACATACGTTGGTGATGGTGTTGCTCGTGCCGACGGGCTTGAAAATGCCATGGCTGGTGAGTTGCTCGAATTTGATAATGGAGTCTATGGGATGGCCCAAAACCTCGAATCAAACAACGTTGGTATCGTTGTTTTAGGTGATTACACAGGAATTCGCGAAGGAGATACAGTTAAGCGGACTGGTCGAATTATGGAAGTTCCTGTTGGTGATGCCTTACTAGGTCGGGTTGTTGACCCATTAGGTCGCCCAATTGACGGTTTCGGTGACATTAAAACTGATAAGACACGTCCAATTGAAAAAAAGGCTCCTGATGTTATGGAACGGAAGAGTGTTTCTGAACCGCTCCAAACTGGGATTAAAGTTATCGATGCATTAGTACCAATCGGTCGGGGTCAACGTGAATTGATCATTGGTGACCGTAAGACTGGTAAGACTTCAATTGCATTGGATACGATTATTAACCAAAAAGACCAAAACATGATTTGTATCTATGTTGCTATTGGTCAAAAGGAATCAACTGTTCGTGGTGCTGTTGAAACATTACGTCGTTATGGTGCGTTAGGCTATACGATTGTTGTATCAGCTTCAGCATCCAACCCAGCACCAATGTTATACATTGCACCATATGCTGGTGCTGCCATGGGTGAAGAGTTTATGTATAATGGCAAGGACGTTTTGATTATTTACGATGACTTGTCAAAACAAGCGGATGCTTATCGTGAACTATCACTGATTTTGCGTCGACCACCTGGTCGTGAAGCTTATCCTGGTGATATTTTCTATACTCACTCACGGTTGTTGGAACGTGCGGCACGGTTATCTGATGATTTAGGTGGTGGCTCAATGACAGCCTTGCCTATTATCCAGACTCAAGCCGGTGACGTTTCTGCATATATTCCAACCAACGTTATTTCCATTACCGATGGACAAATTTTCTTAAATGCTGATTCTTTCTATGCTGGACAACGGCCAGCCATTGATGCCGGGACATCAGTTTCTCGTGTTGGTGGTGACGCCCAAGTTAAAGCGATGAAGAAAGTATCCGGAACACTTCGTCTGGATATTGCTTCTTACAATGAATTAGCATCATTTGCTCAATTCGGTTCTGATCTGGATGCTGCTACTCAGGCTAAGTTATCACGTGGTGAAAGAACTGTGGAAGTTCTAAAGCAAGGTTTACATCAACCACAACCTGTTGAACAACAAGTTGTTACTTTGTACGCCCTTGGTCACGGTTACTTAGATAGTTTACCTGTCGATGATATTTTACGTTTTGAAAGTGAATTAGCTAACTATATGCATGCTAACCATCAAGATCTTTATGACCAAATTAAGTCAACTGGTAAGCTTCCTGATGGAAATGCCTTGGATGAAGCAATTACATCGTTTAAGGACACTTTTGAAACAAGTGATCAAAAGCAAGCCAAAGCGGCTGACGATCAACAAGAGGCCCAAGAGGCCGAAGACTAGATACTGACGTTTTAAGAAAGGATGGTGAGATTTAGTGCCAGCATCATTAGCTGCAGTTAAGCGTCGCTTGGATTCGACACGAAGTACACGACAGATTACAACTGCAATGCAGATGGTTTCTACAGCCAAGTTGAACCAAGTTCAAAGTCACACTAAGACTTATCAAGTTTATGCTGATGAAGTTAAAGCGATTTTGGCAAGCCTGGTTAAATCTCATATTGCCACTCTGAAAAGCAAAGAAAATGCTGAAAAAATCGGAGCGGAAATTGGCTCATTGTTTGATGAGCGCCCGGTAAAAAAGGTCGGTATTTTAGTAATTACATCGGATCGAGGGTTGGTTGGTAGTTATAACAGTAATGTTATTAAATCTACCCTTGATACGATGAAGAAAAATGGCCTCAATAAAGATAACACCGTGTTTTTAACTGTTGGGAAGACCGGTACGGAATTCTTTAAAAAGCGCGGTATGAACGTTGTCTTTGAATATACGGGTGTGAGTGACGTGCCTACATATCGTGAGGTCGAAGGGATTGTTAAGAAAGCAGTTCAAATGTTTGAAGATCATGTTTACAATCAACTATATATTTCTTATAGTCATTTCGTAAATCGAATTGTTTCACATGATCGGACTGAATTGTTCTTACCAATTTCAGTAAAATCATTAGAAGAACATGAAGATGAACGGGTTGCAGAGACCGTGACTAATGATATTGAAGCTGAGTACGATTTGGAACCCGGCTTATTAGATATGATTAGTTTGTTGGTTCCTCAATATGCGAATAGTTTAGTTTATGGAGCTATTTTGGATGCTAAAACATCTGAGCACGCTTCCAGTGCTAATGCTATGAAGTCAGCTTCAGATAATGCTGATGATATTATTGCGACCTTACAGTTACAATATAATCGTGCACGTCAAGCTGCTATTACTACTGAAATCACTGAAATTACAGGTGGTATGACAGCCCAAGAATAATTTGTAAATGGGAGGAAATACATGAGTACTACTGGTAAAGTTGTCCAAGTTATTGGACCAGTTGTCGATGTTGAATTTCCTGCAGACGAAAAACTCCCAGAGATTAACACGGCTTTAAAAATTCAGGAAGCTGATGACAAGACTTTGACGGTGGAAGTTGCCCTTGAATTAGGTGACGGCATCGTACGAACAATTGCTATGGACGGTACTGATGGATTAAAGCGTGGAATGGACGTTGAAAATACTGGCGCATCAATTAGTGTTCCAGTTGGGGACGATACTCTCGGACGGGTGTTTAATGTCTTAGGTGAACCAATCGATGGCGGTCCAGAATTTGGATCAGATGCAAAACGGATGCCAATCCACCGTGATGCACCAAAGTATGAAGATTTGAACAACGAAACTGAAATTCTAGAAACTGGAATTAAGGTTATTGATTTGTTAGCGCCTTATGTTCGGGGTGGTAAAATTGGATTATTTGGTGGTGCCGGAGTTGGTAAAACTGTTTTAATTCAAGAGTTAATTCATAATATTGCCCAAGGACACAATGGTATTTCTGTTTTCACCGGTGTTGGTGAACGTAGTCGTGAAGGGAACGACATGTACTACGAAATGAAAGGATCTGGAGTCCTTGATAAAACAGCCATGGTTTATGGTCAAATGAATGAACCACCTGGTGCCCGGATGCGGGTTGCATTAACAGGTTTAACAATTGCTGAATATTTCCGTGATGTTAAAGGACAAGACGTTCTGTTATTCATTGACAATATTTTCCGGTTTACTCAAGCCGGTTCAGAAGTTTCTGCCTTGCTTGGGCGGATTCCTTCTGCCGTTGGTTACCAACCAACGTTAGCAACTGAAATGGGTCAATTGCAGGAACGAATTACTTCAACTAAGAAGGGATCAATCACTTCTATTCAAGCTGTTTATGTTCCTGCCGATGACTATACCGACCCTGCTCCAGCTACTACGTTTGCGCACTTGGATGCAACCACAAACTTGGAACGGCGGTTAACACAAATCGGAATCTATCCTGCTGTGGATCCATTGGCATCTACTTCAACTGCTCTTACCCCTGAAATTGTTGGTAAGGAACACTATGAAGTAGCTACCCAGGTCCAACATGTCTTGCAACGTTATCGTGAATTGCAAGATATTATCTCTATTTTAGGGATGGATGAATTATCCGACGAAGAAAAGACGATTGTTGCTCGTGCACGGCGGATTCAAAACTTCCTTTCTCAAAGTTTTAGTGTTGCGGAACAATTTACTGGTACCCCAGGTGCTTACGTTCCTTTGAAGGAAACTGTTAAGGACTTCAAGGAAATTCTAGAAGGTAAATATGATGACCTTCCAGAAGAAGCATTCCGTTTGGTAGGTAATATTGATGATGTCAAGGCTAAGGCTAAGAAGATGCAAGAAGATTCAGCAGTTAAGGATTAGGAGGGATGCTCATGGCAGATGCAACATTCCACGTTAGCATTGTCACCCCGGATGGTACGGTTTATAACGAAGAAAGCACAATGCTAGTAGTTACGACCGAAACCGGTGAACTGGGTTTAATGGCAGATCACCTTCCATTAATTGCTGCTTTGACAATTGGTGAATTAACTGTTAAACATTCTGATACTGGGGACCATGACACATTTGTTGCGGTCAACGGTGGTTATGTTAAGTTTGACGGAAAAAATGCCGAAGTTATCGCTGATAGTGCCGAATTACAATCAGAAATTGATGTTAACCGGGCTAAAAATGCTAAGGAGCGTGCTGAAAAGACAATCCAACATGCCCGTGAAGTTGAAGATCCTGATGAATTAGCTCGGGGACAAGTTCACTTAGCACGTGCCCTTAACAGGTTACGAGTATCAAGCGAAAGTTAATTTAATGATGAGAAAACTCATCAAATTTAAAGCGTGATAGGGGATGAATAACCCTATCACGCTTTTACGGCTCTACATCATTTAGTGTTGGTTTAACAAAATCGTGAAATTTTCGCTAAAT
>ENA-ORUR01000376-ORUR01000376.1-human-gut-metagenome-genome-assembly--contig:-NODE-376-length-23980-cov-8.68702_pt1 | contig 23980 bp, 13 predicted proteins | sample MGYA00242086_ERZ509223 | MGnify/ENA primary metagenome ERZ509223 (study PRJEB26280, sample SAMEA2338820) | human gut metagenome | biome: human gut; feature: human-associated habitat; material: faeces... | reverse complement strand
ATTGGTCAGTATTATTTATTTGAGTCCAGTGGCTAACTTATTCTTGAAATTTAGGCGAGAATTAAATTTTATATAATGACGCTATTTGAATATAGTTTCTGACCATGCTCTTCACACAAAATCTTAACACGTTTAGAGTCGAATGCTATCGTACCAATGTTTCAGATACTCTAAAAAGCGACTTTAGTGAGCACTACATAATACGAAGAAGCCTGTAATACCAGTGATTGTCGTTGGTATTGCAGGCTTTTTTCGTGGCTTAAATGATAGTGATTTACACGTTTATTAACATTAACGGATGTTAACAGGTGATTTTTGATCAGTTGAAATGCTTGGGTTGCTGGTGTGGCAAGGATAGGCGCGTGTTAAAATGCGTTAAAAAGAAGCTATGTAGATAAATTTAAGTATATATTATATAATGAAAATGTATATACAAATGGAAAGGAGCCTTAATAATGGTTATTAAGTCACCAACTAAAATTTTCAAATCGGGTAATTCCAGTGCAGTACGGATTAGTAAGGACATTATGGAGGCAGCAGGATTAAAGGTATACGACAAAATTAATGTGACCTTTAATCCACATGATGGTAGTGTTGTGATTAAGGCTGCTGATACTGATAATAAAGCCCATGAGCATTTTTCTAAAATTTTAGATCAGAGTTTAGATGAAGATCAAGCGATATTGGACTTCCTAAAGGATAAGTAAACATGGAATATTTAACTGAGGAAGAGCTGATTGAAATTAACCGCCGAATCATTCGTCGAGCTGATGAAGGCTCAATTGGTGTATTGGATGTTAACGGATTAAATAGTGTTATCGAAGCGCCCAAACAAGTTTTCTTTGGGCGTGAGGCTTATCCAACGGTTTGGTTAAAGGCAGCCTACTATCTGCAAAAGATTACTAAGAAGCACCTCTTTGCTGATGGTAATAAACGGACAGCGTTTGAAGCTACCAAAGTATTCTTAATCCTAAATGGAATAAACCTTCACTTTGAGGGAATTAAAGCCGGACAAATGGTTTTAGATGTTACTAACTCTCCCGATTCAGAAGAAGTCATGTTGAAAGTGGCAGAGTATTTGAAGAAACATCAGAGTAAGGATAAAAAATAATTAGAATGAGGCTATAAGCAAATTTAATTTGGCAAGCCGATACAATAGATGCAGTTATGTAGAAAGGAGCCATTAGGGTGGACCGATTTAAACTTAATACTTCTGACTATATTAGCTATGAAATAACTCCTAATAACTTTGATAAGCTTACCAATAGAACTTATCCATTTGTTCAAAAAGGAGCTAACAATAAAAATCAATTTTATGGAGTGTGTCCAGGTTGTAATAATCCAATTGTGCTGGTGAGTTTATACCAGAATCAAAGTACTACGCATCCTTATGGTCGCCACGTCATGCACAATGTTCCCCAAATTGCTAATTATAGTCAAGTAGGCTATGATAATTGTCCCTATGCTAACAAAAATAATAAAAGTAACAGCAAGTGGTTGCCTTCAAAAAGTACTATTGGCCTAAGCAATAAACTTTTACTAAAGGAGCAGTTTGATCGAGTTATTTACATTCTAAAAAAGCAAACTGATACATTATTCTCCACTAACTTAGCTAAAAAAATGTTAGATGAGTATGTTAATAATACCGGTTGGTTATATCGTGGTACTACATCGGATAATCTTCCTTGGAAATTTGGAGAAGTTATTTCTGCGAAGTCATTAGGTGGGCAATATGTGAAAATGGATAGTGACATACAAAAAGTAATTGAGCAGTATTATTTAGATAAGGGTAAAAATGTTGAGTGTGAAGAAAAGGTAATGAAAGTACCCTTAGGAAATTCTGAGGTCTGGCTAAAATTTGTGTTTGAAGATTTTCAATCTAAACTAAATGGTCAACATCTTCAAGAAAGTATAAAATTCGTGGTGTTTGATAGCAGCCGGGGCAATAAAGATATTTACAAAAAAGAATTAACGGTAGGACCTGATTTTCTAATTAATTTAATGCGTAAGAGAAACCAGAAATATCGAAATAATGATTTGCTGAAGTATGCCGATTCTAAGATCAAATAATACTGGTATTTTTCTTTGTCACCAGATCATCTTTGGAACAAAGTTTCTGACTATACCTTTAACACAAAACCTTAACACGTTTCGGGAGAAATCCTGTTATACCAGTACTTCAGCAAACCTAAAACAGCGACTCTAGTCAGCATTATTAAAACTTACAAAGTTTAATAGTCCTTGATATATCAACGTTTTACGAAGATGTATCAAGGACTATTTTTGTTTATTTAAGAATATCATGCACACAGTTTAATTGATATTCGACTTAATGATGAAGTATTTACGATAAAAGTAAAAGCAGGAAGGCATAAACCATATGCAATAGCTAATCAGGGCTTTGATTCTGATGGTGTTTATATTAGGTTTGGAAGTTCAGCTGTTAGAGCAACAAACGAGCAAATAAAACGGATGCTTCAACAGAATAATGGAAATGATGAGTTTGATTCGGAAAAATCGGGGAATCAAGATTTATCATTCGAAGAACTGCAAAAAAGAGCAAAACTAAAAGAGGTAGATTTTAGTATAAAGGCTTTACACATGCTAAAAACACCTGATGTTTATAATAATGCTGCTTTCCTAGTAAGTGATCAAAATACAACTACCACAAAAGTTGCAATTTATCAGGGGCAATGATGTTATGGAGTTTAAAGACAAAAGAGAAATAACAGGTGCTCTGACTTCTCAGATAGATGAATTACTCTATTATATTAATTTGAATAATAAAACCAGGATAGAAATTGATGGAGATCCGCAACGCCATGAAATAAAAGATTATCCAGGTGCTGCTATACGTGAAGCAGTAGTTAAGGCTTTTGCGCATAGAGACTATTTATTGCATTCTATTGTAAAAGCAGAAATTTTTGATAATAGAATGGAAATCCTATCGCCAGGTGGGATTCCAGATGGACTGACATTAGAGGAAGTTAAAGATGGCATGACTGCCGTTCGTAACCCTCAATTAGTTCATATTTTAGATAAATTGAAATACATCGAAAACTATGGGACAGGTATTCGTAGAATGTATGAGGCATATCGCAATACTGAAAAACACCCTAGATTTGACGTTAGGCCAAATTCTTTCAAGGTTATATTGCCAAATATTAATTGGAATAAGGATGAGTTACCACAACCAATCTTACAGATGCCACAACCACTAGTGATAGTAAGGCAGCTGACAATAGTTTAACGACCACGGTTAATAATAATCAATCATCAACAGTTACTACTAAGGACCAAAAGACTGAAACGACACCTACTGCTGATCCTAACCATGTTTACCACGTTAAGATTACAGCACAGGATGTTACCAAGGCTGACGGTAAGATGAATATCACTGGGACGATTTTTGATTCTTACTTTAAGAACAGTACACTGGAAGTCTCCGGAAAAAATGGGACCCGGATTTATTCACTTGGTGTAGCACCTGCTGGATACAAACTCCTCAATCCAGAAGTCTTAGTTGAATACTTTACTATGGATGGGAATGCCGCATTTATCAATGGCAAAGATGTTGATTTAACTTTGAAGTATGCACCAATTTCACAGGTGTTAATTCGTTATGTTGACCGCGACACTGGTCAAGTAATTTCATCTTCGCTGTTTAACAGTAATTCATCCAGCTCAGCTAGTTATCTTTATAACAATGGCGACAAATTCGATATTGCGCCTTCAAAATTTAAAGCAGTTGCAATTGACATCCCAGGTTACAAACTAGTTAGCGAGCCAACCCAAGTACAGGTTATTAGTAACATTAAAGAAAATGGTAAAAGTAATTATCAAATCTTCACTTTTTACTACCAAAAGGTAATGACTAATGACAGCCCTAAGGCTACCAATCCGTATGGTCCTAGTTATGGTGAATTCTTTAGCTCTAATGGACAATGGTTAACAATTGATGCTAAGGACATTTTTACTACTTCCGGTGTTAAAGGAAATACGTATGAACATGATAATGGAGACCTTCAAGCTAAGTACCAACACCTAATCGATAAATATACGAAGCAGGGTTACACTTACGTAGGGACAGGTAATTGGCATGCCAATGACGATTACTATAATTGGAATGAAACAAGAACAAACGTTAACTTGGTGCCAAATAAAAATGTAACAGTCCGGTATGTTGACCAAGCTGGGAACGACTTAATTGCTCCGGTAACTTTGAGCGGTAATGCGGCTAATCCTGATCAAACGAATAATGGAATTAACCCAAGTGTCCATTGGTATTCCGCTGGAGAATGGAATGCGGAAGCTAAGACATTCGATGGTTACCAATTGGTTCATACTTACGGGGCAACAAAAGGAAATTACACTCCTTATAACTATACCGTTACCTTTGAATATGCTAAGAAGACTGCTGGTCGGGTAACTTACATTGATGATGATGTCAATGTTAATGGTGCTAACGGTTGGAATGTATTGAAGTCAGATAAGCTGGAAGGAATTGTTGGAGATCCAATTAATTACTCCACTCAAGACACCATTGCCAACTACGAAAAGGCAGGTTATGTGTTAGTTTCAAATAACTTTGGTACCGGCAAAACTTACCAAGAAAATGAAAATGACAATACCTTTGAGGTTCACCTGAAGCACGCTGTCCAACCAGTTACTCCAGACAAGCCAACTGAAAACACTCCAGTGGTCTACACAACTCCAGATACACCGGATACTCCTGATACCCCAGACGTTCCAGCAACTCCGGATAAGGCAAACACTCCAGAAAAGCCAGCACCATCTGCTAGCCAACCTGTAACTCCAACAGCTAAGAAGTCTACTGAACAGTTACCACAAACTGGTAATGACCATCGTGAAAGTAACTTAGCTGTTCTAGGGTTAGCAATGGCTTCATTAACTGGTTTTGCTGTTAAGAAACGTCGGCATAATAAGTAATAGTTTTTCTAAATTACATATCCGTTAATGAATATTAACGAATGATAACTAAAAAACTGGTATTGGTGAATATCCAATGCCAGTTTTTTTAAATAAAAAGAATGTTTAATTTGTCATACGTACTGATTAATTTAATATTTAATGTAAATAATTGACATCAACTGTAAACTCAGTCTCCCGTAATAAACGTTATACCTTTATAACGTTCAATAATAACAAGAAAATTAATTATGCATAATAAAAATGATTAATTAATTTTATAAAGTGATAATATAAAGGTGTAAATGTCTATATCAATATTATTTATCAAAGGATATTTAGGGAGGCACAAATAATGACTACAGGAGGAACACATTTAAAAACAGATAGTGAAATTGATGCTCAAAAGAAAGAACGTTTGGCGAAGATTGCTGTAGGGCCAGCTTCTGTAATGGTGGGGACCGGTTTGTATGCTGGACATGCTGCCAATGTTAAAGCTGATGTCAATGAAAATTCATCATCAAAAGGGAAGATTGAACAACAAGATACAACTCAGTCAACAGGAATTCGTGCGACTGCAGCACAGAATACGGCCAAGCAGTCAGGAGAAAATGCACAGCCGTTGAATAACCAGGCCACAGGTCAAGGCAATCAAAATACGGTTGCAGCTAACCAGTCTAGTCAAAACCAGGCTTCGGCAACGACACCAACAACAAGTAATCAGCAAGAAGGTCATGAGATTGACAGCAACAACTATAAAGTTGATGAGCTAGATGTTATCGCAAATAATGGTATTAACGCTGATACCCATGGCCATATTACTTTGACGACTCGACTGCGTTTCCCTGATGCTTCTAAGATTAATAATGGAGACTACATTGACTTTAAACTTGGTGCACCAACTGCAGACGGTAAATTTGTAGATTACTCCTCATCGTTACTGCCAAATCAGGATGTAATGCTAACTAATCAATATGGAGAAAAAGTGAAGGTTGGGCAAATCCAGCAAATGGACGCAGGAACCAATACTGCTTATTATCGGTTAGTCTTTAACGACCAACTTCGGACCTTTATTTCCCCAATTATTAATTTGCAATTGATTTGGAAGAGCATGATTCAGTCCGGTGTCATGTTACGGTTATACACTCAGAAAGTTGGATATCCGGACAATGTAACACTGATGAATGATCTGCAAGTGGGGACTGATACTAACACTAGTTGGGCAGTTCAAGTACCAGTCATTTATGTTCCAAGTACTGGGAAGACTCAGCAGGATTACAATCTAATTCAGGCAGGCTATGGTGCCGAACATATTTGGACGATCGACAGTAATGGTAACGAAAAGCTACAAGTTTACGGGATGAATGAGACCGTGAATGTTTGGCTAGCGGATAAGCTGTCTAACAAGTTTACCGTGACCGTTTAAGGACTTGCTGATAATCCATACTTTGAAACTGAATACTCCACAGGTGATCAGGTAGCCACTCAAATCGAAAACGCAATTAAGCAACAACACCGTACCATTAGTTTAGGTGATAAAGTTGCTAAACAAAGAACTGATCTGAGTTTTGGGGTAGTGGCTAATGATGATGGCAGCCAAATTACAAATGTAACGGTAACCAGAATCCAAGGTAAAACTGCTAATGGCTACGACACGATGATCTATCACATAACAATTGACTCTGATCAGCCAGTATCAATTGGTAATACGCCGATTGTTTTTGGAACAATCCAAAACAAACAAGGGGTAGTTCCTAATGCTGCTTCAACGATTAAGACTTTTAATGATGATCAAAATAGCATTGCAAGTTCTAAACAACAATTTGATTATGGTGGTGGTTATAGTTTTGCGGGTACTTACAGAGGACCAGAATTAGCTAATCAAGACCTTCAACAGTTTATGAGTACTCACAATGCAGCCTATGTCACTATCCATGATGATGAAAATAGTAGCAACAATAATGGACATTTAAGCAATGTTCCATACTACAACACGCTAGATCCACAGGCGGATCTAGCACCTGTTCACTTTGTCTTTAACATTGCTCAGCAAAATACCGTCAGCGGTGATGCTACTAACAATGCTTCTTCTGGTATTGGTATGCAAGCTGGAACCAAAACGGTCACAGAACAGAAAACCGTTACTGAAACGATTCACTATCAGCTTACAGATGGCAATGACACTGGAGTAAAAGTTCCATCAGATAATGTTCAAAAAGCTACTTTTACCCGGCAGGGGACATGACAGAAGCTAGATAATACTACTACATGGGGTGACTGGACACTGACTGATGGAGGATGGAACGATGTAAAATCTCCAGATATTCCAGGTTATACACCATCACAGGCAATGGTGGCAGGTGTTCCAAATTTAACAGCAGATACCAATGATTCTAAAGTAACCGTCATTTATACCAAGAATATTGAAATCGGTCATGTTAGTCTGAATTTTGTAGATGCGGATGATAATAACCGAGTACTAATTAGTAAGCAGTTTAATGGTGAAGTTGATAGTGATACCAACTACAACACTGTCACTGATTTGCAAACGTTGAAGAAGGATCACTATGTTCTTAATGGCAAAGACCCTACTGATGGCAAGAATGTGAAAATCAGTGACACTCCACAGACGATTACTGTCTCTTTGAAGCATGCCAAAAAAGATACTCAGAATAGTAAGACGATTACCGAAACGATTCACTATCAATATACTGATGGTAGTCAAGCCGCACCAGACCACAAGGCAATCGCACACTTTACTCGCACTGGGCAACATGATGAAGTCACTGGTGTTGATACTTGGAATCCATGGACGTCTAACGATAACAACTTCACGGCAGTTGATTCACCAGTATTAACAGGCTACACGCCATCACAAACATCTGTAGCTGGGAAAAAAGTGGGTGTTAATGATCCAGATACTGAAATTACCATAATTTACACCAAGAATAGTGTGCCAGTGAAGAATGGCAAGATCATTGTTAATTACGTTGATACGGATGCTGGCAATCGAGTCCTGCTTAGCAAACAATTTAGTGGTCAAGTGGGAACGGATTCAAACTACAACACTAATGATGACTTACATGCTTTGCAAAAAGAACAATATGAATTGGCGGAGGATGACCCGACTGGCGGTAAGAATATTACCATTAGTGACGGTAATCAAACGGTTACTATTCAAATGAAGCATCACCATGAAGCCATTACAGAAAATAAGGTTGTTACTGAAACAATTCATTACAAGTACGCTAATGGAGATCAGGCAAATCCGGATCATACCGCAACAGCAAACTTCTCACGCACCGGGATCAAGGATGATGTTACTGGTAATCAGACGTGGAATGAATGGACGTCTAATGATAACAATTTTGCTGCAGTTGATACGCCTGAATTAGCAGGTTATACTGCTTCACAAAAATCAGTTGCTGCGAAGACCGTAAATGTAAATGATCCAAATACCGAAATTACCGTTATCTACACCAAGAATAGTGTGCCAGTGAAGAACGGACAGATTATTGTTAACTACGTTGATACGGACGAAGGGAACCGTGTACTACTCAGTCGGAACCTTAGCGGAGCAGTCGGAACTAATGCTGATTACACTGCTAAAGAAGATCTGACAAACCTTACTAATGCTCACTATCAACTAGCTAGCGATTTACCAAAGGGTAATCTCACATTCACTGGGGATCCACAAACTTTTACAGTTTCATTAAAACACGCACTACAACCGGTTAGCGATAGTAAGACAATTACTGAAACGATTCACTATCGATACACAGATGGTAGTCAAGCAGCACAAGATCATAAGACAACCGCACACTTTACCCGCACCGGTCAACATGATGCAGTAACTGGTAGTGATAAATGGAATTCATGGACGTCTAACGACAACAACTTTGCGGCAGTTAATTCACCAGTATTAACAGGCTACACGCCATCACAAGCAACAGTAGCTGGTAAGACCGTTGTAGCAACCGATCCAAACACTGACATTACTGTTGTGTACAGTAAGCAAGCCGTTCCAGTAAAAACCGGAACGGTGACGGTTAAATTCATTGATAGCGATGATAACAACCGCGTCCTCCTCAGCAAACAGTTTAGTGGGCAAATTGGTGTAGATACACACTATGACACTAAGGATGATCTTGCTAGCCTCGCCACAGGTCACTATGTTGTTGGAAATGATGAAACACATGGTCAATCTGTTAAGATTACTGCTGACCAGGGAACATACAACGTTTACCTCAAGCATGGTAGCAAGACAGTTAAGGATACCAAAGACATTACTGAAACAATTCACTACCAATACGTAGATGGTACGTCAGCAATGCCTGATCATGTGGTCACAATTCACTTTACCCGTCAAGGCGTTCATGATGAGGTCACCGGTAATGACACTTGGGATCCGTGGAATGCAGATAGTGATTCATTTGCGGCTGTGGATTCACCAGCTATTAATGGATATACGGCTAATCCAGAAACTGTCAACGCTCGGAAGGTTAATAGTGATAGCCCTAACCAAGAGATTACAGTTACTTACCTGAAGAAGACTGCTCAAAATCAAGGAAATAATCAGCCTGGCCAACAACCTGCTGATGATCATCATGCACAACAACCGACCGATCATGATCAAACGCAACCAACTAACCAATCTGCAGATGGACAGCCAACAAATGCTGAATCCTCAGAACCGGTTAGTTATCAAGAAAACGCAACTGGCCCAGTCGCTCAAACTAATTCTCAAGTTCCTTCTGGTTACAAGTGGGAAACAATTCGTGTACTGGTCCCAGATGGTCAGAGTAGTCAACAACGGTTACCTCAAACCGGTAATAATCAACGTCAGATGGGTGTTGTAGTTACCTTGTTGGCAGCTGTACTAGGAATCTTTGGTCTTTCCTGGACCGGATTCAAAAAGAACCAGCGACATGATTAATTCTCGTCGAGCTAACGAAACGTGGTGAATGCAATGAAAATAAAAACAATTCTATTGCTGGTTGCTGCTGCGGCTTTGGTCATTTTGATTATTCAAGTTGCTTTTCAATATTCTAATGTACAAAAAGGCGGGACCCCAGCAACTCGGCGTCGAGCAACTGTCAACTGGGTACTTCTGATTATCCTGGTGGGATCGTTTGGTGGTAGCTTTTATGCCACTAACCAGCCATTGAGGAGAACGCAAGCTGCCGTTAGCGAATCAAAGACTGACCATACAAACAGCCAATCGTCTTCTAACTTAACGCTAAGCACACCTAGTAAAGCAGTTTTAAAAGATGGTGCAGCTAAGGTTGAAATAACTGTTCCGCAAGGTACGAAACTACGGATTTGTAATGGTAATACTGTCCTGGCAACCATTGATAACTCGAAGGAGACTAGTAACAGTAAGTTGACCTACCGGTTTGACCAGGCTGGGATCTACAAAATTATTGGTACCCGACACAATCAGCGTTTTACCAAAAGGCTGGAGATAACTGATCCGCAACGAGCGGATGCATCTTCTTCATCTAGTGAAGAAAGGCGGTCAAGCGCTGGCAATCCACCTGCTCCATCTCAAGCACCATCCAGTAATAATTCGACAACAGCGCCAAGTTCAGTGGCAACTTCTGCTAACAATACTTCACCGGTTCCCGGTTATCACTATGAATACCGGACCGTTAAAGTACCGATAAATTAATGATAACGTTCCTCGATGTTTAATCATTGAGGGACGTTTTTTGACATTCTAAAAATAAAAGAGATCGATTGTTTAATTTATAGATGCGTTGCTACTAATTAGTAGTAAACGATATAATAATACCGAAATCCAAATCCCGGAGGAGTGTAACGGAATTTTCAGAAGCATTAACGATAATAAAAAAGTTGTATTTATCAGTTTTCATCTTGATTATTATGGAAAATTCAATCTAACATTAAAAAATAATGAGAAAACTATTGACCAATTCTCATTTATAACGTAGAATCATGATCAACAAGTAATCGAGAAACAATAACCACTGAGAGTAGGAGATTAGATTTCTGATTATCAGTCAGCGAACCCAGGTTAGTGAGAGTGGGGATGATGATCATCAATCGAAAGTAGCCTAGGAGTGGCTAGGGTGACTTTATGAAGTTCTAGCCGGGTGCGCCCGTTATAGCGTCAACGTATCTAGGTAGTACTACGTACGGGGTGAGATCTTGTCAGTGATGGCAGGATGAATAAAGGTGGTAACACGCACAGGCGTCCTTTTAAGCAATTAGCTTAGGAGGACGCCTTTTTTGATTACTTAGAAAAAATAGAAAGAATGGTGGAAAAAAATGGAAAATACTAAAATTACAACACGTAAATCATTAATTATTGCATCACTTATTTTTGGAATGTTATTCGGGGCTGGGAACCTTATCTTTCCAATTCACTTAGGACAATTGGCCGGTTCGCATTGGTTAACGGCGAGTAGTGGCTTCTTAATTTCTGGAGTTTTAATTCCGTTGATGGCTCTTTTGGCGATTAGTATCACTCGTTCAAATGGGATTTACGATTTAGCGCGACCAAATGGACATTACTATGCACTGATTTTCTTGATCTTAATTCATGCCACGCTTGGCCCACTGTTTGCGACTCCACGGACGGCAACCGTTCCGTACGAAATTGGAATTGCATCTCACCTTTCTGCTGGTGATAATTCGCTTGGTTTGCTTATCTACTCTGCTATTTTCTTTCTATTGGTATATTACTTCTCAGCACGGGAAGCCAAGATTACGACATTAATCGGTAAAATCCTTAATCCACTTTTCCTATTGATGTTATTTACGATCTTCCTCCTAGCATTTATTAGCCCACTTGGTAAAACTGGTAATATTACACCAACTGCCGCATATGCTCAAAACGCATTCACCAATGGATTCTTAGAAGGCTACAACACAATGGATGGTTTGGCTGCATTAGCATTTGGGATCACAGTTATTAGTTCTATCAAGGCGCTCGGTATCAAACGCCAACGCGATGTTTCTTTAGCAACTGCCAAAAGTGGTCTTATCGGGATTGCAGGTGTTGCAATTATCTATCTAGCATTAATTTGGCTGGGGGCAACGAGTTTGCATCACTTTAAGATTGCTGAAAATGGTGGAACAACCTTGGCACAAATCGCTCACTACTATCTCGGAACAGCTGGGGATGCAATCCTTGCTACATTAGCAACAATTACCTGTTTGACAACGGCAATGGGACTAGTTGTTGCCTTTTCTCAAGACTTCCACCGACGTTTTCCACGAATCTCTTACAAAACTTTCCTCAAATTTAACTGTGGATTGTCATTTCTCTTTGCAAACCTTGGTCTAAACCAAATCATTACATGGTCGACTCCATTTTTGATGTTCCTATACCCATTGGCAATTACTCTCATTATTCTTGGAATTACTTCTCCATTGTTTGTAAATGACGCGATCGTATACAAAATCACGACTGCATTTACTTTAATTCCCGCTTTCTTTGATATGGCACATGCATTACCAGCACCACTGAGCGGACTTTCATTTACGAAGACAATGCTGGCGTTTGCTAACCAATACTTCCCATTCTTTAAACTTGGCTTTGGCTGGTTAAGTTTCGGAATTAGCGGAATGATTCTGGGATTAATTATTCATTACGTAAAATTAAGTCGTTCAGTTGCATTAGCTAGGGAAGATTAAAAAGATGGCTAGCTCTAAGTGCTGACACATCAGTACCAAAAGCTAGCCATTTTTATGTTGAAATGTTTTAATTGATAGGTTTATTAATATATGATTCATTTTTCATAAAAGAAAATAAGTATAGAAAGTTTAAGTAGTTATAAAATAATGCTGATTTATGGTTATTATTTTCAACAAATTGAGCTATTAATACAGGGCTAAACCAACGTTTCTCGGTTTGGCATTATAACGTAATTTATTGAATCTTAATGGTTGATAAGTTAAAACCTGGTTTTGACAAAATTAATAAGATTATACTTTTAAAATTATCGGTATAAAATATATTTTAAGAACAGCTTATGGGAGGGAAAATAGTATGTTGTCAAAAAATAATTTATATAAGAAAACACAAAATGAAGCCAAACAGGTACCTCATTACGGACTTCGTAAATTGAGTATCGGGGTGGCTTCTGTATTATTGAGTACAACATTATATTTTGGTGTTAATGCGCAAGCGGATGTTGTTTCTACAGGAAATTCGACAAACTCCGTTACAACACAAGAACCTGAGAATAGTTCGGCCGATAATCAAGCTGGCAAAAGTATAGTATTATCGCATCATCAAGATGCTACTGGAGAAGAAAACGCTCAGAATGTAAATGGCAATTCTTCATCTACAGATTCAGAAAAGGCTTTGCAACCAGCAGTACAAACACAAGAAGAAAAACAGGCAACAAGTCAGTCTGCTAATAAGGATGCTGACGAAACAACCCTTGTTACTAATTCTAAAGCACAGCAAGCTTCAACTAATGAGCAATATAAAGTATCAGCAAATGCTAATCAAAAGAATACCAAGATTAGCCCTAAGATGTTAGCTGCAAGCGCGGTAGAGGCTACGAGTGATGACTCTACTGGTATTTCAGTAGTTGATGGCCAAATTTACTATTCTTATAACGCGTATAAAAAAGCATATGCTGATGGTACACTTCCAAAATTATCTAGCGGTACATATCCTGATCCTAATTAAAATCCAGATTGGTGGACCACAAAGACTGGTATTTTGTTAACCATTACTAACCCAGATGGTAGTGTAGAAACTAAAGATTTGAGATTTACTGATTATCAATATGTTGTAATCGATAAAAATGCTGATGGAACATATTCCTATACTCCAGATCAGAGACCATGGGTTCCTTCACCTGATTATAATGGTAGTGATCAACAAAATTATCCCGTAGATAAGAATCATCCAGGAGCTGGGATAGCTGTTGTTACTCCAATGACTACAGACATGATTCCAACGCACACAGGTTATGTTGCAAATATTGTTCTTGATGAAGGATCATCAGAAATTCCAGCTGCAACTATCGATAGTTTGGGTACGCATGTTGAAAATCAAGGATTATGGAACGAACTTACCCAAGAACAATCAACTACCAATATTGGGACAGTCTTTAATGTCAAGGTTACTTATCACACAGATAGTGGTAGCCAAGCTGCCAAAAATACTTTAACCATAAACGGTAGTTTTTCTGATAATGATAGCTACTACAATGGGAAGAATAATTTAAATGCTAGTCTACAATATACTGACCAAAATGGAGATCCATTTCCTCTTCCAACAGAAATAAAAAATCAGTTAAAGGGTGCATTATCTAGTGATGATTTCACAGTTACTCATCAAGGTGAATCATCAGCCGTTGATCCAATTGCTGTCGGAACTTATACTGTTACCTTAAAACCTGAAAGCGTTGCAAAAATACAGAATATCTTCAAAAACTACACTGGAGATAAGCAATTTAATTATAGGTTATTGTTTAGTAAAACGAGTTTTACTTACACAGTTAAGGCAAGGAAAGCTACTATTTCAATAGATAATGGTGGCCAAACAAGTAATTGGAACGGTCAACCAGCCTCACTTGATTTGAATAAATTCAAACCAGTAATAACTGACACTACTGAAGGTAATACTAATTTGTCTTTACCATCTTCAGTTACCTTAACCAAGGATGATTACAATATTACTCCAACTAACTCAACCGGAGTTGGAGAATACACTGTATCTCTGACAGAAAATGGGATTCAAAAGATTGAAAACGCAATCGACCCAGCAAGTAATCGTTATAAGGGCCAATCAAATTATAATTGGACTGTTGGAACTAGCAAACTAACTATTAATGCTGTTGATGCTAATTATAAATTCAGTGGTTCTACTACCGTTCATAGTATCGGCACCCCAAGTTTAGATACTCTAACTAAAGCTATTACATCCACTAATACTATATCTGGACAACCGTTGAATTTTTCCCAACTTACTTTGAGTGATTTTGATTGGTATGACAGTTCTACTGCTACTACTCCTATGACTTCGGCACCAACTAAAGATGGTACATATTACTTAAAGCTTAATAGTAATGGTATTACTGCTATTAAAAATGCCAACCCTGGTTACAATTTAACTTTAGGTGACAATCTTTATACGTATACCATTGCAACAACTGGTACGCAAACAATTAATTACGTTGATAAAGAAGGCAACCAAAAAGGAAGTCAGGTAATTTCAGGTAAGACGGATCAAACAGTTAAGGTAACACCACAAGTACCAGCTGGCTGGGAAGTCATTGGGACAACTCCAGTGCCAAAGACGGTTAAGATTCCAGCAACCGATACGCCAATTACAATTACTATTGGTCACAAGATCGTTACCGTAACACCAGATCATCCAAAGACGCCAAGTGATGCTTTGCCAGATAACCCAGGTAAGAAGTACCCCAGTGGCGTTGGTCAATCTGATTTGAACAAGACGGTAATGCGGACGATTAACGTGACTGACCCAACAACGGGTAAGATCACAACGAGTCACCAAACCGTCACCTTTACCCGGACCGCAACCGTTGACGAAGTCAATGGCAAAGTTACTTATGGAGACTGGTCAGAGAACGGGAAACATCAATTTAATGAAGTAACCGTACCAAGCTATGCAGGCTATGAAGCAAAAGTTACTGGCTCCACCGCAGCCGAAACGGTTACCCCAGATTCAGGCGATCAAACGGTAACGATTACTTATGATCACAAGACCGTTGAAGTAACACCGGATAGTCCAAAGACGCCAAGCGATAGCTTGCCAGATAATCCAGGTAAGAAGTATCCAAGTGGTGTTAGTCAATCTGATTTGAACAAGACGGTAACACGGACGATTAACGTGACTGACCCAACAACGGGTAAGACTACAACGAGTCACCAAACCGTCACCTTTACCCGGACCGCAACCGTTGACGAAGTCAATGGCAACGTTACTTATGGAGACTGGTCAGAGAACGGGAAGCATCAATTTGGTGAAGTAACCGTACCAAGCTATGCAGGCTATGAAGCAAAAGTTACTGGCTCCACAGCAGCCGAAACGGTTAACCCAGATTCAAATGATCAAACGGTAACGATTACCTATAGTCATAAGACCGTTGAAGTAACTCCAAGCCAACCAAAGACAACCAACGATCCGTTGCCAGATAATCCAAGTAAGAAGTACCCAAGTGGTGTTGGCCAATCTGATTTGAACAAGACGGTAACGCGGACGATTAATGTCACAGCTGCACAACCAAATGGCAATACAACTGACGAAACAGTAAACATCACTTATACAGCAAACAAGCAAGCTACTCATATTATTTATAAAGACGGAAAAGGCAATGTGATCAAGACTGATACTGTAAATGGTCAAACTGATCAAACAGTAGATACTAAATCAACGGTCCCTGCAGGCTGGAAGATTTCGGATGGCTCTTCAGTTAAAAATGTTCCAACGACAATTACATTTAAAGGTGCATCAACACCTGATACGACGATTATCGTTGAACACAACATAATTCCAGTTAAGCCAGGTGATCTGCCAAAGCCAGGCGATGTAAAACCAGGTACCACTGAAAAGGAGGCCGGCGATGGTAAGCCAAATAAGAACATTACCTACGCGGACTTACACAAGACGATTACGCGTACAGTGACGATTACTGATCCACATACTGGCAAGAGTGATAAGACCCAAACATTGAATTTTGAACGAACAGGTAGCATTGATGATGTGACAGGTGATGTCACATATAGCGATTGGATCCCAGCGGGGCAAAGTGGCTCATTTACTGAAGTAACGATTCCGGATGTAGATGGCTATACCAAGCATGTGACAACTGGTGACTTGAGCGGCTACACTCCAACTCAAGATCAAATTAATAATTGGACTGATCCAGACATCAAGGCTACATACACTGCAGATAATCAAACTACCCATATCATCTATAAAGATGAAAAGGGTAACGTAGTTAAGACTGATACTGTCAATGGTCAAACTGATCAAACAGTAGATACTAAATCAACGGTCCCAGCAGGGTGGAAGATTGCAGGTAGTTCAACAGTCAAAAATGTTCCAACGACCATTACATTTACTTGTGCATCAACGCCTGATACGACGATTATCGTTGAACACAACATGATTCCGGTTAAACCAGGTGACTTGCCAAAGCCAGGCGACACCAAGCCAGGGACAACCAACAAGAAGTCTGGCGATGGTAAGCCAAACAAGGATATTACCTACAATGACTTACATAAGACAATTACACGGACAGTGACAATCAAGGATCCACATAATGGTGACCAAGATAAGACGCAAACATTGAACTTCGAACGGACAGGCGCGATTGATGATGTGACCGGTAATGTTACCTACTGTGATTGGACCCCAGCGGGTCAAAGTGGCTCATTTACTGAAGTAACGATTCCGGATGTACCTGGATATACTAAGAGTGTGACTAATGGCGACTTGAGCGGCTACACCCCAAGTCAAGATCAGATCACCAACTGGAAAGATCCAAAGATCACGGCAACCTACACCGCCAATGATGGAACTCAAACGATCAACTACGTTGATGGTAAGGGCACCCCAGAAGGAAGTCAGGTAATTTCAGGGAAGACGGATCAAACTGTACCCGTAACACCACAAGTACCAGCTGGTTGGAAAGTCATTGGGACAACTCCAGTACCAAAGACGGTTAAGATTCCAGCGACTGATACACCAATTGCAATTACTGTTGGTCACAAGACTGTTACCGTAACACCGGATAGTCCAAAGACAACAGATGATACCTTCCCAGACAATCCTGGCCAAAAGTATCCAAGTGGCGTTGGTGAAACTGATTTGCATAAGACGGTAACGCGGACGATTAACGTGACTGATCCAAGTGGAAAGACAACTACCACGACGCAAACCGCTAAGTTAACTCGGACTGCAACTGTAGATGAAGTAGATGGCACGGTTAAGTATTCAGGTTGGACAGTAAGCAACAATGGCTGGAATGAATTTGATGTTCCAGAAATTACGGATTATACCACAAGTCAAACTAGTGTAACCGCTACAACACCAACTGGCGATACCCAAAACCAAACCATTAACATTACCTACACACAAAATACCCACACTAATACGGTTAAGTACGTTGATGAAAATGGTAATGTTATCACCACTGATGAAGTATCTGGAAAGATTGGCGATAAAATCCCAGTTGCAATCCCAGATGGTTATCACTTTAAGGATGGTAAGACTCCTAACTTGGTAATCTCTAGTGATGCTGTTCAAATTGTTAATATTGTTAAGGATCAGGTAAATCCTGGTGCTTCAACTGTAAACAACAATGGTGAATCATCTGCTATTGATGGTGAGGACAGTAACATTTCTGGTTCAGTAAACTCATCTAATATTGCTGCCAATAACAACAAACAAGGACGACTACCACAAACTGGTAATACAACACACCGTGGCTTGAGTGTCGTTGGATTAGCGCTTGCAAGTGTAGTTGGCTTATTTGACGCTGGTTTCAAGAAGAAGCGTAACTAAAAGTCTTCTAATGGATTAGAAGTAGCAAGAAACATTTAGTATGTTCGCTATCTGTTTAAACGAAGAGCTCGAGAGTTCGGAAAGATTCCGAATTCTCGGGCTTTTTTGTTCATTTAGTGATACAATTAAAGCCAACGAATAGGATTACATGTGTGATGATAATGAGGTGAAGAATATGAACATTGAAGAAGCAATCACATCTCGGTACTCGGCCAGGTTGTTAAAAAAGGATCAGCCAATTGCCAAGGCAGATTTGAAAAAGATTGTAAAATTGGCGCAGAGCGCACCATCTTGGGTGGACTCGCAACCATGGAAAGTATATATTGCGACCGGAAAAACTTTGGATAAGGTGAAACGCCAACACATTATGAACGTGGAAAATGGGGTGAAATCCACTCCAGACTGGGAGACAATGCATCGTGATCAGTGGGCTGATTTTCCTCGTGAAAATATGCGAGTACACAACGAAGACACCGCTAAGTTTTGGGAGGACCCGCGCTTGGCAGATATTACCCGTCTTGAGTTAGAGACTAATTTGTTTGATGCGGCTGCCATTTGCTACCTCACAATTCCAAAAGATTCTAATATGTGGTCAGCATATGATCTGGGTGGCTTTGGGCAAACACTAATGTTAGCTGCTAAAGGAATGGGGATTGATTCCATTCCAGCATATGAAATTGTTAGATTTCCAAACTCTGTTCGTGAGATTATGGGAATCCCTGATCAAGAAGAGGTTGCGATGGGAATTGCTTTGGGATACGCTGACATAACAACGAAAGCCAATGATTATCGTGCTCACCGGGTACCTGAGGATGAAATTTTGACGATTAAAGATTAATAACGACAATTTAAATGCACTAACGTTCATAAACTGTTGAACGCTGGTGCATTTTTAGAGTTAACAACGGGATAAATTTTGAACGGTCACCGTCCAGCAATAATTTGTTGGATGGTGATTTTAATTTTTTAATAGTATTTTTTATATTATTTTCAAGATTAAAGTTATTCTACAAAATAAAAATAATTGTATATAAATGATGCATTAAGTGTTACTTTATAATCAGTCGATCATCTAATATGTGAATAAATCATAACATTTATTAATTATTGATAAGTTGATAACGATGCTAAGCGTCTTTACATGCTTATAATGCTGGGTATAATAAGGGGTGAAACGAGATATAACCACATTTATAAGTGATAACAAAATATAGGAAGGATGCTATTTATGTTATCAAGCAATAACCAAAAAAGAACAACAACGTCAAATGACAGTGAACCCAAACCGTTTTAGTTTAAGAAAACTCAGTGTTGGAGTATGTTCGCTAGTTGTAGGCTTCACTTTTATGGGAATGATGGCACACGCCGACCAGGTTTCTCCATCTGAAGTGACTACTAACCAAGAAGTTGTTCAAACAACCAATAATGAAAAATCTGATCAACAACAATCAACAAATCCTCAGACTATTGATCAGAATGTTAATAAAAACCAAACCACTACACCAGTGGTGAATAACTATAATGCAACTGATAATGCAGCAGTCAAAACTCCTGTTAAGCCGGCGAAACAATCAACAACTACATCGACAAGCAACAGCAACCAAACCATTAGTCAACCAGCTACTACTTCTGCTAATGATACGCAAATTGACCAAGTCAATGTCAACGATTGGACATATACTAAACAGACCGATGGGATTACTTTAACTGGCTTCAATGGTCACATTGTCAATGGCAAGATTGTAGTTCCAAATACTTTTGACTTTATTAAGGCTGGAGTTATTACGGATGGTCAAAAAGTTTATTTGGGAGGTTACTTCCGCCACAATTTTGGTAGTTCAAATAATATTCATGACCAATATGGTAACCAGGCAAACGAATTTATCATTTCTAAGAATGGTAACGGCAAAGTGTATGCGGTTGGCAACTGGGGCGATGCTTTCATGGGTACACCTTACCAAGTGATGGATCTTACGGCTCTTGATGTTTCGGGTGTTGATAATGCCTCGCAGATGTTTTTAGGTGCTAAAGCTCAACGAATCATCGGGTTAGATCACTGGGATACTAGCAAAATCACAAGTATGGGCAGCTTGTTTTGGAACTGCAATAATTTAACTTATGTCGGAGATCTTAGTAATTGGGACGTTTCAAACGTAACTAATACTTCCCAAATGTTTCTTGGTGCTGGCAAATTAGCATCTGTTGGTGACTTATCTAAGTGGAACATGTCCAAGAATACAAATATGTCCTACATGTTTGCAGGAGCAAGCAGTCTGGTTAATTTGGGCAATCTCAATAACTGGGACACTAGTAAAGTCACTGATATGAGGAATATGTTCTATAAAGCGAAGGGGTTACGTAATATTGGCGACCTATCAAACTGGAATACAGGTAATGTTACCGACATGCAGTTCATGTTTCATGAAGCACGTGGCCTGCAAAACATTGGTGATTTAAATAAGTGGCAAGTTGGCAATGTAACTAACATGCAACACATGTTTGATAGCATGAGCTCGTTAACCACCTTGGGCGACCTGAGTAACTGGGACACCAGCCAAGTTACTGACATGCAGTACATGTTCAACAATGATTTTAAGCTGCGACATGTTGGGTTACTGAATCACTGGAATACCGGTAATGTTACGAACATGGATCACATGTTCTTTAATAACACTAGTCTAGATAGACTAGATGTATCCAATTGGAACACCAGCAAAGTAACTAATATGTTCTACACTTTTGCTTCCGATAATTTGAATACTTCTCTCCAATCATTAGGTGACTTATCTAAGTGGGACACCAGGAATGTAACAACCTTTAATGGAACATTCTCACACTTAGCTGCAATTAAAAGCCTTGGTGACCTATCGCATTGGAACACCGGCAAAGCAACTGACATGCAGGTTATGTTTTACGATATGCAAAACCTTGAATCGTTAGACGTATCTGGCTGGGATGTCAGCAACGTTCGAAACATGGTCATGATGTTCATGGATGACCACAAACTGGAAAGTCTGACTGGATTAGCAAACTGGAATGTTTCTAATGTCCATGCGGCAAATGCGATGTTCTGCCGAACTGGTTTACGAAATATTGATATCCACGGTTGGAACCTTAGCAATGATACTGATACCCGTTGGATGTTTGCTTATGGTCTTAACCCAACAGTGATCGACATGCGTGGCGTTAAGTTACCAACGCGGACTAACTTCTCACTACTTAGTTTCTACAGTAACAAGCCAATGGTTGTATATAGTGATGAAGGTTCACAATTATTTAGCCTCAATAATGCTCAATTAAACAACCATTATGATTGGGTAGGCAATGTCACGATTAATGTCACTGGCCACCAAAATACCAATCGATTAACCCTCAATAAAGTTAACGAACAAAGATCAGCGTCTGGTCAAGAAATAATCGCAACGTTGCCAATGGACTTCGTATTTACGGATCCAATTGCGGTTAGAAACCAAATGCGCACGATAACCAACCAATTAGCGGTTAACAAACTTGTTCATGATAAGTATGGCAAGGGAGTTAATGTTTCAAAAGATGATTTTGCGGATGATGCCAATGCACTGGTTCCAAGCTTAAAGAATGATTTTAGCAAGGATGTAACAGATCTTGTTGCCGATAATTACAACCTGCACCTTGTTAACAATTCATATACGCAAAGGATAGTTTACAAGGATAAGGATGGTAATACACTCAATACTGTTGAATTCAGTGATTATCTTGATAATAATAACCATGCCACTATTAAGCAGCAGGACTTAATCAAAAAGATTAATGATAACTTGCCGAAGGGGCATGAAATTGTTTCTGGATTACCAACCGGTGACTTGTTAATTGATGGGACTACCCCTAACGATATCTTGGTTGTTGTTCAACCAGTTAGAAGCAGTGCTCAAGTAATTTACCAAGATGAAAATGGTAATACCATTAGTAGTTACACAATCAACGGTAACGTTGGTCAGACAGTAGATCTGAACCTGCAAGTACCAACTGGCTATGAAGCGGCAAGCACATTGCCAACCCAATACACCTTTACTGATGCTGCAAATCAACAGATCATCATTCGTGTAAAGGCAATTCAAACACCAGATCAACCGGTTGATCCTGATAATCCGGTGGACCCACATACGCCAGTAGATCCAGATCCACAAACACCTGCTGGCCCGGCTACACCGCAAGAACCAGCTCAACCAATCGATACTGTGACAACGTTGCATCATTCTGATAACAACGTAACCAGTCACTCAACACAGCCAAAATTACCACAAACTGGTAACGACAATACGGCTCAATCATCACTGGTTGGGTTAGCGGTTGCTGCAATGGCAACTTCCCTTGGCCTTGCTGGCTTAAGTAAGAAAAAGCGTCACAACTAAAAATAAAAAATGCGAACTGTAATTTTAAATGAGGCATTATAGCCGATTTCCAAATCGCAGTTCGCGTTTTTGTTTGTAAAACAATATTTAATTGACTTTGCGCTCTAACCAGTTCACGATGTCATTCATTACAACCGTAGCATCACGTTCAAACAGAATTTCATGACGCATTTGCGGGTAACTATGATGGGTCATGTCATGATAACCAGCTTTCACCAACATATTAAGAGATGATTGCACTTGCGACTTTTTACCAGCACACGGATCATCACGGCCATTTAAAAACAGAACCGGAACAGGATGATTGCTGTGGAAGTAACGAAGGTGGCCGACTTCACGCATTCCTTCATATAAGTCGTTATATCCTTGACTGGTAAATGAGAAACCACAGTCCGGATCATCAATGTATGATTGGACGTCTTTTGAATTATGGCTCAGCCAATCAAGATTTGTTTTCGGATGTGGAATCTTTTTGATAAATTGGCCAGTGGTTAATTTATCAAGTAACCGACTTTTACTTTTAGCGCCCTTAGCCATTACGATTCCTGAACTAATGAGCTTACCAAAGACCCACAGTGGGTTATAAAAAGGCGTTCCTGATAAGATCATGCCATCGAAGTCGTCGTATTTTTGGATGTAACTGCGGATGATGATGGTCCCCATTGAGTGACCAAATAAAATAACAGGTTGGTCTGGGAACTCGCGATGAGCTAGCTGAACATATTTGTGTAACTGGAAAATGAAATTATGCCAGCCCTTGAAGCCAAAATAGCCCTTTAATTGAGCAGGCAAATTTTGACCGTGCCCAATTAGGTCATAACGAACAGAACTGTAACCATGCTGAGCTAAATAATCACAAAAAGCTTGATAGCGATTGCTGTGTTCCTGCATCCCGTGCACAAGAACAATCACTGCCTTTGAATGGGGTGCTCTTGTAATTGATTCCATAATGTACATCCCTTCAATTAATAAATAGGTGACTTACACTACATATTATAAGGTAACAAACTGACAATTGAAAAAATAAAGTCGTTATTAGAAATAGGCAGATTGCAAGAAATAAGTTAACAATTATCATGTAAATTTCTAAAAAAGACTTCAATTGGTGTTTGCCAATTTAAACATTTCATTGGTCTCG
>ENA-ORUR01000375-ORUR01000375.1-human-gut-metagenome-genome-assembly--contig:-NODE-375-length-24044-cov-4.6661_pt1 | contig 24044 bp, 18 predicted proteins | sample MGYA00242086_ERZ509223 | MGnify/ENA primary metagenome ERZ509223 (study PRJEB26280, sample SAMEA2338820) | human gut metagenome | biome: human gut; feature: human-associated habitat; material: faeces... | reverse complement strand
GGCTGAGTGATGTCGATACGCTTTCGCTTTCACTCAACGATGTTGACGAACTCTCGCTTTCACTCAACGATGTTGAGGCGCTTTCACTTTGACTCAACGATGTTGACGCACTTTCACTTTGACTCAACGATGTTGAGACACTCTCACTTTGACTTAAGGATGTCGAGGCGCTCTCGCTTTGACTCAACGATGTTGAGGCGCTCTCACTTTGGCTCAATGATGTTGAAGCACTTTCACTCTGGCTGAGTGATGTCGATACGCTTTCGCTTTCACTCAACGATGTTGATGCACTTTCGCTTTGACTTAAGGATGTCGAGAAACTCTCACTCTGACTTAGTGAGGTTGAGAAACTTGCACTCTGACTCAGTGATGCTGAGAAACTTTCGCTTTGACTCAGTGATGCTGAGAAACTTTCGCTTTGACTCAATGAGGTTGATACTGATCGACTTGTACTATTTGAAACACTGTCTTTAATTGATGTAGAAATACTTCCTGATGTACTTATCGAACGAGATATACTTTCTGAATGTTCTGAGCCACTCGTATATTCAACTTTAGTAGTACCACTCTTATTAATATCATCCATTACGTTCTTAACTGATGTATTTTCATCTTTTTGTTCATCAGTTATAGTTCCGGTAGTATAGCTTGTTCCTTCAACGGTACTTTGATTATTTCCAAAGTAATTTGATTCGGTAATTACTCCATTCTTTGTTACAACAACATTTGTATTCTTAGCAATTACCGTAGCAGAAGGATTGGAAGGCCATAAACGATAATACGTAGAGAAGGTTGTACCAGTTGTCGTATTTAAGGTTAAATGAGCTGGATCATTAATATTAATAGTATTATTAATAGTACTTTTGGAACCACCAAAGCCGAAATTACGGTTACCTGATAATGTAGCATTTGTTCCTTGACTAAAGGTAGCAGTATTATTGGCGCCGTTGAAGAAGAAAATATTTGTACCACTAGTATTCAAATTAATATTTGAGTTTTCTCCAGCAATAAAACTAGCATTTCCATTACTTAACGCAATATTTGCCACATTATACCATGGCTTTTTGCCTCTATAGTTATAAGTATTATTTATTGTCAAATTAGCATTATTACCAACAGATACAACATGCTCGTTATTATTACCTAGTATAGTAATATCAAATGGCGTAATACTATTATTAATAGTTAGACTCGCACCATTATCAATTTTTAAATTATTTCCGCCACAAATTAAAGTTGTATAAGCTGTATAACCTGTTCCAATTTTATAACCTGTTCCAGTTGTATAAGTGTTCCCATTATACTGATATGAATTTACACCATTGATAGTCGTATTTCCACGAATTTCAAATACCTCTAAATCAGTAGCGAAATTAGCCTTAACAGCAGTTCCGCCTGTAGCATCTACATTATCATAAATTAATGTATGAGCACCACCCCAAGGTATGATAAATCCACCTTGATCTGCAGTGTAAAGTTTTACAGATTTAATGATCGTCGTATATTGCTTTGAAGTAGTATTATTAAGCCAAATACTTCTATATCCAATATTTAGTTCATACTTATCATTTCCATTACTTCCATCAATCGTAAAACTATGTGGCGGAATTTCATAATCCCCTTTACCTAAATTTCCTAAATCAATATTAGCCGTTAATTTGATAGTACTAATATTACTATCTTTAATAGCATTAATAAACTCATCGGCAGTACTTACATTAGCAGTACCTTCTTCTTCAGTTGCGTTCGTTTGAATAAAACTGGAATTAAATAATGCAATCGTTCTAATATTCTCAGTCGGTATCCGTAATGAAAGACTTTGGTTTGCAGAAAATGCAGTAGTAGCAGTATTATTAGAAGCTTCCTTTGTAAATGTTTCAAAATCATCATTAAAAGATGATGAAGTCTCACTATTAGCAAGCGAACCACTCATACTAGATGAAGTTAAACTAGTACTAGTTGAAGCTGATTGTGAGGATGCAGCGGAAGTGCTGGTCGATATTGAACCAGAGCTAACATTTGAATTACTAGTTGTCGATTCACTTGTAGAAATATTTGATTCGCTGGTTGAGGTACTACTTGATGTTGAACCAGAACTAACATTTGAGGTACTAGTTGTTGATTCACTTGTAGAAGTCTTCGATTGACTAGTCGATGTACTACTTGACGTTGAGCCCGAGCCGATTACTTGAGAACTTTGGTCAACGGTAGTAGTAGCCGCATGAGCTTCAGTTGGACTGGTAGTACCAATAACGCCTGCGCCCAGTAAAGTTGCCATAGTTGCGGCTCCTTTTTTATAGACATCCGCCGTGTCAGAAGTATGCATATTCTTTAATGAGTCTAAATCATTAAAATCAGTTGCCTTAACTTCTTTCTTTGAACTAAAAGAAAATAATTTAAAGAAACGTGTTAATGCACTAAACCATCCATGTTTAGTTTTATATAATTTTACTTTACTTTTATCTTCTTGTTCTTTATTGTTTTTTGCCATAGATAACCCACCACTATATATATCATCAATGTATGTATCACTCTACTGATAAACAAAATTATTATTTGCCATCGATTGTACACCTCTTCTTCCTCAAAATAAACGAACTTTTAGTGAAGTATTAATTTTATTGTAGAGGGCGGCTGTAGAATGTAGGAAATCGGCGGTTTAAAATTGTCGATTTTCCTGTATTTTTTGTATACTCACTTTATCAATCTTTTGAGGAAGTGATGAGTATGCGAAAAGACGTTTACGAAAGGATGAGATATTTTGTGTTAGAGAAGATAAGACCAAATTATTCCGCTATTGCACGGCAATATGATGTTAATCCACGAACCGTAAAAGCGGCATATGTAAGAGCTCAGAGTGGTGAAGTAGCAGTTGTTAGGAAGCGACAAAAGCGTCGTAGTAAGCTAGACGGATATCGAGATATCATTGAAGATAAATACACTGCAGGATGTTCTGCTAGATCAATCTATGATTTTATCGTTGAAAAAGGATTTACCGGTAAATACACTATCGTTAAAGATTATTGTCGCCGTTTTCGTAGGACACAAGCTAAAAAAGCAACGATTAGAGTTGAACATACGATAGGATTAAGTGCTCAAGTTGATTGGAAAGAACGGGTAACAATGACGGACAGAAATGGTGTCCCACATACTTTCAGTATTTTCCTATACGTTCTGCCCTATTCTAAATTTAAGTTCCTAAAACTAACCTTAGATCAGAAACAGGATACTTTATTTAAATGTTTGTTTGAAGCCTTTAAGGTTACTGGTGGAATTCCTAAAGAAATCTGGTTTGATAATATGTCAACTGTCATTGACCATAAATTAAGCGATTTTCATCATCATCGATTTAATGAGCGATTCCTATCATTTAGCCATGATGCCGGATTTCATCCAGTCGCATGTCGCCCATTTAGACCGCAAACCAAAGGTTGCGTTGAAGCATTAGCAAGAACAATGGAACGATTAAAACCTTATGATGGAGAATTTAGTACGGTCAATGATTTAAATGATATCGTTAATCGGCTAGCTGAATGGCTCAATCATGAGAAATCACAAAGTAATAATCAGAAGCCAATTGAATTATGGACAAAAGAAAAAGAGCATTTCCGGTCTCTCAACCACGATCTCGTGAGATACTTTAACAGCGACCAAACTAGAAAGGTATCCCAAGACTCAATGATCAGATTTCAAAACCATCAATACTCTGTTTCCCCTAATTATATCGGAAAAGAAGTCGAAATTAAACCGACAACTGATGGTAAGACTATCCGCATTTTCTATCATGGTACTGAGATTCAAAAGCATGATTTAACCAATAAGCAATTTAATTATGATCCTCATGATAAACATGCCATTCTTAAAAGTGATTTGATGAAAGATAAAACGGATGAAGAAATTAACCAGTATATGCTTAATAATCTTAGTATTTATGATCAGATTGGGGAATAAAATGAATCAATATCAAAAATTAGTAGATAATTTAACGAAGTTAAATTTACATAATATGGCTGCATCAATCGCAGATTATCGTCAACAAGTCAATGATAACCAAATTAGCTTTAGTGAAGCATTGTTAAAACTAACGGATAAGGAGATTACCTATCAGCAACAAGAAAGCTTAAAGAGAAGAATCAAACGCGCTAGATTTCCGATTATTAAACGACTCAATGATTTTAATTATCAATTTCAGCCTTCAATTAATCCGCAACAAATCGCTGAATTTGCGACTATGTCATTTCTGGACAATCAAGAAAACATTATCTTTATTGGCAGCCCTGGCGTAGGTAAAACACATCTGTCAATTGGGCTTGGTATCGAAGCATGTCGACAAGATGTACGAACACTATTTATTAATTGCCATGAACTAATTCTTAGATTGAAAGCAGCTCAAGAGAAGCAACACTTAGAGCGCGTAATGCGTCGATACGAACGGTATGATCTATTAATTATTGATGAATTAGGCTATTTACCAATATCGACGGAAGAAGCAAAACTATTATTTCAACTAATAAATGGTCGCTATGAACGTAAATCAACAATCACAACGACCAATGTACCATTATCAAGTTGGGGAGCTGTTCTCCATAGTACGGCAACCGCAGAGGCCATTTTAGACCGACTTGTCTATCACTCACATGTGATTAAGATCAAAGGAAAGTCATATCGCTTGGTATCGGTCAATTCCTAAACCGCCCTTGACATTATCTTCAACAACACTCTTACTTACCACTGTAATCATTCGATAACTTCATTTAACATCTAATAATCGTAATTGCACCCATATCGATATTAAAAGTACTTAAAAAGATCAAAAAGCAAATTTTCGCTTCTTGATCTTTTTACTAACGAATAAAATATCCTATTAACATCATTCCAACAACTAAAATTAAAAGTAAAGTCATTAAAACAGAACGAAAGTTAATTGGCTCTTTTTTCTTTTTATAAGGTTGTCGCTTTTCTTCTTCTACTTTTTCTAAACGTTTCAAAGCATCTTGTTGAATAAGCGATTGTGGTTGATCATGATCTTCTTTTTTATTCACTTTGCAAGGCTCCAATCATTCTTTGGTAATCTTGGACACTAACTTCACTAGCTAATTGACGTTGTGTATCGATAAGCTCCTTCATCAATGACGGCTTCAGCAAGGCTGTCATAATATGCCTACTCATTTTCTGGGCCTCGTTTACTTTAAACACGTTCTGAGGAGTAACGAATTGTGGTTCATGAAGCGTTTCATCAAAACCAACAATTAGCATATTCTGCTCAAAAGCACCGCGAACAGCATCCAAGATCTCATTTTGACGATTAATATCTAAATAAATGTCACAATCCGCAATCAATTGTTTAACCCGTGCAGAACTAACATTAGGATATAATTCGACATTTTCATATTGTTGATAAGCTAATAATTTATCTGACATCTCAGTAACAGCTGCAATATGAAACTTAATATTAGGTAAATTTTTGATAAGCGTTGGTAATTCAACTATCTCATCTGAATTAGTAAGAATCAAAGCTTGCGGACGTAACTGATTAGCCCGTGGATGCGGGTAGATAGTCCCGAGGAATCCAAAGTCAACGTGATTATTTTTTAGGTTAGTGCCGATTCGTTGCCAATCAGTATATCGTTGAAAAATAATATGTTTGGTCCGTGTATTATTTTCCATTAAGAATTTCATGTTACCCGGTAATTCATCCCCGATTAGCGGTTCATGCCAAAATAAAGTATCACTACCTTCAGTAGATAAGTTCAGCGAAACACTTAATCCTTGGTTTAAAGTATTATAAAAAATATGATCAAGCTTAAAGTGACGGGTCTGAAGATAATATTTAATAAGTTCAATTAATGATGGAAAATGGTAACCTCCATCAACATCCAAAAAGAAATCACCAGCGATAAGATTCCATTCAAGAAAAACACGGTTCTTTTTATCATAATATTTTCGCCATGCTGACTGTTCATTTCGATAATAAGTTTGCGCAAAACGATAACCATAACGATTATAATGGTCAATCCAGCTAACTTTACCATTATTATTTAACCATCGAACTTCTTTCACTTGACGAGTATTGTCAGTAGCTTGGTATATAATATCTGCCCGTTTCTTATCAAGGTCATATATCTGTCCCTGGGCTGCTGTGCTCAAAATCCGCCAGTAACCAAGTAGGTAAAGATGGTCAAAATATAAAGGCTTTTTGTTTACGTTATAGTTACCCCAGTACTTGATCGGTGACTCAACTTCGGGTGGTAAGAATCCATCGTCATTAATTACTACCGTTGGGATTTTAATCTGAGCAGTTCGTTGAGAGCGAAGAAAATCAAATGAAGCTTGATCAAAGTTGTCAAATAAATTAAGCATGCTGTAACTCCTCTATCAATTGCTGCCATTGTTTAGCAACATTCTTAGTCAAATACGACTCAGCTAATGAATATGATTTTTCATGGAAAGATGTTAAGTCGGCTTCAGTAAAGTTTTTAACAATTGCTTCAGCTAGTAATTGTTCTTTACGTGAATTACTCCAATCTTCAGTATATGGCAATAAGTAACCATTTTGTTGATCTGCAATGAAAGTCTGATTACCATAGGGAACATCAAACCCAATCATCGATAAACCTGAACCAACTGCTTCCATTAAGCTTAACCCGAAGCCTTCACTAGTTGAACCTGCAATATATGTTTCATACTTTTGGTAAACATTTTTTAGATCATGTTGCCCCATTAATTTAATATAGGAATCAGCATTATTTTTTGTGATCAAATCTTGCAACCGACTCCGTTCACCACCCTCACCGTAAATATCCAAGGTTAGATCTGGAACTATTTTATGTGCCGCAACAGTTGCCGCAATCACCCAATCAATGTGTTTTTCGTTGGCTAATCGCGAAGCAGTGATTAAAGAATGTTTTTTACGGGCCTCTTTTGGCTTTACCAAGTGTTCCAAACTACCAACCGGAATAGTCTTAATTTGTGGTTTAGCGTGGTTAAAATGCTTTTGTTGACTAGCTAGCAAGTCACGTTGTCGATCAGTCGCAACGACATAAGCAGCTACATCTTGATAATGCATGAATTGATATTCATAAAAATTATTCCATAATACTTGCTGATCATCTGTATAATGTTTGTCGTAGTGGTCAGCATGAACAGGGATAACCAGTTTTGCTGGTAAATGATGTTCAAAAATTAATTGACCATTAACTAACTGCTTATCTTCATCCATTCGATCAAGAATAATTATATCATCAGCTTTAAAATTCAATTTCCGAAGCATTTCACGATAAAGATCAGTTTTTGAATAATAGTTTTGATCAGAAAATTCAAATAACTCGTGACCATCCCCATCTAAGTGTTGGGTATACGCAATTGTCCCATCCTCATTATAAAATTCTCGAAAAACAACCTGATTATCCTTTTCTTCTCCAGAATAATATTCTGTAGCATATTTTGTATACGAATAGAAATCACGTTTAATTAGTCGATTGTTAAAAATATAAGTGACCTGATCAATCGTCTGTTTCTCTCGATTGTTATAGCGTGGCACGATCGTTAATTTTTCTTCTTCAGATTTGTATTGTAACTCTTTCGTACCATTATCGGGCTGAAGGATAAAATTTCGTTGCTCAAGATGGTTTTGCTTAACAAAAGTATCGAGTAAAAAGGTTGATGGAGCAATTTTAATATCAGTGAAAAAGTTGTAAAGCCAGATAATCTGATCATCATTAAAACCTAAATTAGCAGTTAAATCAGCAATATTATTTCCTAAAATCAAGTCCGAAAAAACAAACTTTGCTGAAATGTTAAGATCACGAAATGCTTGTGCACGATATGACTGAGCATACTCGACACCACTACTGGCCCAGCCAATTCCTAAATTAATATTATATACAGTCATACTTTCCTCCATCATCAATTAAAGTGAACAATTAAATTATTATCTTTATCCAATCTAATAGTGCTTAACATTAAATTATCAACTACTTTTTTAGCGACAGTATCAAACATTTTTTCAAATGCTTGATAAGCCTTTTCTTGGTACATAAACTTAGGGTCCCGTTGTGCTGTTGCCCATGGCTGGACGATTACTGATAGTTTTGATAAATAAGCCATCTGATCAGTCCAGCTACTATCAAGCGCATTTAATAAGGCTGAACGATAAAATTGATTTAATTGTTCATTATTGATTAATACTTGAGCCTTCTGTTCTAACCTCTCTTGGCAAAAACGTTCTAAATATTTTTGTATTTTTTTGTGGTTTAGTTCTAGAGTATCTGGCAAACTAACAACATCATAAGTAAAATGTTGATTCATTAAATGCCGCAATTCTAGGGCACTCCATTCTGCTTTTTCAGTAAGGTAAAGGGAAATCCCTCTGCTTAACCATTTTCCAACTTCTGTTTCTAAATGTGCGGTTCTCATTAACTGATCACGCTGATCATAAAGATACTTACGCTGAATTTTTAATGCAGCTTCATTTTTATTAACATTGCTACGTGCCATTTGTTGATTAGCTGCTACCCGGTCATTTAACATTGTGATGCTCATTTTTAAGCGTGGGCTACGCAACTGTTTATCGGTCTTTTTCTTTTGTAATTGGCGATAATAATTTTTGAACCGTTTGGTACTATTCTTGGCAAGATAGCTATCTTCTAATGAAATATAAAACTTACTCGAACCAGGATCACCTTGCCGCCCAGCTCGACCAGCTAATTGCATTTTTACTCGCGCTGGTAGCATTTCTGTCCCAATTACCGCAAGACCGCCTAATTCTTTGACGCCAACTCCGAGCTTGATGTCAGTCCCACGACCCGCCATATTAGTAGCAACAGTCACCGCCCCTTTTTGTCCAGCATCTTTTACAATATCAGCTTCGCGGGCGACATTAAAAGCATTTAAGACATTATGAGGAATTCCTTGATCCAATAACAATTCAGAAATGATTTCTGAATTTTCAACTGATCCAGCAACTAATAAAACTGGACGCCCTGCTTTATGAAGCTCAATTGTCTCATCAAGGGCATGAATTAGCTTTTGACGAGTTGTTAAATAAATTTGTTCTGGATAATCTTTGCGAAGTATTTTCTTTCGTGTAGGGATTTGAATTACCCGCATCTTATATACTTCAAAGAATTCTTGCTCATCACTTTTGGCAGTTCCACTCATTCCGGCGATTTTATTAAACAAACCAAACAGACTAGGAAAGGTAATTGAAGCTGCTACTTGTTGGTTAGACGTAATATCAACATGTTCTTTTGCTTCAATTGCTTGATGCAACCCTGTACTGACCTTTACCCCTCTTTTTAGCCGACCATTTGCCTCATCAAGTAAAACAACCTTCCCTTCACTAACTAAATAATCATGACCATTTTCCATAATAAAGTGAGCTCGTAAAGCAAGGATAATATGACGATATACTTCCCGATATTCACTTGTAAAAAGGTCAGTAATACGAAAGAAACGCTGTGCTTGTCTAATGCCATGTAATGTAAGCCAGACTGCAGTTTGATCTTCATTCAGTTTATAATCAATCTCAGGTTGAAGAGTGTGAATAAAATTATCGGTCAACCGATATAAATTTGATTGAACCATTGGCGTACTTGATACCACAAAAGGCGACGTCGCTTCATCAAGTAAAATTGCGTCAACTTCATCGATAATGACATAATTAAACGGTCGTAAATATTGATCATCAAGTCGCGTTGCTAAATTATTAAATAAGTAATCAAATGCTAGACTACTAGCTGTCGTATAAACAATATCAGAGTTATACCACTCTCTTTTTACTTGTGGTGATGGTTTTTGATCACTATTTGTAAAGCCAAGACTTACAGTTAACCCTAACCACTCATAGACTGGCTGCAATTGCTCTTTATCACGTTGCGCTAAGTAATTATTAGGAGTTAATAAGAAAGCTCCCTTTCCAGTTAGAGCATTCAAATACAAAGGCATCGTCGCTGTTAAAGTTTTACCTTCCCCGGTCTTCATTTCCGCAATATTCCCTTGATTTAAGACAATTGCCCCCATAACTTGCACATCATATGGAAACATTCCTAAAATCCGGTAGTCCGCTTCCCGAATGGTCGCAAATGCCCGTGGTAAGATATCATCAACTGTTTTACCATTAGCTAATTCTTTTTTTAATAGAACAGTTTGATGTTTAAGCTCTTCATCGCTCATCCCTCGCATTTCATTTGCCAGGGCATTTACTTTAGCAAGGGTATGTTTTACTTTTTGTAACCTAAAATTGGGGTGCGTCATATCTTATCCCTCTTTTGAATTTATTTCTTGAATGACCGAAAAGATAATTGGCCAATCCGGATTAACCAATACTGGGGAACTCCAAGTAGTAGCTGGCAGTAATGGATAAATCACATCGGCAATCTGTGAGTGTGGATCAGTCTGATTAGTAATGACGGCATTGATTGTGGAAAGCTCCATCTTTAACTCCAATACTACTTGATCTAACTTCGGATTAGTACTAATCACATTGGCATCATAGATTCGATGTGAAATTAACCATTGTTTTAAAATCGCTACTACATCAGCTGACGATTGCCACGCAACACTAATCGGCTGTATTTTATAATCTTCATATTTTTTTAAATCTGGATATGTTTTACGAACTCTCTTATTATCAGCAATTAAAAGCAGATTAAGCTTCCCCTTCACATCTTCATTTATTGGCTTATGAATCCAAACATCCTCATGAACGCTGACTGGCAGGTCTGCATCACAAATTTCAAACCGTTGAAAAGTTAAATCAGTAAGTCCATTATTAATCAATTCTAGTCGATACTGCACAGCTTCGGGGGGATAAACAAATTCAATTGACCGTTGCTGAAACTCGATATGATCAATTTCGTGTTCTTGCGCGTCAAAAAAGGTTAACCGAATAATTAATGAGTAAATCGGCGCTGCTTTTGCATTTACACTTAAGCGGTATTTATGATTATTACGGAGAATTGGTAATTGCGGAACCAATTTAGTTGCCTGGTATGAATTTACAGAATTCCAGTTCATGATTACTTTTCCAGGTGCCATGAGAGAATTATGAAATGAAACGCTATAATCAGAATTTATTTTAATATCTGAACCCGCAGAATAAGCATTTGTTGGTTCCCAATAGCCTTGATTAACAAAATATTGCATTTTTATTCTCCTCGTCCAAAAGCATTATTTATTTCTGTAAGGCGGCTAACAAACCATTGAACAACTGCACGATTATCATTATGTCGTCCAGGAAATCCTTTACTAACAAACAATCGTGCGTTTTGAATGACCGCGTTTTCCTGCATTCTTTTTATTGCCAAATTATCATAATCATCATTTTTCATATACCCAACATATATCCGCGTCTTAGTTAAGTCATTTTGATTCATCAAATCCCAAAAATCCATATCTAATTGTTCAAGTTGCTCAGAAGTTAAAGACGATACCAGTTGGCGATCGATATCAAAGATTGTATCGAATTCATCTGGTCGTTCTAGCCGGGCTCGTAAAGCAACTTGCCCTAAATTAACAGTTGGTTTGGCAACGTTAATTGCATAAGGAGATAGTTGAGCTCCAAGTTTAATTGCCGGATACGTTCCCATTGAGATCCCATTTAATACTAATTGTTGCCGACTAAAGCCTAGTTTCCTCAACGTTTTACTAATGGTAGCTTTGATTTGACTTTCAATCGCTGCACCCGTATAAAACTGCCCCACTGCTAAGCGCGGATCCGTAAACAGTAAGGCTGGAGTATGATTACGCCTAAATAGAGGATATGCTTCAAATCCCTCTAAACCACGTGCTCCAGAAAAATAAACATGTAATGGCGGCCGTAAATCACCCGGATTAAAGTAATAAGCAATATCTTCGCCAGTTACTGGAGCAATAAGTCGTTTACCACCTGCAAGAAATTCACCATAATCTCGTCGTGACCAACGTGCATGCAAAGTCCCTAATGTTAATTTTCCTTTTCCAAGAACCTCAACACTAACACTAGCAAATCGTGGAGCATCTTCTAACCCAATTGGTAGTTCTTGTTCTTCATTATTCCTAGAAAAATCAAGAAGATATTGGTCCTTAGAGTTACCATCCCCACCATTCGGATGAACAAAAACCCGTAAACGGACTTTAATATTGCTTTTTTGACTATATTCAAGACTAAATTTAAGTAACCGTTGAGGATCAATATAAATATTTTGCTGGTAACTACCTAAATTAGTCCATTCATCAGCTTCAATTTTTAACGTAAGATGACCATCGTCTACAAATATTCCTACTAGATCATTTAATAATAATTTAGTTGGTGCAAACCGCATTCCAGACTGTCCCTGAAAAAATCTGATCGGCAATTGATTAATTAATTCTTGCGGTTCTTCAACAATCTGACGTGCTTCTTGACATTTAATAAAGTTTAAGCCGGCTTCATTAAGGTCCTTTTCAACAAACGGAGAGTACAAAACACAATAAGGAGGGACTTGCCATTGAAGCTTACTCCACAAATTGTCTTCTAACTGAACGCCTTCTGTAATTATCACTAAATCAAATCGTTTTATCCCCGCCTGAGGATAGGTATTATAATTCCATGTTATTTCATTTGGAATTTTATATTTATCTGCCCAGTTTTGTGCGCCTAACTGTAAGACATTCATGAAGATTCACCTCACTTTGTTAAAACTTTTTCCCACTTCTTTTGTAATTCTGCCGCTGATAATTGATTCATCAATTGAACATTATAAATGAGGGCTTCATTCCAATGTTTGAGATTACCTAAATAATAGTTTAATCCCTTATTGATATCAGAAATCTGCGGACAAATTAAACCATTTTGATAGTTTTTAATTTGACTATTTGGTTGCCGATATATTTGCGGGATTCCTGTGCTAATAGCCGAAATCTGTAAGAATTCGTCCAATTGGTTTCCCCAGTCAATTAAAATCCGTAAAGAGTCTAATTGCCGCCCAACTTCAGCAGAAGTACTAATTCTTTTTGTATCAATAGTTAGTTTAGGAATACCAATTTGCTTCGTTAAAATTTCTTCAACTTCATTTTGTTCTTCGCTAGCTAATATAAACTCACCCTGATGAGTCTTTTTTAAATTTTCAAGAGCTTGTTGAGCTTGTTGTAATTTTTCAGTACTGTAGCTCATTACCGTCAATGCTATTGCATCAGGTGACTTTAATAATCGCTGATAAAGTAATTCCAATACCTTATCAACCTCATCTTTTGTCATTGACTCAATAAAAAGCCCTATTTGCTCTTGATCTGAGCGTTGACTATAACCCAAATTAAAACGGGACTGAAACAGTGGAATTATTGTTGCATCTATATTAGTTTGTTTCTTTATAATATTCTTTGTTTCATTATTATCCGCAACCAAATTTAATTCTTGGCTTTTAAGTTTATCAAGACTTTCATGATACCTATGCCAGCGACTCAAAGAAAAGATGGGCTGATAAGGCAGATAAGTTTTTTGGTCGATCACTGCCTGATCATCCAGCGTGACAATTAAATTATCTTGGTTTATATCAAATTTGCTTAACACATACTTAGTAATAATTTCCTCGAGTAAATCGTTTAAATGCTCATAATGTAAGTAATCTGTTAATTCTGAAAAGCGCTTATTAATTTCAACCCGATCAGATTTTACATCGTGTTTAAAGCGCCAATATCCCTGTTCATCATAATAAATATATTGATATGGCTGACCATTTTCAAATAATTCTTCTCGCGAAACAAAACCGCGACTATCAAGTAACAATCGTCGACTTATTTTATCCTTTTCCAGATAGTCAACCCATAGAATTTTACCTTGTGTATCAAAAGTTACTTTAGCATAAGGATTTTCTTTGACCATAACGATTACTCGAAAGTTTGTAAAGTTATAGTAAGCTCCAGTTGGCCAATTAAAATCACGGTAATCAATAATTTGACTATCAACATGATGAACCCCTTGTAGATAATCAAAAGTACTAAAGATTTGCGTTGGTGAGATCGTTAATTGGTTTAATTTTGTCGATAATTGTGGGTGATAATCAGTAATTATTAGCGAAAAGGGTTTTTGATTTGTTTGAAATACTTTGATGTGACTAACTGCATCATCAAATTCAAGTTTAGGGATAGTATAAGACCAATCTTCTAGCAACTCATGCCAAGCAGGAACTAAATAATCCATAATCACTCATCCTTAATTAAACGTGCATATCTTAATGGGAACAATAACATTAATAATTGATCTTTTATTCCCTGCATAAACATTACAATCATTATAATATTCATTGGCAAAATTGCTAATCCAGCGAATTTTCCAAGAATACGAGAACCTAATAAACCAAAGCTTAACTGGATAGCATTCAAAAGCGCACCAAAAAAAGATACGTGAATTACTAGATGTTGTAAATATTTTTTCGTCGGTTCACCAGGACGAATACCAATAATGTAATTATTATTATGTAACATTGTTTTGGCCTGTTCCTTAGGGTCAAATTGTACAAATGTAAAGAAGTAAAATAGTGCAAAAGCTAATATTCCACTAAGTACAATTTCAAAATAGGGGTTAGCAAATAAGGACTGTGGACCTAAAACATTTGCTAATAGAGCTGGAATCATTAACAATGACATCCCAACCATGTAAGTCATCATCGCTCCCATATTAAGCCCTAATGGAAGAATTATTGGTTTATCATGACTACTCATCATTGTGTTAACCATTTTAATTGGATAATATGCACGGTTAAGTGAAATCCAAAAAACTAAAAGGCCAAAACTTGCAAGCACAATTAATGCCAACCAAAGAAACCCGTAAGATTGGCCCACTATTTTTCCGGTTGATGATAATAAATTAGGAAGAGTACCAGAAATAATATTAAAGAGGATAATCGTTATTGTTCCACCAATACCAAATTGAGTATTCATATTTCCTAACCATACTACAAATAGACTTCCAGAAGTTAACATTAAGGTTACTGCTAAACCCGTAAATAAGTTTGTCGTAAGTTTTAGCATCAAAGTAATAGCTAATGATTGAATAATTGCAAAAATTAACGTTAACCATTGCTGGATCCGCATCATTTGTTTTATTGAAAATGTATCAAAGTAGAATAAGCGCATCATCGTTAGTAATTGAATAATCATCATTGCAATCATCAATGGGGATAGTCCGACTGAGAATAACGATAAACGTTGTAAATTCCCCCCACTCATAAAACTCATGATTCCTAGAGAACTATTAGCTAATACCCGACGAAAGGTTGTCGAAATATTAACTAATGGTAATGAAATCGTACATCCTAAAATATAAATGATTAAAATAAAGAATGTAGCTCCTAATCGTTTTAATAAATTATTTAATTGTATTTTCTGTGTCACTTTTCCCTCATCAGCTTTTTTATTGATAATATAATTTAAATACTGCTTCTATTAATGCCTTTTTTGCAAAGTACCCTTCCCGGATCAAGCGTGCAAAGTCATCTACTCGCTGAACCATTTCATTGTAAGACTGATCATCTATCCCTTGTACCTTTTCAATTGCTCCATCTAAGTTATCAGCCACAATTCCTAAACCTTTGCGCAATATCGTTTCGCTTTCTGCAATATTTTCATTAACAATAACGGGCAAGCCAGCTGCCAAGTAGGTACTTAGTTTATGGTTAGCGTTAAGATGCATGTAGTTTTTCCAATATGGCTCATTTGACCATACTAAACCAAAACCACCGTTATGCCGGAGTTTTGACAGTAAGACAGGATCTGATTGCCAGCCCATAAACTTAATATTATCTGTTGGTTCAATATCGATCACCTTAGCAAAGGCATATAAGGGATTATCTGGGTAATGCCAATGACCAACCAACTGGAACTTTTCAAGGTTACCAGCTAAATTAATTACCCCTGTATTTTGTGGTGTTACTGTAAAATCGACGCTAGCACAATGATCCCACATATGCTGTAGCACCACTTTTTCTACCGTCAAACCATTCGCACGGAGAAAATCGACCATTGGCTGAGAAGGTGCAATAATTAAATCAGCTTTATTATAGTAGTCAATAAATTGTGGCAATAAGTAACGGTTTGATTCAAACATTAATGGCATAATATCATGAATAAAAATAATTTTTTTAATATTATAAGGAACCAGGTGATCAATGAAAGCTTGATCCCACTCAATTGGGTTCCAAGTTGGTGATTGAAAAATAACTGTATCACCAATTGCTACTGAAGCAATTATTCCATCAAATCGCGCTTTTAAATGAGGCAACGATTCTTTTGAACTATCATAACAATATATCCCCAATTCTTTAAATCCTAATTGATCACAGGCTATTCTGGCAATTTGATGTTGGGCAATTTGCGCCGTACTTTTCAAATTAAATCCATAAAGGTTAGTAATATGAACTGTCAATGATAATTCCTCCCACAAAAATGTATCCTTTATATAATAAAGGATAGTCGTAATAATTTAATGATACCATAACATTTGCGCTCATTAAAAATGTTGTTGACTTAGCAGATTATTCCAAATGCTGATACTGTGGTAAATTAAAATCAATGCTTTTTACAAAAAATGCCCTCTAAGTATTCCTTTTTATTTAGAGGGCATAAAATATTTAACTTACTAATTCAAAAATCATAAGGCCTTTTGTAACTTTAAACTAACTGTTTCTCTTCCTTCTCTTCCCTAAACTAATCCCAAACAATCCAAGGAATGCGCCAAGGATTACTCGCCAAATACTCTGGTGTTGATTACCCGTTTGCGGTAACTTTTTGGATACAGTTGAGGAAGTGTTTTTGCCAATAGTTGGTGTAACATCCCCCTTTACCGCATGGACGGTTACTGGTGCTGAGACAAGCATTTCATTCACTGAGGATTCGCTAGCAGCACTTACTGCCTTAGCTGGAGTTGAGTTTACTTCCCTTCCAGTACTTGTTGGCAGATTAGGCTGGCTAGCCGGTGTCTCTGAAGTCACCGGTACAGTGCTTGTCGGTGTAGCCGGTATTTCTGGAACAACCGGTTCTGCCGAATTTGGAACTGCCGATGATGTTGGTTCATCTGCTGCCGATGATGTTGGTCCATCTGATTTAGGCGTCTCACTTGGTTGCGTTGATGCGCTTCCTGAAGAACTTGGTGTGTCGGACTGCGATGGTTCATCTGGCTGGGCAGGCGTACTTCCGGCACTTGACGATGAAGCTGGTTTTTCTGGATTAACTGGTGTTACCGGCACAATTGGCGTTACTGGCACATCTGGTTCATCAGGGGTTGGATGCGGTTTAACCGGATTCTTAGAGTATAGAACAATAAAATGTAAGTCTTGACTATCTGCCGTCACATATTGTTCATCAATTTGCTGGTCTGAAGGGGTATAGCCAGCAACTAGTGGTGAAACAACCGGCGTAAAGTGATCGCTTAATGGTTTCCATGACTCCCAACTAGTTTTACCCGTTACCTGATCTGTTAGCGAGTAAAGACAAGCGGGGCTGCTTGGTAAGAAGGAGCTGCTATCCCGCCCTCAACAAACTCATAGCGAATATCTTCATTAATTATTCGTTGTTCGGTGACCTTTTCCGTTCCATGAGTTAAGTGAACAACTACATTTAAGTCATGGTCAGCAAATGTAGCTGGCAACGTTTCCTGACTAACCAGTTTATAGCCAAGCTGCTCATAATGGGCACTGACATTTTGATAGTCTTCATGCATGGCAAGTGGTAATTGTTCGTCAGCATCACCTGATCCTAATCGCGCATGGTTAATAAGAGTTAGCCCTGTTGCATCATCCATTACGGAATAAGTAATTTCATGAGGTTCAGTTGTATAATTTACCGATTTAATCTCATGGTTAGCAATGTCAAGGTCGAGATCAAAGGCCAGATTAGTCCGGCCAATGTGATCAGTTCCGTTTCCCTGTTCAGACGCTGCTTTAACATTTGTTACCGTATAAGCTGTTTTATCAACCAGTGTTGTTGGTGTTAGCTCCTTACTAGTTGATGTCGTTGTATTGATATTTGATTAGCTCTCATTCGCGGAAACAACAGCTAGTAGTGTTGTTTGAGCAGCAGCCGGCTGGGGCATTATTCGATTAGCACTTGTATCAGCTTGGACAGTCTCACCATTAAGGCCAAGAGCAATACTCGTTCCCAATAAAACCGATACTACCCCAACACTAAGCTTTCGTAAGGCAAAGCGCTGCATTATCGGCATATTCTTTGTCAACCGTTCAACCTGATTATTCTTTGCAGTCAATATAAACTCCTCCTAAAATCAACCAGTAAATTTTTACTGATTAACTCTTTAATAAAAAAGGTTAACTATTAATCAATAGGGAAAAATATAGTAAAAATTTTACAAGCAATTTCTATTGATCGATGGTTGATAGATGTGGCTTAAGCATCAATTCCCAAACAAAAAAAACAATTCAATTTAATTACAAGCTGATAAATGATTTAAAATTAGCATACAAAAAAGCTGCCTTACAACACCACTATTGTAAGGCAGCCTTTTTAGACAATGCATCGAGTATTACTGTAAGTAATTAAGCAAGCATTGCATAAGCGTTAAGTCATTGCAATAAACCCTTGCTCTCTGCATTGTTATAATAATTACCATGTGATAAGTTTTATAACTTATCCACATTTATAGGATAACAGGATTTAGATAAATTTCAATACATAAGTTAATGTTTTTGCCGTTTTGAGGCCCTTTTACGCATTTTGGTCTTCCTTAACGCTGATAAATAAAGACTTTTATTTCATTATTTCATAAATATTAAATTTTAATTTCGATTGTCATTAATAGAAAGTTCAAACATTAATTGTTAATTATTGGCTATTTTATATTTATCATTCGATATAAGTGTCTTTTTTCTACAAAACAGCAATTGATTAATCTATATAATTTGATCTAGCCAAAAGAAAAACGAAGATCAAAGAGCTTTCACTTCTTCAAATCCTCGTTTAATCTTAATTTTGATGATATTTTTCAACTGCCGTAACTAGTTCTTCCAATGATTGACTACCAAAAATAACTGGATCATCATCAATCATTGTTGCTGGAACACTCATGATCTTCTTTTCTTTCCGTAATTCCGGGAAGTGTTGCAGGTCAATCATCGTGGCAGTAATTCCCGCATTTAGAGAAGCCATTCGTTGACAAGCGGCAACAACGTCAGGGCAGAAATGACAAGTTAAGGAAACGCCAATCCGAATCTTAGTCGGCGCAAGTTTCTTAATTCGTTCTACCATTTCTGGTGCAATTGTTTGTCCAGGACCAGCAACGTTGTAGACACCTAGAACTAAGGAGTTTAATTCGTGACCAGTCGGAATCCCTGCATAATGTAAACCGGTATCATTACCATCCGCATCAAGCAAGCGTAATTGTGGTAAGTACTTTACGTCCGCTGGTGCCGGCTTAGTCTCCATCTGCAGGTGCTTATCAAGTGAAGCAAATTCTTCAACAAAGCTAACTAACTGATTGCTAAGCTCTGTCCCATTGGTTAACACTTGGAGTTTAATATCCTTGGTTAAACGGGCAAAGATTGGCTGCAATTGTTGGTCAATCTCAGCTGGCAGCCAGTTTCCTTCATGCGGCGTGGTGTTTTCTTGTTGACTAAGTTCGCTCGTCTGCCCCACGGTCTTAGCAGGCTTTTTATTAGTTTCTGCATAAATCGGGATACCTTGCTTTTCCTTTTGCATAATAATATATCGTTCTGCGGCAGTGGAAGCAACTGCCCCATCGGATGCAGCCGTCACAATCTGACGAAGATTTTTATGGATAACATCTCCAGCAGCATAAACGCCATCGATGTTTGTCTTACCATTTTCATCCGTCATGATATAGCCCCGATCATCTAAATCAAGGATATTAGCTAATGCTTTCGTTGCGGGTTGCGTACCAATATAAATGAACATCCCAAATGTCTGGTCACCGTCATCGACATGGTAAACCGTCTCTTCACCAGTCTTGTTATTCACCAAGGTAGCAGTGGTAAGGTAATCATCCCCACTAACTTCCTTTACCTCAGTATTGTATTCCACACTGACTTTTGGATTATCTAAGGCACGCTTAGCCGTCAATACAGGACATGCAAAATGATCACCGCGAACTAAAACAGTAACGTGCTTGGCAAAGCGACTCAAATAGTCAGCTTCTTCAGCGGCCGCGTATCCGCCACCAACGACAAAGACTTGGAGGCCGGTAAAGAGTTCGCCATCACAAGTTGAGCAATAAGCAATTCCCCGTCCACGAAATTCATTTTCACCGGGAAAACCAACTTTTTTAGGGTTAGCACCAGTCGCAATAATTACGCTTCGGGCAGTATATTTTTGACCACTCTTGCCAATCAATATCTTAACTTCACCAGTAAGATCAAACTTTTCAACCGCATCATGTTGAATTCCAACCCCAAAGCTAGCGACCTGGCTTTGCATCTGGTTCATCAATTGGGTACCGTCGACTTTTTCGACAGCTGGATAATTATAAACCACCGAGGTCGTTGTTACCTGACCGCCGACAGTATCTCCTTCTAAAATCAACGTATCCAAGGTTGCGCGTCCAGCATATAAACCAGCAGATAATCCCGCTGGTCCAGCACCAACGATGATTAAATCATATAAATGTTGTTCTGCCATTTAGCTCACCAAATTAAAGCTTACCAACTAGATCAAGACTTGGCTTAATTGAATCTTGGCCTGGCTTCCAGTTCGCTGGGCAGACCCGGTCACCATGTTCACGAACAAATTGTGCAGCTTGGAGTGTCCGTAAGATCTCATCAGCACTCCGACCAATTCCCATATTATTAATTGTGTAGGATTGGATAATACCATCAGGATCAACAATGAAGACTCCCCGGTATGCTTGACCAGCGTCTTCGTCAAGAACATCGAACATCCGGGCTAACTTACCAGCTGGGTCAGCAAGCATTGGATATTTGATCTTGCCAATCTTGTCAGAAGCCTGAGCCCATGCCTTGTGGACAAATTCGGTATCCTCAGAAACAGAGTAAATCTCAGCGTTTGCTTTCTTGAAGTCTTCGTACTTATCTTGCAAAGCTTCCAATTCAGTTGGACAAACAAATGAGAAGTCAGCTGGGTAGAAGAAGAAAATACTCCACTTACCTAAAACATCCTTCTTGGATACTTCGGTTGTTTCACCGTCATGATAAGCATTTACCTTAAAATCTTCAATTTCATGTCCTACAAAGTTCATGTATATCCTCTCCTTAAATTAGAATCATTCTTAACTGCAACTCTTAGTATAATCTTTTTATACTAATTTGCAAGTAATTTTAGAATAATTCTAAAAAGATCAAATTTCCTTGCCGAAGATTTTCGTCTTAATCGCCTGTCCAGTTGGGGTTCCAGCCAGTCCACCGAGGCCTGTTTCCCGTAAATCAACTGACATTGACCGGCCAACCTTATCAAGAGCAGAAATACATTCATCGGCCGGAATCATACTCGTACAACCAGCGAGTGCCATATCAGCTGCAATTAACGCGTTTCCAGCTCCAATCGCATTTCTTTTAACACAAGGGATTTCTACCAAACCGGCAATCGGGTCACATACCAAGCCTAACAAGTTACTAAGAGCAATTGCCAATGCTTGACTGCTTTGTTCTGGACTACCACCCGCTGCTTCAACAGCCGCCGCGGCAGCCATTGCCGATGCTGAACCAACTTCTTCTTGGCAGCCGCCTGTCGCGCCAGCAATTCCCGCATGATTGGCAATAATTAAGCCCAACCCACCAGCAGTAAATAAGAAGCGAATCATCTGATCTTCACTAAGGCCTAATCGTTGTTCTAACATAAAAAGAGCGCCAGGAAGAAGAGTCCCGGATGAACCGGCAGTCGGTGTTGCGCAGATGACTCCCATTGCTGCGTTAACCTCGTTAGTTGCGATCGCATTTTCCACGGCAGCCATCATAACATCACCAGAGAGGGTCTTTCCTTTTGCACGATATTTTTTCAGCTTAATCGCTTCGCCCCCAGTTAAACCAGTTTTTGACCGAACTCCCAGCTCATTTTCACCTTGTTTAATTGCGGCTCGCATCGTCAGTAAGTTTGATCGCATCCGTTGCCAAACTTCTTTTCGATTGCTACCAGATTCATGACATTCTGCCTCAATCACTAGTTCGGACAATGCTTTTTGCTGAATTTCTGCAGTTCGCACTAAATCTTTAACACTTTGATACATTGCTCTTTCTCCTAAAGACAAATTGCAGCCGGGTACTTCTTTTCAAAATAAGCAATCGTCGCTGGCTGCATCGGTTTTTTAATATCGTAAACATAAATATCACAATCATCTGCCAGTAATACTTGTCGCCGGGTAAATGGTGCTTTTTCTTCCAAATCAGTATTGATCGCCAGTGCATTGGCCATCTGTTTACTATAATCGCGAAAGATAACAATTGGTAAGGGACCCGCTGGTAAAATATCAACACCATCAAGGCTAATAGCCCTAATTTCAATTATCCCGCCACCGATCGAACAACCAGCAACCGTTACCCTCGTCTTATCACCAGTCATTTGAAGGATGGCTGTGTTAGGATGGTGAATCGGGCTTTCACCCTCTTCTTCAACAAAGCGAAGGTCCATTCCTCCTTGGCGAGCAATCATTGGCGCCGATGGAACTCGTGAATCGTCTGGCGCAAATCCTAGCAATCCCGCCGCAATTGCATAGTCTGTTCCATGACCACGATGCGTCCGAGCAAAAGATCCATAATAGTGAACGGTTACTTTAGGTGGAACCGTGCCAAAAAGTTTATTTGCGACTCGACCAATCTTGACCGCCCCTGCAGTATGCGAACTAGAAGGACCAATCATTACTGGTCCAATAATGTCAAAAACACTTTTATAGTTATTTTTCATGTTGTTGTTCCCTTAAAAATAAAATAGAGGTTGAAAGAAAAATCATGTTTTTCTCAACCTCTTCATTATAATTACTTTTTCTTTTTATGAAAGTCAAGAAATGACCAGAAGCCGCGATGACCACCAGATTTTTTCTTCGGTTTCTTTTCTGCTTTTCGATCTTCTTTGGCAGCCTTTTCAGCAAGTGCTTTTTGCTTGGCGAGAATTGCCTCCCGCTTTTGCCGCTCTTTTTCAGCCTCTTTTCGGGCTGCCATTGTCTTTTTAGCCCGTGCTGCCCGTTGCTGAGCAGCTTCTTTCATTAATTGTGGCCGCATCTGTTCCATTGTATCAAACATTGTTGCCACCTTAATAGCTGTCTTATTGGCTAAGGCTTGATCAGTATTTGAAGCCACTTCAATATTATGGGCTGCCGTAATCTCACGTTCCCAGTATTGTTGTGTCTTAATAGGTAAACCAGTAAACTCCTGGCTCCGTAAGAACTGACCTGCTCGTGATAACTGCATCTTCAACGAATGCTTATCCGTTTGCTGACCATTTAATGCTTTTCGCGAATTATAAATCGCTTGATCAACAAGGTCGACCATTGCTTGTGGTTCATTATATCCCTCTTTATGCTCTTGAAGGACATCCTCCCCCATTCTAATGGCTTCATCATAAAGACCCTTAGAACGATCAGTCCCATTAAAGTATTTATATGTTTGCCTTACACGTACTTGATCAGCTACATCTCTACTTAGTTGATCAAAAACTACTTTTTCGTTCATTAGATTTCCACCGCCCGACTTTACTCGTCTACTATTCTCAGTATAGCAGTTATTGATCGCGAACGAAGCTAAAATGTCAATTTTTTAGAAGATTATCGAAAAATTTACCCGCTCGCCGGTTTGAGCAAAGTGTAATTAAGCTATTATTAGTCTTAATTTTCGTCCATTATTCAAAAAGGGAACTGTAACATAAGTTAAGTTACTTTCATAAAAGGCAAATACGCAGTACAACAATGGCCTCCAACGTCCGGCAAAAAAGCCGAACATTGGAGGCCTATTGTTGCTTGCGGGGGGCTCGAAAACGAAGTCACAAGTGACTTCTGTCTCGCTCCCCTTCCTACGATTAGTCAAGAAAAATATTTAGAAAAGAAGAGTATACTAAACCAACTCGGTTCTTCTTCAAAAATCGAGAATTAGTGGTATATTAAAATTGTGAGGTGATTA
>ENA-ORUR01000367-ORUR01000367.1-human-gut-metagenome-genome-assembly--contig:-NODE-367-length-24771-cov-2.3431_pt1 | contig 24771 bp, 24 predicted proteins | sample MGYA00242086_ERZ509223 | MGnify/ENA primary metagenome ERZ509223 (study PRJEB26280, sample SAMEA2338820) | human gut metagenome | biome: human gut; feature: human-associated habitat; material: faeces... | reverse complement strand
GCCAATAATCAAAATATCTAGTTGACAATTCTATTACAAATTAGTCAATCCCCCACTGATTATAAGAATCTATGTCTTATTTAATATATGCTTCTTTGAAGTTGTAGTTAGCACCAGCTGAATTGTAAACGATGCCCTTAACTTTAGGGTTAACCATCCATGCTGTTGCTTGGTGGTAGATTGGTGAAATTCCGACGTCATTCATCAAAATCTTTTCAGCGTCAACCATATCATTCCAACGTTTGCCTGTGTTACCAGCATCTTCATTCCCAGCAGCTTCAATTAACTTGTCAAATTCGGCGTTCTTCCAAGCCCCATCGTTTTGTGGGTTATCGGATGTGAACAATTCCAAGAATGAAATTGGATCTGAGAAGTCAGCCCCCCAAGCAGAAAGAACGATGTCAAAGTCGCCACTTTCTGAGCGAGCAAGCCGAGTCTTGAATGGAACGTTAGTTGCAGTTACCTTAGCACCCTTCAAGTTAGATTCAATTGCACTTTGCAAGAATTCAGTTGATTGCTTTGCCTTATCTGAATCATCACTCATCACTGAGAAGGATAATTCTGATACCCCAAGTTCTTTCAAACCTTCAGCCCAAAGCTTCTTAGCCTTAGCAACGTTGTAGCTAACTGCACCGCCTGTGTAAGCTTGGTCTGAGAAGTCTTTGCCATTGTAAGTTGCAAGTCCTGGTGAAACTAAGCCCTTAGCAACAGTTGAACCGTCCCCTAAAACCTTATCAACGAATTGCTTACGGTTAATTACAAGTGAGATTGCTTCGCGAATCTTAGCATTCTTGAAGTATGGATCTTTGTCTTGGTTGAATTGGAGATAGAAGGTAGAAGCTGCCCGGCGGATAGTGTAACCTTCCTTACCCTTCAATTGTTTTGCTTGTTGTGAAGAAAGTGGAGTTGCATCTAACTTACCAGATTGGTACAAGTTGTATGAAGTGGTGTTAGACTTGTTAACACTGAAGTTAATCTTAGCTAACTTAACATCCTTCTTATCCCAGTAATCATTGTTCTTAGCTAAAGTCCAGTTAAGGTCAGAACCAGTCCAGCCAGTTAACTTAAATGGACCATTGTAAACCATGTACTTAGATTGGGTCCCATACTTGCTACCGTACTTTTCAACCACTGCCTTGTCTTGAGGGAAGAAGGTTGGGAAACCCATCAATAACTTGAAGTATGGAATCTTCTTATCTAAGGTTACGACTAACTTGTAGTCACCATCGGCCTTTACCCCTAAAGTAGATACGTCGGCCTTACCATTCATAATGTCATCGGCGTTCTTAATCCCTGAGAAGAGGTAAGCATATTGTGAAGCTGTCTTAGGATCAACGGTTCTTTGCCATGAATAAACGAAGTCATTGGCTGTTACCTTGTCTCCGTTTGACCACTTAGAATCTTTACGCAATGTGAACGTATAAGTCAAACCGTCTTTGGAAACCTCTGTCTTAGTTGCCAAACCAGGTTCCAACTTAGAATCCTTGCCTAAACGATAGAGACCTTCCATCGTGTTATTCAAAGTATCAAAACTAACAACGTCTGTAGCTGTAGATAAATCCATGGTTGGTAGCTCAGCAGTCTCATCCCAATTTAAGACTTGTTGCGAGCTAGATGATGAGCTCTTTTGGCCACAGGCTACTAAGAAAGTAGCTGACAATGCAGCAACTGCACCGAGCTTAACAATCTTTGAAAGCTTCATTTCTAACAACTCCCTTAACAAAACATATATATTTTTACATAACGATTAACTCAATTCTATATGATAATGCTATTAAATACAAGTATATTTTTTAATTTTCTTCATAATTTTTACACAGAAAGCCCATATTTAGCCTTTTTCAGGTATTTTTAACCCCGGTTTTTTTTAATAATTCAGTAATTAAAAGGCTCACATTGCAAGCAATTTAATTCTTCCTAACATCAAAATGTGAGTTATTTGCTCATTATTTTGCAATCTAATTTCAAAAAACCTGTCCTTCCTTTCATTTTGGCTACTAATCCTCACTATGCTGGTTAATGGTATACTAGTTACGAGGTGAATTTTAATGAACACTATTATTGCAGGCATCGAAAACAATCAGGCTAATTTCGATTACACAATGGAAGAATTAGCCGCTTTAGCCAGCGCCGATAACTTAACGGTTGTTAAAGAAATCCGGCAAAAGCTAGAACAACCTGTAGCTGCCACTTACTTCGGTAAAGGTAAGGCGGAAGAAATTAAAACCGCTAGTGAGATTTATGACGCCCAGTTACTAGTCGTTAACGATGAACTCACGCCTACCCAAATCCGCAATTTAGAAACTATCACGAACCTAACCATTCTCGACCGGACCGCCCTTATTTTAGAAATCTTTGCTTCCCGTGCCCGCACCAAGGAAGCAAAACTCCAGGTCCAGATTGCCAAGCTCCAATACCAACTGCCGCGTTTACAGACCGGTAAAAAAGACCAGTTAGACCAACAAACAGCTGGAAATGCGGGTGGTGGTTATACCAACCGGGGGGCAGGTGAAACCAAGCTCGAGTTAAACCGCCGGGTCATTCAAAAGCGCATAAGCAATTTGCGCAAGGAGTTAAAAGAACTCACTAAAAATCACGCAGTCCAGCGGCAACAGCGGCAAAAAAATCAACTAAAAACCGTCGCTTTAGTCGGTTATACCAACGCAGGCAAGTCTACCACCATGAACCAGATTTTGGCTCTGACTGGCGCTAAGCAATCTAAGCAGGTCTTCGAAAAGGATATGCTCTTTGCCACCTTAGATACTGCTGTTAGAAAAATTAGCTTAGATGACAAGAAGGAATTCCTACTTAGCGATACCGTCGGGTTCGTGTCTAAACTCCCCCACCAGTTAGTCAAATCCTTTAGGGCTACCTTGGAAGAAGCTGCCCAGGCCGACTTGTTGATTCAAGTTATCGATGGGGCAGATGAACATGCTAAAGAGATGATTGCCACGACTGAGGCTACCCTAAAAGAAATCGGTGTGACTGACATCCCCATGATTTATGCCTATAACAAGGCCGACAAAAGTCAGCTAACCTACCCAGTGGCTGAAGGAAATCAAATCACTTACAGCGCCCGCCAAGTCGAATCAATCGAACTGTTACTGGAACTGATTAAAAAAGAGTTATTCAAAGACTACGAAGAACACACCTACTTAATTCCTTATGATCAAGGTCGCTATTTAGACCTGCTTAATCAACAAGCTAGCATCTCTAAGCAAGACTACCTAGAAACAGGCTATTTAGTTAAGGCAGAAGTTGCGCCTAAATTAGCTGGTCAATTGGCACAGTTTTTAAGTGAATAAAAGTAAAAAGCGGACGCAACTGGTCCGCTTTTTGTTAGCTTTTTAACTACCTCGCCCTTCGATCAACGAAGTATGTCTCCAATCCTTGCTCAGTTCCAGCACTAAAGCCCAATTGGCGGTAAAACTTGGCATCCGCTTTGATTAGGGGAGAAACTACTACCTGTTCAATTGTTCCAAAGTAGTTCAATAAGTGGTGCATGAGGGTTTTATTAACGCGTAAATGTTGGTAGCTTGGCAACACTAGCAAATCTTGAATGTATACTAGCGTTGCGTAGTCGCTAACGGCTTTGACAAAGCCAATTAACTTTTTATCCTCATAAGCGGCTATTACATAAGATTTTTTTAACCCTTTTTTAAAACTCGCCACTTCCTCGGCATCAGCTTGCTGCTCCATTTCGGTAAAGAAACGACTGAGTTCCGACTTATTGATTTTCGGATTAACCACAATGTCCATGCTTTCATCCCCCATCCACATAAAAATAAAATTAGAAAAAAATTATAAAAAGACATTTTAATTATATTGTAAAAAATTATCTTTTTCAAGAATTTATCCGCATTTTTATGCAAATTTACTCATTTTTTCTTAAAAAAACTTGCATAGCTTGTAATTTCAATTAAAATTAACCTTAAGCAATTTTTAAATTCTTATTCAAAAAACTATAGAAAGCAGGAACTTAAAATGAAACAATCAGAAGAGCAGATTGGTCTCAACCGTTCTTTAGGACTGATTTCCTCCCTCTCCTTAGTTATCGGGACCGTTATTGGTTCGGGAATCTTTTTCAAACAAGCGGCGGTTTTAGACTACGCTCATTCAACCAACCTCGCTTTAGTCGCCTGGTTAGTCGGCGGCCTAATTACCATGGCTTCCGGCTTAACGATTGCCGAGATTGGTTCTCAGATGCCCCATACAGGCGGGCTGTACATTTACCTAGAAAAGATTTACGGTAAATTTTGGGGCTTTTTAGCTGGGTGGATGCAAATTATCGTCTACGGTCCTACCTTAATTGCAGCCTTAGGCTCCTACTTAGCAACACTTCTAGTAGCCTTCTTTGGCCTTCCCAAGACAAGCACGCCCCTCTTGGCGGTCATCGTGATTGCTTTAATTGCAGCCTTTAACTTGCTCTCTAACCGTTACGGGGCAGCCTTTCAGGTAATCACTACTGTAGGTAAGCTCTTGCCAATCGCAGCAATTGTCATCTTCGGGCTGCTATTTGGTAAAGCCAACGCTTTTAACCAAGTAGCCACTACCAGCGGCTCCGTCAGTTTCAATGGTTTTGGGATGGCGATTCTTGCCACCCTCTTCGCCTATGATGGCTGGGTCTTAATTGCTAATATGGGGGGCGAGATTAAAAACCCCCAAAAACTGTTGCCTAAGGCCATCGTCTTTGGAATTGGGCTGGTCTTAATCATCTATATGCTAGTTACCGCCGGAATCTTCCGGGTAGTACCAGCCAGTCTCATTCACAGGCTAGGTGACCAAGCTGCCGCCCACTTTGCAACCATCGCCTTTGGACAAGTCGGTGGCAAGTTACTTAATATCGGAATCATCATCTCCATTGCCGGTTGTATTAACGGTAAGGTGATGACTTTCCCCCGGATTATGTACGCCATGGCTAAAAATGACGAGCTACCTTTTTCTAAGCAGTTAGCCTACCTTAATAAAAGGATGCGCACACCGATGGTAGCGACCTTAACCGTCTGCTCAATCGCTGCTCTTATGGCCGTAACCGTCGATGCCGACCGCCTATCGGAATTATGTATTTTTACAATTTACTTATTCTACGTCCTGGCCTTCTTTGGTCTCTTCAAATTACGGCGCCTAAAGACAGCTAGTCCTTTCCGGGTACCTCTTTATCCCTTCACCCCGATTGTCGCTATTTTAGGCGGGGTCTTTGTCTTAGTAAGTGAACTAAATTCCGACTTAACGGGGGTGTTAGCCTCTATTTTCTTTGTGGCTTTAGGCATTCCCGTCTACCTGATTAAGTGTAAAAAATAATCCATAAGAAGGTCTAATAAATAACAAAGCCCTAGATAAAGCAGTTAGCTTCACCTAGGGCTTGGTTATTATACTTTTAGACAGGCCTAAATTAGGCCAACCTTTTTTCTAAATAGCGTGCTACTAACGATAAGAGGTAACACACTACAAAGTACATGATTGCAATCATTAAGTACATCGGTAACATATAAGTCGTATTTTGACTATAAATAATTTGGGCGTGGTAGAGCAGGTCCGGTAAGACGATAATCGTCGCCAAGGAAGTATCCTTAATTAAGGAAATAAACTGGGATACTAGTGGCGGAATCATCTTGGTTAAGGCCTGCGGCAAGATAATGTGCTGCATTGCCTGCCAATAAGTTAAGCCGTTGGCCCGGGCTCCTTCCATTTGGCCGGGGTCAACTGCCAAAATCCCACTTCTCACAATTTCAGCCAGCATCATCGATTCAAAAATCACTAGGGCCATAATTGAAGCAGACACCGGATTTACCCGCAAACCCAACTCTGGTACTCCAAAGTAGGTAAAAAAGAAAATCAACAACAGGGGTAGATTTCTAATAATATCAATTATAAAACCAACGATCTTTGACAAGTAAGGAAACTGAACGTACCGAATAATCCCGAAAATTAGGCCAAAAATAAAGCTTAAGATAATCGAAATTAGTGAGACTTTGATTGTTACCCACAATCCTTGGAACAAAAAGTTAATATTTTCAGCCGAATAAGCATGTGCTAGTAGTGTCATCAAAATCCCCCCTTAAGCCAGTTTCTTTTCTAGGTAGCGCATGTAGTAGCTTAACGGCAAGGTCAAAACCAAGTAAAAGAAGCCAACGATAAAGTAGGCCGAGAAGGTTTTAAAGGTCGCTGAAGCCACCGTTTGTGCCTGATACATTAAGTCAAAGCCGGCTAAAAATGCTAAGACAGACGAATTTTTAATCAAATTAATGAATTGGTTTCCTAGCGGTGGAATCACAATCTTATAGGCTTGGGGTAAAACAATATACCTCATCGCTTGCCAGTAAGTTAAGCCGTTGGCTCGCGCTCCTTCCATTTGCCCTGGGTCAACCGCTAAAATCCCAGCGCGAACAGTTTCTGCGATAAAAGAAGACGTATATAGGGTTAACCCAATCGTCCCCGCCGTAAAGCCATCTAGCTTGACCACGTATTGGGGAACCACAATGTAAAAGAACATCGCCACTACCAAGAGCGGGATATTTCTAAAAACTTCAATGTATATGTGAGCTATTACTCGTAATAGCCGACTTGGCAACAGTTCCATAATCGCAAACGCCGAGCCGATTATTAAACTAAAGACTAACGCTATTATGCTGGCCAAAATGGTGTTGCCAAAGCCGGTCAAATAAGTTTGCCAATTATCTAAAAATAAAGTTATCATTCTCCTTTGGCCCCCTTCAAATCAAAACCAGCAACGTCGCCAAACCACTTGGTGGCAATGCGGTCATAGGTTCCATCAGCCTTCAATTCGCTTAGGGCTTTATTGATTGCCGCAAGCAACTGCTTTTGGCCCTTATTAACCGCAATTCCATAAGGTTCATTGGTAAAGGTACCACCTACCACCGCGTAACCAGGGTTTTCCTTAGCAATTCCATATAAAATCCCGTTATCGGTAGTCATGGCGTCACCTTGCCCGGATTTCAGGGCAGTAAACGTTTGGCCGTAATCGTCATACTCTAATACTTTGGCCTTAGGAGCGTACTTCTTAACGTTTGCAACCGCGACAGAGCCTTTAACCGCTAAGACCACCCGCCCTTTTTGATTGAGGTCCGCAATGCTTTTTACAGGGCTGCCCTCCTTGACCAACAAGGATTGCCCGGCGTTAAAGTAAGGCTTAGAAAAGTCAACGTATTTCTGCCTTTCCGGTGTGATTGTCATCGCCGCGATTACCGCATCGATGTTGCCATTTTTTAATAGCGGAATCTTCGTGGTGATGGTAGTGGTCTCAAATTTAGCTTGGGCCTCTTGACCGTAGATCTTCTTAGTTAAAGCCTTGGCTAAGTCAATATCAAACCCTTCAGACTTACCGTTCTTAATGTTCATCAAGCCAAATAACCTGGTATCACTCTTTATTCCCCACGTAATCGTTTTGGTCTGTTGATCCGCTTGGTAAAGGTTCTTTTGGCTACTTTTGGAACAGGCGCTGGTTGCAAACAGACAGACCAACCCTGCCGCCATTAAAGCTAGCTTTTTAAAATTAACTCTCAATTTGCTCACCCCGCTTACTTATGGGTAATGATCTTACTCAAGAATTGCCGTGCCCGTTCTTCTTTAGGATGCTTAAAGAAATCTTCAGTACTATCATCTTCAACGACTTGCCCTTGATCAAAGAAAATCACTCGGTCTGCCACTTCCCGGGCAAAACCCATTTCGTGCGTGACAACCACCATGGTCATATCACCTTTCTTGGCAATCTCTTGCATAACATTTAACACATCATCAATCATTTCCGGGTCTAAGGCTGAAGTGGGTTCATCAAATAAGAGCACCTTTGGTTTCATAGCCAACGAACGGGCAATTGCCACCCGTTGTTTTTGCCCCCCAGATAACTGCCGGGGATATGAATTTGCCTTTTCAGCCAAACCAACCGTTTCCAACAGCTCCATCGCTAGGCGCTTATTTTCTGCTTCATCCCGCTTAAGTACCAATCTTGGAGCCAACATAATATTTTCCAACACGGTCTTGTTAGCATAGAGGTTAAAGTGTTGAAATACCATCCCCACGTTACGCCGTAATTCATTTAGATTAGTCTTCTTATCAGCAAGGTTAAGGCCATTGACAACTAGGCGACCAGACTCGATTTCCTCTAACCCGTTGATTGTCCTAATCAAAGTACTTTTACCCGAACCAGAAGGTCCGATAATAACGACAACTTCGCCCTGGGAAATCTCCAAGTTAATATCCTTTAACGCCTGGAATTTGCCATAGTATTTGTCAACATGACTAAATTCAATCATTGCCATCTTCATCCCTGCTTTCTTAAAATTAAGTTACTTTTTAAGTATAATTTCTAATTCTAATTTTAGCAAGAATTTTTTGCGATTTAATGTAATGTTTTATCACGTGACTTCTTTGCTTTCAGCCATCAAAAAAGCCCGCACAAGGAATTTGCGCGGGCTAAAACCAACCCGATGTTAAAAGATATTACTTGTTTTTAATGACGCCGCCGTCTGTAGGTCGGGGTCGCTTGGGCAGATACATTCACCGAATTCTTAGGCTGAGCTTGGCTTCGCTTTCTATAAGCCACTTGAATCTCTAAGCGGTATGGTTCCACCTTTTCAATCACATCAACCCGGCCAGCTACTTTTACCGGTCCCCCAGTAATCATCGCCGTCGCTAAGTAGAGGTGGTAAGTCTTATAAGCCTCTAAGGCCGGCATTAAACCTACGGTGGTTATTTCTCCTAAGACCATTTTCTCCATCTGATTTAGCCCCCCATAGATTAGCAGCTTCTTTTCGCTAGCCACTAATTCAAAGTAAGGTAATGCCTTAGGCTGGCCGAGTGCTCGTTGAGCTTGGCCTTGCTTGGCTAATTTAAAGAGTACCTCGTCACTTTGACCATCATAATCCAGGCTTAAATAACCAACTTGCACTAAGGACTTAACCAATTTTTCTAGGTTTTCCTTAGCTTGCGTATCAAACTTCACTTCGGCTGGGAGGAAATCCTCATTTTTAAAAATTCCATTTGTTTGGACAAAACCAACTTGGCTGGCTTTCTTTTTAGCAGCCTCAGTTAGGGGATCCTTAGGTGTTAGATGGAATGTCTTCTCAATCCATGGTGAAATATCATACCGTGACTTTTTGTCCTTTGTAAAGTAATACAAGATATTCAGGTAGGCGAAGTAAGCTATTAGCAAAAAGGCTAAGATAAATAATAAGCCCCGCACAATAAAGCCATTCACAAAGAAACGGTAAGAAACGTAGAGTAAATAAAAATTCCCAATCGTCGCTAAGGTCGTATAGACTTGATTTTTAATTTTAACATTTAAGTTGATATAAGATAGGTAACTGTTAATCATGCTTAAAATACTAACCACTCTATTTTCCCCCTAACTTATTGATTATTGGTAGTTGTATTATCATTAGTCGTCGTCCCACCGTCATTGGTGTTAGTCGTGTCCGTAGTTTGATTGGAACTAGCAGTTTGGTCAGTGGCCTGGCTTGAAGAACTAGCCTTAGCTGTACTTGAAGAAGAGCTGACCTTGTCTGCGCTGGAACTAGCTGCGTCATCATCAGTCGTTGTTGGCGTGTCATCATCGACCTGGGAAGTAGTCGTTTTGCTACTACTTGACCGCAACTGCTCCTCACTGGAGGTCATACTAGACTTACTTGCGCGTTCGTCTTCCGGCTTAGATTTTTCAGAAACCATTGAACTGCTTGCTTGGCTAACACTACTAACCGCAGAACTACGAACCTTTCCTTCCGAAGTATGTGTAACTGTGTTAACAGCCACGTTAGTTGCACCTAAAGCTAAAACGGCTGACATAATTGCAAATGGTGTTATGAAAGGTGCAGTACGATATGCCATTAAAATTCCCTCGTTTCTAACTGATTTCTAGCTAATTGTACGTCAAAAAAACCTAGATAGCTAGCTTATTCATTAATAATTTACGAATTCTTAGCCTGCTTGTTAGCACAGTCAGCGCACAAGCCGTGAAGTTCAAAGCGGTGTTCTTCTATTTGACAACCCGGCAACTGACTTTCAAAGACTGTCATTGGGCACATTTGTACCTCCTTGACTAGCCCGCACTTCCGACAGATGAAATGGTGGTGATGCAAATTACTAAAATCACACTGATACTTGACGCAAGCACCGCTAGCCTTAGTTTTCATTTCAATAATACCAATTTGAGCAAACTCGCGCATGTTACGGTAGATGGTATTGTGGCTCATTCCCGGGTAAAGCTTGCGTAACTCGGCATCAATCTCGACTACGTCAACGTAATGGTGGCGACACTTACTATAAAGACATTCAAGCAGACTCTTTCTTTGTTTAGTTACTTTATAGTTGTGGGACTTTAATAAGTACAGGGCTTCATCTAACATAAACTCACCTCTAAATAGTAATTATTACCCTTAAAAGGTTTTAACATAGACCGTTTCCAATTGCGACCACCTTAATCTTAAGTTAATATTGTAAAAAAAATCACATTTCTCATTGACATCTAATCTTAACTTAAGTAAGATAAGTCTATCCTATTAATATATCTAAGGAGGAAAAATCATGGGGATTAGAGAGCGGATTTTTCAAAAAGAAAGTTTATCACGCTATCTCGACAAAGATAAAAAATTAGTCAAAACCCTTAACGCCCGCGACTTGATTGGGATGGGAATTGGGGCCGTTATCGGGACGGGGATCTTTATCCTGCCCGGGACAGTAGCCGCCGTCCATAGTGGGCCAGCCATCATGCTCTCCTTTGTCTTGGCAGCTTTAGTCTGTTCTACCGTAGCGATGTGTTACGCTGAATTTTCATCTGCCTTGCCAATTGCTGGGAGTGCTTATTCATTTGGAAATATCATTTTCGGTGAAGTTGTCGGCTGGTTTTTAGGTTGGGCTTTAATTTTGGAATATATGTTAGCCGTGGCGGCTGTATCTACTAGTTGGGCCGCCTATTTCAACTCACTGTTAGCAGGCTTTGGCATTCACATGCCTAAAGCATTAACAGCCAACTTTGATCCAACTCATGGAACCTACGTTAACCTTGTTGCTATTTTAATCATTTTGTTTATTGCCTTTATTTCCAGCCGCGGGGTTAGTTCGTCCATTAGGCTTAACAATATCATGGTTTTAGTTAAGATTGCGGTCATCGTCCTCTTCTTACTAGTCGGGGTCTTTTACGTTAAGCCAGCCAACTGGTCACCATTTATGCCTTTCGGTGCTAGCGGGATTTTCAAGGGGGCTTCCTTAGTCTTCTTTGCCTACCTTGGTTTTGACGTAGTTGCCGCTTCTGCTGCCGAAGTTAAGGAACCTAAGAAAAACATGCCCCGCGGGATTTTAGGAACCCTAATTATTTGTACCGTCCTTTATATCCTGGTGTCCATGGTCTTAACCGGAATGGTATCTTACACTAAGCTAGATGTCGGTGATCCTGTTGCCTTTGCCTTAAACGTAGTTAACCAAAACTGGGTGGCTGGTATCATTTCCTTAGGGGCTTTAGCCGGGATGTTTACCATGATGTTTTCCATGATTTTTTCATCATCCCGTTTAATCTACTCAATTGGACGCGATGGCTTGTTACCTAAGTTCTTAGGGCAAGTTAATGAAAAAACTCATACCCCTGAACACAGTATGACGGTGGTCGTCATCATCGTGGCTTTGATGGGGGGCTTTGTTTCCCTAACACAGTTAATCAACCTGGTTAACATTGGGACTTTAATCGCCTTCACCTTCGTTTCATTAGGGGTCATTCCTTTAAGAAAGCGGACTGACATCCCTAACGAGGGTGGTTACAAGGTACCATTTTATCCAGTTTTGCCTTTGATTTCCGTGTTCTTATGCCTCTTCATGTTAAACCAACTTTCACTAGAAACATGGATTGCTTCCCTTATCTGGTTTGCAATCGGGGCGGTAATTTACTTTACTTACGGAATTAAACACAGTCTCTTAAATAAAGACTAAAAAATAACGACTTTCCCACTTACGAGAAAGTTGTTATTTTTTAGTTAGCTTCCAATTTACGTTGGCGGTTAATTGCCCCTTTAAGCATAAAGGGTGCAATCACCGTCGTTAAGATAATTACGATAATCACGCCTGAATAGTATTTGCTACTCAAAAGGTGGGCCTCATAACCGACTTGAGCGATAATTAATGCCATTTCTCCGCGCGAAACCATCCCCGAGCCGATAATATTTCCGGATGAAAAGTCCATCCCGAGTAACTTTGCACCTAACCCACAACCGACCCACTTGGTTAGTAAGGCCAAAATGGTTAGGCCGATGATAAAGACTAAATCATCAAAGAAGCCTTTAAAGGTCATATTTAAGCCGATGCTAATAAAGAAGACGGGAATAAAGACCGCATAACCAATCGGCTCAATGTTTTCATCAATCTTGTTTTTAGCTGGGGTTTGGGCAACAGCCACCCCCGCAAAGAAGGAACCGACAATTCCACTTAAACCAACCATTTCTGCTAAGTAGGCCATGCCTAAGCAGATTACCAATGAAACCAAAATGACAGCAGAGGGGATAGTCATCTTCTCGGCCACCTTAATCAAGAGGGGCGCAATCCACTTGAAGAGTAGGTAAATTACCCCAAAGAAGAGCACTTGGTAGATTAACCCCGCCCAAAGATTGGTTTGAACGTGGCCCCCTTCAGCTTGAGCCACATCGCTGAAGACACTGACTAAAGCACCTAGGATAAGCACGGCTAAAATATCGTCGATTACCGCCGCCCCCAGGATAGTTGTTCCTTCTTTCGAGTCCAACTTGTGAAGCTCCTTAAGCACTTCGACCGAGATGCTAACGGAAGTCGCCGCAAAGGTTACACCTAAAAAGATAGCCTCTTCGTTGTTAAAGTCAAACAAGCGCCCGAAACCATAAACTAAGATTACCGGAACAATCACGCCCATCACGGCTACCGACGTCGCGGGTTTAACATATTTTTTCAATAAACCGAGGTCACTTTCCAACCCCGCCATAAACATTAAGATAATTACCCCAATCTCTGCAAAAATTTCTACAAAATCATTGGTTTTGATTAAGCCTAAGACAGCTGGACCTAAGATAATCCCGACTAATAATTGTCCAATGACGGCGGGGATCCCAAACCTACGACAGAGCTGGCCGGCTAATGCTGTCGTAATTAAAATTAAACTTAGGGTCCCTAAATATGCCATATTTCCTTCATCCTTCCTTTCAATTTACATACATAAAAAAACTTTCCCTTTAATTATACAAAAAAGCCCTAGCCTAGTCCAATTTTTTGCCACCTAGGCTCTAACCGTCCTTCTTCATATTTAATATACGCAAAGAAAGTGGCAATTAATTTCAGCTTTAGAAAAATTTAATAATTAACTTCTGCTACTAAAAAAGAAGTCAAGCTCCTAATAAGTAGCTTAACTTCTCGATTATAACTTATTACTTGATGGTTACGTCACGATAGAAGAGCATCGTCCCGTATGGTGAGATATTTAATCCATGAACCTTGTCTTTCAATAGGTAAGCCATTGCCCCTTGGTAAACCGGTGCGGTAAAGGCATCGTCTTTAATTAACTGCTTTTCAGCCTTGATTAACGTTGCCCACCGTTTGTTAGTATCGGTCGCATAGGTTGTGGCCGCTTGGTTCAACAAGTTTCTGTAGTTGGCATTGTGGTAATCATCATCCAAGTGGTATTGACCCCCGTCGCTGATGAAGTTAACTGGGTCGGCGTAATCCGGTTGCCAAGTTCCGTAGACAATATCGAAGTCATAGTTAGTTGTGGCCTGTAAGCGGGACTTAAGCGGAATAGATCTAACCGTCACTGTTAAACCTTTGAGGTTAGCCTCCAACTGGCTTTGGAGGTATTCGCCGACTTGCTTAGACTCAGTCGTATCTGAGGTTAAAATTTCAACGCTTAACTTATCCTTACCCAGTTCCTTTTTAGCTAAGGCCCACTGCTTGCGCGCCGCCTTTAGATTGTAGGTTAACATGTCACCGGCATCTTTGCGGTAATCCGTGTCCGTTTGGCTATTAAAGGCAAAGTTAGCTGGCACAATTCCGTTTAATGGTGAACCAGCGTGAAGCACCTTTTTCACCAATAACTGCTTATCGTAAGCCTGTGCAATCGCCTTTCTAAAGTGAACGTTGGCGGTATCTGGCCGGTGAACATTAAAGGCCATGTAACCAATTAAAGGAATACTCTTAGTGTGATAACCCGGGGTGCTCTTGTATTGTCTAATATAATCAGTGCTTAAAGCGGTGTAGTCGAGCTTACCGGTTTGGTAAAGCTTGGCTGCCGTTGAAGTATCTTTAACCACTTGCACGTTAACTTGCTTCAAGCTAACCGCCTTTTTATCCCAGTAATCCTTATTCTTGACATAATTCCACTTGAGGTTTGTTCCCGTCCAGTTCTTTACGACAAAGGGACCATTAAAGACGGTCTTAGCCGCGCTAGTTCCGTAAGCAGAACCGGTTTTTTCAACAAATTTTTGGTCTTGCGGATAAAATGGCGCCCCGGTTAGTAATTCTGGTAAATATGAGATAGGAGCTTCTAATTGAACTTCCAGTTGGTACTTGCTAAGTGCCTTAACCCCCAATTGGTCAACCGGTAACTCACCAGTAGCTGTTTTCAAGCCATTTTTAATTGGTAAAAAGCGTTGGGAGTTAGGGGAAGCTTGCTTAGGATCAACCATGTTGCGCCAAGCGTAAACATAGTCGCTAGCCACAACCGGATCACCATTAGACCACTTGGCATCTTTTCTTAAAGTAAATGTATAAGTTTTCTTATCTGCACTAACCTTGACACTTTGGGCCCCGGCTAAGACTGGCTTACTCTTAGTGTTGAAGCGATACAAACCTTCAAAGGTATTTTGTAAGGCTTCTAGACTAGAAGTATCGCTATACTTCACGGTGTTTAACGTAGCCATTTCCGCCGTGGTCGCAACGTTTAATTCTTGCTTATTACTAGCCTGTTGGCTTTTTGTCTGACCGCAAGCGGCCAAAAAAAGTGTCCCCACTAAAGCCGTACTAACTAAGGCTAGCCACCCTTTCTTAATCATAACATTAACCCCTCTCTTATCTTTGCTAAATTTACCTACTAATTGTAAGTTATTTTTTCTGAAATTGCACGCAATAACCCTCGTCTACCCCAAGAAATTTTTTAGTTGTAAGTGGTATAATAATGCTAATTAATCTTACGGAGGGTTGTTTATGCGTTTTAATCAATTTGGAAAAGTAACCGTTTCTTACCCCCAAGCTTTAAAAGAGCTTCAAACTATTCGCTTTTTAACTGGGGTAGAGCTTAATAAAATTACCCCTAATGCCTTATGGCTCCACTTCTTGGCCCAAGCATCGCCCTTAGCCCACAGTCAAAGCGCGAAGAAGGCCCGGCTTAATAGTCTGTTAGCTAACGAATACCAAACGGTCCTAGAATATACCACCACTAATACCGTTAACGCCGCAAGTTTCTACGCGGTGGCCTTACAATTGCTAGGCTTTGAAGTCGACGAAGACTTTGACTTAGCGGACGTTTTTACAGCTTTAAAACGGCTAAACCTCGCTTACCACCCTACTATTAATAGCAAGGAAGACTTGCTACTGGCTTGGTATGAGTTGCTAGAAACCGTTGGTAAAAATGGGCGTACCCTCTTAGATAACCTGGCTAGTGCCGGCTACTTCACCTCGTTTTATGAATTAGCTGCCACACAAAAGCCCCTCTTTTTCAACGGCAAATCCCTGCCGATTTTTGATACCAGTAAGCTCATTTCCGAAGTTGTTTACGTCGAATCGGACCTCGACAGTGACCATGACGGCCGCGCAGACTTGCTTAAAGTTGAAATCATTCGGCCACTAGATACTAACAACGGTTTGAAGGTGCCCGCTTTATACACAGCTAGTCCCTATAACCAGGGAACTAACGATCAGCTTGGTAAAAAGCTAACCCATAAGGTCGACGTTAAGCTAGCTACCAAGCCGGTCACAAACACTAGCTACGAAGAGATTGCCTACCATGCTCCTAAAGTTGGGCCAATCGAAAAAAGACCGGTTGCTGGCCACGCCCAATTTGCAGAGGAAAGCTTGGAGCGTGAGCTATCATACACATTTAATGATTACATGCTCGCTCGGGGCTTCGCTGCCGTTTACGCCGCCGGAATTGGTACTAAGGACTCAGATGGACTAAGAACCTGTGGGTCTCCGGCAGAAACAGCCTCAACGGTTGCAGTTATCGAGTGGCTCGCCGGAAGTCGTAAGGCCTTTACTAATAAAACCGATAATATCGAAATTAAAGCCTGGTGGTGTAATGGCGCGGTAGCAATGACCGGTAAATCCTACTTGGGAACACTTGCAACTGCAGCAGCTACTAGCGGGACCCCTGGACTTAAGACCATCATTTCCGAAGCCGCTATTTCCAACTGGTATGACTACTACCGGGATGGTGGGCTAGTAGTCGCTCCCGGGGGCTTTCCTGGCGAAGATGCCGACGTTTTAATTGCCGAATGTTTTAGCCGGAAAAAAGAGGCAGCCGATTACCTGCAAATCAAGGCCAAATTTGAAGCTGACCTCAAGCAGGTAACAACCGACCAAGACCGGACCTCGGGAAACTATAACCGCTTTTGGGATGCCCGTAATTACCTCAAGGATTTGCACAATATTAAGTGCGACATCGTCATGGTTCACGGTCTAAATGACTGGAACGTTAAGCTCAGGAACGTCTTTAACCTCTACAAACAAACTGAAAACCTCAAGCTCAAGCGCAAACTCATCTTACACCAGGGCCAACACATTTATATCAATAATTTCCAATCTTTGGATTTCTCAGATATGATGAACCTGTGGTTGAGCCATAAACTCTACGGCCTGGATAACCAGGCTCCAGAAATCTTGCCGGATGTTTTAGTGCAAGATAATACGTTAGAAGGAACTTGGCATCAATTTGCTGATTGGGATGGCGCTGAAACCGAGCTTCATAGCTTGCACTTTGATCAGCATCAACTAGTCGCTAAGCCTAATCCGGCCGCTGGCCCGGCTAGTTTTACTGACCACCTACCAGCCGAGGCTTTCAAGCGCTACAGTCAAAATTACCACCAATGGCAAGCCGACCTCCTAGCTAGGAAGGCCCCGCTAACAACTAGCTCCCTTCTATTCGAGAGTCAACCGTTAACTACCGCTCTTTACCTACAAGGGACTCCCCGCTTAAAACTTAGGGTCGCAGCTAGCCAAGACCACGGGTTATTAAGCTTTATGCTCGTCGACTACGGTCAAGCTAAACGTTTAGGCAAGACCCCGGATTTACTTTTAAGCAAGGGCTTAAATGCCGGCTATCGTTTCCGGGAAGATAACCTGGTTGAATTTAAGTTAAAAAAGGCTAGCCCTTACCAACTGATTACCAAGGGCCACATCAACCTCCAAAACCGGACCAGCCTTTGGCAAAATGATGAACTGAAGCCTGATACCTTCTACGATTTGAATGTGGTCTTGCAGCCAATGTTTTATAAACTACCAGCCGGCCATAAACTAGGCTTAATTGTTTACAGTAGCGACATGGAAATGACTGTCCACGCTAACGAAGAGCTTAATTACAGCTTAGACTTAGCCGCTTGTCGTTTAGATTTTGATGCCAGCAGGATTGCTGACTAACTAAAAATGGTCGAAGATAACGTTTTAAGTAACGCTATCTTCGACCATTTTTAATCTGCACCAAACTCTGGGTGCGAGTGCTTTCGCGCCTGGAGTTTGAGACAGAATCTATAAGTCATGTATTAGCCTTCATAGCCTGCAAATAGGTCGGTTGAAAGGTAACGGTCACCACCATCGGGAGCAAGCGTTACAACCTTCTTACCCTTACCTAACTTCTTCGCCACTTCAATGGCCCCATAAATATTGGCACCGGCAGAAATTCCTGGTAAGAACCCTTCCTTGTAGGCAACTTGACGGGCCATGTTAATGGCATCGTCACTAGCCACTTCAAGGACGTCATCGTAGATTTCTCTGTCTAAAACTTCTGGGATAAAGCCAGCAGAAATCCCTTGAATCTTGTGCTTACCACCCTTACCTTCTTTTAGGAGGGGGGATTCAGCTGGTTCCAGGGCATAAACTTGAATATTCTTGTCGGCTACCTTTAAGGCGTGCCCTACCCCGGTCAAGGTTCCCCCAGTTCCAACCCCTGCTACAAAGGCGTCTAACTTACCGTCAAAGGCTGCTAAAATCTCTTGACCAGTTGTTTCTTCATGGACAGTCGGGTTAGCTGGATTTTCAAACTGCATGGGCATAAAGTAGCCATTATCTTTAGCCAACTGGCTAGCCTTAGCAATTGACCCCTTCATTCCATCAGCTCCTGGAGTCAAGATTAGCTTGGCCCCGTAGCCTTGCATTAACTTCCGCCGTTCCAAGCTCATGGTTTCTGGCATCACAATAATTACTTGGTAGCCCTTAGCTGCCCCAACTGCAGCTAACCCAATCCCAGTGTTACCTGAGGTTGGTTCGATAATCGTGCCACCAGGAGTCAACTTACCAGCCTTTTCAGCATCTTCAATCATTGCCAAAGCAATCCGATCCTTAACGGAACCAGCCGGATTGAAGAATTCTAACTTAACGTAGACATCAGCCGCATCTTCAGGGACTAAGTTATTTAATTTTACAATCGGAGTGTGTCCAATTAATTCTGTTACTGAATCATAGATTTTATCCATAGTATATCCTTCTTTCACTTTTTACTTATTCGTTACACTTACTCTAACATGCCGCGCCACTAATTGAAGCCAGTTGGCGAAAAAGGCTTGCTGCGCTTCTTGCCACTTAAACAAGGGCCCTTGCATGCTTGCGGGCTGTGCGAAGTAATTTTGCGGCCAGGCCAAGGTTTGGGCCTGGTCTGGATAAGCCGCTAGCTCCCGCTGATACTCTTTTAGTAAGGCGTCACCTTCATATTCAAGGTGGGAGAAAAGATACGCCTGTAGGCCATCCCTACTCTCCATTGCAAAAAGCTCGTCTTTTGCCGTCGTTGCAAGCAACCTTAACTCAGGGGTTTGCTTAATCTGAGCTAGACTTAATTCCGCATAGCGCGCATGTGGTGCCAAAAAGCCAGGAGTTAATCCGGCAAGCAAAGGCGAGTCATTAACGATGACTTGGGGATAGATTCCAAATAGCTTTTGGGCTAGAAGGTGCTTTTCTATTCCATAAAAGTAGTTGGCAGCCGCCATCGCCCCGAAGCAAACATACAGCTGACAAATCTGCTTAGCTTCTAAAAAAGCGAACAGCTCATGTAACTCAGCCATATAGGTTACTTCACTAAAAGCTATTTTTTCAATCGGAGCCCCAGTCACAATGAAAGCATCTAACTTGGCAACTTCCTCCAATTCTAGCGGGGCCGCCATTGCGCTTACTTCCGGCGGAACCGGCCTACCTTGATAGTGATCCTTAGGATAGAAATACTTTAATTCCACCGGCATTTGCGCCCTGGTTAGCACGTAGTCAAACCTCTTTTTGGTATCAACCTTATCGTGCATAATATTAAGAATTCCAATTTTAAGTGGACTACTGCTTGCCATGAAAAAAACTAACTCCTTAATGTTAAAATTAATCTGCTTACTTTTTGTACACGGCTTTTATTATACAAGACCTCTCCCTGTCTACGCAAGCGTTTACCCTTGGACTGACTTGCTTAATTAAAAAAACTATTTCCTAAAAATTTTCTCTTTAAGAAATAGTTTTCCAAGCTTTATTCCGTTAAGAACTCTTGCCAGCGCGGACCCCAACTAACTAAAATACTGTTTAGACCAAAGGTAAGCGCCGTTGCTACCCCCATTTGGGCGAACTCTAACTTAGCTTTGGGGAAATCTTGTCTTAAATTAGGCACCCAGTGGTCACGAAAGGCTTCGTTGTCGTAATCACCCACAATGGTAATCTGCATCCGGTCTTCAAGCGCATCGTAGTTAGTATAAATCCAACTTTGAAGCTCCGCATAGGCATTCTTGGCCCGGCGCTTGGTATTGAACACTTCAAATTGTCCCTGTTCGTTAATCTCACCTAGAGTCTGTAACGGTAAGATTTTCTTACTTAAAAATGACTTGCCATTTGAAACGTAGCCCTGTTTTTGAAGGCTCTTCAAGTCGGTGAGAGCTATAAATGTTTGTAGCTGACGGCGCATCCGGCCCAGCTTTCTCAAGATAGTCTGTATATCATCACCCCTGGCGTTCATTTCCCCCCCTGAATCAACAAACTTCCCTTGTAGGCGGCCAATTGTTTGCGTGTCAAAAGCATGAATAGTTAGCCCAGCAATTTGACCGCTACAAGCCTGGAGGTGGGTGGCAAGTGTGCTTAGGCCGCCGGCAGGACATATTCCTAGGACGGTATCATATCCTTGTGCCACCAGTTGCTCTAAGTTCTTTACAAGTTCAGCCACCCGAACCTGAGCGATACTTCCTACTAGCTTATCTGCAAGCATGTCCCGGTATTGTTCTAGGTTCAAGTCCCGATCCTCATAATAACGGACGCCATTGATTTCTAGTGGTACCGGGATTACCTTGACCTGATATTTCTTAAGCAGCTGCGGTTCTAATCCAGCCGCACTATCCGTTAAAAGTGCTATCTGCATCCCTGCTTACCTTCACTTTCTATTAGTCTACTATGCTATTTTAACACGTTTTTCCCAAAAACAAGCCGGCTAAGGCTAAAGCCAGCCCCCCAAGGTAACTAATAACCAGGTACAGTACGGCTAAAGTTTTTAGTCCCCCATCACCTAGGGCAAAGACCTCGGTATTAAAGGTAGAAAAAGTAGTAAACCCCCCCATAAATCCTGCCCCTAAAAAGGGGTTAACCACCTGACTTCCAGTCAAGAAGCCTAAGCAAAAAGCCCCGCTTAGGTTAATCAATAGCGTTGCCCAGGGAAAGTTAAAGTGTGAGTGCCTTTTAATTAAGGTTGTTACTAGGTACCTTAGACATGCTCCTAAGGCAGCCCCTGTTCCGACTAGCATCATCTGTTTAGCCCCCTTAATCTTTGGGCTAAGAGGTAGCCTAACCAAACTAAGGTTAAGCCCCCGACACTAGAAAGCACAAAGTAAGCACTAGCTACACCCCATGCGTGGGCCAGAAGTAACTTACCTAGTTCCAAGCTAAAGGTCGAAAAGGTAGTAAAGGCCCCAATTAAGCCGGTGCCTAGTCCGGTTGTTAGCCAGCTTGGAACGTGCCGTCTATCAAATAGATAGTAGGTTAAAAAGGCCAACAAAAAGCAGCCACCTAGGTTAACACTAAGCGTACCAACTAGGCCCAACGCTTGCTCAATTAAGTAACGTAAATTACCACCAATAAAGGCAAAGAAAGCGACACTGAGTAGGTTAGTTAGTTTCATTATTTTTCTGCCAACTTACTGTCTAAATACTTTTCCATTGCCTCTTGGGGTTTATAACCCACTACTTTTTCCTTGGCCACCCCGTCTTTGAATAAAATCAGCGCGGGGATACTCATAATTTGATAACTTTGGGCCAAAGCTTGGTTAGTATCAACGTTAACCTTGGCAAACTTGATTTGCCCCTGGTACTTCTTTTCTAACGCCTCTAACACGGGATTCATCATGCGGCAAGGCCCACACCATTCTGCCCAAAAATCTACCAAGGTCAAACCTGATTGTGTTTCTGCTTCAATGTTACTTGCGGATAAATTTTTTGCCATTTTAATCAAACCCTTCTCACGTAATATTGATAACTACCCTAACTTACCATAGTTTTTACAATCTTACCAACTAAAAAACCCGTCCCTCTTGCTTAACAAGAAATACGGGTTATTCGCACTTAGTCTGCTGGATTTAAAATAAATTTTTCAATGACCTCTGCTACCCCATCGTGATTATTATCATTTTGGGTAACGTATTGAGCCTTGGCCTTTAAGAAGTCACGTCCGTTGGCCATACTTACTCCTAAGCCACAAGCTTCAATCATGGATAAATCGTTGCCGTTATCCCCAATCGCAATAATTTCTTCACGCTTAATTCCGAGCATTTCCCCTAGTTTCAAAACGGCTGCTCCCTTTGTGGCCGCTTGATCGTTAAATTCGACGTAGCGGTCAGATGAGAAGGTAATGTTTAGGCTAGCATCAATTTCAGCGTTTACGGTTGCCTTTACTTCAAGCCGTTTTTGTTCATCTAGGACTTCATAAAGCACCTTAACGATTGGAGTGGTTGCTAAGATGTCAATGGCTTCCTGCGGCAATTCCCAACCGGCAACCCGGCCAGTTAAATAGGCTGCATCAGTTTGGGATGGATTCCAAATATAAAGCTTATCAACCGTGTAGACATGCACGCAGTACCCCCGGTCCATTCCAAGTTGCCACAATTTCTTAGCAATTTCAAAGTCTAAAGCCTGGGTTGTTAAAACTTTAGGGCCCGCATTTTCAACAATTGCTCCCCCGTTAAAGGAAATAACGTATTGGCCTTTTTGTTGCTTAAGTCCTAGGGTGGCTAGGTTATCTTGAATCGTGAGAAAATTCCGGCCTGTATTAGGAACAAAGTAAACTCCTTGTGCACTGGCTGCCTTAATAGCCGCAACCGTTTTAGGAGTGATGATCCGGTCATCACTTAGTAAAGTTTCATCCATATCACAGGTAACTAATTTATACATACTAACCCACTCTTTCTAAATCGTTTTCACAAAAACCAATATAGCATACTTGTACCAACAAATCAACGGAAAACAACTAGACTTACAGTCTAAATAACTTGGATTTCCAAACTAGCGGGTTTATAATATACTTGATTATGAAATTTATGAATTTAAGGAGCCATTTTTATGACAGCGACGCTCAAACTCTTAACTGACTCATCTATCCAATTAACCGCTGAAGAAATTGAAAAATACCACATCACCATCGTCCCCCTTTCAGTCGAAGTTGATGGTAAAAGTTACGTTGACGGTGAAGATATCAGCCGCCAAGAATTGGTTGAACACCTACGTCAAGGAAATATTCCCAAAACCAGCCAACCAGCTATGGGCCGCTTCGTTGAAGCCTACAATGAATTAGGTAAAGACGGTAGTGAAGTCTTGGCAATTATGATGTCAGATGTTCTCAGTGGGACCTATGAAACTGCTAAAACGGCAGCCACAATGACCGATACTAAGGTAACGGTTATCAACAGTAAGTCTACTGACCGCGGGCTCGCCTTCCAAGTCTTAGCTGCTGCCAAAGATATTCAAGCCGGTAAGTCGCTCGAAGAAATCATCGCCCACTGCCAAGATATTCATAAGCGGACTACCATCGACGTTTTAATTGATAACCTTGATTGCTTAGTAGCAGGTGGACGCGTTAGCAAAATGGCGGGCATGTTAACTAAGTTGATTAACCTAAAAATCATCGTCCGCTTACGCGATAACAGCCTAGACGTTTACTCAAAGGGGCGCAGCAAGAAGTTGTTCTTAAAACACGCTAAAGAAATTGCCGAACGCCACCTTAATAATCCAATTAAGGCGCTTGGTTTATCCAATGTTGGAACTGACGCCGACTTCTTACAAAAGTTAAATGACCTTATCTTACCAGCAGATGCGGCCTTTAGTGGCTTACGTGAATTAACTAGTCCCGTGATTATGACCCATACCGGGCTTAACGCAGTCGGTGTTATCACCCTCGCTAGCAAGGAAGAACCTGCTGACAATCAATAACTAATCTTTTTCATCCAAGCTTTGGGGCTTGGATGTTTTTTTATTACAGTTTTGTTAAGAAAAAAACAAATCCGCTTTTTTTGCGTATATCTATAATGAAAGGTCATTTTGATACCATCTCAGATGGCTTTCTTATATAATAACTAAAGGAGATGTTTCCATGAAACATTACAAAAATAGACGGCGCCAGTTCTTAGAGGAGTGGGAGCAGTCAGATATCAGTAATGACTACATCTTTAGTAAGGTAATGGCCCAACCACAGTTGTGTTTACAGCTGATTAAGGCCGCCTTACCCCAGCTAAAGATTAAGCGGGTCTACGTTCGCTCCCAGGATGGGCTTAGTGCTAACGTCGATGCCAAGGATGTCCGCTTAGATATTTCCGCCTACGGTGAAGGTGGTGAGATGTTTGATATTGAGATGCAAACCATCCGGCCGAAGTATCTGATGCAGCGCATCTTATATTACCACTCCACCATGATTACGGAGCGCCTCTACCCCCGAGAAAGTTACGGTGAGATTCCCAAAACCTATGTGATCTTCATCTGTTTATTTGATTGGTACCGGCTAGGCAATTCATTTTACGAGGTCAACTTGGTGCCAAACGGGGTTAATGAGCTTAAGTTTGAGGATGGGTTTGTCTCCTTAATTCTTAACCCCTACGGGGACATGACCGGTTGTAGCGAGGAATTACAAGACTTCTTCGACCTGGTTGCCGGTCGGCCCGCAGGGAGAACGGATTTTGTCAGGGAAGTTAAGTACGCAGTAAAGTTAGCTAAAAGAAGAAACGACTGGAGGGATCGTTATATGTTAGTAAAAGATTGGGTTCAAGACCGTGTAGATTATGCAGTGGAACAAAATACGATTGCAGTAACAGCAACTATGCAGGAGAAATTTGCACAGCAGTTAATCAAGAAAGCAATGTCTACTGAGCAAGACTATGATTCGTTAAGAGCAGATTTAATTGACTTCTTTGATGAAAATTTTGCCGATAAGATGTTAACCAAATACTACAAGTAAAGTTACCAGCGTGACTAAATTTTAGTCACGCTTTTTTATTCCTTTGTAAAAAATACTATTATTCCAAAACAAGAATAAAAACCACAAATCATTCTAATTATTATTTTGTAATTTTTCTAATTTAAAACAATTATACCCAGTGTTATAATAAATATGAAA
>ENA-ORUR01000364-ORUR01000364.1-human-gut-metagenome-genome-assembly--contig:-NODE-364-length-24861-cov-69.6613_pt1 | contig 24861 bp, 29 predicted proteins | sample MGYA00242086_ERZ509223 | MGnify/ENA primary metagenome ERZ509223 (study PRJEB26280, sample SAMEA2338820) | human gut metagenome | biome: human gut; feature: human-associated habitat; material: faeces... | reverse complement strand
CATTTGTGTTCGTCGAAACTGTATTCAGTTTTCAAAGGTCTACCATGTAACCGATCCAAACGATCAGTTACAACGTTTATTATTTTAACACTTGTCAGTTATTTGTCAAGAACTTTTTTAATTCTTTTTCCAAACGTTTTAAACAAGCGACTAGAATAATATATCATGAAGTCATATAGCTGTCAACAACATTTTTAAAGTCGTTAATAACTGTTAGAAGCAAATTCGTCTGTCATCAGCGTCTGCCTCATCGACAACGATAACTACTATACCGAGATTGTGGCTAATCGTCAACTATATTTTAAAAGTTTTTCTGCTAATTTCAAAAGGACGAACAAATTCATCTATAACAGTTTTAACCGAGCGATAAACTCGATGGTTATAAACTAAACTGCATTTCAACATTCGAGTGGCACTCAAAAAGAATTCTTAAACTCATACAAACAGCGATAGACTTCGATTGCCGTTAGATCCAAGCTGTCAAACGTCAGCTGAGCAGCCGGCTGAAACTGCTCTAAAGTAAACTCACCGGTGCTTTGTCGATACGTTACCGTACAGACTTGAATGCCATAAGCAGAAAAAGTACGCTGCTGAAGATCGCCATGCGTATCTTCTGCCATTGCATCCAAACGACGCAAAATCCGCTGCAGTTCTGAATGAATCATGATCTAGCCTCACTAACTACTAAAATAAAAGAACCCAATCCAAACGACCAGGTTCTGCACTATATCTATTATATCGTTATTAATCAGGTTCATGCACTCGATCTGGCTTGATCATTAAGGCAAACATCCCAGCAAACATCCCGAAATAGTAGGTCAGAATCCGCCAGAGCAGCATCGCCAGCACCAATTTGCTTCCTGAGGCAATAAAGCTTGAGAACAGCACCGAAAAGCTGTATTCTGCTCCCCCTGTCCCACCAGGAATCGGAAACAACGAGATTACCATAAAGATCAAAACGTTTAGACTGACTACCATCAGCACGTTCAAACCATCGATGCCCAACGACAGCATAATGAAATAAGGAATCAGATAATAAAATCCCAGCTGCAGCAGGGTAATTAAACTGACTTTAGCCATTTTGCCGTATTCGCTTTTGATCTTTAGGCTTTCTTGATAGAAGGTATCGATTTTTTCATTCAGCGTTGCCTGCATTTTTTCGTACTTATCAGGCTTCATAAACCAATGAGCAGGGCGAATCACGATGTTAGCCGCTTTTTTGGTGAAATTGTACCAATACATCACCAACAGCAAGCCGATGATGACGCTAAGATGAACCAAAAAGCCAAAGAGAACCAGCAGCGACAAAACGTGCATTTTAGCAGCAATATAGTGGAAACCAACCAAAAGACTGATGATGAAGTTGATCACGATCATCGACTGAAAAACGACAAACTTCATCAACAGCACCGAACTGGCCTGACCAGCATCAACGCCCGCCTGCATCATTGCCAACAGCTGTGCCGGCTGCCCGCCAGTTGAAAAAGGCGTTAGACCATTCCCCAATTGCTCAACCAATGGAATCCGGATTGCATCCTTCCAGGTAAAGCCGTCATGACGATCATTCATAAAAATCTTAACGACCACGGCTTCCAAAAACAAATACAGGCAGATGCACAACAAGGCTGTCCCAAACCAGCCCCAGTTTAGATGCACCAAATCCACGATAATCGAAGACAGTTTTATGTCACGCAGCGAATAAGCAAAAATACCGATTCCGCATGCCAGCATCAAAACAAAAATAACCCAATTTTTTCGCGACATTTACCTAGCCCTCCTTTGCCTGCTCCAGATAGAATTGATGCCAGACTTTGGCAAGGTGTGACTTGGAATATTGACGCGATGCGGTATGCGCCGCCATTTTAAGCTCAGCCAAACGAGCCGGTGTCTTCTGCAGCCAATCAAGCTTTTGCTGCATTTCATCAACATCTTTGGCTGGCTCGTAATATCCTTGAATAATTGAATGATAAAGATCCAGATCACGCAGCATGACCGGTGTTCCACAGCTAAAAGCCTCTAAAACCGACATCGGAAACAGCTCGTTATAAGACGGCAGTAAAAACAGATCGGCAATGTTATCCAGCTCAGCAATCTCTTGGCGACTGACGATTCCTGGAAATTTAAGGTTTGCCGGCGGATTGTCAACGATCTTTTTAAGCGCCGCGTAGCCATCCGTAATCCGCCCAAATGAAAAACCGCCCGCCCAGATAAACTGAACGTCAGGATTCTGCTCGGCTAATTGGATAAAATCAAAAACGCCCTTGCGCTCTTGAATCTGACCACTGCCCACCACGACAAACCGTTGCTGAGCGATCCCCCATTTAGTTTTCAGCCTTCTTTTTTCAAGTTCGTCAACGGGATGAAACTTGGCATCATCAACAAAGTTAGGAATATAGGTAATCTTGCTCCGTGGAATCCCATAGGCAACAAGTTTATCGATAAACGACGGGTTGACCACTACCAAATGATCCATGCGTTTATAAAAAGCAATCACATAGCGATAAAAGATTCCGCGAAAAGGCTGCGGAATCTTGAGGCTGCCTTCCAAAGTCTCTGGCAAAAAGTGCACGTAGCCGATTTTGCGCCCGCGTTTCTTTGAAAAAGTGGAAAACCAAAATGGCAGGTCAATCGTGTGATAGTGGCTGATATCACTGGTTCGGTACTGATTAACCGCGATATCAAACTCGCCTTTAAAATTCGTTTTCAACAGATGCATCAGCTCCAGATAAGCGCTGCCCACCCCTTGACCAGCTACTTTATCCGCTGAAGAATACATAGTTATTTTTAACATGCTCAACCTCGTTTACCAAAAAGATGATGATGTCGTTTCTTTTCGTCCTGCTCATCTTGCAGGCGTTGCTGACATTCCAGATAAAAGTCCATCACGCGCTGACCAAAGACTTCTGAGGAAATATCATGAAGTTTTTGCTGACGCTTGGTAATCGTTTCCTGCGTGTCGGGATGATCAAGGTAGTACAAAACGCCTTTGACCAGATCGCCGCGCTTTTGAAAACTCATTCCAATAGCTGGATCATCAATCAGCTCGTCGGTATATTCACTGCGCATCACGACAATCGGCAAGTTGGATGCCAATGCCTCATCATAGGTCAGTCCCTGTGATTCCGAGTCCGATGCTGAGACAAAGACATCGGCCATTTGATAAAAGTGATGAACGTCTTCATTTTTAATCTCGCCGGTAAACTGAACGTGATCGCTAAGCCCCATCTTAACAACCTGCCGCTCCAAGGTTTCTCTGGCTGGACCATCACCAACGATCAAAAGCTGCGCGTCAGGACGATGCTGCAAAATATCCGGCAGCGCTTCAATCAGGGCCTGAATGTTTTTTTCATAAGCCAGGCGACTAAGCGACAGCAATACCGGCACATTATCTTCATAACTCAGTTTTTGCCGCAGCTCATGTTTTTGTGCAGGCGTGTCTGGCTTTGAGTACACGCGCAGATTAACCCCGGTTGGAATAATTCTGATCGGTGCGGCCACGTCATATGCCTGCAGCGTATCCAATACTCGTTCACTAGGCGCAATGATCCCCGTCATGTTTTTTAGGTACAGATGCGCTAATCTGGCAACATCATGCGGCTTGATGATATGACCATTGGCAATATAGTGCAGATAGTCTTGATACATTGTATGGTACGTATGCAGGCACGGAATGTTCATCTCCTTGGCCACCATCTTGCCCATCATCCCTAAGGAAAACTCGGTCTGGTTATGAACGATATCCAGCTGCAGCTTACGGGCCAATCTCAAAGCCCTTATCCAGCCACGCACGGCAATGCGCCGATCGGTAAACGATACAAACGGAACGCTGGGAAAGCGATAGATGCCATTTTCCGGCTCATCATGCTTGGCGGCTGGATCGGTCGTAGTGAAGATGTAAACGTGATGCCCCTGTTCAGTCAATTCATCACGCAAAGTCTTGATCGACGTCGCAACGCCACTGACTTGTGGAAAATAAGTATCTGTAAACAACCCAATATTCACAATGCAATCCCCTTTAATTTTCAATCGCCAATAACGGCGAACGGTCAATTACGATTCAGATTCAGCACTTTCCATTTTAACTGATTCTTCATCATCAGATAACTGATTTTAACCCTACAAAAAAGTCGCTTCAAGCCATTTGAAGCGACCTTGATTAAATTTTAGAAATTGAAGTTTTTTAAGGCCGGAACGCGACCAATGATCATCTGTCGCACCTCTTTGGCATTACGAGCATTCATAGCCTGGTGAACCAATGGCTGCAGCTGCCGCACGTGCAGTTCGCCAATCAGCGAGCGAATCGGCAAAATACTGGTACTGTTCATCGAAAACTCATCGATACCCATTCCTAAAAGAAGCGGCGTGGCCAGCGAGTTATTGGCCATCTCACCACAGATACCGACCCATTTGCCTTCTGCATGCGCCGCGTCAACCGTATGCTTAATGGCTCTTAAGACGGCTGGGTGCAGCGTTTGGTAAAGATGCGCGACTTGGCTGTTGCCGCGATCGGCCGCGAACATATACTGCGTCAGATCATTGGAGCCAATACTGAAAAAGTCGGCATACTGTGCCAGTTGATCAGCCATTTCCACGGCGGCCGGGACCTCAACCATCATGCCGACCTCAATCTGATTCGCACAGCCGATTCCTTTCGCCTGCAGCTTTTGACGTTCTTCTTCTAATACCTTGCGCGCCGCCAAAAACTCATCCAGCGTGCTGACCATCGGAAACATGACTGCCAAGCGGCCATAAACCGATGCTCTAAGCAGGGCTCGCATCTGCGGACGCATAATTTCTGGGTGCGCCAGTGAAAAACGCAATGAGCGCATCCCCAAAAATGGATTGTCTTCTTTCGGCGTCTGGATGGCTGCGATTGGTTTGTCGCCGCCAATATCCAGTGTGCGGATAATCACGCGTTCTGGCGTCATATCAGCGACGATTTTTTTATAGGCTAAAAACTGCTCTTCTTCGCTTGGCAGCGTATTGCGTCCCATAAACAAAGCCTCGCTGCGCATCAGGCCAATTCCTTCCGCGCCACTGTTTTTGGCACTTTCTATCTCATCGGGCATAAACAGGTTGGCACCGATCTCGAAATGACGACCATCGGCACTGACGGTTCGCTGATGCTTCAAAACACCGAGCGACTCCATTTCCCGCGCATAGTCACCAGCTTTTTTCTCGTATTCATCGATTTCAGCCGGCGTTGGACTCAGCAAAACACGGCCATGAATACCGTCAACGATCAGCGAGGTGCCATCCAGAATCTCACGGGTCGCCGTTTTGGTACCAACCACGCCGGGAATCGCCTTTTCTTTGGTCATGATGGAAAAATGCGAGGTACTGCCGCCTAGATCAGAGACGATCCCTACGACATAGCGCCGGTCAAAGCGGGCAATATCGGTTGGCGTCAGGCTATGAGCGACGATAATTGCCTGATGTTTGAGCCGGCTTGGATCCGGCAGCTCGATCCCCAAGATATGACTCATTAAACGCTTAAAAAGGTCCTGTATGGCGATTCTTCTTTGATGCAGGCCCTGTTCAGAAGATGCATTTTCGGCCAGCCAGCGGTCGGTTTCTTTTTTGACCGCATAGCCCGCCGTATATTTATTGGCAACGATCTGGTGCTCAATGGTCTGTTGAAAATCATCAGCCAGCACCAGCTGCAGCTGCATATCGACGACCACCGCCGCCTGTTTGTTGAGTTGAGCATGGGCTCGCTGACAAATCTCCCGCAGTTCATTGGCCGTAATAGCAAAAGAATCATGAAGCCGGGCGACTTCATGATTCACATTATCGGTATGTTGCTGCTTAACGGATAGGTCAGGAACTCCCAGCAAATAGGCCGGCGCGATGGCAATCCCACCGCCAGCCGCGATGCCATTGAGCTGTCTTGACATATTAGTCCGCCAAGCCTTCTTTCTTCATCGTTTCAGCGATGGCTTCGATAGCTTCCTTTTCGTCATCGCCTTCTGCAGTAATCGTAACATTAGCGTTTTGACCAACACCCAGGCTCATAACGCCCATGATGGACTTCAAGTTAACGCTCTTGCCGTTGTATGACAGAGATACGTCAGAAGTGTACCTGGATGCAGTTTGTACCAGAATCGTAGCTGGACGAGCATGGATACCAGTTTCAGCAGTAATCGTAAAATCGCGTTTTTCCATTGTAATCATTCTCCTTAAGGCTTTGTTGGGCATTGGCAATTGGCAACCAACGCTTTCAATATCACCATTGTAGCAATTGTAAGCGGTAAATACAAGACGATTTCTTGGCAAATGACGCCAAAATGCGGATTTAATCTTGTTTTATCAAATGATAGTGCAATTCTCCGCCCCGTTCGGCTTTCCCTTCAATCTGGGTTCGATACTCATAATCATGATAAATCGGTTGGAAGTCCATAAATTCTGCGGGCGTCACGACAAATTCCTCAATCTTACCGGCGCGCAGATCTTCAAGTAGTTGACGGTAATCTTTGGCAGCCACGAATTCCCCACCTCTTTTCTTGATTGCTCTTCACCTATTTATATTATAACGGATTTTTTTAAATGGCGGGGTTTTTAGCATTCTAATTCAACCAGTGCTAAAATCAAAGGTAGAAAGTTTATCTGCTTTTTGACCTTTGTTGATAAAGCGCATTGTATCAAGCATTGATTAATTTGACTTTTATCGAATAAACTGCTTGATATATTACTAAAAGTAAGTATAATTGCATTATGGTCAAAAAAGGTCAAATATATTTTTGACTTCTGAGGGGGTAAAAATAAATGCTTTGTCAAGTATGCCATCAAAATCCCGCAACGATTCACCTACAAATGAATTTTAACGGTCAACGCATGCAGATTGACCTGTGCCAAAACTGCTACCAAAACATGCAGCAGGCACAAATGAACCTGATGAATGGGGGTAATGGAATGAACAACAACTTTGGCTTCGGCAGTCTCGAAGATTTTATGAATGCCATGAACAACATGCAGGGCCAAGACGCCAACAACCAAGGCAGCGCCAACTTTAATGCTCAATCCAGCAGCAATGGCGGCGGCAAGCGTAACAAAGGTCTGTTGGGGCAATACGGCGTCAACATGACCGACCTGGCCCGCCAAGGCAAGATTGATCCCGTAATCGGCCGTGACGATGAGATCGCGCGTGTAATCGAGATTCTTAATCGGCGGACTAAGAACAACCCAGTTTTGATCGGTGAAGCCGGGGTTGGTAAAACTGCAGTCGTTGAAGGTCTTGCCCAGGCAATCGTTTCTGGTCAGGTTCCGGAAAAGATCGCTTCTAAAGAAATCATCCGCTTAGACGTTGTTTCCCTGGTTCAAGGAACTGGCATTCGTGGTCAGTTCGAACAGCGGATGCAGCAGTTAATGAAGGAAGTTCAGAAGAATAAGAACATCATCCTGTTTATTGATGAGATTCACGAAATCATGGGTGCCGGCAATGCTGAAGGCGGCATGGACGCAGGCAACATCTTAAAGCCGGCCCTGGCCCGTGGCGATCTGCAGCTGATCGGTGCCACGACCATGAACGAATACCGCAAGATTGAAAAGGACGCGGCGTTGGCTCGGCGGTTCCAGCCAGTTGAGGTCAATGAGCCATCCGTTGAAGAAACGATCAAAATTTTAAACGGCATCAAGGGCCGCTATGAAGACTTCCACCACGTCAAGTACACCGATGATGCCATCCAAGCCGCGGCTAAGTTGTCCGATCGCTATATTCAAGATCGGTTCCTGCCCGACAAGGCGATTGACCTGCTGGACGAAGCCGGATCCCGCAAGAACCTGACCTTGAAGACCGCCGACCCGGCAACGATCGAAAATCAGATTCACACGGCCGAGGCTCACAAGCAGCAAGCCGTTGAAAGCCAAGATTATGAAAAGGCCGCCTACTACCGCGATCAAGTTTCCAAGCTGACCAAGGCTAAGCAGGATGCCGAAGAAAATCATACTGACCAAGCCGCAACGGTAACCGTTCAAGACATGGAAAAGATCGTCGAAGAAAAGACGCACATCCCGGTTGGCGACCTGCAAAAACAAGAAGAAAACAAGCTGCGTGATCTCGACAAGCAGCTCGAAAAGCACGTGATTGGTCAAAACGAGGCCGTTGACAAGATTGCTCGGGCAATTCGGCGTAATCGGATCGGGCTTAACAAGTCTGGCCGCCCAATCGGCAGTTTCCTGTTCGTGGGGCCGACGGGGGTTGGTAAGACGGAAATGGCCAAGCAGCTGGCTAAACTGCTGTTTGGTTCCAAAGATGCCATGATTCGATTCGATATGTCCGAATACATGGATAAGACCTCGACTTCCAAGCTGATTGGGGCTGCCCCAGGCTATGTTGGCTACGAGGAAGCTGGTCAACTGACGGAACAGGTTCGGCGCCACCCTTACAGCTTGATTCTGTTGGATGAGGTTGAAAAAGCGCACCCTGACGTAATGCACATGTTCCTGCAGATTCTGGACGATGGTCGCTTGACTGACTCGCAGGGACGCACGGTTTCATTTAAGGACACCATCATCATCATGACTTCCAATGCCGGTACTGGCGACTCCGAGGCTTCGATCGGTTTTGGCCCAGAAGCAAGCAGCGCAACGCACTCGATTATCGACAAGCTGACCGACTACTTCAAGCCTGAATTCTTGAACCGTTTCGATGCCATCGTTCAGTTCAACCCATTAACCAAGCCTGATTTGATGAAGATCGTTTCACTGATGCTTGATGACGTCAATGCCATGCTGGCTGACAAGAACCTGCACATCGAAGTCCCAACCGACGTTAAAGAAAAATTGGTTGATCTGGGCTACGATCCTAAGATGGGGGCTCGGCCACTACGCCGGGTCATTGAAGAACAGATTGAAGACCGCATCGCTGATTACGTTTTGGACCATGATCAAGTCAACAAGCTGGCTGCCAAACTCGATGGCGACGGCAAGATCGAAGTCGTGGCCGCTGATACGCCAGTTCCAACCAACACGCAGACTCCCAGCGTAACCTATGCAGCCAAAGACGATTCCGACGCTGAGTAACTCAAAAAAGTCTGTTTAGTCTGAATATAAAAGGCGCGCTGTCAAGCTTATGAGCCTGGCAGCCGCGCCTTTTTGTCTATTTTTGATCATTGAAATGCGTATAGCGCAGCAGCGGAATAGCGATTGCCGGCACCAGAATCATTGACAAAACCATTTCTGCCAGGCCATTCGTTGCCAAAACCGTCCCCAAGACCGTCCCTAAATGAGCAGCATCGGTATGGTAGCCCTTAGCAACTGCTGGCGTATGCGCGAACAGATAGATACCGCCCAAAACCAGCAGCGTATTGGTCATGGCACCGGCCGCCCCCACAATCGTCAATGCCCATCGCTGTTTCATCACCTTGCGCAGCCACAAGAACAGATAGCCAGCCACCAAACCGACCAGCAGCCGTGGAACGATTGCGATCAGTGGATTGGTAAAGATCAGCGGCGCCAGTGGACTGCTGGGGTAAAAGAAAGCTCTAAGCCAAGTAATCACACCCCAGGTACCGCCCAAAAGCATTCCCGTGTTTGGCCCCATGACTACCGCGCCAATCATTACCGTAATCTGCAGCGTCGTCAGCGACAATGGACCAATTGGAATGTTCCCTAACGCTGGAATAAAATCCTGTAGAATCAAAATCGCCAACAGCAGTGTCTGAGCCGTTAAGCGTTTTGTTCTCACCGAAGCACTTGTCATTGATATCCCCTTTCTCGCACTATGCCTAAATATCCAGTCAATTATAACATGCTTTGAATTTTAGACGCGAATTGGTAATTTTGCTCGATAATTCAAGACCTTTTAGCGTTCGAAAGCGTTATAATGTGATTAACAAGCGTTTAGAGTTATGGAGCGATTTTTATGGCTGATTCATTTAAAACCGGAAACCCAATCTGGGTCTACTATACCGATATCGATACTGGTGCCAATCTGCGCGTTCCGCAGCTGCTGCGGGGCTTTGTTGGTACGCCTTTTCATATTGTCGAGTTAAAGTTTCCCAACTACCGATTCATTAAAGCCGATGGTCAATTGAACGGCAGCTTTGATATGCAGCCACACAGCGTTCACCTGTACTATCGCCGCAATTCATGGGGCGAGGTTCAAAACGTGGCTATGTATCTAAAATTATCAACGCCAACGCAGCTGTTTGACGACGTCGATGGTATGCCAGTCGATACGCCGCTGCCTGGCGGAATTTTCGTCAAGACGTTCCAGCGCATTGCCACCCAAAAAGGCGAGTTCTGGTACGAGGTAAATGCCGATCGCTGGCTGAAATACGACAGCAATACCATGAAGGACTTCAAGGAGCTGCCTAACGATGACTCCCTGGCACCAAAACCTGGCACTCAGCTGGCAATCTTGCCGCTGAATCATCTCAAAGCCGTCGTTGACTATGTACAAGGAAAGAAACTGGACGTCTACGATCAGCCGTATGGGCAAACCATCAGCAAGGTGATTGACGGCGAGCGGTTAGACATTATCGGCAAGCTTAATGACAATAATGGCGTCGTTTGGTATCAAGCAAAAGATCTTGGCTTTATCAACGGCTCTTACATCAATCTGATTCAATAGGTTTTGTTATAATTAAAACAGCACTAAACGAAAGGAAGCATTAATTATGAAAGTTGCTATTGTCGGCGTTGGCAGCATGGGCGGCGCCATTATGCAGGGATTGAACAACCTGACCAAGTACGATCTGATCGCTTTGAACCCCAAAAACCCACGCGTTGAAAAGCTGGCCCATGAATATAAGTTTAAGCTGGTTTTTGATCCACAAAGCTTGGTCGAGCTGCAGCCCGATGTCGTTATCTTAACGACCCCGGCTCCTGTGACCGTAACCGTGGCTGAACAGCTGCAGGCCCTGGATCCTCATACGATTGTTATCTCTGCAGCCGCTGGCGTTAAGCGCGTCGATCTGCAAAAAGCTCTGATCAATAATCCAGTCGCAACAATGATTCCCAATACACCGGTTTCTGTAAATGCCGGTACGATTGGCCTGTCATTGAATCCAACGTTTGACAAGACCATCAAAGATACCATCGTTCAACTGCTGAATGACCTTGGCGACGTGGTTCTGGTGCCTGAAGAACAGCTGGACATCGTGGGCGTGATTGGTGGCTGTGGTCCAGCATTCGTGGATGTCTTTATGGATGCTATGAGCGATGCAGCCGTAAAGCACGGATTGAATCGCCAGACTGCCTACCGTTTGATTGCCAGCATGGTTAAGGGTTCAGGCGCCCTCGCTTATGAAACGCGACAATCACCAGCCGCTCTGCGTGATCAAGTCGCCTCTCCTGCCGGCACGACGATTCGGGGACTGGCTGCCCTGGAAAAGCACGGCTTCCGTTATGGCGTGATTGATGCCGTCGACAAGGCCAGCGATGAAGACTAACTGGCGAGTTTTTCCCGACCGGTGTCATTTAAATTGATTTACTTTTCAGACACCATTCGAATTAACTGATAAACCCCTGCTCAGCTTAACGCTGGCCGGGGTTTTAATTTGGCATCGTGATTCAATTTTTAACTTGGCAAATCCCAATCGCAGTGCTGATCAATACCAGCTCTGCTTTGCCCAGTCAACGATCAGAATGCACTGCATCCGAAAAACTCGACGACTTAGATACATGAAAACATTATTAATATAAATTACCACTAGAATACAGCTGTTGGGCAAGCTCGCCATCAAAATCAATCTTACCTAATACCATTTCAATATATTCCATTAAGAAGCGCATATTTTGCTCATTAAAATCAATTACGACACGGCTGGCCGAGTGAGCTTCCAGCTAGTAAATAAATTCACTATACTTATCTCCTTCCTCGCTTTCCAGAAAAATACCATAGTGACCATTAACTGAATCGCCATGTTGCCAGTGATAGTTGGTTTGTGAAAGACATTTTTTCAATGCGCATGCCAAGTAGATCATTTCTTCTTTAGGCACTTCTCGATTTTTTTGGTTGATATTAATGCCTGCACCTTTGATTTTGAGTTGGATTAATTCGGTCGCATTGCAGTCTTTCATATTTATATCAAACACAACACTGCCAGCATTCAACTTAAGCCATGGCATAATTGATCAACTCCTTTTTTACTTCTTAAGCTTATCTTAACATCGAGGGCTGACCATAAAGACCGGCTGCCAAAGAACTTTGAAAAGATTGCTGATATAAATGATTAACATTACTTAGAGCGTTTACTGACTATCAATTGGAAAGATTCTTCAGAGTTCAATGGACATTCATTTCACCTCATGTGCTTGAAAGTTTCGTTGCATTTCAACGGGGTTTATCTTAAAAAAAAACAATGTAACGACTCTTTACAGTTCTCGTAATTATTAGGTAAAACTTATTGTTCCATTTTGGTAAAGACGCTACCCGGCAGCAGCAAAATTGTTGACTGTCAAAAAACTTTTTAGTAATCTTGTATTTGTATTAGATACAAGTACAAAAAAGGAGGGAACCATGGATACCAAATTTTCCGTTGCCTTACATATTCTGGTGATGATTGTCGAATCTGAGCGGACGCTTTCTTCCAAAGATCTAGCTATCAGTGTCGGTACCAACGCCAGCTATATTCGCAAGATCATCAGTCTCTTAAAAAATGCCAACTTGATTGAGACTCATCAAGGCAAGCCAGGCTATTTTCTCGTTAAGCCCCAAGACCAAATCTCATTGCTTGACGTTTACCTAGCCGTTCAAGAAACCCCACAGGTACACCTTTTCAACATTCACCAAAATCCTAATGCTGCCTGCCCCGTTGGTCGCTATATTCAAGGCGCGTTAAGTCCAGCCTTTCAAAATATTGAGGCTGACCTGGCAAATGAATTATCCCAACAGACACTCAGCAATATTATCGATAACCTTAAACAACAAGCAAGCGAGGAAAAAAATGCAAGCAGCCATTCTTAATAAGTACCATAAACATGATGTCGCTTTATCAATTACCGATGTCCCAATGCCAACCATCAATGCAGATCAAGTCTTGGTCAAGTCGCTGGCGGCCGGTATCAATCCCGTTGACAACATGATTACCAGAGGCGAAGTCAAACTGATCATTCCCTACCAGCTGCCAATTGTGGCTGGCAATGAGATCGTGGGCGAAATCGTGGCTTTAGGGGCCAACGTCAGCGGTTTTAAAAAAGGCGATCGGGTCTTTGACCGCCTGCCGCTCATACATCCCGGCGCGTTTGCCCAGTTTGTTGCAATCGATAGCCACGCGATTGCCAAAGTTCCCGCCTATCTTTCCAATGAGGAAGCAGCGGCCATTCCACTGACGGCCTTAACCGCGATGCAGGCTTTCGAACTGATGGATGTTCAACCTGGCAAAAAGCTTTTCATTTCCGGCGGCACAGGTGGTTTTGGCGCGATGGCAATTCCACTGGCCAAAGCGATGGGGCTTTACGTGATCACTAATGGCAATGGCCGTAATGCTGAACGAGTCTTAGCCCTGGGTACCGATGAATTTATCGACTATCGAAAAGACGACTATGCCCAAAAGCTTAAAAACATTGACTATGTAATCGACACGCTGGGTGGCAGGGAAACGGCTAAACAGTTGCAGATTCTTAAAAATGGCGGCAAACTGGTTTCTTTAAAAGGAATGCCGAATAGCGACTTTGCCAAACGCATGCAGCTGCCATTCTTCAAGCGAATCATCTTCAGCCTGGCCGGTAAGCAATTAGATAGATTGGCAGCGCGCCGTCAGCAAAAATATTATTTCATTTTTGTCCATGAGAATGGTCAGCAACTGCAGCAGGCAGCTGATATTTTTGCAAAACATCAATTGCATCCAAGCATTGAACAAGTCTATCCATTCAGCCAGCTTAACGAGGCCTTGCAAAAAGTCGACCAAGGACATGCTAAAGGAAAAACCGTTATTACTTTTAAGGATTAAAAATGACTTCATACTTAACTACCCCTAATAAATTTATCGGCCAGTTTGCCTACCGTGAATTGGGAAATGATCATGATGGTCTGCCATTAATCATGCTGACGCACCTTTCGGCCACACTTGACGATTGGGATCCGCTTTTTATCGACCAGCTGGCAGGGCAAAATCACGTCATTGCGGTTGATCTGCCTGGTGTCGGCGCCAGTCGCGGTCAAGTGCCGCCAACGATTGAAGAGATGGCAAGTCAGGCTATTGAATTCGTACAGCTGCTTGGCTTTTCAAAGATCAATCTGCTTGGGTTGTCAATGGGCGGCATGATTGCCCAAGCAGTTGCTGAAAAAAAGCCAGAATTGATCAACCGCCTCGTTTTAGCTAGTACTGGTCCACGTGGCGGTCAAGGAATCGCACAGGTTTCAACAATCACTTTTACTACAATGATTAAATCCTTTTTCAAACACACCAATCCTAAACGATATCTTTTCTATCCTCATGACCAACAAGGTGCTCAAAAAGCCAAGCAAGTACTTGGCCGCATTGGTCAAAGAACGCCTGCCTTTGCAGATGAAAAAATAAAAGTTGGCGCATTTTTACGTCAGCTGCGAGCCATTAAAAAATGGGGAACTGCTCCGGCTGATGATTTAAGCTATTTAACCATGCCAACGCTAATCATCAATGGCGATCACGATGCAATGGTGACGACACCTAACAGCTATCAAATGCATGATCAAATCAAAAACAGTCAGTTACTGATTTTTCCCGACTCAGGCCATGGCTCAATCTTCCAATACGCTCCCGTGGCTGCCCAAAAGATCAGCCGCTTTCTGGCAGCTACCCCCATTCAATAATTTCAAGGCGTACTCACAGTCATTCTGATTAGGCATATCAATCCAGAACCTTGCCGACTCTGAATAAAATTATCAATACGATTACGCTATTAATTTTTGGACATATGATAATGCCAATGTTTCATTAACTTCTTAATTGGCATCTTTCTTTTCATCGATCAAGACCGTTCCTTGATCCGGATTATGGTTAATTGCGCCTACAATTGCATGCGGTTGATAAGGAGCTTCCAGATAGGCTATATCCTGTTTGGTCAGTTGCAGATCAAGTGCCGCTGCGGCATCGTCAAGATAGGATGCCTTCGTTGCACCAACGATTGGCGCCGCAACTCCTTTCGCCCATTGCCAGGCCAATGCGACTTGCTGCATCTTAACGTGATAGCGCTCAGCCAATTTTTGAACTCGCTTGACAATCTGCATATCGTTTTCCTGCGCTCGATCATATTTACCTGCTAAAACTCGGTCCGTTCGGCTGCGCAGCGTATCTGAATGCCAGTATGGGTGCGTCAGATGCCCACCTGCCAAAGGACTGTATGGAATCAATGAAACACCCATTTGCCGGCAGATCGGAATCAATTCCCGCTCGTCCTCACGATAAAGCAGGTTATAGTGATTTTCCATTGCCTGAAAGCTTGCCCAACCATGATCGCGAGCTGCGAGCTGCATATTGTAGAATTGATAGCCATACATAGCCGATGCCCCAATTGCCCGTACCTTGCCAGCCTTAACCAGATCATTTAATGCCGCCATCGTTTCTTCAATCGGCGTCTCGTAATCAAAACGGTGAATAATATATAAGTCCAGATAATCAGTACCCAACCGCTGGAGCGTACCGTCAATTTCACGATGAATCGCGGTTGAAGAAAGACGTCCAGGATTAAAGTACACTTTTGATGCGATTACGACTTGATCACGAGCTACGTTTTTCCTAAGCGCCTGGCCCAGGTATTCTTCACTGGTACCTTTAGAATAACCGTTCGCTGTGTCAAAAAAGTTGATTCCCAGCGAAAGGGCATGTCTGACCACTTTTTCGGTGTCAGCAGCATCCAGTGTCCAGTCATGCATGGTTCCTGGTTTGCCAAAACTCATACAGCCAACGCAAAGCCGAGAGATTTCAATATCCGTTTTGCCAAGTTTCGTATATTCCATAACCATCCCTCCGTTAAACTATTCAAAAGTGCCAAGCGTCGCTACGTCTTTTTGGAGATATTGCTCATATTCTTCAGCTGCTTTTTGCAGATTCTCATCACTGATTGAAGAAGCGCCCATGACCGCAAACGGCTTTAAATAACGCATTCCAATCAAATGACTGGTTGCCTGCAATGGTCGCAGCAGCTCATCAATCGTGTAACCGACAAAATCATCATGCCCATAGTTGTCGGCCCCTACCGTAACGGCGATCAGCAGCTCTTTGCCATGCAGTGCCGTTCCCTTGTTTCCATACGCCCAGCCATAGGTCAGCACTTGATCTTCCCACTGTTTCAGCAACGCTGGTGACGAATACCATTGTATAGGAAACTGTAAAACAACCCGATCCGCTTTTTCCAGTACCTGTTGCTCTTTTTTTACGTCGATCATAAAATCGGGATACAGCTCAGCTAAATTGCGTACCTCAAACTCGCCTTTAACTTGGTCAGCCAACCCTTTATTAACCCGCGACTGTTTAAAATTAGGATGAAAAAGATTAATTATTGTTTTCATATCGCACGCTTCCTTAATCGTCTAAAATGTCATACTCTTCAAAATAAGATCGATTCTGCTTGATCTCACCATTTTCGTAAAGCGAGATTTTATGCTGCAAACGTTCAATTGAGCGATCAAGATTTTTGCGTTTTTGGATCAACATGGCTAACTGTTCTTTCAACAGCTGTTCTCTGGCCTCAAGCGTTGAATCGCCTTGCTCAAGCAACTGGGCATATTTTACCAATTCTTCCACTGGCACGCCTGAATGCCGCAAACAGATGATCATCTCAAGCCAAGACTGCAAGTGATCATCATAGTAGCAATTGCCATTTGCACGCCGCGGCACCTTGGGAAGCAGGCCAATCTGTTCGTAATAGCGAAGCGTCGCCGCATTGATATGATACTTCCGGCTTACTTCAGTGATCGTCATATCAGACATTCCGAATCCCCCTTTATGACTAACCCTACTACTTAAAGTTAACTATAAGTCAATGGTAAATAAAAGATTCTTGAGCTGTTGCCTAAGTCAACCACCACCGACAGCAGCCATTTTGAGTAGGTCGTCAATATAATAAAACGCCACTCTGACTTTAGGCCAGCGCAGCGCTTTAGGTTGAAATCTGTAATCTTGTTAAGCGGCTTAATCTGCTTTAGGAATCTGGGGATGATTGACGACGCGCTTAGGCTCTTGACCTTGAGCAACCAGCCACAGATCCTCATCAATCATGGCATAGCCGCGATAAAAACTGGCTGCGGTAATGCCGCCAATATGCGGACTAAACAGCAGGCGACTGGCAATCGATCGCGGCTGATTCAACAGCGGATGATTTTTTAAGACCGGCTCATGATCCAGCGTATCAAGACCAGCCATCGCTAAATGTCCAGACTTGAGTGCTTCAATCAGTGCCGCATCATCAACCAGTTCGCCACGGGCCGTATTAACCAGGTAGCTGCCTGGCTGCATTTTAGCAAAAAAGGTCTGATCTGCCATATGCCGCGTTGCTTTGGTTACTGGCAAATGCAGACTGACGATCTGACTCTGCGCCAATAAGTCATCCAATTCACGATAATGTACGCCATATTGCTGCTCTTGTGCTGGATCCAGTCGATGACGCTTGTAGTAGTAAATATTCTTAACCTGGTAGGCTTTTAACAAGCGAGCAGTCTGCCGGGCAATATTGCCAAAGCCGATCAGCCCCACGCTGCAGTCGGCCAGCTCATGTAAGCTGCCGTTTTGCATATAGTTTTCCTTTGCCTCAATCTGGTGACCAGCTCGTACTGCCGCATCATTTACAACAATATTGCGTAGCATCCCAACCATCAGTAAAATCGTCTGCTCAGCTACTGCCATTGCATTCATACCCTGCGCGTTGCAGACATAGACACCACATTCATCTGCAGCTTTTAGATCAATTGCATTAAAAGCAACGCCTTCAGAATGGATTGCCAACAGATTAGGCATTTGTCGAATCAAGGCTCCTGGTACCGCTGCAATCGCGTCAGCAACGATAAAGTCCGCGTCGCCAGCTTGACTAAGGTATTCTTCAACTGGCAGATCTGGTTTTAAATCAACTAGGTCCAAAGAATTCAAAAAGCCGTCAGCAGCTGCGAACCGCTGTAGATTTCCCTGCTTGCCAATATGCAGTATTTTCATCTAGATCACCTCATAACCGATTAAGTTGACGCCGAAGCAGAAACGGCTGATCTTTTCAACAGTTCATCACCTAGCGATTGATTCACAGTCTACTCCAACCAGTCCAATTTCGTAACTGCATTAAACAGATTGATTCATCGAACTTATGATGCTCACCGAATTTGATTGCGAAGCTTTTGATACGTCAGCTCCAAAAGGCCGATATTAAGCACCGCAAACACCAGCAGATAGTATGGCATGATCCAAATGCCGAATTGCTGCTGCAAAAGGCCAAAAATTGTCGGCATAAAAGTGGTGCCAGTATAGGCTGCCGCCATCTGCAGACCAATTACGGCGGCACTGTAGCGCTGGCCAAAGTTAGTAGGTGCCATGTGCTGAATCGATGGATAGATTGGTCCCATCCCCGTACCGATAACGACAAAGCCAACTACTGCAATCTGGTAGCCAGCAGTCGGCAGCATAACCAGCACAACGCCAACCAGCTCAACCGCCGCGCCAATTCTGATCATCAAGCGATCACCAAAGCGGTTGGCAGCCATTCCCGCCAACAAGCGTCCCAGCATTAGTCCCCCAAAGATCAGCGAGCCAAATGAGGCAATCGTCTCCTCGCTTAAACCGTTTCTCGCCCCGGCAAAGTAACTTGGCGTCCATAGAAAACAAGTGGCCTCTCCAGCACAGTAGGCAAAAAAGGCCAACAGCGTCGTAATCACGCCCCGCTGTCTGATTGCTTCTTTGATTCCCGCACCGGCCGCCTTGGCTTGCTTTTCATCGGGCTGCTCGTTTTGATGCCAGAGTGGCAATGAACACAATACGACCAGCAAAATCCCCGTCTGCAAAAAAGCCGTCCAGCGATAGCCCTCATTCCAACGCGCCGTCTTTAGAGCCAATGCCATGATATATGGACTGATCACGGCCCCCAGTCCATAAAAGCAGTGCAAAAAATTCATCACGGCGCCTGAATAATAGCTGGCGACATAATGATTCATCGCGGCATCAATTGCGCCAGCCCCTAGGCCATAGGGAATCGCGAAAATCAGCAGCATCCAATACTCAGTACAAAGCGAAAAGCCAAACAGCCCCACAATCGTCAGCAGAATCGAGCACACAACGATCCAGCTGGTATGAAATCTCTGAATCAGTTTAGGACTCATCAATGCCGAAATGATGGTCATAAAAGCGATCGTCATTGAGACGTAGCCGGCATATGATGAAGGAACGTTAAATGCAGCCTGCATCTGTGGCCACCCCGATCCCAACAGCGAATCAGGCAGTCCCAGACTGACAAAGATCAAATAAATTATACCTAATAATAAAGAAGCCATTTCATCATCCTTTAAATAAATAGTCGTATTTAGGAATTAATTAATGATAACGCCTATTCCATTCTTTTTTCAAAGCGAAAATCCAGCCAACCGACTTGATCATCAGCAGCCGACCAGCTGGGATCAGGATGACGCGGATTATAGAACTCAACGATCTTAAAGCCGCACTTGTTAACGTAAAAATGGATGTTGCGCGTTTCAAAATAAGGCGTGATCGTTTCCCAGACTTTGACTTTTGGATACATCTGCTCAATCGCTCGCCAGGCAGCTTTACCAATCCCATGACTATGCATGGTTGGATTGACAAACAGCAGCTCCAGACTGCCATGATCGCCTTTAATATTTACAACGGCCCCCGCCTGCTTTTTGACCATTTTGCCAGATACGATAGGCCGTGCCTTGATCAATACAGTTCTCAATCGTTTGGCGCGCGATTATCTCGTTGCCCTCTTCAAATTGGTCATTGCGCTTGCCAAATTCTGCCAACGCGCCATATCTAAAGGCCCATTGATTGTCTTTGATAAATCGTTCACGATCCTCTGGCTGCAGCAAAATCAGTTCTAGCATAATTAAAGGCCTCCTTAAATCAATGCCGGTACTAAAAAAGCCCGACGATGCCAAAACATCTAACCGGGCTCACCCGACACCTTATCTGATAGGCGGCCTGCAGATAACCGCGATCCCCTGTGCTGCGGCACACTATCCTCCGGTGACTATTATTGTTTATAGTATAACGAAAAAAGATTTCATTTTAAAATTTTAAGTAAACGGATCAACTTCTGAATCTTCATTCCAAATATATCCGGCCTTTTGTGCATTGGCTTTAGCAACATCCAGACCGTAATGATCGGCAACGAATCCCAGTGCCATGTCAATTCCCGCTGAAACTCCCGATGACGTGTAAAAAAGGCCATCATGAACCCAGCGTGCTTTTCTAATCCAGACTACATCCCCCGTACTTGTTACCCATTCAAAAGCATACTTGTTGGATGTCGCCTTAACATTTACCAAAACCCCGGCCGCAGCCAACAATGCCGATCCCGTGCAGATTGACAAAACATTGGCAGCTGAATCGACAAGGTCCTTTAATCCCACTAAAAAATCAGCATCCTTCACCAATGGCCGCGTACCCCGACCGCCAGGAACCACCAGTACCGCGTCATCTGGCAGTTTGGGTGCTTTTTGCGTCAAAATCTGAGTGCCCTCCCTGTGCGTTGGTAATGATCCCGGCCTTCATTGAGATATAGTTAAGCCGTGCATCGGGAATTCTTCCAAAGATTTCAACCGGTCCAAAGAGATCCAAAGTTTCAAATTTATCGAATAAAAGAAAGTAGAAGTTCATGCCGCGCCCTCCTTTTGACTGGCAAAATCAGCTGTATCTGGCTTTCAGTAATTCCGCAAATTTTTCGGCAAGATAGATATAGGTCTTTTTGCCATCAATCGTCATCCCCATTAAATAGTCGCAATTGACTTTCTTGTTCAATGCCCGCGTGCGAATCAGATTGCCTTCCGCAAAGTCATAAAAGCGGTCGCCATCGTCCTTGAAATAAACCTGAAAATAATTCATGCTGCTGATGGTTACACGATCAGTCAGCTTATCGAAAAACATGATGGTATTGTCGGCTAGATAGTGATCAATCAGTTTTTTCGTCTGAGGATCACCAGCATAAACATCATAGAGATATTCAAAAATGTATTCTGGTAAGCGTTTAATCATGTCATCGGTTACAAGCGCCATCACAATTGTAAACTTACTGGCAAAATTACAAAGCTGCAGGCAACGCGATCCTTCAAAGTAAAAGACTTTAGCGCCCCATTCAAAGAGCCGATCGCCTGCTTCCTTTTGCTTAGTATTGGCAATCGTTTGACGCAAAAGTGGACTGACAATCTGATCAGGCAATGGCATATGGTAGACTTTTCTTGTTTCTTTAGTTCCGTAGATAATCATGGCAATCCCCCATATCTCTGCATTGGTCGGCAATTCTGACTACACTAATCTTTTTAATAATTTTGCCATATGAATCAGCCATCCGTCACGCTTAATTTTTAGTATACTGCGGCTGTTTTTATTGTCTGTGGCAAATAACGCGCCGATAACTTTTTTACTCAGCCAACCGCTTATTAGCGACCTATGATCAGAATCTGTCCAGAATACGCCGGACCAGCACTGGATTTACCAACTGTAAAGACACGCTTGACGCAATGTTTTAAAAATCAGACTTCATCATACGCACAGGAAGATCCCTTTTTACACAAAATTATTGACACACCCGAAAAAAGGTACAATTTTTCTCTTTCGATAGATAATTTACAATAATCCATAAATTGTCACCAAAATTTTAGGAATGAGGTATATTTCATGCAAAATCAAGATTTACGGATAAGAAAAACTTATGCCGCATTGACTCAAGCATTTCAAACTCTTCTTGTGCAGAAAGAATTCAAAAAAATCTCGGTGAACGAACTCTGTGAACTAGCTATGATACGCCGACCAACCTTCTATAAGCATTTTTTAGATAAATATGACTTTCTCAACTTTTTTATCAAACATAAAATCGAGGAAATATTCAGTAAAGCACTGATAAATGGCGATGGCACACCACTGAACTTCTACACTATCGCTTTTGAGTCAATCTTAGATATGCAAGCAGTGAGTGAACATTTTCTACAAAATATCCAAATCAACTATAATCTTTTTAGAGAGCTAAAACCTGTACGACAGTTTTGGGAAACATTCTTCACCAACCAAGTATATTCACCTAAGTCTTCTGAGAATGTCTTAGATTTTTCATATAAAAGCCAAATTATCTTGACTCTCACTTTAGACTCAGCGATTTGGTATATTGAAAATAATAATGACATCACTCGAGAAGACATGGTCATCAAATACCAAAATATCATCAGAAAAATTTTATAATTAGCTGTTTTTCTGATAAAGCCGGAATCTGGTTCAGTTGAAATACTTAATTCTCAGAGGAACAAATAATTATTCAGAAATGATACTGGATATTGAGAAAGAACCAGAACTCCAACAACTCATCTACTGGTTTTTGAAGTAATAAATGCTGTCATCATTCATTTTTTTAAGAAAGACTGGTTCAACATCGGACTTGAATTGCTCTGAACTGAATCGAGTAGGGACTAATTTCTAGTCCCTCTCACATCACCGTGCGTGCCATTCGGCACACGGCGGTTCAACTAACTTTTAACGCATGTCGTTTTAGATAATAATCTAGGCAAGAGACCAGTCCACGTTTAGCGAGGACTGGTTTTGATATGGCACGTTTCAGTACAGACCTCTGAGCCACTAATTGATAATGGTCTCCCCAGCCAGATACTCTATCCGCTATCCACTTCGGTACTCCTAGTTTGAGAAGTCCCCATAATCGCCTAGATTTCTCCTTGTGTATAATTGACAAGATCATTTTCAATTACCGACCTGTAGTTAACCGTTAACAAATAGTCATCCACCAGTAACTGTAACTCTTTTGAGGAACTTACCCAATTATTTATCACACTGAGCAACTCCGATTGGACATCATTATAGTCATATGAAAAACTGTGCGCTTGAATTATTTAGGGTTGCATACAGCAAATTAAAGTGTTAGTATTAGCTAAATTGACATATACGGAAGTTATAAGTATCATTCATCTTTGCTATCTATTATTTTCTTAGATGTTAATTCAATTTGGTTACTTTGGTTTGATTCCTAGGAGGATATATATATGCAAAATGGTACTGTAAAATGGTTTAATGCTGATAAGGGCTTTGGGTTTATCACTGGTTCAGATGATAAAGATGTATTCGTACACTTTTCATCAATTAAAACTGACGGTTTTAAGAGTCTTGAGGAAGGGCAAAAAGTTAGTTACGATGTTGAACAAGGCTATCGAGGACCTCAAGCGACTAATGTTGTTCCACAATAATTTGTCTACTATTATGAAGAACAGCTTTTGATGGAGCAGTTCTTTTTATGGCTCTTCGTCAAGAAGTACTGATAGAAAAATTTGAATAACTTTTCAAACAGCTCGTGTCTGAGATTGGACATGAGCTGTTCTTTTATTCTTCCAGTTGATGGCAAAGTATGAGTTAGGAAGGGCAAGCAGGATTCGAGCCCGAAAATTAAAGAAGTTACGAAAGCCATAAGCAGTTCGTTTAATAACTTTGATCTTATTGTTAGTTCCTTCGACTGGACCATTCGTGTAGTCACCATATTTAAAGCTGGTGATAATCTCTTTACGATGCCTCCGGAGAGTCCGTTGAACTTTTTGAAGTGATTGAGTTCATCCATACTACGATGATTGATCGCGAGAACAAGGTCCTGATAATAACGATAAGCTTGTTTAAGATCATCATTGAAAGCCAGTAAGCGTTGAATAACTTCAACGTCGGTCAACTGAGTATAGCCAAAATTACGACGTGACCAATAGTTATCATATTTGAGTAACCCCGCTGGGGTTAGGATTAATTTCCAGAAATGCTTGAGTGCCCGCCATTGATGGCTCCCATTGCCAGCTTGGTTCATAGCTTTAACCCGAATTTTATTCAAAGCCCGGTAAGCTTGAGCGACCACATAAAAGTGGTCGGCAATAATTATGGCATGGGGAAATAGTTCATGAATAAGATGACGATAAGGCGTATACAGGTCAACCGTAACCGTGCGCACTGCCAGACGAGCCGCACGATCGTAGCGCAGAAAGTAATTACGCAAGTAGCGATTACGTCGTGACAGAATAATATCAATGGTACGATGATTTTCAATGGTACGATGATTTTCAATGTTCATCAGGATCATACTCATTCCACTGGGTGCAAAGCGACCAGATTTAAAATCATCAAAGGCAATATGGCGAGGTAACCAATGATAGTTTGGTTTGAAAAATTGATCCAGGTTAAAGATAACCCGTCTAACAGTCCAGTCAGAGATTCCCAGTTCCTTGGCGATATCAATTTGGGACTCATTGGTAGTTAGTTGTATCATCACCTGTTGTTTAATTGCTTGGCTGATGTGATGACGATATTTAATGTCCTTGACCTTAGCCAACTCCGTAATCGTTGATGGACAAGCTGATGAAGGTTTACAAAGATACTTTTGATTACGAATCGACCAAATAGTTGGTTGGTAATGTAGACTTGGTCCCAGTACGTTAACTATTTTGAAGCCATTTTTAAACATTAATTGGCCGCAACGCGAGCAGCGTAAAGGATAAGACTGAATGAGATGAACAACCACTTGGTTATCATGGCTTTCAATCACATTTTTGAAATGGGCAGTATCTAATTCTAAGTGGGAATCTTTAATCTCAAGGGCAGTTCTGGTAGAATAATCCATGAAAGATGGCTCTTTCTTTAAACGAAGACGGGGGTTCGGGCTATAATCCCCTTAAGGGTGACACTTGAAATAACAAAAGTGGGCACTATTGCCTGTCAAGTATACAGTTTAAATAGAAAAATTATTTATGCGGCT